>Ga0181594_10002696_pt1 | contig 16258 bp, 14 predicted proteins | sample 071ome_18_FD_145603 | JGI IMG/M metagenome (GOLD analysis project Ga0181594, IMG submission 145603) | Coastal salt marsh microbial communities from the Groves Creek Marsh, Skidaway Island, Georgia - 071413BT metaG (spades assembly) | ecosystem: Environmental > Aquatic > Marine > Intertidal zone... | reverse complement strand
CAGGAAGGCTTCCTGGAGCGTGGCCAGGTTAAACGCGCCGTAGATCATCGTCATGATCACCGTTCCGATGGCGCCCATGGCGGCCGCCTCGGTCGGCGTGGCGAGGCCCATCATGATCGTACCCAACACCGCGAAGATCAGCACCAACGGCGGCACCAGCGCGGTGACGGTGATGTAGACCTTCCGGAAGAAGGGCGGATCGTTCTCATCCGGCGGCAGGGACGGCCCGTCCTGTGGCCTGATGATACAACGTACCAGGATATAGAGGATGTACAGCCCCGCCAGGATCAGACCGGGAAGCAGCATGCCGGCGAAGAGATCACCAACCGACACGTCGGCGACCGGGCCAAGAATGACCACGACCACCGAGGGCGGGATGATGGTGCCGAGCGAACCACCGGCGCAGATCGTGCCGGAAATCAGCCCCTTGTCGTAGGCGTAACGGAGCATGACGGGGATAGCCAAAAGGCCGACGACCGACTCCGTCGCGCCGACCACGCCGCTGGCGGCGGCGAACACGACACAGAGCAGCACCGTGCCGATGGCCAAGCCGCCGGGTAGGCGCCGGGTCCACAGATGGATCGCCTCGAACAGTTTTTCCGCGATGCCCGAGCGTTCCAACATCGAGCCCATGAAGATGAACAACGGCACCGCCGCCAGAACATAATAGGACGCGACGTCGTCGACCTTGGCGACGAGCTGATGGACCAGGTTGAACTCAAAACGATAGAGGCCGAAGAAAACCGCGACGCCCATCAGGGAGAAAGCTACCGGGAACCCGATGAAGATGCAGATGATCAACGCCGGGAACATGAGAAGGCCGATACTAAGTGTCATCCCGTGGCCTCCTCGGTCGCGCCAAACCCGTATTGGGCGATATCAATCCCTTGCAGGATCATGATGTTCTTGATGAGTTCGGCGATCCCTTGCAGGGTGAGCGATACAAACCCGATCACCCAGACAACCCGGAACGGCCAGATGATCGGGTTCCAGGCCGATTCTCCGGAAACCTCGTTCGAGACATAGGCCTCGATCGCGTATTCGTACAATCCCCAGGTGACCCAGGCGCAGACCGGGATCATCAGAAAAACATAACCCAAGGTGTTCACCGTCGCCTTACCCTTGAGGCTCATGCCCTGATAGAGGAAGTCGACCCGGATGTGTCCACCCTGGCGCAGGCAGTAGCCCATGCCGAACATGTAACAGGTGCCGGCCAGCATATAGCCGATTTCATAGGCCCAGAATGTCGGGGCATTGAAGAAATGCCGGGCCAACACTTCGTAGACCATGGAAAGCACAAGGGGCGCCATGACCACCGCGCCGATCGTACCTATCAACATCGAAAATCGTTCGATAAGTCGAACAATCCCTACCATTCCGGCCTCTTTTCTCCTGCAAGTGGGTCGGCGGTGGCGGCCCCGAGGGATCCCCCACCCATCGATTCAGAGTTCATGAGGTTAAATCACGCATGGTCGGGAGCGTGTTTCGACAAACAATCGTCGATGTCGATTTGATACTGTCACGCTGAAACGACCCCCGTTCCCCATTCCTCGCCTGGCTGCTCTTTGACGGTTTCGGGTGTTTCCGACGCATGCATCGAACACATACCCGCCCCCTAGGCGGCCTTTATCCCACCGACGGGTGGGCAGCTCGTCGGAGTGTGCCGGTTTCGCGGGGTTTGGGTCAATACTCGTGTCGTTTCATTGGGAAACCCATCACCCAGGCGATGAAAGTCGGGACGGTCATCCGAGGTCCAGCGGCAGATGTCGGCGGACAACGATAGCCTCCGTGGTAATCTCCGTGTCTACGCAAAGTGCCTCCACTCCCGCTGCCATGGCGCGGGTCAGCGCGTCGCGATAGGCCGGGTCAATATCGCCGGCGACGCAAAACCGGTCACAATCCATGCGCTGAACCAGATAGATCATGACCGCCCGATCACCGGCGCGGACCTGGTTGGCCATTTCATCCAGATGCCGCGCGCCGCGCGCGGTCACGGAATCGGGAAACTCCGCCGCTCCCGGATTGGGGCCGTCGTCACGCTTCAGATGCACATTCTTTATCTCGACCCAGCACTTTCCCCGATCCGGGTCATCCAGCAGGATATCGATCCTGGATTTCTCGCCATACTTCACTTCCCGGCGTAGCGAGGCATAGCCCTGGATCGGCCCGATCGATCCAGCCGCGATCGCCTCGGCGACCACCGCGTTGGGATGACCGGTATTGATCCCGACCAATCCACCCGCCGTCTCGATCAGCTCGAAGGTGTGGGAAAGCTTGCGCTTGGGGTTGTCCGAGCGGGATAGCCAGACCCGCGCGCCCGGATCCTGGAGACCGGTCATCGCGCCGGGGTTGGGACAATGCGCCGTCAAGGTCTCTCCACTGTCGAGGCGGATATCGGCGAGGAAGCGCTTGTAGCGCTTGATCAGGCGTCCAGGATAGAGGGTCGGCAGTTGCATGGTCGTTTCCGATGCGCGATTGTTCGCGACTTTTCTAGCCCGCCCAATCGCCCGAAGAAACCGCACATGCCCAACGACACCGAGAATAACGGCGCAGGTCCCGAGATCGTCACCGCCGCTTTCATCATCATCGGCGACGAGATCCTGTCCGGTCGCACCAAGGACGCCAATCTCGGCTTTATCGCCGATGAGTTGGTCGAGGCTGGTATCCGCCTCAAGGAAGTACGGGTGATCAGCGACGACGAGGACGAGATCGTCGGCGCGGTACAAGCCTTGAGCGACAAATACGACTATGTCTTCACTTCAGGCGGGATCGGCCCGACCCATGACGACATCACTTGTGATTCCGTCGCCAAGGCATTCGGCCTGGAGGTCTCGCATCACCCGGAGGCGGTGAAGCGGATGCGGGCCCATGCCGGAAATGTCGGGGTCGATCTGAACGAGGCGCGGATGCGCATGGCCCGCACCCCGAACGGCGCCAGCCTGATCCTGAACCCGGTTTCGGCGGCGCCGGGCTTCACGGTCGAGAACGTGCATGTCATGGCCGGCGTGCCCCGGATCTTCCAAGCCATGGTCAAGGAGTTGCTGCCGACCTTGAAGGGTGGGGCCAAGGTGCATTCGATCGCTGTTTCCTCGAATCTCGGCGAGGGGCGCGTGGCCACCGGACTTGGGGAGATCCAGGGCCGCTATCCCGATATCTCGATCGGCAGTTACCCGTACTTCCGGGCCGGCAACTACGGCACGACGCTGGTGCTGCGCGGGACCGAGATGGAGATCTTGCAAACCGCCGCCGAGGAGGTGCGCCAACTAATCCGTGATCAGGGTGGCGAGCCCTCCGATGTGGAGGACGGTTGAATGAGCGTTTCCGTCGAGCGCCGCGCGGCCGGCACCGGTGATGTCGTTACCATCACCTATGACCGACAGACCAAGCTGAACAGCCTCGATAGCGCCGGAATCGCGGCCTTGAGCGATGCGTTCAAGAGCCTGGCCGGCGACCGGAACATGCGGGCGGTGGTGCTGACCGGCGCCGGACCCAAATCCTTTGTCGGCGGCGCGGATGTGAATGAGCTCAACGCGCTCACCCCCGACACAGGGCGCGCCTTCATCACTGCGCTGCACGAGCTTTTCGTGTTGATCCGCGAGCTGCCCGTGCCGGTGATCGCCCGGGTCAACGGGTATTGCCTGGGAGCGGGCATGGAGATGGCGGCGGCCTGCGATCTCAGGGTCGCCTCGGACAACGCGATATTTGGCATGCCCGAGGTCAAGGTCGGCATCCCCTCGGTGATCGAGGCGGCGCTCCTGCCGCGTCTGGTGGGATGGGGACGCGCGAACTATCTGGTTCTGACAGCGGAAAACATCACCGCCGCGACCGCCAATGACTGGGGATTTCTCGAGAGCCTGACCTCGGCCGCGGGTCTGGACGCCGAAGTCGCCAGGATCGCCGATGCCATCGCCGCCGCCGGACCGCTGGCGGTTAGAAGCCAGAAAGCGCTGGTCGGGGAATGGGAGAAACTTTCCGTGGATGACGCGATCCGAGCCGGCATCGACTCGCTGTCCGACGCCTTCAAGACCGACGAGCCGCAACGGATGATGAAGCCGTTCTTCGAACGCAAGCGCTGATCCGATTTCCGGCGGGACCCGTCCGAGATCCCTCACCCCAGCATCTTGTCGCCATAAGCGAAAACCGACGGCAGACCGCCGGTGTGAATCCACAACACCCTCGCGCCTTGCTCGAAGGCGCCGGCGCGGCTAAGGCCGATGGCGCCGGCCAGTGACTTGGCCGTATAGACCGGGTCGACGATGATGCCTTCCATTCGTCCCGCGAGTTGAATGGCCTCGTGTGTGCTTTCGATCGGTCGGCCATAGCCGGGGCCAAACCAGTCATCGTGGCAGAAGACGTCCGAGTCCTCGACGACCGGGCCACAGCCGACCAGACCCTCGGCGAGACGCACGATATCGCGAACCCGTTGGGTCTGCTGAACCGCGTCCCGGCGCACGCAAATGCCATGCACCGGAATGTCCGAGCCGAGCAGACGCAGGCCCAGCAACATGCCCACATGGGTCGCGGCGCTCCCGCTGGCCAGCACGACGGCGTCGACAGTCGGCTCGCCGGCTGCGATCTGGTCGAGAATTTCGGCGGCGCATCGCATATAGCCGAGCGAACCGAGTGGTTTGGTATCCGCCGAAAGCTTGAGCTGGTAGGTGGTCTTTCCCTGGCTTCGATAGGTCCCGGCGATCTGCGCGAGATTACCGTCCGCCGCCGCCTCGTCCTCGCCCAATGGGAAGGTCGAGGTGGTGGCGCCGAACAACCGGTCCAAGAGGACATTGCCGTTCTCGTGATATCCCGCGTCCATATCCGGGACCCGGTTCTCGAACTGGAGATGACAGCCCATGCCCAGCTTCGCGGCCGCGGCGGCGGCGGTGCGCATGTAGTTCGACTGCACCGCGCCGGTCACCAGGATCATATCCGCGCCGGCATCGACGGCGGCGCCCATGGAATATTCAAGCTGTCGCGCTTTGTTGCCGCCGGTGGCGAAGCCGGTCATGTCGTCCCGCTTGGCCAGAAGATTCACCCCGGCGCCCACCGCCTCGGAAAGCCGGGTCAAGCTCTCGATCGGGGTCGGTGTGTTCGCCAACCTCACCCGCGGCAGGTGCTCCAGATGGCGATCCAGTTCCTCGGTCTTGGTCATGATCCCTCTCCGCCTGCCCTACTCCATCGCCTCCAACTCGTCGATGAAGCCTTCGATCACCGACAGGCCCTTGCCCCAGAACGCCGGATCGCCGGCGTCGAGGCCGAACGGCGCCAGGAGTTCCTTGTGACGAAGCGTGCCCCCGGCCGAGAGCATCTCAAGATACTTGTCGGCGAAACCCTGTTCGGCGTCCTGATAGACCGCGTAAAGCGAGTTCACCAGACAGTCGCCGAACGCGTAGGCATAGACATAGAACGGCGAGTGAATGAAATGCGGTATATAGGTCCAGAAGACCCGGTAATCGTCATCGAAACGGATCGCCGGGCCAAGGCTTTCCCCTTGCACGCCCATCCAGATATCGCCGATCGCGTCGGGTGTCAGCTCGCCCTGGCGACGCTGATCATGGACACGGGTCTCGAACTGGTGAAAAGCAATCTGGCGGACCACCGTGTTGAGCATGTCCTCGACCTTCGAGGCGAGCATGATCCGTCGCTGCTTGGGATCCGTCCGCGCCGCCAGCATCGAGCGAAAGGTCAGCATCTCGCCGAACACCGACGCGGTTTCCGCCAGGGTGAGCGGGGTATCGGCCTGAAGATAACCCTGGCCCGCCGATAGGACTTGATGCACGCCGTGGCCAAGCTCATGCGCCAGGGTCATCACGTCGCGCGTCTTGCCCTGATAGTTCATAAGAATATACGGGTGAACCGCCGGCACGGTGGAATGCGAAAACGCGCCTGACGCCTTGCCCGGACGGACCGGCGCGTCGATCCATTTCTTCTCGAAGAATCGCGAGCCGATCTCCGCCAGTTTCGGCGAGAACGCGCCATAAGCCTCCAGCACGGTGCGCTCGGCCTCGTCCCAACGGATCACGCTGTCGTCGTCATCCGGCAAGGGCGCGTTGCGATCCCAGAAATCCAGCGCCTCGACGCCGAACCATTTGGCCTTCAAGGCATAGTAGCGGTGCGAGAGCCTCGGATAGCTATCGGCGACCGCGTCGACCAAGGCATCGACCACCTCGTCCTCGACCTGATTGACCCGATTGCGCGACGAGATCGGACGGTCATAGTGCCGCCACTTGTCCTCGACTTCCTTGTCCTTGGCCAGGGTGTTGGTAATCAGCGCGAAGAGTTTCACATTCTCGCCGAGAACCTTGGAGAGTGACCGCGCCGCCGCCTCGCGCTCGCGGCCGTCCTTGTGGGAGAGCCGGTCGAGGATCTCCGCCGCCGTCAATTCCTTGCCGCCGTGCTCGAAGCGCAACCCGGCCATGGTCTCGTCGAACAGGCGCATCCAAGCGGCACGGCCCGCGACACTTTTCTCGTGCAGCATCTCTTCCAACTCGTCCGAGAGCTGATGCGGACGAAAGACCCGCACATCGCGCAGCCATGGCTGATATCGCGCGAGTTCCGGCGCCTTGAGCTTGTCCTCGAGGTCCGCGTCCTCGATCCGGTTGATCTCCAGGCCAAAGAACAACAGATCGCTACCGATCTCGGTGGCGCGTTCCCTCATGGATTGGCTGAACTTGCCGTTTTCCGAGCTAGACATATCGCCGGCATAGACCAGTTGGGCGTAGGACATGACACGCCCGATGGTCTCATCGATCTTCTCGTAGGTGACGATCGCCGCGCCGAGTTCGGCGCCGGACAATGTCGCGACCTTGCCGGCGTAACTGGCTTTGAAGGATTTGGCGTCCCGCGCCGCCGCGTCCAGGTCGCCGGCCAGCGCCTGGGACTCGGTGCCGGGATACAGATCCGCCAGGTTCCACTCCGGAAGCGCTCCAAGTTGCTTGTCGGGATTGTTTTGCGCGGTATCGGCCATGATTGTTCCATCACAAGGTGGTATCGTGTCTCGCCGACACGCATGGGAGTTTGGTTTCAGCGTGTATATGGGCACGCGCCGGGGGTGGGCAATGGACTATAAGGCAATACGCAATCTCGCGACGATGTTCTTCGAGCAGGCCGACAAGCTCGGGGCCAAACCTTTCCTTTGGGACAAACACGAAGGGGCATGGCGCTCTCGAAGTTACGGCGAGACCGCGACACAGGTCAGCCGGCTCGCCCGCGGCTTGCGTTCCCTCGGTGTCGAGAAAGGCGATCGGGTTGTCATCGTCTCGGAGAACCGCCCGGACTGGGTCGTGGCGGATCTGGCGATCGGCGCTCTCGGCGCGATCAGCGTGCCGGCCTATACGACCAACACCACCGACGATCATCTCTATATCTTGGATCATTCCGAGGCAAAGCTCGCCATTGTCTCGACCGAGCGTCTGGCCCGGAACGTACTCCCGGCGGCGCACAGCGCCTCGTCCTGTGACATCGTGATCTCGATGGATGCGCCGGCCTCGGACAACCAGGCGGGGGTTCGCAGCCTGCACTGGGACGACGTCATGGTTATGGGCGACGACGGTCCCGACGACATTCGCGAGGTCGCCGCGTCCTTGGCGCGGGAAGACGTGGCCTGCTTCATCTATACCTCCGGCACCGGCGGTCGACCCAAGGGGGTGATGCTGACCCACGGCTCGATCCTGGCGAATTGCTATTCCGCTTATGATCTGCTGGTGGAACTTGGCCTCGGCGACGAGGTGTTCCTGTCGCTGCTACCGCTGTCGCATTCCTACGAGCATACCTGCGGAATGTTCTTCCCGATCTCGATCGGCGCGCAGATCTATTATGCCGAGGGACCGGACAAGATTGCCCAGAACCTGCAAGAGGCGCGACCGACGATCATGACCGCGGTGCCGCGCTTGTACGAGGTTTTGCATGACCGCATCCGCCGCGGCGTCGAGCAGGCCGGTGGCTCGAAGGAGAAACTGTTCCTCAAGGCCATCGAGCTCGGCCAGAAGCGTCATGAGGCGCCGGCGACGCTCACCTTGGGTGAGCGGATGACAAATGTCGTGCTCGACCTATTGGTGCGCAAGAAAGTCGCCGGACGGTTTGGCGGCCGCCTCAAGACCTTCGTATCGGGCGGGGCGGCGCTTAATCCGGATATCGGGAACTTCTTCCTGGCACTCGGGGTCGGCATTCTTCAGGGCTATGGCCAGACCGAGGCCTCGCCGGTCATCAGTTGTAATCGCCCCTCGAAGACTCGGATCGAAACCGTCGGCCCGAAACTGGCGGGCGTCGAGATCAAGATCGCGGATGACGGAGAGATCCTGGTGCGCGGCGAGCTTCTGATGAAAGGCTATTGGCACGACCAGGAAACCACCGACGCGACGATCATCGATGGTTGGCTGCATACCGGCGACATTGGCGTGATCGAGGATGACGGATATCTGAAAATCACCGATCGCAAGAAGGACATCATCGTCAATTCCGGAGGCGACAACATCGCGCCGGCCCGGGTCGAGGGCGTGATCACCCTGGAAACCGAGATCGCCCAGGCCATGGTCTACGGCGACAAGCGCCCGAACCTCGTGGCGGTCGTCGTGCCGTCGGACGATTTTATCGCCGAATGGGCCAAGGCCAACGGGCTGGAGGCGGATCTGGCGAGCTTGTCCGAGAACCCGGATTTCGCCAAGGCGATCGGCGAGGTGATGGATCGGGTGAACGTGAAACTCTCGCAGATCGAAAAGGTCCGCCGGGTCACCATCGCCACCGAGGCCTTCACCACCGACAACGCGATGATGACGCCGACCCTGAAGATCCGCCGCCACAAGATCCGCGAGGCCTATTGGGAGCGTCTCGACGCGCTCTATGGTCGGGGTTAGGAACCGCCGAGATGAAGATCACCGACTTCAAGACCTTCGTCGTCGGCAACCCGCCGCCGGGCTTTGGCGGCAGGTATTTCATCTTCGTCAAACTTACCACCGATGACGGAATCACCGGCATCGGCGAGGTCTATAGCGTGCCCTTCAGTCCCCATGTGGTCGCCCGCATGGTCGAGGATGTCTGCGAGCGCCTGGTGGTCGGGAACGATCCGTTCAAGATCGAGCAGCTATGGCGCCGAGCCTATGGCTCCGGCTTCACCCAGCGCCCGGATATCTCGATGATGGGGGTGTTGAGCGGTATCGAGATGGCCTGTTGGGACATCGCCGGCAAGGCGGTCGACAAGCCGGTCTATGAGATGCTGGGCGGCCAGGTTCATGACCGCCTGCGCAGTTACACCTATCTCTATCCCGACGCCGCCGATGGCCCGAATGCCTTCGAGGAGGCGCGGGTCTATTCCGACCCGGATCTCGCGGCAAAACGCGCCGCCGAAGCCGTGGCCCAGGGTTTTACCGCAGTTAAGTTCGATCCCGCCGGTCCCTATACCGTCTACGATCCGCGCCAGCCGGACCTGGAAGCGATGGATCGCTCGGAGCTGTTCGTAAAACGCATCCGCGAGGCGGTCGGCGACAAGGCCGACATGCTGTTCGGCACCCATGGTCAGTTCAGCACTTCCGGCGCGATTCGTTTCGCCCGGCGGCTGGAGGCCTATGACCCGCTCTGGTTCGAGGAGCCGACGCCCCCGGACGTACCGGAGGAGATGGCGCGGGTGGCCCGCCAGACCACCATCCCCATCGCCACCGGCGAGCGGCTCACCACCAAGGTGGAGTTCGCGCGGGTGTTGAAACTTCAAGCCGCTTCGATCCTGCAAATGAATCTCGGGCGTGTCGGCGGCATTCTCGAGGCCAAGAAAATCGCCGGGATGGCCGAGGCGCACTACGCGCAGATCGCCCCGCATCTCTATTGCGGTCCGGTTGTCGGCGCCGCCAATATTCAGGTCGCGGCCTGTAGCCCCAATTTCCTGATCCTGGAAAGCATTCAGCGTTGGGAGGGCTTTCACGCCGAGATCCTGAAAAGCCCGATCCGCTGGGAGGATGGCTACGTAATCCCACCCACCGCGCCGGGTCTGGGCGTGGAACTGAACGAAGAGGTCGCGGCGCGGCATCCCTATGACGGCGAGGCGCTGCATTTGGACATGGGCCAGAAACCGTTGTAACGATATGACTTCGGTCATGGTCCAAACTAAAGAGCCAATAGGCGAGAAGGACGTTTCGATGGGCATCTCGATCAAGCAACTGCATGAGTGTTTCGTTGGCGAGGTCGACGGCATTGACTTGCGCCAACCGCTGACCACGGAACAGGCGCGCGAGATACACGAAGGCATGGACCGCTTCGGTGTTCTGATCTTTCACGATCAGGATCTTTCGGATCAGCAACAGGTCGACTTCACCAAGAATTTCGGCGAGCTCGAACTCGCGATCGGTTCAAATGTGCTGAAGGAGGGCCAGCGTCGGCTGCGCCTGGAGATGGCCGATGTCAGCAACCTGGATCAGAACGGGGAGGTTCTGGCCCGCGATGATCGCCGCAGGATGTTCAATCTCGGTAACCGGCTCTGGCATTCGGACAGCTCATTCCGGGCGACACCCTCGAAATTTTCGCTGTTGTCCTGTCGGTCCGAGCCGCCGAAGGGCGGGAATACCGAGTTCGCCTTCATGCCGGCGGCCTATGACGCGCTCGAGGACGAGACAAAGGTCGAGATCGAAGACCTGATCACCGAGCACTCGCTGATTTTTTCCCGCGGCAAGCTCGGCTTCGATGAGTTTTCCGAGGAAGAAAAACAGACCTTCGCGCCGGTGCGCCACGCCCTGGTACGACGGAACGACCTGACCGGACGGAAATCGATCTATCTGTCGGCGCATATCGGCATGATCGTGGGCTGGGAGGTGCCCGAGGCGCGTGACTTCATCCGCGAGTTGACCGAGCACGCGACACAACGCCGGTTCGTTCATGCCCATGAATGGCACCTCGGCGACCTGGTCATGTGGGACAACCGGCAGAACATGCATCGGGTCCGGCCGTTTCGCGATACCGGCGTGGTCCGCGACATGCGCCGCACAACCGTCGCCGGCGAAGGCCCGACCACGGCCCAGGCCGCGGATCGGGCGGCATAGGAAACCGACGACCTTGCCTTGCTGATTAACATTTTGTTCAGATCTCGCTGGTATCTTGCTCTCAAGACAAAGAGCCAGCCAGACGCCTCCCCCACCCGGGTTGGCTCAGTGTCTCTAACGGCGATCTCCCCTCGGGATCGCCGTTTTCTTATTTCGTCGGGCGCGGCAACAGCACCATTTGAGTCTGCGTGATGAGCGCGACCAGCTTGCCCGCCTCGGAGGTGATCCGGGTTTGCCAGACCATGGTCGTGCGCCCGCGATGGACCGGCGTGGTCTCGCCGGTGATCTTGGTGCCGCCCGGCGCGGCCGCCAGAAAGTTCGTCTTGCTCTCCAGGGTTGTCGTGCCCGCCCCTTCCGGGAGATTGAGGAAGGTTGCCATCGCGCCCATGGTGTCGGCGAAGGCCATCAGGCAGCCGCCATGGGCGACATCGACACTGGTGCGAAGCTCTTCCCGAATCTCTAATTCAGCCTCCAGGCGATCCGGGTCGGCCGAGGTGACGCGCATGCCCAATAGCCGCGCGAAAGGCATCATGTTGTCATTGAGGTCCTTTGCCGCGTCCATCGCCGTCACTCCCGTCCAAGTTCCGTCTTCACCAGACGAGCCCATCCTGGCGCACCAGACCGATGATTGGCAACTTGGCCCGGACGCGCGGTGGTGGCAAACTGGCAATGTCTTAAGCCGCTTCCGGAGACCGGTTCGTGCCCACCAAGGTCAAACTACTCTTGACGCTCGCGGTCATCGCCATCGGCGCGTTCTGCGCCTGGCTCGAAATGACCTACGCCGATCCTTTTGTCGCCAAGGTGATCGCCGGGCTCGTGGTGTTCCTGGTCATCGCGCTTTGGATGTTCCCGGAAGCCGGCGTCAAGGACGGCGAGCAGAAGCCGGATTGATCCGGTTAACCCTTCGTTTAGCGGCGCGCCTCGGCGTTACCCCTTCAGTCCACCCCGCACGAACGGATAGATGCGGGTGAAATCGGACCCCGGCTCGGCATCCTCAAGCAGAGCGAAACCCTCGGCCACCAATGAGGCGAGACGGTTGGTCGTTCCGGCATTGGCGACGTTTTCGCAATAGAGCCGCACATCCTTGGCCATCATCTTGGTCGCGAAACCGCCGTCATAGGCTTCGTTGGCGATCCGGTTCGGGAACTTGTCCATGGTCGCGGTGTTGCGACCGCTGGAGACATTCACCACGTCGAGGATCGCGCGCATATCCAGGCCGTTCGCGGTGCCGAAGGCCATGGCCTCGCTGGTCGCCGCCATGGCGGTGGCGGAGAGGAAGTTGTTCAGCAGTTTGACCGTCTGGCCCTGGCCGGCCTCGGGGCCGACATGAAAGACGTTCTTGCCGATACAGCCGAGCATCCCCTTGTACTTCTCGTAGCTATCCGGCGCGCATCCCATCATCACCGCCAGGGTCGCCGCCTCGGCCCCGGCGATGCCGCCCGAAACCGGTGCGTCGATATATTCGATCCCGTGTTCCGAGAGTTTCGCCGCCGCCTCGCGGGCATGGGGAATACCGATGGTCGAGGTATCGATAACCGTCTTCACCTTGGCGTTCGGCGCGGCGATGAACTCATCGGCGATGGCAAGGCTGTCCGGCCCGGCGGGAACAGACAGGATAACGACCTCGGCGGCTTGCGCGACTTCGGTATTGTTCGCGGCGATGGTCGATCCCGCCGGGGCATGAGCCGTGCTCATCATGTCGGCGACGACGAGATGATAGCCACCCTTCGCCAGATTCGCCGCCATGCGGCTACCCATGCTACCAACCCCGATCCAACCCACCGTCTCGGCCATGGCCGTCTCCCTTGTCCCTGATAATCCTGGTGAAAGCGTCGGGCCGCACTTTGTCGCCATGCGCGGCCGCGGGCAAGCCTCCATGCGCTCCGGTTAAGCGCCGCCATGGAGTAATCCGCGATGTGTTCGCGTTCAGCGAGGCCACGGCGAAACCACGGCGTCCGGCTTGCTCCAAGAAACCGCGCCGCCAATTCGACGGCCAGATCCCGATAGTAGAGATCGTTGCCGTGGAACCAGTCCTCGTTACCGACCTCGTCAACGATATGCCGGCGATATTTCCGGACCGCCTCGGGTTCGGAACCGATCCATGCTCGGGCGCTGAACAACGAACAACCCAAGGCCGTTGCCAGTTTACCGTACCCCGATTCATACCAATCGAAGGCGTGGACATGGTTTTCGGTAAGCTTGAATAGGGCTTGCAGCGGTGGATCCGTGACCACGACGACCCGGAAATCCTTCGCGAGATGTTCCAACAGTTTCAGATGTGGCGCGAACTCGCGTGTGAAAAAATCCACCAGATGGTCGTGCGAGATGGCTCCCTTAATATCGTGGTTTCGCTCGATCCAGTTCCAGCAATGATCAATACCACGATGGGTATGCAGCCCCACATTGGTGAAAACAAGGGGTTTGGCATCTCGTTCCACGGTGGCGGCGCGATCGGCATATGCCTTCATCAATACACGCCAACGCCTATCCTCTTTAGGGTCTTGGAGCGAGAAATAGTGATCGTCGTCACGGACGAACCGTTTCTCGACCCAAGATGTCCCGTCCATGGTCTTGCCGCCGACATGGGCGATGCCAAGGGCATCGAATGCCTCTGACAGGTTACCCATGTGGCTGTCGCCCAAGAGGAGAACCCCGGCTGTCGAGACATCGTTCGATCTAGGAGCTCCATCAAGGCGCGATTCATCGCAAAACCCGTCGTTTGCCTCGAAACGGGTTGTGTCCGTGCGTTCCACCGGGCTGACCGGAGAACCTTGAAGGGCGGCGCTGAAATGCGCCAGTACATAGTCGACGCCGACCCGGGTTACGTCACGATATTTGTCGGTGAAGAATCGCTCCCGCTCCCCGGGCGCGTTTATCAACTCGTATGAGGGGAAATAGTCGATATCATCCTCGGTCGCGCACAGATGCCCCGCTACCGCGCGCAGCACTGATTTGGAATAGGTCGTCGCCACCAACACCTGCTCGCGTGACGCGGTGGCGGTCAACGGGACGGGCGAGACGGTCAGGATGATCTTTAGGTTCGGGTTGATCCGATGCAGCAAGGCGCGAGCCTGGAGCATGCCTTCGAGAATCTCGGGATAGTCGAAATTCTTGAACCGATGACGCATGGGATCATAACGCCCGGCGACGGTTCCGGGGCAAACCGGATAGACGAGATCTTGATCGTCAAGCCAGGCCTCGGTCAGACCAAGCGTGAATATGAAGACATCCGATCGCTCGATCCGGGTAAGCATTTCCGATAGCGCCGCCCGGCGCGCATCCTCCAAAGCGGCCGCGTCTTCGAAGCCCGCGGGAAACACGGCGGGGCGTAGCAAGTCAAGGTGCCGGCCGTTCTCAACATGCGTGGTTCCCGCGAGGCTGGTTTCTCCAAGCGCCGCGCGAAGCCATTGGACCAAGGCCGCGGGCGTATAAATGTTTCCAAGCGCGAAAGAGAAGGCCGTGCCATCCGGCACGAGCGGCGACGGCAGCCATGTGTACCCGTTATGGACCAACCACGAGCCGACATGTTGAGCAAAGCATGAGCCCGCCGAGATCATTTTGGTTTCCCCGCCGATATCGAACTTCGGAGACCAAATCCCACGAAACGGCGCTCCCGGGACCTTCTCGGCAACCGAAACCCGCCAAAACTTATCGCCACCTAGACGCTCATATGGATGCTCCAAGACGCTCCCCCCCGAGTGCGATGATTGGAACAGTGATGATCATGTCGCGTGATCCGGGTTAGGGTATCAAATGAAACCAGCCACGCGAAAGTGGCGTTCCAAAAGAAGGTGATGGTTATGAAGTATGTCCGGCTCGGCGATAGCGGTCTCGAGGTCAGCGCGATCTGTATTGGCGGCAATTCCTGGGGCGCGCGCGGCCGGCGGGCCTGGGCGCCGTTCGACGAGGCCGATAGCGCCCCGTTCTTTCGCCGCGCGCTGGACAAGGGGATCACCTTCTTCGACACCGCCGACGCCTATAACAGCGGCGAGAGCGAGCGGATCATGGGCGAAACCCTGATGAGCTACGCCCCTCGCGACGAGTTGGTGATCTCGACCAAGGTCGGCATCGCCATGGGCGACGGTCCGAACCAGGGCGGGCTTGGCCGCAAGCACCTTCTTAAAAGCATTGACCAGCAACTCAAACGCCTGAAGACCGACTATATCGACGTTTACCAAGTACATCGCCTCGACGGGGTGACGCCCTTGGAGGAGACACTGGATACCCTCACCGAGATCGTGAAGGCCGGCAAGGTTCGCTATATCGGTGGGTCTACCATGCCGGTCTATAAATTCGCCCAGATGGTCACCTTGGCCGCGTGCAAGGGCTACGCTCGACCGATCGCGATGCAGAATCTCTACAACCTCATCCAGCGCGAGGAAGAGCGCGAGATGATCCCGCTTTGCCTGGAGGCCAGGGTCGGTTTAATCCCCTATAGCCCGCTGGCCCGTGGCATTCTCGCCGGGAATCGCCAAGCCTCCGGCAGTGGCGAGACGGAACGCGCCAACAAGGACATCAAGGCCGATGCCTCGCTTTTCCGGCCAAGCGATCGCAAGATCGTGCGCGCGGTGGTTTCCATCGCCGAGCGCCTTGGCGTGAAACCAACACAGGTCGCCTTGGCCTGGATGCTGTCCAAGCCGGTCATGGCGGCGCCGATCATCGGCACCACCAAACTTGATCAGATCGACGACGCGGCGGCGGCTGTCGAGGTCACGCTGACCCCCGGTGACATCGCCCGGCTGGAGAAACCCTACGTGTTTCGCGCCCTCTAGGCATTGGTGAATAGCCGGTTCCGCTGGGCTTTTCGTAAATCCAAGCCATTGACTCGGAAGCTCCCAGGGCGCAAGCCGATTTCCCAGACCTTTTGGCGATAGACCCGATGTCCCTGCGCCTTGGACCCTTCGTTCCTCTGTTCGCTTCCGCCGGCGTTTTGCTGGCGGGTAACGGCATGCAAGCGACCTTGATCGCGATGCGCGCCGGCGCCGAGGGTTTCTCGACCACCGAGATCGGTCTGATGGGGACGGCCTATTTCCTCGGCTTCATCATCGCCTGCTTGTTCACCACGAGCCTGATTCGCCGAGCCGGGCACACCAGGGTGTTCGGCGCCTTCGCCGCGATCGCCGCGATCTGCTCGCTGGTCATGGCCATGCTGGTCGACCCCTGGGTCTGGATCGGGGCGCGGCTGATAACCGGATTCTGCTTCTCCGCGGTTCTAACCGTCGCCGAGAGCTGGCTCAACGAGA
>Ga0181594_10002694_pt1 | contig 16261 bp, 10 predicted proteins | sample 071ome_18_FD_145603 | JGI IMG/M metagenome (GOLD analysis project Ga0181594, IMG submission 145603) | Coastal salt marsh microbial communities from the Groves Creek Marsh, Skidaway Island, Georgia - 071413BT metaG (spades assembly) | ecosystem: Environmental > Aquatic > Marine > Intertidal zone... | reverse complement strand
GTACGTGCTGAGTTCGACACACGACCCGAGTCATTTCGATGCTGAAAAGATCGAAGAAGTCGAGCTTAAAGAGCTTTACCTAATGATGGGCCAAGGAATGTTCACTGTGGATGAGGTACCGGCGGGCAACTTGCTTGCGATTGGCGGACTCGAGACTTCCATCTTGAAGAGTGCCACGCTATCATCCACTTGCGAATGCCCACCGTTCGGGGAAATGATGTTTCAAGCGTCTGCGATCGTTAAGGTGGCTGTTGAACCTGAAAATGTCGGCGATATGGACAGTTTATTGAAAGGTTTACGCTTACTAAACCGTGCAGATGCATTCGTGGAGGTGAGCGTGATGGAGACGGGCGAACATGTCATTGCGGCGGCGGGTGAAGTACATCTCGAGCGATGCATAGCAGACCTCAAAGAGAGGTTTGCAAAAGTCCCCATTCGCGTGTCACCGCCTATTATTTCATTTCGGGAAGCCATCACGAGTAATGCGAGCGCTAGATCCACGACAGCAAATGGACGACTAACCATCACATGCACCGCCAAACCGATGCCCAACTTTATTGTCCGCGCCGTCGACGATTCTTCAGAGAGTTTGAAGGTGCTCCTTCTCGGCAATGATGATCAAAACGAAGAGAATGCACAGATCGCGGCAGAGTTCGTCGAGAAAGTCGCATCAATTCGAGATTCAGTCACGTACGATGAGCAGGGACCTGACGATATCATCAAAAAGACTCTTCAAACGGCGTGGGCATTTGGACCAAAGCGCATTGGATCGAATATTTTACACGTTGGTACGTACACGGTTGACGTTGACGATGAAGAAAAAGAGTTCGGGCGCGCCAATGCCGGTATAATGCTCGGACTCAGGAAGTCTTACGAGCCAGATCCACCGGATGTTGAACTTCCAGTCGACTTTGATCTCAACGCGATACAAGGAAGTGTCATGACTGGTTTTCAAATGGCCACCGATCGAGGGCCTTTATGTGACGAACCATTGACTGGGGTACAAATCACGTTGAATCTTTCCGTCAATGAGGTTGAAAACCCAGAGGTTACCGATGATCAATATGGTCCGCTTTCTGGTCAAATCATCAACACTGTTCGCGACGCGATCCGTCAAGCCGTGCTCAAGGCTGGTACGAGACTCGTCGAAGCCATGTACTTGGCGGTGATCACGACGACATCCGAAGCGCTTAGCGGTACTTATGCTGTTTTAGGGAAGAGACGCTCGCAGATCTTGTCCGAAACGATTCGAGAGGGGACGGGAGTGTTTATCATTCACGCTTACTTGCCGGTGGCGTCAGCGTTTGGCTTCGTCGATCAACTCCGCGCCCAAACTTCTGGAGCGTCCACAGCCCAGCTTGTATTTAGTCATTGGAAACAAATCGACATTGACCCGTTCTTCACGCCAACCACCGAGGAAGAAAGGGAAGAATTCGGGGAGGATGGCGACGTCGGGCCGAATATTGCGCGACAACTTATGGACTCTGTTCGCAGAAGAAAAGGTTTAAAGGTGAGCATTATTTTATTAAATCTCTGCATTTCACACTTGACTGACCACATATTTCTTTCGTTTCACCTAGGTCGAAGAGAAGATTGTCCAGGTCGCCACCAAGCAGCGGACGCTTGCGAGAAAGGCTTGATGCGTCGTCGCTAGAAGAAGTTATCTTTGGGATTTGCTTTTGCTTCGCGCATAGCCTTGACAAAGCTAATCTTAGCTTGTGTCACAGACATTCCTTTGCATGCGTTCCAAGCATCCCATTTGGCGCGTCCACCGTAGTCGATAGATCCGTCTTCGCGCCAGACTGGTGCAGGATCTTTCACCTCACCCTCGCTGAGATATTGCGACGCACCGTAGCAAGTGTACCACGGCTCGGGTCGAATGGCTTGTCCTCCTGGACGCTTGACGTATTTCCACTTGAGTGATTCATAGTCTTTGTATTCTTCATACTCAGTTAGCATAGTAGCAATCTCTTCTTCTGATAAATCTTCATCAATCTCGTCCTCGTCCTGCGGTGGAAAGTAGTTGAGCGTCAGCGCAAAAGCAATTGAGCATTTGTTGTTGGTCTCGACTCACCTGATCTTCATTCGGGGGCTTCAATCGTTTCGATTTGAATTTTTGCTTAAAGACAGAAAATGCTGACGTCTTGTACACGTTGAAAAAGGCGACGAGATCCACGCGCTGTGCGATGGGCTTATCTGCAGCAACGTTCGTCTTGACAAAGCCATACTCAACAGCCCACGAACGGACATCATCCAGAGTCAGATTCACCTTGGAACCTTTACCAGAATCTTCAAAAGTCACCGTCATTGTTGTTCTAGCTCGAGTCAGTCAAATGCTTGTCGCTCGAGGTGGGGAATAGTGGCGCACTGCTCGCGCCGATTGTCTTCCTAGGAGCTGAAGGGTCACTCACTTTGGGGAGACGAAGAGACACTCGTTTGAAATGCACGTGTGTATGCCGAGTTATAATTACAGAACTAGGTCATCGATAGCCAACGTTTCTATTCAGAAGTGCACAACAAATCAGCCGACAGTTGTATCTACCAAAGATTGAGCGAGATTGTCCACCGCAGCGTCCGCAACCTTATCCTTTGGCGACTTTGATTTCTTGCCGCTCGGCTTGTCCTTCTTCTCCTTCTTCTCCTTCTTTTCTTTGCCGTTTTCGGCGCCGGCGTCGCCCTTTTTCTTCTCCTTTTTCTTACTCTTCTTACTCTTTGACTTTTTATCACCCGGTCCCGTTGGGGCAAAGGCGTTGAATGCCGCGTCATCCTTGGAATACGGGTCGTACCTCGGATAAGCGTCAACCGAAGGGAGATCCTCGCCGCGGTCGAGCGGCTTCAACGGATCGTACGCACCAAGTTGACCATGGAGCGCGCTTGAAGCATTCTTCGGATTGTAGTGCTTACCAATGACGTCGCCGTTCGTTTCTTCTTCCTCTTCCTCGTCGCTATCACTCTCACCCTTGATTGACGGCCTCTCAGCCTTACCCATGGCATGGTTTGCGAGACGAGTTTCGAGTGCCGTCATGGTCGCTGACGGAGGACCAGCCAAAGCCTTAGGACCCTTGCTTTTCTTCGGTTCAGCGGCTTGCGTTTCACCCTCGAGATAATACTGGCCCATCTTCTCCTTGTGCTTGGCCAACATCTCGCGGCTCTCACGTTCCTCACGGGCGATTTGCTCCTTGGTCTTCTTTGCGCCGAAAATCTCGGTGACAGCGCCAAGCTCCTTGTTAGCCTTGTCCTTTTTCTTGCTCTTCTTGCTCTTCTTACCCTTTCTACTCGCGTACTCGTCGTCGTCCTCTTCATCACTGCTGACGAGGAGGTAATCCCACTCTGCACTCATTGGTTCTTCTGCAGTGAATGAGTCTGGGATGTCGATCTTCTTCTGCGCCTTGATGGACACCGGTTGAATTTCTTCGCTCATCACGGTCGCGAAGGCTTCGATGATCACGATACCCGAGCCAGCTTCCTTCTCTTCGGATGAGGCGACAATTCTGAGCATCTGCTGGAGTTGGCAGCTGCGCTCGCGCACTTCAAGATTGAAGCTCGTGGTGAATGGCTCGATGGAGCGAGTCACCTTTTCACGAAGCTCGATCAAGTCTTCGGACTCTGGTACGAGCTTACCAGGAACCGGGGCCGAAGAATCAGTCTCTTTGGCTTCGTCCGCCAATTCGATTAGCGGTTCGTTAGACGGGAGAGCCCCGACAGCGCCAGTCGGACGAATGCCTTGAGAGTACGCCAAAACGGCGCTGGCGTACACCTTGAAGATCGCTTGAAGGTAGACGGATTGGACGTCGCCCGGAAGCTGCTTGACTTGTGGATGAAGCATGGCGTCAAGAATCTCTTCGTGATCGACAATGTGGTGAGCGTATTCACCAACCACCCAGGCGACCGCCTTGAGAGCGGCGGGCACCGTCTTGTTAACGTTGGACTGCTCCAACAAAGAAGTGTCGAGCAACAGCGGCGCCAGGATCCCAACAGCCGCCTCACGAATGACTTCAACGCGCAAGCAAACGTCGATGATCTGCTCGGCGATGAGCGCTCCGTGCGCAGAGCACGGGACTCGAATGAGGTCGGCCAGTACGGAGAGATACCAGACAAAGTCCGTCACTAAAGCGTATCTGTCGTTCATGCAAATGTGGATAACGCTCTGCACGAGCTCGTCTCTGAAACGCTGATCCGCCTTGCCCATGGAGTTCATCAAGTGAGCGGTCGTATCGATGAGGGTTCGCTTCGTGACGAGACCGCAGACTATCTTCAATGCGCAGTATTGAATGTTCGAGTCTTCGTGATCCAAGCACTCGAAGATGTTACCCTTGTGCTCTGCGACGATGCGTGGATGAGAATCGAGCAAGTAAGTGAGCGCATGAAGCGCCAAAAACTTAATGTTCGGGTCGTGATCTTCCAACATATCCTTCAACTTGTCCACCGCTTGACGAACAACCTTCTCTTGAGACGTCATACCGACGACAACAGTGCGAATGCACTCGTACATGAGAGACTTCGCATTGGTCGTCTCGAGAATTTCTGAAATGGGTCCAGCGAGCTTCTTCGCCAAGCGCGGCTCGAGCGGCGTCAGAGCACCGAAAACCTTCACAAGCTTGATCGTCATCCAGTTTGAGGAAGAAGAAGTGAGAAGCTTGTAAAATTTCGGAGCCAAAGGTAGATACGTCTTCGGGTTGTGCATGGCGAGTTCAGACAAAACGGTGACAGCGGCTTGAACGACAGACTGGTCGTCGTCGTCGAGACACTCCGTGAGTCGGGCGAAAGACGGTCTCAAGGCTTCCGGGTAGCGCAAGAAGCATTTGTACAAGCACAGGCACGCTCGTCTACGCAAATCAGGCTTGTGATTGTTCAACAGGGAGTAGACATCGGCGACGAGCGTCTGAGACAACTCGGGAGTCACAATGTTCCCAAGGCACGAGATTGCCAACGCCGCTTCAGCCGGGTTTGGTGAAGCCAAATCCTTCTTCAAAAGGTTCGGGATCAGCAACACAACATCAGTATCGTCCCCAAAAGACTGACACGCAGCCAAATAACCGACTCTCTTGTACTTGACATTCGTCGTGCTCATCAACTCGACGACGTGGAACGACGCCCAGTGCATCGAGTACCCGAGCGAGTGCAAGTACGTCGCCTTTTCAATCGCCACCGCCTTGGTGCGAATATCGCTCGACACAACCTCCGCTCTGATGTCCGTCAGGCATTTGTTGATGAAATCCTTTTGCGAATCCTTGTGCGCGCGAATTCCCGTGATCATGTCTCTGAGAGATTTTTGGAACAAGCGGATCGACGTCGCCTTTGTCTTATCCCGCGACCCCATGCTCGAGGCGCTAGACATCATCTCGACCGCTCGTCCTCACCTAATTCGTTTCCTTTTCCGTTTCGCCGAGTTTGAGCGCGACGAATCGAGTCTTTCCCGTCGCTCGCACACCACTCAATCACTCAAATCGAACGCTCGCTCAACACCAACCAGTGCGAGTGAGATCGACACGGAGTGAGACACACGCACTGAGACGACGTCCCCTCCGCGCGTTTCGGGTGCCTCGACACCAAAGACCCACAGAGCTATCGACGCTGGACGAAAGCCGTCGGGTCGCGCGCGCGGATCCGTCGCGTCACCGTGTCGAGTCGCACAAGATTCTCGACGCAAGCAAGCAAGCATTCACCAATTGAAAGCATCGAGTCGAAAATTTCGGTATGGACTAGGGTTTAAGCATACCCTCACTCATTTTAAGGTTGATGAACCGTCGAGTACAATGATTTTATCTCTCGAGTTTCATAGAAGTGTCTACATGGGTTTCAAAACGCTTACAAAGCGAAAATAACGATTGGATTGGATTGGATCGGATGGGATCGGACTCGACGTGACGCACCCATTCGAACCGACGCCGGCGACGACGACGCGAGGACGCGACGCCCCGATGCGAACGATGATGGTTTGTGACGCCGCGGTCGGTATCTCGCGGCGAAACGCGACGACGGCGACGGCGGCGGCGACGGCGGCGGCGCGCGTCGCACCCGGCGGATTTCGGAATCGACCCACGCATCGTCACGGCGTCACCGGGAGCGTTTCATCGACACGACGACGACGGGCTCGACGCGGGGATACCGTCGAAGCCGGGGCGTCCGGAGCGGCTCCGGCGACGGAGGCATCGCTGGTGTTCGGGAGAGGCGACGCGGCGGCGAACGCGTTCGACGCCGCGTCGGTGGGGAACCCCGTGGTCAAGTATTTCGCGGGCGACGACGAAGCGAGGTGGATGATGTGGTACTCGGGCGCGGACGCCGAAGGCGCGGAGTGCGTTGGATTGGCGACGTCGACGGATGGGATCGAGTGGAGTCGCGGAAACACGTTCACGGAGACGTATAGAAACGATGTGAACGGACAGAGCGTGGACGTGGGGAAGGTTTTGTGGGCCAACACGGAGGACTGGTGGACGTTTGACACGCGAGGCGTGCGCGTGGGCGACGTGCAGCTCATCTCGAGCGATTCCATCTCTGGTGGTTCCGTGTATTGGATGTTTTACCACGGGAGTAATTTTGAAGAGGTGAATGGGGTGGAGGGTGCGCGCACTCGACCGGGTCTGTGCCTGTCTCAGGATGGTAGAAACTGGGCGCGAGTCGAGGGCGAGCACCACAGCGGCGCGCTCTTCGACGTAGGCCAAGCCGGGGAGTGGGACGAGGTTGATGTGCGAGATCCAAAGGTTTTACTAGCCGGTCCGAACGACATCAGAGTCTATTATGCATCGATCGATGCGAAAACCGGCGCGAGTTCGATCGGTCTCGCGCGTACTCGCGACGGTTTCGTGTACGCCAAGCGCCCCGGTTCCATCTTTGGTCCCGGTCCGAGCGGTTCCTTTGACGACGCCGGGGTCGCCTCGCCCTGCGTCGTTCGCCTCGGTCGCGCCGAGTTCATCATGTTTTACGAAGCCTACTCTTCCGCTTCGCCCGGAATCGCTTCCATCGCCGTCGCAACCTCCAAGGATGGCATCGAGTGGACGCGTCCATCCGCTCCCGTCCTCGGTCCCGGCGTTTCCGGAGCCTGGGACGAGGGCGGCGTCGGCAAGCCTTACGCCGTTCCCATGGCTGGTGATCGCGTTCGTCTCTACTACGAAGGTCGCAATCTCGGGTCCTCCACCGGTGCCGGCGTCGGTGTCGCTCTCAGCAGTGATTCCGACCGTTTCGTTTTCAACAGGAGAACGCGTCAGCAGTGAACGCGCTCGCGCTCGCGGTTTTATTAGAAATTTTTATTCGTTTCATTTCAATCAACCTTCATTGTTATCCACGCTTTACAACCTTGTCCATGCGTGCGACGACGACGACGACGACGACGACGCCTCACCGCGCGCGCATCCACTCTTCTCGCGGTCGGACGCGTCGTTGTCGCGCCACCGCCGCGAGAGGGACGACGAACAAGACACCCATCGTCATCTTGCCCGGGCTTGGAAATGAGAGCGGTGATTACGACGAGTTGGTGTCGCTCTTGCGGGATCGAGGACACGTCGTCGGCGTCGCGGACGTGAAACGATACGATTGGTTGCGTAACGCCGCCGGAGCGGTGAAACGAGAGTACTGGGCGGGGAATTTAAAGCCGAGACCGACGGTTGATTGGTACTTGGAACGGGTGGCGACGGCGGTGCGAGGCGTCGTCGGCTCGGGCGAAGGAGAGAAGGTGACGCTCGTGGCGCACAGCGCCGGTGGATGGTTGGCGAGGGTGTACATTGATGATTTTGATGGTGATCGCGACGTCGGGGCACTCGTGACGTTGGGGAGTCCGATGAAACCGACGCCGAAAGGGGTGGCGGGGGTGGTGGACCAGACGCGCGGCATCCTGGACTTTGTCGAGGCGAATTGTAGAAAGACGAGCGAATTGGCGCCAATCAAGGTGACTTGCGTGGCTGGGACGTACAAGAGAGGAAGTGATTCCGTGAGCGATGGTGTTCAGGAGTTCATCTGCGGTCTCGGGTACAAGCAGGTGTGTGGGGACGCCAACGTAGACGGCGACGGTATCACGCCCATCGACGCCGCGCTCATGGAGGGCGCTCGTCACATCGTTCTCGACGGTGTGTATCACACCCCGCTCGGCGCCGACTCGGAGAAACGAAAATGGTATGGCTCACCCGAGATTTTAGACGCGTGGGCGAGCGTCGCCCTCGAGTAATTCGTTAGATTCATCGTCGTCGTCGCGACGGTATCAATATTTACACTTCTAGCTACTCTTATACTACCCCAGCAAAAGAATCCGCGGGGGTGCCACACACACACAAAAAAGCCGCGGAACCCAGAACTAGCCGTCGTTCCTTCTCACCCGCGATCGGCCGCGAACGCCCCACCGGGTCCCCTCTTTTTAGCCGCCGGCTCGCCCTGGTCCCCGTCCGCCACCCAGCCGGCTCGCTCTGGGTTCTGCCCATTCGTCGCGTCCCCGAACCGTCGTTTCGAACCCTCTCTTCCATCCTGCGTTCAAAAGAAACACACAAAAACCCACTCGTCAGTCTTCACAAACTTTGTTCGTTCAATCGATACCGTCGATACCGTCGTCGTCGTCGCTGGTCTTCAAACAAAATTTCAAACAAGATTCCACGCACCGTCACTCTCCACGCCTCACCGAGCACCCGCTCCGATTCCACGCGTTGTCCTCCGACGTATATCTTAAACGTCATTATTCGTGCACCTCTTCCCCTCTCGCGTCCGTCCGTCCGTTCGTCCGTTCGGCGTCGCTGTCCGGCGGGCCGGGAGTGCGGTCAGAGCGCCGGCGCAGCCGCCCGAGTCGCGGACCGAAACACACTCCATGTATGCGTATACAGTATTAGACGTCATAAAAGTGAATGGACTAATGGCGCTTCACGTATGTGTGTGTGTTTATGTGTGTGATGTGTGTGTATACAGTATGAATATCGTCGTTTGTTGCGACGCACCCGACGTGGTTTCGGCTGCGCGCGCGGATTGGCGAGAGACGACGACGACGACGACGACGACGACGTCATGGGGGTCGGCGCGCTCCTGCGAAGAGTACTGGGAGGACCGACGGTGAAAACGACGAAGACGACGACGACGAGTGGTGGTGGTGGTGGTGGTGGGTCGTTGGGACGACGACGTAGACGTAAAGTTGACGATGAGGATGATGATGTCGATGCAGACTATGACGACGACGAGGACGACGAGGACGACGAATCGATGATAGAAAACGAGGACGACGAGGACGACGAGGATGATGACGAGGACGACGAGGACGACGACGAAGTTTCGGCTGAGGATGGGAAGGGTGGACGCGGGCGGGAACGTAATCGGCGAGACGATGCTTTGGCCAAGCGGGGGAGTAAGAGGGTGAAAAAGGGAACGACGGAGGGCGAATCCAGGGGAGGGTTTCGAGTAAATCAGAATGTTATTGATTTAGCGCCGACGAGTGAGAAGGGTGACGACGACGACGACGACGCCGGTGAGTTGGATAGACGGGGAGGAGGACGTCAGTCTAGACGTAAACCGACACAGAATTTGCGGCAGATGTTTGGAACGACGACTACGACATCGACATCGATGAAGACGGGGAGGGATATTGAAGGTGCAAACGCGCAGCGTGCGAAAAAGTCACCCGGGGGTGGAAACAGACGAGTGGCAAAAGTGGATATCGTCGATTTTGAGATGGCCATCGAGCTCAGTTTAGACGTAGATACTCTGACGGAGATTGAACGAAGCTTTTTGCCTGAAACAGAAGAGCACACGGATGCGGATTTCATCGCTATTAGAAACGCTCTCATTGTCAAGTGGCGATCAAAGCCTCGCGAGTATCTCTCGGCGGCGGCGGCGACGACGCTCTTCAAGAACAAATTCTTCACGCTCGCTCGTTGCGTGCACAAATACCTCACCACGTTTGGATACATAAACTTTGGGGTGATGAAATCGGGCAAGTTTGAAGCAGAGTTGACGGAGGGAGATAAGATGTCTGTGGTTGTCGTCGGCGCTGGCATCGCTGGAGTCACAGCCGCGCGACATTTGCAAGCTCTCGGACACAAGGTTGTCGTTATTGAATCGAGGGAACGAAGCGGTGGACGTATCAGAACTCAAGAATTCGAAAATACTTCTGCATCCTCAGCCAGCGGACGAAACGCCGTGGCTGATCTCGGGGGAAGTATTTTGAGCGGCAAGTCTGGAAACCCGCTTTGTGTCGTCGCGAAGCAACTCGGAATCAAGACGCAAACGATTCAATCAGAGTGCCCTCTGTTTGACAAGGAAGGAGAACTCATTGATGAAACGATCGACGCGCAAGTTGAAAAGGACTTCAACGAGATCCTCGCGCAAATGTCACGCTACAGAGATTCCCTCACCGTGGACGCCGCCGCGAAGAAGTCGTTTGGCCAGGAGCTCTCCCGTCGCATCAACTCGGTGCTTCGCGATGGCGTCCCAGTTGGGAGTTTGATGTCCAAGACGCAAACGTTCGATTGGCACGTCGCCAACTTGGAATTCGCAAATGCGGCGAGAGCTGACGACTTGTCGCTCCGATACTGGGATCAGGATGACCCGTACGACTTCACCGGCGAACACGTCGTCATTCCGGGTGGAAACTCTCGCTTTGTTGAGGCTTTAGCCAAGGATGTTAAAATTTGGTACCAGCACCGAGTCACCGGGATCACAGATGCTTCGACCTTCGGTTCGACGGGGGTTATCGTGCACTGCGGTGACGCCATCGATATTTGTGCGGATTGCTGCATCGTCACCGTTCCTCTCGGTGTCTTGAAGAAGGATGTGATTTCTTTTGTGCCAGCGCTTCCACCTCGCAAGATGCAAGCCATACGCAACATCAACTTTGGCCTTTTGAACAAGGTTGTTCTCGTGTTTGAACACCGCTTTTGGGACGAAAACATCGACACCTTTGGCTTTTTACAAAACGTATCTAAGGATAGGGGCAAATTTTTCCTCGTGTACTCGTACACGAAGCACGCAGATGGCAACGTCTTGCTTGCGTTGTGTTCAGGAGACTCAGCTATCGAGGTTGAAAATTCCAAGGTGGGCGATGTCGTGGACGATTTGATGGAATCTCTGCGCTCGGCTTTCGAGAAAAATGGAGTGGTGATCCCAGATCCATTGGCAGCGCACGTCACGGCTTGGGGAAAAGACGAGAACACGTACGGATCGTATAGCAGCTGCTCGACGACTACGAGCACGGTGGATTACGAGGAAATGTCAAAGCCGGTGAACAACGTACATTTTGCTGGTGAAGCGACGAACGCGATGTATCCAGCCACCATTCACGGAGCCTTCTTATCGGGTTTACGTGAAGCTGGTCGAATCGCGATGAAGAGCGCCGCCACGGACACTAATAAGAAAATGATTGAAATCAACGTCGCCATTAACAGCTTTGAAGCGGACGATTCCGACGGCGCGTAGGGCAGGCGGGACGATGATAACTGTAGTAGAAGCCCGCATAGTATTTGTAGTCTAATTCAATTGCATACACTAATAAAGAATGAATCACATCGCACTTGGTGGTACAGGCTTGTTACGTGCGGTACAACAGTTGTCAAAAAAATGTTCTATTCAGGGATTGGCGTCGGCGATCATTTCGTTTCTTTGGTGGGCGCGCGCCGCTTTGCCGCGGACTCATCCTTCTCGTTCGATGACGACGCCCTTCTCTTCTGCTGCTTTGGACGCTGAGGATTGTCGTACGCGCTGTCCGTTTTATCAGAATCCATTTCGTCGTCGGTCATCGTCGTCGTCGTCGTCTTTTTCTTTTTGCGAGCGGATTTCATCTCGGCGCGCGTAAACTTTGACGCCTCGGCACGAGTAGATAAATCACTCAAGTATTCGTCGACTCCCGGTAGGTTGTGAGTACTACGCCAGCGGGTCATAATCTCTTCCTTGTTACGAGCCGTCATCGGGGCGCGATGCACGTTGTGCATGGCGCGCTTTGGATTCATCGCGACGCCTCGAATCCACTCGAGAAAGCTTCGAATGGTCCTCAGATCCTTATTCTTTTGGGCTCGTCCCTCGGAAGCACCGTCTTCTCCTCCTCCACGAGATGGAACCGCCACCGAAGCTTTCGTCGCACCTCGCGGACCTCGCTTCGCCCACGCTTCGCGCGGCGCGGGCTTTTCCGCGCCGTCGACGTCGACTCTGCCGTGCTTGTTGAAATCCGTCTGCCAGACGTTGTAGTAAAAATTGACAATGTCTCGCATCGATTTCCCCGGAATTTTCGTTAGAAGTGGGAACAAATCGTCAGAAAAACGAGAGACGTGTTCACCAAAGAGACGAATCTCGTCCTCGTCCCAACCTCTCGCGCCTTGCTCGGCGCCGATAGCGCACAGACCCAAAAGAGCATCATCCGCGCCGTCATCTCTGAGACGCTCCACGAGCGCCGCGCGCGACGCCGCAATCTCCTCATTCGTAAACACGGGCTTTGGTTGTTCCTGCTCCTCCTCCACCGCTTGCTCCTTCTCCTGCGGAGGAACGTGCGTGTTATCGCACGTTCCGGGAGACGAGATGAGCAAGTGTCGCCGCGGACTTTTCGACTCGTCGTCAAAAGTTCGCGTCGTCGTCGTCGTCGGCGGCGGCGGCCACAGACGAGCACCGAGGTAAAACTTTTCTCTATCACTCATTTTCCCTCGTTTGAACGAATCCAGAACGCCTTCCGGCACGCGAGCTTGGTGATCGACGCCGACTCTGATGATACCCGATCGGCTCATGGTGCTCCCGGATCCCGTCCAACCCCTCGGTCTCTTTTCATCCTCCAAGCTCTCGTGATGATACGGCGCGTGCTCGAGCAACGCCAACAAATCACTGATCGCGCTCGACGTTTCCTCGAGCCCGCTCCCGTACCCGCTTCCGCTATCGCTCGCGTACCCGCGTCTCAAAGCCAAGTCCGCGGACGAGGTTCCATCCTTGGAGCCGCCGGCGCCGCCGGCGCCGTCGTTGTTATTTCTATCGTTCCTCGTCGCCAACGCCACGAGCGAGTTCACCCGACGCATCCCACGACGCGATCCATCCACGTAATCATTACTCGTCGCGTCATCATCCTCCCCGCCGCCGTTCACACCGCCCTCGCTCCTCCCCCTTCCTATTCCTCGCCCCGGCGCTCGTCTCGGCCGACGCGGTTGCATTCGCACCCGCGCCGTTCGCACCCTAAACTTCAACAACCTCGCCCGGTGCACCAACCCTTCCCCGTGGGCGTACCTCACCGGTTCATCCGCTCGTCCCCGCTCCACCGCGACGCCGCGCACCCACTTCACGACGCTCTCGCACGTCTCCCGTCGCTTCCTCGCCTCCTCCTCCTCCTCCTCCTCCCTCGCCCGCGCCTTCGCCTTCGCATCGTCGTCCCCCGTCGCCGCCGTCATCGCGACGTCCAAGTCGGGCGACGACGACGATCGACGACGCGTCCCATCGCCCGACGTCGACGGTCGCAGCGGCGACGACGCCGTTCCAACCATCCGCACGTCCGTCCGAGCGCCTCTCCGTCTGAAGCGAAGAAAAACGAAACGGCTCTTCTGGTCATGTATGGGTATGTATGGGTCCCTTTATACGACTCGGACATCTGGATGTGTTCCTATGTAAGGGACACACAACACGGTCTAGGGCGACACGGTGACACGGCGACACGGCGACACGACGACCTTTCCCGAGGGCCGGGGTCGAGGCGCGCGCGCGACGGAAAGCGTCCCCGATCTCGCCGTGCTCGGACGCGCGCGTCGAGCGTTTGAAAACGCGCAGTGCAGTCTGTACCGCACCGCGACGAGACGACGGCCATCGACATCGGAGATCGAGCGAGCGCGAGACGACCGCCGCGAACGGCGACGGCGAAGGCGGCGCCGATCCTTCCCTCGGCGATTCTTCGCTCGTCGAAAACGTTCGGTTCGGCGACGAAGAGCTCTTCGTCTTCGACGACTTCGTGCGGTCCCTCTCGGCTCTTTGGGTCGTGAACCGTCAGAAGACGAACATGCGGTTCGGTTCGTTTGTTTGCTTCAACGCGCCCTCTCAGTGTGCGGGCGAGAATATCGCAAGGCAAAGTATATTCCGATCGGCACGCGTCCGGTGAAACCGAGGTTTACGAATACGAACATCGAGCGTCGTTCGATGGACGCGCGGCGTATCGAATCGAGTGGAATCGCCACAAAAGACGCCGCACAGAGCTGGAATGCGTGTACTGAGTGGGTAAAGTACAAGTACATGCACGACGGCGGGTGTTTTCATTAAATCACGTAATAATCGTCCCTCAATCTACTCTTCGGTGTCTTTTCAGACTCAAAGGGCATCGTGAAGCGCTACAAGGGCGCCCGACCGTCGGGCTCGTTCACCCCTTCCACGCGCTGTCCGCCTCTTCTGCACTTTTGATCTTTTTTTGTGCTGCTGCTTGATTGTTTCGCTCTCCCCATCTTTGTCAAACGGCAGGGAGAGTGGCGCGACTCGCCCTCACACTTGATTGGCGACGATGACGCGTTGCGGTTGCGGTTGCGGTTGGTCTTGCATCGCGCACGTCAACCCCGGGTGGTACTTGGGTCCCGAGCAGCAGAGCTTTTGAATCAAGACAAAGCCGGAGGTGACGGCGGAGAGCGCGAGGGCGACGCCGGCGAGGGCGATGCCCCACTCTGGGAAGTCGGAACCAGAAGAACCAGAAAGGCCGTCTGATCCATTCGAACCGCCAGAGCCGTTGGCGTCTGGTCGTAAAATCCAAGCGCTCGGTGGACCAAAGGTATCAAAGTCGTGACGGTCACCGTCATCATAGTCGTAATCGTAATCATTGTAATCGGAGAGGCTCATGACCGGTATACGACGATACTTGGCCAACCAAGCCGTCGCTCCAAGGAACATGTTTTCGATTGCTCGTCGTCGACCACCATCGCCAGTGGGGTTGTCGTCGAACTTTTCTGTGATGGCGGTCGTTTTCCAGTCGAGAATGTTTGCATCGAAAGAAACAGCATTCTTGAACATCTGTCCCATTTCTAGTACGGAGCTCACGTCCCAGCGAGAAATATCTTGGTTGAATGCACGAGCGCCGTGGAACATGGCCTCCATAGACTCCACGCTGCTCACGTCCCAGTTGCCGATGTCTTGGTTGAACGCTTGAGCGTCGCGAAACATCAACTGCATGGCTGTCACGCCGCTCACGTCCCAGTTACCGATGTCTTGGTTGAACTGGGCCTGGGTAAACATATACCCCATGGTTGCCACGCTGCCCACGTCCCAGTTGCCGATGTCTTGGTTGAACTGAGTCTCGTAAAACATAGACTGCATGTTTGTCACGCTGCTCACGTCCCAGTTACCGATGGGTTGATTGAACGGGCCCGAGGTAAACATAAACTGCATGTCTGCCACGCTGCTCACGTCCCAGTTACCGATGTCTTGGTTGAACGCGTCAGCTTTGTAAAACATAGACCGCATGCTTGTCACGCTGCTCACGTCCCAGTTGCCGATGGGTTGATTGAACGGAGTCTCAGCAAACATCCGCGCCGCGTCTTCCACACTGCTCACGTCCCAGTTGCCGATGGGTTGGTTGAACGGAGTCTTGTAAAACATATATCCCATGAATATCACTTTGCTCACGTCCCAGTTGCCGATGTCTTGGTTGAACTGAGTCCCGTCAAACATAGACCCCATGTCTGTCACGCTGCTCACGTCCCAGTTGCCGATGTCTTGGTTGAACGGAGTCCCGTCAAACATAGCCGACATGTCTGTCACGCTGCTCACGGCCCAGTTGCCGATGTCTTGGTTGAACGCAGTCTCGTAAAACATCCGCGCCGTGTCTGTCACTTTGCTCACGTCCCAGTTGCCGATGTCTTGGTTGAACGCTTGAGCGTCGCGAAACATAAAGCGCATGCTTGTCACGCTGCTCACGTCCCAGTTGCCGATGGGTTGATCGAACTCGATAGCGTCGCGAAACATAGACTCCATGTCTGTCACGCTGCTCACGTCCCAGTTGCCGATGTCTTGGTTGAACGGGGTCCCTTTGAACAGAGCCGCCATGCTTTCCACGCCGCTCACGTCCCAGTCCGAGATGAAGTAGCAATCAGCTCCGGCTGTCGAGCACGCAGACGTCCCATCGCCTTGAAGGAAACAGTCCAAACCCGAGGCGTCTTTACCACTCGACGTATCGAGACAGTCAGCTACCGCACCTGCCAAGCCGGCTGAATCAAACGAGGGCTCCACGGCGTCAGACCCAACCGCCGAGACGGCGGCACCGAGCGCCAAGGCCACGACGCACAGACGCGCGTTGAACGTTTGCATATTCTTTTTCTTTCCTTTCGAGCGCGTCAGCTTTTGAGCTCCGTCGTCGACGTCG
>Ga0181594_10002681_pt1 | contig 16303 bp, 17 predicted proteins | sample 071ome_18_FD_145603 | JGI IMG/M metagenome (GOLD analysis project Ga0181594, IMG submission 145603) | Coastal salt marsh microbial communities from the Groves Creek Marsh, Skidaway Island, Georgia - 071413BT metaG (spades assembly) | ecosystem: Environmental > Aquatic > Marine > Intertidal zone... | reverse complement strand
GAAAGCAGGCAGTTTCATGCCCTTGGTGCGGCTGGTAAGATGCCATTGGCCGCATAGCCCGCAGCGATAGGGCCGTAGGGTGACCTTGGCACGCTCGGCCACAACCAGCGCTTCACCTTCGCTCGTAAATCTATGCTTTCGGCGGCAAATGCTGGACCGCGTTCTCACGCCAGTATTCCCGGCCCCAGCAGCATCAGCATCCTGACGTCGATGCCCATGCCCTGTGAGCGCCAGGCTGCGATGGTTTCGGCAATTCCCGATAATGGTACGCGGTGCACGGTAATGTCCTCGCTGTAGGTGCCGCCACCGGGGCCTACTATCACGAGGTCATGCGCGCGCACCAGCGTGAAGCTCTCGCTGACCATGCCCGGCGAGGAGTAGAACTCACCGGCGATCTCCATGCGCCCGGCGCGGTAGCCGGTTTCCTCCTCTAGCTCGCGTGCGGCAGCGGCAAGCGGTTCCTCGCCTTCGGCGCCTTCGTCGTCGCCGATCAGCCCGGCAGGAAGCTCGATGCAGCGCTTGCCCAGTGGCACGCGGTACTGTTCGACGAGGATCACGTGATCGGCCTCGTCGACCGCGAGGATTACGGCGGCGCGGATGCCGCGCGCGCGGCTGACATATTCCCAGCGGCCCTTCTTGTGTACGGTGATGAACCTACCTTGCCAGACGATCTCGTCCGGCGCGTCGTACCCATGCTCGCATGCGGATCCGTCCTGATCTGTCATTGGCTCCCTCCCTTGAGACAAGGCGTCCCGGTGCATGAGCATCTTCTTGCGCTTCGAAAGGTAGGTTCTACCCCCCAAATCCCGCTCACTTCACATTAATCGCTTCATCGCTATATAGGAACCGCCGGTTTCGATCGGCTATGGCGATAAATTGCGGTGTGTAATAGGCACAGCGGACCCGGGGGCAGTACCCGGCGGCTCCACCAAAAACCGCGGGAAACCGTGGTTCCTGACGGGGTCGAACCAGGATCGACGTGTGTTGAAAAGCATTGTTTTCGCCCGGGCTGAGTAACCCGTAAAACTGTTCAAAACACACAAGTGCCAATGACAATGAAGCACTCGCTATCGCTGCGTAATCCGACGTCCTAACGGACTGATCTTACAAAGCTAAAGCGCGGTTGGACCCACCGGGCAACAGAAGCGGATTCCGGGGCTCCGGGGGTAGCTAGCAACAGAAACCCCCACTCCTTCCAATCTTATGCGAATGTTTCGACGAATCTGGCCGCCGCGTCTTTCGCTGCGCGCTCATATTTCAGGCATTCGAGGATCTTCGTACCCGCCAGAAACACTGCGCTCGAACAGGCGAAGAACAGCAATTTGCCGCCCCAGCCGGGATACTGCGTCAGGTACAGCGATCCGCGCTCGGTCGCGCCCAGCGCGAGGGCGTAAATGATGACGTAGGCCTCGAACCGATTCTTGATGACAAACAGCCGACCAATCTTTCCTAACATTCGTGCTCCGCTTTCTTAAACTTCTTGCTAAGCAAGCACCGTGCCAAGCATGTAATTGCGTCATCTGCGCTGGTTAACTGTCAGCCTAGTGTAAACAGTTCCGACATGGAAACGATTCGTCCGCACCCTGCGGGAACCGAGCGTTGCCAAGCATGGTCACAGGCCTTAGGCCGCGCGACGGCGAGAATCACTGCGAGGGACCATGGCGGACAGAGTTGAGCGGGCTGGACTGAAGGTCGATGCGGACCTTGCACAGTTCATCGAACGGGATGTGATCGCGCCAACCGGTTTGGAGGCAAACCGGTTCTGGCAGGGATTTGCTGCGCTTCTCGCCGAGTTTTCCCCGCGTAACCGGGCCTTACTGGCGCGGCGCGACGAGCTTCAGGCGCAGATCGATACCTGGCATATGGAGCGCGCAGGCAAGCCGTTAGATCCGGCCGAGTATCAGGCGTTTCTCGCCGAGATCGGCTATCTCGTAACCGAACCGGGCGACTTCGCGGTCAATACGCAGAACGTCGATGCCGAGATCGCGACCATGGCCGGGCCGCAGCTGGTGGTGCCGGTGCTCAACGCCCGCTTTCTGCTCAATGCCGCCAATGCCCGCTGGGGCAGCCTTTACGACGCGCTCTACGGCACCGATGCGCTCGATGCGCCGCCCGCCAGGCCTAGCGGCTACGATCCTGCACGGGGCGCGGCGGTTGTCGCGCGGGTGCGCCAGTTCCTCGACGAGAACCTGCCGGGCTGGGAAGCGGCGTTGACCGGCGGCGAATGCCCGCATCCTTATGCGACCCGCGACGGCGGCGTGATGTTCGTCAAGAACAAGCTGCATATCGAATTGGCGATCGATCGCGACCACCCGGTCGGCAAGGACGACCCGCTCGGCATTGCCGACGTTATCCTCGAATCGGCGCTGACGACCATCGTCGATCTGGAAGATTCGGTTGCGGCAGTCGATGCCGAGGATAAGCTTGTTGCCTATCGCAACTGGCTCGGCGTCATCCGCGGCGATCTTGAGGATACCTTCGAGAAGGGTGGCAAGACCGTGACCCGCGCGCTCGAACCGGACCGCGATTGGACCGCGCCGAACGGCAAACCGGTAAGCCTGCCGGGCCGCAGCCTGCTGTTCGTGCGTAATGTCGGGCACCTGATGACCAACCCGGCGATCCTGCTGCCCGATGGCAGCGAGATACCCGAAGGTATCATGGACGCAGTCGTGACCAGCGCCATTGGCGCGCACGATGTGAAGGGCCTCGGCAAGTATCGCAATTCGCGCACTGGCTCGATCTACATCGTCAAGCCCAAGATGCACGGGCCTGACGAGTGTGCGCTGACCAACAACCTGTTCGACGCGGTCGAAGACCTGCTCGGCCTCGACCGGCATACGGTCAAAGTTGGAGTGATGGACGAGGAGCGGCGGACTAGCGCCAATCTCGCCGCCTGTATCCACGCGGTGAAGGACCGCATTGTATTCATCAACACCGGCTTTCTCGACCGCACCGGCGACGAGATCCACACCTCGATGCGCGCCGGGCCGATGGTCCGCAAGGCCGCGATCAAGGGCAGTGAATGGATCGCCGCCTACGAGAAGCGCAATGTCGCCATCGGTTTGAAGCTCGGGCTTTCAGGCAAGGCGCAGATAGGCAAGGGCATGTGGGCTGCGCCCGACCGCATGGCGGCGATGATGGAAGAAAAAATCGGTCACCCCAAAACCGGCGCTAACACCGCCTGGGTGCCATCGCCGACCGCTGCGACGCTCCATGCGATGCACTATCACGCGGTCGACGTTTTCGCGGTGCAGGACGAGGTGGCCAAGGAGCCGGTTCCCGGACTCGACAAGTTACTAACGATCCCGCTTGCGGCGGGGGAGAAATGGTCCGAACAGGAAGTGCGCGAAGAGCTCGACAACAATGCGCAAGGCCTGCTCGGCTATGTCGTGCGCTGGATCGATCAGGGCGTTGGCTGCTCCAAGGTGCCGGACATCGACGATGTCGGCCTGATGGAAGACCGCGCGACCCTACGCATATCCTCCCAGCATATGGCCAACTGGCTGCTGCACGGGGTCTGCACCGAAGAACAGGTGATGGATTCGCTGCGCCGGATGGCCGAAAAGGTTGACGCTCAGAATCTGGGCGATCCGCTTTATGAGCCGTTGGCAGGCAACTGGGACTCCAGCGTTGCTTTCAAGGCCGCCTGCGATCTGGTGTTCAAGGGCGTCGAGCAGCCGAGCGGCTATACCGAGCCCTTGCTTCATGCCTGGAGGCAGAAGAAGAAGGCGCAATAGGCGCGAAAGTGCGAAAGGGGAGACGCAAATGCAGTTCGATCTGGCGCAAACGGACGCTTTGCTAACGACAACGCGCGCGGTGCGCAAGCGGCTTGACCTTCAACGGTCCGTGCCGCGCGAGGTCGTCAATGAATGTCTCGAAATCGCGGTCCAGGCTCCTACCGCGAGCAACAGCCAGACTTGGCGCTGGATGGTCATCGACGATGCGGACACCCGGGCGAAGATCGCCGACATCTACCGGCAGGCAATGCTTGACCGCCGGAGCGTTACGGAGCCGTGGGACCATACCAAGTCCGATGAGGAGATCAGCGCCCAGACCGTCCGTGTTCTCGATTCTGCCGGTTATCTGAGCGAAAACCTTCAGCGCGTGCCGGTGATCGTCATTCCTTGTGTCGAGGGGCGCCCGGCGCCCGACGCCGGGCCGGGAAGCCTTGCGGCCACCTATGGCTCGATCATGCCCGCGATTTGGAACTTCCAGCTGGCGCTACGCTCGCGCGGGCTCGGTTCGGTGTTCACCTCGGTGCTGGGATTCCGGGAACGCGATGTCGCCGAATTACTGGGTATTCCGGACGACGTGATGCAATGCGCGATGATCCCCGTCGCCTATACTAAGGGTACCGATTTCAAGCCCGCCAAGCGGCCTCCGGTCAGCGACATTACCCATTGGAACAAGTGGTAGGGAGAGCACGATATGGAATTCGATCTCGCACAGACCGATGCGCTGTTGTCGACGACCCGCGCGGTGCGCAAGCGGCTTGATCTCGATCGCCCGGTGCCGCGTTCGGTGATCGAGGAATGCCTCGAACTGGCGGTGCAGGCGCCCACTGCGGGCAACGGGCAGACCTGGTGCTGGCTGGTGATCGATGACGCAGGCCTGCGCGCCAAGATCGCCGATTGCTATCGCACCGCGCTTGACGCCAGTTTCTTCAAGGATCAGTCCCGCGCAGCCGCCGATCGCGGCGAAGCACAGACGTCCCGGGTCTATGACAGCGCCGACTGGCTTTCGGACAATATGCACAAGGTGCCGATCTTCGTCATTCCCTGCGTCGAGGGACGGTCCGATCCGGACTCGCCCGTGCCGATACAGGCCTCGATCTGGGGCTCGATCCTACCGGCAATGTGGAGCTTCCAGCTGGCCCTGCGCTCGCGCGGGCTCGGCTCGACGCTGACGACGCTCCACCTGTTCAAGGAGCAGGAGATTGCCGGGATACTCGGCATGCCTGACAATGTCATGCAATGTGCACTGCTGCCGGTCGCCTATACGAAAGGCACCGACTTCAAGCCCGCCCGGCGTCCACCGGTGAACGAGATCACCCACTGGAACGGGTGGTAGGTAGTCGACCGAAAGGGAGAAGAGACGCGTGAAATCAACTTACAACATGACGCTCGAACAACTGGTCGTCGACCGGGCCGACTTTGCGAGCGACAAGATGCGCAGCATCGCCACGGCGGCAGAGGCGGCGGGCTTCGATGCCTGCAACCTGACCGATCATCCCTTTCCCGATGCGGCCTGGCTCGCCAATGCCGGTCACAACGCCTTCGATCCGCTTGCTGCGCTGTGTTACGTGGCGGGCTTCACCACCAAGATCAGGCTGCACACCAACATCGTCGTGCTGCCTTACCGTAACCCGTTCCTCACCGCCAAGGAAGTGACGACGCTCGATGTGCTGTCGAAGGGTCGCGCGATCCTGGGCATAGGCGTTGGCTACCAGCCGACTGAATTCGAGGCGCTGGGCGTCGATTTCAGCCAGCGCGGCAAGCTGATGGATGAGGCGATCGATGCGATGAAGGCAGCCTGGACCGGCGAGATCGTGCAGTTCGAGGGCCTGAACTTCAACGCGACCAATAACCGGCAATTCCCCTCGCCACTGCAAAAGCCGCATCCGCCGATCTGGTGCGGGGGCAACGGCGAGATCGCCCTGCGCCGCGCGGCACGGCGCTGCGACGGCTGGACGCCATTCTTCATGCCGCCGGGCAAGGTCGGCGAGCGCCATCCCGACGCCATCACCACGGTCGCCGACCTCAGAGCCAAGGTCGATAGGGTGCAGGAATTGCGCGCGGCCGAAGGCAGAAGCGGGCCGTTCGATATCTCCCCTATGGCTCCTGAGCGGATTTCGGCACGCACCGCAGAAGTCGCCGACCGCTTCCTTGCAAGCGCGGAGCAGCTAAAGGCTGCCGGCGTCACCTGGGTGGGCATGGGCATGCCGGGTGTCGAGCAGTCCGAAATGCTCGACTACATCGCCTGGGTTGGCGAGGAAGTGCTGCCGCAGCTTCACGCGCTCGGCTGATTGCCCGACAAGAATCGCGCAATCGCCACAAATTCCTCGACCGATAGGGTTTCGGCCCGGCGCTGCGGATCGATGCCGAGTTCTTGCAGTGCATCTGTGGCGCCCGGCAATCCTTTCAGGCTCTGCCGCAGCATCTTGCGGCGCTGGCCGAATGCGGCTGCGGTTACACGCGCAAGCATCTGAGCCGATACGCCTACAGGCATCTCCTTCGGCAGGACATGCGCCACGGCGCTCATCACCTTGGGCGGCGGGGTGAAGGCGCTGCGATGGACCTTCATGGCGAGGCGCGCTTCACTTCGCCATTGGGCAAGCACCGACAGCCGCCCATAGGCAGGGGTACCGGGTGGGGCGACAATCCGGCGCGCGACTTCCTCCTGGAACATCAGCGTCAGCGACGTCCAGCGCGGCGGCCACGCCTCTCTCGAAAGCCAGCGGGTGAATAGTTCTGTGCCGACATTGTAGGGCAGGTTGGCAACGACCGCGTAGGTCTCGCCTTGCATCAGCACATCGTGATCCAGCGCAAGCGCATCGCCTTCGACCACGCGCAGGCTGCCCGGAAAAGCCGCCTCCAGTTCGGCCAGGGCGGGCAGGCAGCGCCGGTCCATTTCGATGGCGGTGACCTTTGCGCCAGCCCGCAGCAGCGCGCGGGTAAGGCCGCCGGGGCCGGGGCCGATCTCCAGCACGTTTGCTCCGGCCAGATCGCCGGGAATTACAGCGATGCGGTCGAGCAATTGCTCGTCGAGCAGGAAGTTCTGACCCAGCGCCTTGCTTGCCGAAAGGCCGTGGCGGGCGATCACTTCGCGCAGCGGCGGCAACGGCTCCATCAGGCCTGGGCGCGCCGGGCGGCGCATTCTCCTGCCATCCGGATTGCTGCGATCATGGCGCCGGGATTGGCCTCGTTTTTCCCGGCAATGGCAAAGGCGGTGCCATGATCGGGCGAGGTGCGCACGATCGGCAGTCCGAGCGTGAGGTTGACGCCCTGGTCGAAATCGAGCGCCTTGATCGGGATCAGCGCCTGATCGTGATACATGCACAGCGCCACGTCGTAGGTTTCGCGCTCGCGCGGGGCGAACAGCGTGTCGGCGGGATGCGGGCCGGTGACGTCAAGGCCTTCGTCACGGAGCAATTCGATGGCCGGAGCGATGATCCGCGCCTCCTCCTGCCCGAAGCGGCCCTGTTCGCCCGCATGCGGATTGAGCCCGCAGACCGCGAGGCGCGGGTCCTTGATCGCGAAGTCACATTCCAGTGCATGTGCGACGATGCGCGCGCGCCGGACGATGAGATCGCTGGTGAGCAGGCGCGGCACGTCTGCCAGCGCCTCATGGATGGTGAGCGGCACCGTGCACAGGCTCGGCCCAGCGAGCATCATCACTGCGTCATGGTGTTCCACTTTGCACATGTCAGCGACGAACTCGGTCTGGCCGGGCAGGGTGAAACCCACTTCGGCCAGCCGCGCCTTGGCCACAGGCGCGGTCACCAGACCGCCAGCCTCGCCGGAAAGCGCAAGACGCGAAGCCCAGGCCAGCGAGGCCACAGCTAGCTGCGCGCCGTCGTGAGTCGGGTTGCCCGGATACCAGCCGAAATCGACCGAACCCAGCACTGGCAGCGCATCGGAAAACTCGGTCGCGGCCTGGGCCGGATCGGATATCGGAGCCAGCGGCACCTTGAGTCCTCGCGACTCGGCCGCCGCCGAAAGCAGCCCCTTGCCCTCGACCACGAAGAAGGGCGGCAGGCGTTCCGCTTCGCGCCGCGCCCATGCTTCGGCAATCAGTTCAGGCCCGACCCCGGCCGGATCGCCCAGCGAGACGGCTAGCGGCGCAGGGCTGGACAAGTCAGCCGCTCACGTCAGTTATAGTCGATGATGGCGTCGCGCCGCAGGTCGCGAAGGTACATCTGCGCGCGTTTGTTGATCCTGTCCTCTTCCATCTGGCCCATCAGCTGGTCAAAGCTCGGCCCGGAATCGGACTGCGGATCGTCGCGGCCACACATCATCAGGACGCGCACACCTTCGTCGACCGACCCGAACGGCGGCGAAGTCTCGCCGAGTGATAGCGCTAGGACCGCGTTCTGGAGAGGTCCGGGAAGATCGCGTGCGCGCACCTGATCGTTGGCGACGACCTGAGCACCAAGCCGCGCAGCCACCTCGTCGACCCCGCCGCATCCCCGGGCTTGCTGCATGGCTTGCGAGAATTCCGCCGCGCGCGTCTGGGCCTGGGCCTCGGAAATGCCACTGGGGAAATTGATCGAGATCTGCTTGAGCGAAAGGATCGCGTCGCGCGGATCGGCCATCAGCACCTGCCGCTTGTCGATCATGTAAATGATCGAGAAGCCACCGGGCAATTCGATCGGACCGACCAGCTGGCCCGGCTGCATCTGGCGTGCGGGAGATGCCAGCTCGGCGGGAAGCTGGGCCAGCCTGATCCATCCGAGATCGCCGCCCACTGCCGCCGTCGACGCCTGCGAATACTGGCGTGCGTAAGCAACGAAGCTGCCGCCCTGGCGCAGCTGGTCGACGATCTTCACGGCGTTGTCGTAGACCTGCTGGCGGGCCTCGACAGGAGCGGCGAGGTAGATCTCGCCGATGCGGTACTCGTCGGTGCCCTTGGCGGCCTTCAGGCGTTCGAGCAGTTCGTTGACCTCGTCTTCAGAGACATTGATGAACGGAGAGACGTTGCGCTGCAGGAGCCGCTGCCATGCCAGTTCGCCCTTGATCTGGCGCTTGAGCGATGCCGGCGAAGAGCCGATGCGCTTGAGATAGGCATCCATCGCAGCGGTATTCTGGTTGAAGTTCTGTGTGGCGACCCGCGCGTAGGACTGATCGACTTCCGCGTTGTCGATCTCGATACTTGAGGCCTCGGCCTCCTGGATCTGCAGGGTCTCGTCGATCAGATTGCGCAGGATTTGCGCGCGCAGCCGTTGCGTTTCCTCTTCGGAGACCTGGTTCTCGTTGGCAGCGAGAATCAATGCCAGGCGCTGATCGACGTCGGTGCCGGTGATGATGTCGCCGTTCACGACCGCCGTCGCGCGACGGACGTTGGGGTCGCGCGATCCGAAGATTTGCACGCTTTCCGGGATCGATATGGCGCCTTGCGAATTCGACTGTGCAGGGGCGGCAACCGGCACGGCGAGCGCCGCGCAAGTCGCGAGAGCGATAACGAATCGTTTCGAAGCTGGAAGTTTCAAGCCTGTCACCCGTGCTATTTATTCTTTCCGGTCCGGCGATTGCCAGCCGCTGCGACCTGTCGGGCAGTCGCGATCCCATGTGCGCGAGCCGATTAACCGAAACTGAGCGGTCTCGAAAGGGTGTTTGGCTCTCACGGACCGGCCACCCCGGCTTCGATCACCGGATTCCGAGGTTGCGCAGCGCAAACCTGACCTGAAATGAGTTGCCGCGCTCGGCATCGCCGGTCGCGACATAGTCGCGCCGCCAGGTGAACGACACGTCGAGGCAATCGTCCTGATAGGCCACGCCAAGGCGGGTGCGCAGCGGCTGAAAACCGTCAGATCCGAACTGCGGGTCCTCGGAGCGATCGGTAAGATTGACCACTGCCGATCCGAACAGCGACCAGTAGTTCGCGAAGGCGACCCGTCCGGCCGCGCGCACTTCCTCGCGATCGCGCAGGTCCTCGATCCGCTCGGAAATGTCGCGATTGAGCTTGACGTATCCGACTTCGAGATAGGTCAGCTGGCTGCCGACGACCGCGTCGAATTCCTGCCGGCGGATGGCAAGGTTGTCCTTGTCGAGACGGAAACGGTGCACAAGTTTGAGGAAGTCGCGGTAGCGCACTTCGGTGCGGCCTACGACATCGGACACGCGGTCTGTCAGGCCGGTTCCATCGGGAAACAGAGTGGGTTTCTGGGTCAGACGCACGGTCTGGCCGACCGTGGTCTTGACGCGCCAGCCGGGCCGTTCGAGCTGCCAGTCGAAACCATAGGTGAACCGAACGCCGTCCTCGATCCGGTCGTAGCCCGGAAAACGGTTCAGCGCGAACAGGTTGCTGTCTTCCAGTTCGATGGCGCGCGCATCCTCGTTGGGCACATCGAGATTGCTGATCGGCGGGGTCACCACCAGCTGGACGCGCGGGGTAAACAATTGCGTGCCGCCGAGCGCGGGGCCGAGCAGCGGCCACTTCACGTCGAGCGCCGCAACGGCGATCGCTCGCGATTGCCAGCCGGGATTGCCGCGATAGGCAGCGGTTTCGGTCAGATCGTTTTCGTCTGAATGATAGACATCGCCGCGCGCCAGGGCAGTGAGCGTCACTTCCTGTCCGCCGCCGAGGATCCGTCGCATGTCCCATTGGGCGCGGACGAAGGCGCGCTGCGTGTCCTGGCCAGCATCGCGCAGGATCGCCAGCGAATTGGCCTGCAATTCCACCTTGCCGCCCAGCACCGGGTCGGTCAGCCGGTGGCGATAGTCGATGACCGGCAGCGCGACCGGCATCAGCCCCTGATCGTCGCCGATCCGCATGGTTTGCGTCGCCCAGCCGGCAATCGAAAAATAGCTGTTGGTTCCGATCCTCTCCAGTTCGGCCATCGAGCGCAGCCGGTCATCGCTGCTGATGTCGTAGCGGCGCAGAAAAGTGCGGTCCGTAGCGCGCCTGATCGATGTGGTCGCGCTCCATTTCGGCGAAAGCTGGAACCGACCATTGGCGTGGACATAGCCGCGAAAATCGCTCTGCTCGGTCGGTTCGGAGCCGAATATCGCGATACGGCGGCTGCCGGTGGCATAGCCGGTAATCTGGTAAGCGCCCTTTTCGGTCAGGGCGCGGTACTGCAACTGCGCCATTGGCGGCGCATCTGTGTAAAGATATGCGGTGGCGGTCAGGTCGCGGTTCTTGGACAGCCGATGGAAATAGGAGCTGCTGATTTCCACGCCATTGGATGGCGTGAAGCGGAAATCGGGAATCAGCAGGCCGGAGATTGCGCGCCCGTCGGTGGTCGTCTGCAAGCCAGGAATCGGCAGGGCCAGAGCGCCGAAAAAGACGATGCGCGCGCCCTTGAAAGAAACTCGCCGGCGATCCGCATCGTAGATGACCCGGTTCGCCGTTACCCGCCATGTCGGCTTCTTGGGGCAGCCCTTGGCGCTCTCGACCGCACAGGCGGTATAGGCCGCGCGTTCGAGTTCGATATCGCCATTTTCCAGCCTGCGTCCTGAATTCGCCGCGATCCGGGCGCCCTCGCGGAGCGCCAGCAAGAGGTTCTCCATCGCGCCGGTCTCAAGCTCGTCGGTCAGTTCGACCTGCTCGGTGAAAAGCTCGTTGCTGTCGGCATCGACCATCCTGACATCGCCGCTTGCCAGGATCTGCCCGGTCTTGCGGTGCCACGTCACCCGGTCGGCGCGGACCGCTTGTCCGTCGCGCCGCAGCACTACGTTTCCGCTGGCGGTTACGGTGTCGGCATTGTCGTCGTATTCGGCCCGATCCGCCTCGAACGCGACCGGTGCTTCGGCGGCAGGCGCGGCTTCTTCGCTTGCCTGATCCTCGCTCTGGGCCAGAACCGGCGAAGGTCCTGCCAGCGAAGCTGCCGCCAGGGCTAACGCCAGCGCGCAGCCCGGCCCGGAGCCCAGGCGTCTGACTACGGCCTGCAACAGGAACGGGAAGGGCGGGCGCATGGCTTGCCTATCGCAGCACTGGTGCGTAACTGCAATCCGTCCCGGCGCCAGACTGCCGCGCAAAAGCCACGATTTCAGGAGATTCCATGCAGATTCGCTTCCTTCAGGACGCATCGGACTCATCGGCGCGCATTGTCGCCCATCTGGTGAATCAGGATGCGTTTCCTTCCGGACTTGAACAGGTGCTGGTCGAAGCCGCGACGATGTCGCGTTTTTCGGGCAAGCCGGGTCAGATGTTCGAAGGCTTTGTCGAACGGGGCGGACAGGTCGTGCGGGTGGCGCTGGCCGGGATCGGCGGGCCCGATAGCGACGACCGCCAGTCGGCCATCGAGCGCGCCAGTGCTGCCCTGGTTGCGAAATACCAGGCCTCGGGCGAGGAAGAGATGGTGTTCGACCTGTCCGGGGCTGGGCTTTCGGCAGGCGAAGCGAGTGCCGCGCTGCTTGGCGCACGGCTGCGCGCCTGGCGTCACGATGTCTATCGCACCAAGCTCCCCGACGACAAGAAGGCGACTCTCACCAGCATTGCTGTCGTTGGCGCGCCGGACGGAACCGAAGCCGCCTGGGAGGTCGAGGCCGCCCTAGCCGAGGGCGTCGAACTGACCAAGCAGCTTGTTACCGAGCCCGCCAACACGATTTATCCCGAAAGCTTTGTCGCGCGTTGCGAGGAAGCGATGCAGGGCAGCGGCCTTTCCCTGCGCGTCCTGCATCCCGACGAGATGCGCAGGCTGGGCATGGGAGCACTTCTGGGCGTGGCGCAGGGCTCTGCGCGCGAACCGCGTGTGCTGGTCATGGAATGGCTGGGCGGCGCTAAGGGCGACCGTCCGCTGGCGCTCGTCGGCAAGGGCGTGACGTTCGATACCGGTGGCATCTCGCTCAAGTCTCCCGCCGGGATGGAAGACATGAAATGGGACATGGGCGGCGCGGGCGTCGTCGCCGGCACCATGCTCGCGCTGGCGAAGCGCGGAGCGAAAGCCAATGTCGTCGGCCTGTGCGGGCTTGTCGAAAACATGCCCGACGGCAATGCCCAAAGGCCCGGCGATGTCGTCACCTCGATGTCGGGACAGACGATCGAGGTCATCAACACCGATGCCGAGGGTCGGCTGGTGCTGTGCGACGTGCTGACCTTCGCCCAGCGCGAGTACAATCCCGCCTCGATTATCGATCTTGCCACCCTGACCGGCGCGATCATCGTTTCGCTCGCACATGAATATGGGGGCATGTTCTCCAACGACGAGGATCTCGTCGCGAAGATCGACAGTGCTGGCAAGGCGAGCGGCGACAAGGTGTGGCGCTTCCCGCTCGGCAAGGCCTACGACAAGATGATCGACAGCCAGATCGCCGACATGAAGAACATGGGCGCGCGCTTTGGTGGATCGATAACCGCCGCGCAGTTCCTCCAACGCTTCATCGAGGACAAGCGGCCCTGGGCGCATCTCGACATCGCGGGCATGGTCTGGGCCGACAAGCCCGGCGCGACCTGGGACAAGGGCGCGACCGGTTATGGCGTGCGGTTGATCGACCGCTTCGTGCGTGACAACATGGAGGGGTGATGCGGGTCGATTTCTACCAGCTTAGTCGCGATCCTGCCGAAAAGGTGGTGCCGCTACTGGCGCGCAACACCCTGAAATCGGGCGCGCGGCTGCTGGTGGTGTCGGGCGACGGCGAGCAACTCGATCGCATCGGGCAGGCGTTATGGGAGCCGAGGGAGACCTTCCTTGCCAATGGTCGCGCCGGCCAGCCTCACGAGGACCGCCAGCCGATCCTGCTGTCCGACCAACCCGAACCTGCCAATGGTGCGCGTTATGTGGCTCTGGCCGACGGCGTGTGGCGCGAGGGTGAGCCTGCATTCGAGCGGACCTTCCTGCTGTTCGATGAGATGACCTTACAGGGCGCGCGGGATTGCTGGCGCGAACTGGGCGCGCGCGATGGCGTCGAGCGGTGGTTTTGGAAACAGGAAGGCGGGCGCTGGGTCGAAGGGCCATGAGGCACGACCTTGCAGCGCAGCATTTTCCCCGCTAGGGGCGCGCTACTTCAGAAAAACACCATAATTCGCAAGGAACACCCGTCATGGCGGTCACCCGCACATTCTCGATCATCAAGCCCGATGCCACGCGCCGCAACCTTACCGGCGCGGTCACCAAGATGCTGGAAGAGGCGGGCCTGCGCGTTGTCGCTTCCAAGCGCATCCACATGACCAAGGAGCAGGCCGAGGGCTTTTACGGCGTCCATCGCGAGCGCCCATTCTTCAACGACCTCGTTGCTTTCATGACGTCCGGCCCGGTGGTCGTGCAGGTGCTCGAAGGCGAGGACGCGGTGAAGCGCAACCGTGACGTCATGGGCGCGACCAATCCTGCCGATGCGGCCGAGGGCACGATCCGCAAGAGCTTCGCTGAATCGATAGAGGCCAATTCGGTCCACGGTTCGGACAGCGACGAGAATGCGAAGATCGAGATCGACTTCTTCTTCTCGCCCGCAGAGATCGTCGGCTGAGCCGGGCACCGATTTCGCGTAATCGGTAACACGTGGTAACTCTCCGGCGGTGTCGCGTCGCCGGAAGGGACTCTTCTGGCGCCATTTGGGCTGGGGGAGAGAGCCAATGGGACGTGTTCTGACGCTGCTTGTTGCAGCGATATGTTATTTCGCGTTTTTTCTGTCGTTTGTTTATCTGGTCGGATTTCTGGGCGGTTGCCCGGCGCTTCCGACCAATGTCGACAAGGGCATCGAGGCGACAACCGGCGTTGCGCTTGCAGTCGACGTACTGCTGATCGCACTGTTCGGTTTACAGCACAGTGTCATGGCGCGGCCCGGCTTCAAGGCGGCCTGGACCAAGATCGTGCCGCAATCGCTCGAGCGCAGCGTCTATTGCCTGGCGACGGCGATCGTCCTGTTCGTGCTCTACGCGTTCTGGCATCCGATCCCGCAACCGGTGTGGTCGGTCACCAACGAAACCGGGCGGATCGTCTTGTGGACCCTGTTCGGGCTGGGCTTCCTGATCGTGTTCCTGAGCACATGGCTGATCAGCCATTTCCAGCTCTTCGGTCTTTCGCAGGCTTGGTCGCATTTTCGCGGCGAGACCCCGCATAAGCATGCTTTCAAGACACCGCTTTTCTACAAACTGGTGCGCCATCCGATCTATCTCGGGTTCCTCATCGCATTATGGGCGACGCCGGACATGACGTTGGGCCATCTCGTGCTCTCGATCGGTCTGTCGATCTACCTGTTCATCGGTGCGGGCTACGAGGAACGTGATCTGGTGGGCGAATTCGGCGTAAGCTACATCGAGTATCAGGCAAGCGTTTGCATGATACTGCCGGGGATCGAACGCAAATAGCCTTGATTGATCCATGCTGGCTCACGATGTAGATTGTGAGCCAGCAAGGAGATAAGCGATGCTCGGCATGGGTGAAGAGGGCGAAGACTGCCCGTTCGAATTCAACTTCGACGAGAAGACCTTCAAGGTCGGGGATACTGTGAGTTACCGTGTGAATGGCAGCCTCGAAGGCTTTCCTTTCGTCGGCACGCTGATCGAGGTGCACGACGATTACGTGGTCATCGCTGGCGATCCGAACGATCCCGATACGAAGTATCGCGGCACCCGTGAGAGCCGTCCGCTGGTGGAATTTTCGGAGGTCTAGCCGCCGGGTGCAGTGGTGGTGAATCCCGAGCAGCTTGCCAGAGATTTTCACGACGCGATCAACTGTCAGGATCTGGACCGGCTCGGCGCGCTGATGTCGGACTATCATGTGTTTACCGACACAGGTGCGCGGCAAGGGAGCGTGTCTCGATGTGTGGCGCGGCTTCTTCGCGGCCTTTTCGAACTACCGTAACGATGCCGCCGAGTGGCGGACGAACGGCGTCGAGGTCGCCATGGCGGGATCGAGTTCCTGTTCCGACAAGCGGCTGGACGGCCCCGCGCTTTGGCTTGCTGTGACTAACGGCACCATGGTTGCGGAGTGGCAGGTCCTTGATGACGACAAGACGGGCCGGAAGAAGATCGGCCTTGCCGGCTAAAACTCGTCCGCCGCGTCCATCAGTTTCGTCAGCCGTTTTGGGGCGACTTCGCGCCATGACCGTGCCAGCCATTCGGCGACGTGGTCCCAGTCCACCCCCTTGCGGTTGAGGATCAGGCCGACCCAGCCGCTCGCGCCGTAGTATGCGGGGCGGAAATACACATCGGGCGACTGCTCGATCAGCGCTGCCATCTCGTCAGCCCCCGATGTCTTGACCAGCACGGCAATGTGCGGCTCGCCATGATGCCGATCGCTGAAATGGGCGAAATACTTGCCGCTCTTGCCGCCCGTCCGCCAGCCGGGCGAGCCATGCGATTCGCGCGCTTCGGCCTCGGGCAGTGCGAGCGCCAGCTTCTCGACCTACGAGTGCAGCCATTCGGCTGAGGTTTCGCGGCTCACCAGGTCCTCAAGGCAGCGCGAGTAGAGCTGGTGCTCGGCCAGCAGCACGCGCGCGGCCAGCGTCTCGGGCGTGTCATCCGGCAAGATCGCGACCGGCGTCTGGCCCAGCATGGGGCCGTCGTCGAGCTCGGCAGTGACGAGGTGGACCGTGACGCCGCCATGGCTGTCGCCTGCCTCGATGGCGCGTTCATGCGTATGTAGGCCCGGATATTTGGGCAGCAGGGACGGGTGGACATTCACCATCCGACCTTCCCACTT
>Ga0181594_10002675_pt1 | contig 16319 bp, 15 predicted proteins | sample 071ome_18_FD_145603 | JGI IMG/M metagenome (GOLD analysis project Ga0181594, IMG submission 145603) | Coastal salt marsh microbial communities from the Groves Creek Marsh, Skidaway Island, Georgia - 071413BT metaG (spades assembly) | ecosystem: Environmental > Aquatic > Marine > Intertidal zone... | reverse complement strand
GTCCGCCGCCTTGCCTGCATCGGCAGCGGATTGCTCGATAACCTGCCAGTGCGCGCGAAGCGCCTCGAACCCTTGCGGCGTGGTCGCCGCCATCGATAGCAGGCCGATCCCGGTCACTCCGGCAATCTTTGCACCGGTCGGCGTCACCGAGCCGGTAACCGCCATCTCGATTCCGTCGGGACTGTACGGCAACATTTGCAACCGCGCTTCGTTCAGCGTGAACCAGTCGCTCGACTGGGTGACGATCTCGCCCGCGAACAGCCGCCGGATCACGTTCATCCCTTCGATCATGCGCGGGCGCGCCTGCATGGTGTCGATGCCCAGCATATGCATGTCGGAGGCCAACTGACCCGGACCGCAGCCCAGCATGAACCGGCCCCGCGTCAGGTGATCGAGCAGAACCGCCCGTGACGCGACATGGAACGGGTTGTGATAGGGGACCGAGACGACGCCGGTGCCCAGCCGGATATGCCGCGTGCGTTCGGCCAGGGTCGCGATGAACACTTCGGGCGAACCGATGAGTTCATAGCCGCCGGAATGGTGTTCCCCGACCCAGAATTCATCGAACCCCAGCCGGTCGAGCAGAACGCCAAGCTCAAGGTCACGCTCCAGCGCCAGCGTCGGATTCGATCCGGGCGGGTGATAGGGAGCGAGGAAATATCCGAAGCGCATCGAATGCCCCTGCCCGTTGCCGCCTAGCGCGGACCGCGGACCAGCCTGCCCGGCTTCGCGCCGGTCGCCTCATCATTCTCACGGGTCATGATGCCGCCGACCATGGTGCCAAGATAGCCCTTGCCGTGCTGGAGCATGCGACCGCCACCCTTGGGCAGGTCGAAGAACATCTCGGGCATATCGTTGCCCACATTGTCGAAATCGATGAGGTTGAGATCGGCGCGCAGGCCCGGCGCGATCAGGCCGCGGTCCGAAAGTCCGTAGAGCTGCGCGGGCTTGCCGGTCAACTTGTGGACCACGGTTTCGACCGGCAGCTTCGGCCCGCGCTTGCGGTCGCGGCTCCAGAAACTGAGATGAAAAGTGGTCATCGCCGAGTCGCAGATCATGGTGAGGTGCGCACCGCCGTCACCCAGACCGCTCACCGTGTCGGGGTTCTTCAGCATCTCGTAAGCAGAATCGAGATTGCCGTCGGTGTAGTTGAGGATGAATTTGATGAGCGGGTGTCGCCCATCGTCCTTGCTGAAAGTGTCGTAGGCGACTTCCTCCATGGTACGACCCGTTCGCGCGGCAATAGCGTCGACGCGCTGCGCCTCATCCGGTTCGTAATCGAGCGTCTCGTCGATGACGTAGTACGTCTCCAGCGCGCCGCCGAAATGCCCGATGCGGCGTTCGAGGACCGGATCGGTGCCGTCGTTCTCCTCCGCAAGGATGCGTGCACGGCGGCCTGGATCGCGCATGGCCTCGGCGCGCTGGGCGCGCGGCAGGTGGGCGATTTCCTTGTAGCTGGGCCGCGCCCTGAACAGATGCATCGAATCGAGGCTCAGGATGAGGCCGAGCCCGCGCGCTGCGGTTTGCGGCACAATGTCCAGCCCGCGCGCGCGGGCCTTTGCCGATTCGGCAATGAGCAGCTCATATTCGTCCGGCGCGTGATCGTAGGAATGGAGCAGGTAGGTGACCGGCCGGCCCGATGCCTCGGCAATCCGCTCGATCCGGCGATGCTCCCCAAGCCGCTCTTCATAGCTCGTGACATTGCCGAACGTTGCGCCGGCTGCCCCTAGCGGCACAACCTGGAACACGCCCTTGCCGGTCTCGCCCATGGCGCTCGCCAGCCCGAGCATCTCGGCCTCTTCGGCGAAAGTGCCCGGCACGTGCTCGCCGGTGCTGGCCTTGTGCTCGAGGATGCGCGAACCCGAAACGCCGATCGCGCCAGCCGCCATGGCCGCGCGGACATGCTTCTTCATTTCCTCGATGTCTTCGGCGGTCGCCATCTCGTGGGTCAGCGCCCGCTCGCCCATCACGAACACGCGCAGCGGCGCGTGCGGCAGATGCATGGCAACGTCCATGGTGAAGCGGTTCTGATCGATCCGGTCGAGGTAATCGGGAAAGCTGGTCCACTTCCAGTCGAGCCCTTCCTCGAGCACGATGCCGGGAATTTCCTCAACGCCTTCCATCAGCTCGATGAGCGGCTTGCGCATATTCTCGCGCGCCGGAGCGAAACCGACGCCGCAATTGCCTGCGATTGCCGTGGTGGTGCCGTTGGAGAAGCTCGGCTCAAGCTCCTCGTCCCAGACGAACTGGCCGTCGTAATGCGTGTGGATATCGATGAAGCCGGGCGTCAGCAGCGCACCGTCGGCATTGACCGACCGCTTCGCCTGCCCGGAAATCTTCCCGACTTCGGCAATCCTGCCGTCCTGAACCGCGACATCGGCGGTGAAGCCCGGCTTGCCTGAACCGTCGATGATCGTAGCGCCGCGAATGATCGTATCGAACATGTCTCAAATCCTCTCGTTAGCCGGGATATTATCCCATCAGCCCCGCATCCGCCAGCCTGTCCGCCGCGCCGTTGAGAAAGGCGAGGTGCTGGTCGATAGTCGTGAAACCGTTGCCCATGGTGTTGACGGCGAAATGACTGCCGCCGCCATCGCGCCATATCTTCGCCTGATCGACAACTTCTTCCAGCGGCGTGCCGAGCGCGACATTGCATTGCGCCCCGAAACTCGCGACGTCGCGCCCTTCCTCTTCGAGAAAGCCCTTGAGGAAATCGTATCCCTTCATCGGATCGGCCTGCATCCGCGCGAAGATATAGCCGTCGCCCACTTGCGCCGCGCGCTTGAGCGATGCCTTGGAAAAGCCGCCCATCCAGATCGGGATCTGGCGCTTCGGAGGCGGGTTGAGCGTCGCCCGGTCGATGCGGTGGAACTCGCCGCTGAAATCGACCTCCTTGCCGGTCCAGAATGCGCGCAAAACCTCGATCTGCTCGGAAAGCCGCGCGCCACGCTGGCGGAAGGGAATGCCGAGCGAGGTATATTCGACATGGTTCCAGCCGATGCCGATGCCCAGCGTCAGCCGCTCGCCCGAGAACAGGTCGACGTCAGCCGCCTGCCGCGCCACCAGCAGAGTTTGGCGCTGCGGCAGGATCATCACCCCGCTGACAAAGCGGATCGTCTTGGTGATCCCGGCGAGGTGGGCGAACATCACCAGCGGATCGTGGAACGTGTCTTTCTCCGTGTAGGGACCGGTCAGTTCCGGATCGCGGTTGGCATGGGTGGCGCCCGCGACGTGATCGTAGGCGAGGAAATGCTCATAGCCGCGCTCTTCGGCAGCCAGCGCAAAGCGGCGCACGCATTCCGGATCACCGCCCAGTTCGGTCTGCGGGTAGATAATGCCTGTCTTCACGCGATCGTTCTCCCTCGTCAGTGGTCACACCGCCGCGCCGATCTCGCCCTTTTGCGGGCTTGGCAGGCGCGGCCAGCCATGCAATGCCATGGCGCGACAGGGGCCGAGGTATGTCGGCTGCGCGAGAGGAATGAAAGGCCAAACGATGAAATTTTCCTGCGACATGCCGATCGACTTCACCGACGAGAAGGTCGAGTTCAGCTCACTCGAAGCGATCAGCACCATGTCACGCAAGGTCGAGTCTGCCGGTTTCGACGCGATCTACGTCACCGATCACCCTGCGCCGAGCAGCCGCTGGCTGGCGGGCGGCGGGCACCCGACGCTCGATCCCTTCGTGGCCCTTACAGCCGCTGCCACGGTGACCTCCACCCTGCAGGTGCAGACCCACATCGTCGTGCTTCCCTATCGCAACCCCTTTGTTACGGCCAAGGCGGCCGCCTCGCTCGACCATATATCCGGCGGTAGGCTGATCCTCGGCATCGGCACCGGCTACTCCAAGCCCGAATATGCGGCGGTCGGCGTGGAGTTCGAGGACCGCGGCGAGATCATGACGGAATCGTTGAAGGTCATGCAGATGGCCTGGTCGGGCGAAGTCGTCCATTACGAGAGCCCGCGCTTCTTTGCGCGCGACACGGTGATCCGCCCGCTGCCGGCAAACAAGGAAAGCGTGCGTGTCTGGGCTGGCGGCAATGCCAAGCCGGCGATCCGCCGCGCGGTCGAGATGTGCGACGGCTGGTGCCCGTTCCCTGCCGAAGGCGCGATGCTGCGCACCACCCGCACCGACGAGCTTTCGACCTACGAGCAGCTGCAGAGCATGATCGACTACGCCAAGGAGCACAGCCAGAAGATCGGGCGCGCCAAGCCGCTGACGATCTGCATGGGCACGCTGGGATACCGGCAGGGCAAGCCCGGCGATCCGGCCTATGCGCAGGAACTGATCGAGGCCTATTCGAAGAACCAGGAAATGGGCATCGACTGGGCTCCGACCGGCTTGCCACACCCGAGCCTGCCCGAATGGCTCGACAATGTGCAGTGGTTCGGCGAGGAAGTGGCGGCCAAGGTCAAGTAGGCGGTGCGCCGCGCGGCAATTGTGATCGCATCGTGTCTGCTGATAGCAGACCAGGGCGCAATCGCTTCCCTTAGCCCAACCAAGGAGCACGCCATGAGCGAACCGGCACCGGTCACTGTCGCCGAGGCCCAGGCGGCATGGGACCGCACCGTCAACACAGCGCGGGCGGAATTGCTCTCGCATCCCCGTGCCAAGGACCCGGCCCTGCTGGCGCAGGGGCACTATTTCCTCGGCACTCTCGAGACGGTCGCCTTCAACATGTATGTGGCGCCGCGCCAGCAGTATCCGGCGTTCTATACCCAATCGTTCTTCATGCCCTTCGAGCTGAGCTGGGGCACGCAGAATCCCGACTTCCTCAATCACAACGCTTTTCTCGACGGCGCCCATACATACCGCATCTGGGGTAATGCCAAGGGTTCCTACTGGACGACGATCCAGGCCATGGCGGGCTTCTGGGGCGACGAGAAAATGGCCCAGCTTGGCCAGATCGATTTCGACGACATTCCCATTGCCGAGAACGGCGATTTCGAGATCTTCATGGGGCCAAACCCGCCCGCCGACACCAAGGGCAAGACCTGGCTCAAGCTCGATCCCCAAGCGCGCAACGTCATGCTTGCGGTGCGCGAGGTCTATATGGACTGGGAGCGCGAACGGATCGTCGATCTGCACATAGAAACGCTCGACCGCGATGCCGAAGCGCCGATGTGGTTCGACGAGGCGGAACTGGCGAAGCGGATCGTCAAGGGCGCCAAGTTCATCGAATTCGCCTGGAAATTCACCAGCGGTCAGATGGACAGGGGGAAGGAAAAGCCGCCTGTCAACGCCTTCCTGGTGCCGTCCACTACGACGGAAATCGGTGGAAATCCGGTCGCGGCCTATGTGCCGATGGATTTCGATATCGGGCCGAAGGACGCGCTGATTATCGCGATGACACCGATCGAGGCGCGCTACTGGGGCTTTCAGACCGCGAGCGTCTGGGGCCAGACCAACGACTATTCCTATCACCAGAGTTCATTGAATGCCGAGCAGGCCAAAGTGGATAGCGACGGCAAGGTGCGGCTGGTGCTTTCGCTGAGCGATCCCGGCGTGCCCAACTGGCTCGACCCGGTCGGGATCGGCACCGGATCGGTGCTATTGCGCTGGTACAAGGCGAAGGGGACCGCAGTGCCGGAGACCACCCTGGTGCCGCTCGCGGACCTGCGCGAGCATCTGCCCGCCGATACGCCAAAGGTCACGCCCGCCGAGCGAGCCAAGCAACTCAAGGCGCGCGCCCGCGCCTCGCTGCGCCGCTTCAAGCAATAGGGCGCAAACCATGACGACAGGCTGCGATCAGGATACCGGCGCGGACCTTGAACGCGTCTATGCTCCGGTCTTCGAGCCATTCACCGGCACTTTCACCGCCGATGGCCTGATATCTGAAGCACGCACCGCGACCGGCCTGTCCGACCTCGGCGGCGATGCCATGCACGAACCGGGATTTCGTAAGCGGCTCAGTGCGCTGTGCGACTCGCTCGAAAGCGAGGCCAATCTCACGCCGCTGGGCCGTACCCGCGCCCATTGCCGCCTGCTCGCCATGGTGATCTCACGGCTGCGCACGGTCGACTACGCAAGGCAGGCGACCGGCCTGCCGGAGATTCGCGCGCCGCTGGTCGGGACCGGAATGCCACGCTCGGGTACCAGCTTCCTGCAGGCACTGCTCGCGCAGGACCCGGATAACCTCGTTCCGCGCACCGGACATGGCGTAGTGCCGATCCCGCCGCCCGGCGTCCTGGGCGACGAACAGGCACGGCTCGACCTGACGTGGAAGATGCTGACCTTTCAGGGCTTCGATTCGGACGAGGTCAACGCGATCCATCCCTTCGCGCCCGACGCCGAAGACGAGGACGTGCTGTTTCAGGAAGCGGCCTGCTGCGCGCTCTTCTCAGGCTTCTACAACGTGCCGAGCTACGTTCCGGTGCAGCAGGCGGGCTATGACGAGCAAATGGCCTGGCAGAAGCAGCTGATGCAGCTGATCCAGGCGAACCAGAAGGGCACGCGCTGGGTACTCAAGGCCCCGGAATATGTCACCCGGCTCGATTCGGTGCTCGAACACTATCCCGATGCGATGATTTTCGTGAACCACCGCGATCCAGCGCGGACGATTGCCTCTATCGCCAGCCTCTACATCACATTCCAGTCGGTCAATTCGGACTTTTCGGTCCCCGGCGAATACCTCGGCCCGCCGCTGCTTGAGGGTCAGGCCGCCTCGATCCGGGCCAGCCTTGCCTGGCGCGAGGCGCATCCGGACGTAAAAATCGTCGATATTCACTACAAGCATCTGGTCGCCGATCCGGTCGGCACTGCCGAGAAGCTGTACGACCAGTTTGGGCTGAAGTTCACAGATGCGGCGCGCGACGCGATGACTAGGTGGCTCGCCGCGCGAAATCGCCACGGACAGGCACAGAGCGGCGTGAAACATTCCTATTCGCTGGCCGATTTCGGTCTGACCGAAGACATGGTCGAGGAGGCATTCGGCGACTATCTAGACCGCTACGGGATCGAGCGCGAACGCGGCTGAATTAGCGCATCTCGTCGGCCTGAAAAGCGTGATCCTGAAAGCCCTCGCGCATCCACTCGCACATTAGGTCGGAGCAACGCCGGCTCAACAGTTCGGCAATGTCGCCGTCGCCATTGGCGATCGCGCGCGCGAAGCGGGCTCGCAGCTTGCGATAGGCGGCCATGTTGTCGAGCCTGCGCAGCATGCGCTCATCGTTGCGCGGGGCATTGGCGGAAAAGTCGCTGGTAATCGCGACCATCAGTTCGAGCACCTTGTTGCCCGCCATCTCGGCGAGGAAGGCGATGAAATTGCGCTCGCTGCGCATGAATTCGGCATAGCCTGCGATGTTTTTCTCATCCACGCTGGTGTCGTCGCGCTCGGCAAATTCGCGCAACCGCGCAATCATCTCCGGATCGCGATTGCGCGCCGCCAGCCGGGCCACCTCGGCATAGAACATCGGCGTAGTTTCGGTCAGCTCGACATAGGTCGCGTTGCGCGTGCGCAGATAGACCGCCGCCATGCGGCTGACCGTCAGGCTGCTGGGCCGCCGCGCGAAATAGCCGCCACCCACGCCGCGCCGCACGGTGACGAGGTGCTCCTGCGCGACACGGGCTGTCGCCTGGCGCAGCGTCGGTTTGCTGACCCCGAGCCTGAGCACCAGCTCGTCCTCTGAACCGAGAAACTCGCCGTCGTCGCTCTCCAGCGCGATTTCCCGCAATTGCTTGGCAGCAAGATCGACGGCAGATTCGCTGCGGTCACTCGCAAGGTTCTTGCGGCGTGTCGCCAATGTTTCATCTCCGTCTTGCCCCCGGCGCTTCGCTGTCACAGCCAAGTCGCGCGCATTAGCCATGGTATGGCGCGCCAATTGAGATAAGACAATGGTCTAACTATTTGGAAGTGATCTTCGTCATGCCTGGTCGGTGAGCGCTTCGATATGCGCGACGGCGCATTCAGCCAGCGCGGACAGGTCGTAACCGCCCTCCAGCGTCGAAGCGATCCGGCCGCCGCAGTGCTTGCGCGCCAGCGCAACCAGTTCGCCGGTAAGCCATGCATAGTCGCCTGCCTCCAGCCGTAGCTGCGCCAGTGGATCGCTGGCATGGGCATCGAACCCGGCGGAAACGAGAATCAAGTCGGGCGCGAAGGCATCGATCGCGGGCAATAGATCGCGCGACCAGACGTGGCGAAATTCACGACCGCCGCCGCCCGGATCGAGCGGCGCATTGGCAATGTTGCCGTGCGCACCGCGCTCGTGCAGCGCGCCAGTGCCAGGATAGAGCGGGCTCTGGTGCGAGCTTGCGAAGAACAGCGCAGGATCGTTCCAGAATGCGGCCTGCGTGCCATTGCCGTGATGCACGTCGAAATCGGCTACCGCGATGCGATTGAGACCATGGGCCTTGCGTGCGTGCTGTGCGGCCACGGCGACATTGTTGAACAGGCAGAAGCCCATCGCCCGGTCCGGCTCGGCATGGTGGCCGGGCGGGCGCACGGCAGCAAAGGCAGCCGCAGCCGTGCCTTCCATCACCAGATCGACCCCGCGAACGACCGCCCCCGCCGCTCGCAAGGCTGCTTCGAGCGAGCCGTGACTGACAATCGTATCGCCATCGAGCGCGCCGTGCTCTCCTTCGGGAATCTCAATCGCCAGCAGCGCATCGACATGCTCGCGGCCGTGCACGGCGGCCAGCTGCTCCACACTAGCGCGCGGCGCTTCCTCGCGGATAAGGCCCGGCAGCTCCGCCGCGTCGATGGCCCCCAGCACCGCGCTCAACCGCTCGATCCGCTCGGGATGGCCGGGGCCGGTATCGTGTTCGAGGCAGGCCGGATGGGTGATGAGCGCAATGGTCATTCCCGCGCTTCTAGTGCCTTCCACTCAGCAGGGCGAGTGCGACTTTGCGCTTGCCTCAAAGGTTTAACGTGTATCTCATGGGCTAGATCAAAACGGGAGAATGGCGATGCGGTGGATGATGGCAACGGCGAGTCTGGCCTTGATGACAAGCGGCCTCGCTGCCGCGGAGACGCTTCCCGAATTCCAGCAGGGCCGCGAAGGATCGATCCTCGGTACGCCTGCCCAGATAGAAGCCGATCGCCAGGCACTCGCCGTCTACAACAGCCGCGCAGTGCAAAAGGCCATCGACGATCTTGCCGCCGTCTATGAAAAGGACCCGGTCGCGAAGATGCCCGACGCGCGCAAGACCTTGCGGCGCGCGGCCGAGGCCATGGCAATGGCACAGACGTTTGGCGTGGTTGCCGCCGATCCCGACAGGGCGCAGGCGCTTTGGGGCACCACCGGCGCACATGCCTGGGGCGATGTTGTCCTGCCTGTCGAAGGCGTGATGGTCGACAATCCGGATAACATCTATCGCACGATCCCGATCGACGGCACGGCCAGCTATGTCATCGAAGGACGCGTCATCCATGCCGCGCCGGTCCAGCAGACTTTCGTGCTGCACAACGAGAAGTCGGGCGCTGATCCCAACCAGAAGATCAAGAGCCAGGAAGACGAGGACGGGTCTGTCGCGCTCGCGGATCTGGACGTCGCGCGTGACGGCACCTTCACGATCACGGTCGACAGTTCGCCCGCCAATGGCCGGATCAACCACCTCCAGTCCGATCCCGATGTGCACGATGCCTATATTCTCGTGCGCGACACGATACCCGACTGGTCCCGGCAAAATCCGGTGCAGCTGAACGTGAAGCGCGTGGCCGGGCCGCCGGTCAAGCCGCTGCGCAGTCAGGCAGAAATGGCTGCAAAGGCCGCCGCGCTGACCGGCAGTGTCGCGCGTTATTTCATGACTTGGGCCAAGCAGCGCTTCTATTCGGGCGCGGCCAATACCTTCGCGCACCAGTTCGACCGGGCGACCGGCTGGGGCTTCATAAAGTGCGGCTGGTACCAACTCGAGCCCGACGAAGCGCTGGTCGTCACGCTTGATCGGCGCAATGCGGCCTATCTCGGCTTCCAGCTATCCGATGCCTGGGGGCAGGGCCAGACGAGCGATTACATGGGCAATCTCGGCAGCCTGTCGGGAGATCAGGCGCGCGCCAATGCCGATGGCAGCTACACCTACGTCATTTCCGCCAGCGATCCCGGCGTCCACAACTGGCTCGACACCGCCGACCTGCGCACGGGCACATATTGCGCGCGCTGGCAGGCACTGCCCGACGGCGTTAAGAGCGCGGGGGCGGTGAAGGCTATGACGGTCGTGAAGCGCGCGGAACTTGATGCGGCATTGCCGGCAGAGACAGTGCGCGTTTCAGCTGAGCAACGCGCCGAACAGATCGCGCAGCGCCGCAAGGATTATGCGCGTCGCATGCAGTACTAGGCTGTCCTACTTGCCGTAATAGTCGCGATACCAGGCGACGAATTGCGCCACGCCATCCCTGTAATCGGTCTGCGGCTTGTAGCCGGTCAGCCGCTGAAGCAACGAGGCATCGGCCCAGGTCGCGGGCACGTCGCCCATCTGCAGCGGCATGTAATTGCGGATCGCCTCCTTGCCGAGGCTCGTCTCGATGGCCTCGACGAAATCGAGCAGGCGCACCTTGTCCGAGTTGCCGATATTGACGACACGGAACGGACCCGCCGGCGAGAGGCTGTCGCCCGGCTCGATGGCCTCGGCGCTTTCGGGCTTCACCGGCGGCGCGTCGATCAGCAGGCGGATACCGCGCACCAGATCGGTGACATAGGTGAAATCGCGGTACATCTCGCCGTTGTTATAGATGTCGATCGGGCGGTTATCGAGAATACCCTCGACGAATTTGTAGAGCGCCATGTCGGGCCGACCCCACGGCCCGTAGACCGTGAAGAACCGGAACATCGTCACCGGCAGGTTCCACAGATGGGCATAGGAATGGCCCATCGCCTCGTTGGCCTTCTTGGTCGCAGCGTAGATCGTGAGCTGGGTGTCGGCCTTCTCGGTCTCGGTAAAGGGCATGTCCTCGTTGGCGCCGTAGACCGAGGAGGTAGACGCCATCAGCAGGTGCTCGACTTCGTGGCGGCGCGCCACTTCCATGACATTGAAAGTGCCGACGACATTGCTGTCGATGTAAGCGCGCGGGTTTTCGAGGCTGTAGCGCACCCCTGCCTGGGCAGCGAGGTGAACGATCACCTGCGGCTTGAACTCGTCGGCAATGCGCGACAGCAGGTCATTGTCCTCCAACATGCCTTCGTGTGCTGAAAATCGAGCGTTCTGGAGCAACATCTGGTGGCGGCGGCGTTTCAGGTTGACGTCGTAATAGTCGGTCATGCCGTCATAGCCGCAGACCTCGAAGCCTTCGTCGAGCAGCAATTGCGCAAGGTGGGAACCGATGAACCCGGCCGTGCCAGTCACCAGAGCCCGCCGATTTGTGCTTGCCTCGCTATTCACGTCATGTCCCTGTCAGCGCCATTCCTTGACCTCTGCGAGGCCACTCGACCGGCCTTTTAGCCAGTATTCCTTGCGAAATCATGCCCGCCTGCGACCGCCCGGCCGGATCACACTAATGATTGTCCCTTGACCCAGTGCGGCTATCCTGTGTGAAGTGAATGCACGGCGCACAGGCGCGCGGGAGAATGCGATGACCCTTTACGATGGACCGATCTTCGATTCCGACATGCATGTCGTCGAGGACGATTTCGACTTTTTCACCGAGTACCTGCCCAAGCAGTATCACGAGAAGTGGCTGCCTACACGCAAACATGGACCGGATGGCGAATATGCCATGTATGTCGGTGACCGAAAGCTGCTGAACTACGATTTCCGCGACGGCCTCGTGCCCCCGCCCGGCAGCCTGAAGGAATGGCTGCGCGCGATGAAGGAAGGCAAGGAAGTCGACGACGGCTGGATTGAGGCCACACCGGACATGCTCCATCCCGAGGCACGGCTTGCCAAGCTCGACGAATTCGGGGTCGAGGCGGCGCTCACATATGTCGGGAATTTCAACATCTCGCTCGCCTATTATGACGAGGGCGAGGCCGGGATGGCGGTGATTCATGCCTACAACCAGTGGCTCCGCGAGCATTGGGGCTTCGCCTATGGCAACCGGGTGTTCACGGCGGGATGCCTCGCGCTGTGGGATACGCAGAAAGCCGTCGAGGAAGTCGAATGGCTGATCGAGCGGGGCGTGCGCATCATCGCCGTGGTCATGGGGCCGGCACAGGGCAAGTCGCTTGCCCACCCCGATTTCGATCCGGTCTGGTCGCGTCTTAACGAGGCGGGCGTGATCATCGCCTTCCACCTGCAGGAAGCCTCGTTCATGCATCCCTTGCTCAAGGAATGGGGCGAGAAGCCGCTCCAGCCGCGCATGCGCGGACAAACCGCATGACAATACATGTTCGCGTTCGGCGACCTGCCGATCCAGATGACGTTGGCCAACATCGTCTATCACAACTTCTTCGAGCGCTTTCCGAACATCAAGATGGTCAGCGTCGAGAACGGCGCGGCCTGGCTGCCGGGTTTCCTCGACAAGATGGACAAGTCGCGCGGGCTCGCCAAGAACGGCTATTGGCCGTGCGGTCAATTGAAGATGCGGCCGAGCAAGATCTTCATGGAGCACGTCAAGGTCGTCGCCTACCCCGAGGACCCGCTCGCCGAGATCGTTGGGCAGATCGGCTCGTCGCAGTGCCTGCTGATGGGCTCGGACTATCCGCATCCCGAAGGCGTCGCCCAGCCCCGCATCTTCGCCGAAGAAGCGCTCGACGGGCTAGGCGAGAGCGACATTCGCGCCATCATGTACGAGAACGGGCGCTCGCTGATCCCGGCGTGAGGATGAACAATACCGCGCAGCGAGGATCGGTGATGCAATGACCGTCCGGGTTGGCCTTGGGCCAGGCCTTGGCGCCAATCTCTCGGCCTACGAGCTGTGGCAATGGATCGACCTGTGCGAGGCGCGCGGGATCGACAGCCTGTGGTTCAGCGATCAATTGCTGGGCGGGAGCCTCGAGCCGGTCGCCATGCTTGCCGCCATGGCCGCGCGAACAAGTCGCATGCGTTTCGGCACCAGCGCGATCGTCGCGCCGTTTCGCGATCCGGTACTCATGGCCAAGCAGTTCGCGACGATCGATGTGCTGAGCAAGGGGCGGCTGTTCCCGGTGCTCGGCGTGGGGAATGCTTCGGATGCGTACTGGGCCGCGACGGGAACCAGCCCCAAGGGCCGCGGCGCGCGCTCGGACGAGGCGATTACGCTGCTCAAATTGCTGCTTGGGCAGGACGAAGTGTCCTTTTCCGGAGCGCACTATCAATACCAAGGTCCCGGCGTGCAGCCGCGCCGCGCCAAGCCAGTGCCGGTGTGGATCGGCGGCAATACCGGGGCGGCCTTCCACCGCACCGCGCGACTCGGCGACGGCTGGCTGGGTTCGATGACGGGGCCGCAAGCGGCCGGGCAAGCGCGCAAGGCCATCGAGGCCGCGCTCGGCGAGACAGGCCGCTCTATCGATGGCGATCACTACGGCATGACGCTGATGCTGCGGCTCGGCCCGGCAGACGATCCGCAGGTCCAGAAGGCGATGGCGCGCATGGCCGCACGTATGCCGGAAGAGTCGCGGGCCTCGGCCAAGGACATGTTCGTGACCGGCACGGCGAGCGAGGCGGTCGCCAGCCTCAAGCGCCATGTCGATGAGGGCATGTCGAAATTCGTGCTGATCCCGATGGCGGGCAGCGCCGCCGACCTGACCGATCAGACCGAGCGGCTGGCGGCGGAGGTTGTGCCGGTAATCGAAGACTGACCGGCGATCAGGCGCGCTTGTCGAAAGCGATCTGCATCTCGCTGAAGCCGTTCATGAACAGCGAGCGCGCCAGTTTTGGCTCTCCTACAAGACGCGGATTATCTATGCGGCGCGCAATCTCGCCCAGCATGACCACAAGATTCATGCGCGCCTGATGGATACCGAGGCAATAATGTGGCCCGCCGCCGAAGGTGCGGTAATTGCGTCGCGTTTTCGCCGCAGGCCGTTCGATGTCAAAGACGTCGGGCCGCTCGAACAGCTCGGGATCGCGGTTGGCGGCGCTGACAATGCAGATGATCTTCTCACCCGCCGGTATCTTCTCGCCCGCCAACTCAAGGTCCCGCGTCGTCGTGCGCCGCAGGTAGATCACCGGGTTGTGGAAGCGCAGGATTTCCTCCGCAGCATTGGCCACCAGCTCCGGATCGGCCTGCAGCTTGCGGTACTGATCGGGCTGGCGGATGAATTGCAGCAGACCCCACGACAGCGCATTGCGCGTCGTATCGAGCCCACCCGAGATAAGATTGGTGAAGAAGGCGCCGAACTGCTTGTCGGACAGGCGCTGGCCGTCCTTTTCGGTATTGAGCACGTCCATCGTGATCGTGTCGCGCGGATTGGCGCGATGGTCGGCGGCAAGATCGACACCGAACTGGTCGAGCTCCGCCTTGGCGTCGAAGCCCGCCTTGCGGCTCTTGGCATAGCGCGGATCGTCGCCGAACAGGGTGGCGTTGGTCAGATCGACCACGCGCCGTTCGTCTTCCGGGCGGACGCCGAGCAGCATGAACATCACCCGCATCGGCAGATGCACGGCAATGTCGTTGACAAAGTCGCACTCCCCGCGGTCGATCACGGCGTCGATAATGTCGCGCGCCATGTCGCGCATCGCCGGCTCGCGGTCCTTGAGCACCGATGGTCGAAAGGCATACTCGACCAGCGCGCGGTATTCGCGGTGGCGGGGCGGGTCCATCAGGTTGATGCTCATCCGCTCGGGATCGAGCAGGGTGGCGGGCATTTCCTCGATGAACGGACCGCTGCTCGAGCTGAACAGGTCCGGATTTGTCAGCACATGGTCGATGTCGCGCTGATGCAGGACCAGCCAGTGGCCGCCGGTGGCATGGGAATCGGGTTCCCACAAAATGCGATGCTTGCCGCGTAGCTCCGCAATCGCAGCATGGGGAATGCCCTGTTCGAAGCGTTCGAATTCGAGCAAGGGGGGCAAGGTGTCGTGCATGGCGTTCCTCTCGATCATGCAAACCTAACGCAATCGGCTCTCCAGCCAAGAGGGCACGAAAAAGGGCGGCCCGGTGAGGGACCGCCCTTTCGCTTGATTCGAGTGGATCGAGTGTAATCGTGGGTGATTACTTGAGTTCGACGGTACCGCCGGCTTCCTCGATCTTCGCCTTGATCTCTTCGGCTTCCGCCTTGTTCACGCCTTCCTTGAGCGGCTTGGGCGCGGCTTCGACGAGAGCCTTGGCATCGCCGAGGCCGAGGCCGGTGATGCCACGGACTTCCTTGATGACCTGGATCTTCTTGCCGCCGTCGCCGGTGAGGATGACATCGTACTCGTCCTTCTCTTCGGCAGCGGCGCCACCGTCACCGCCACCAGCGGCGGCAGGTCCGGCAACCGCGACTGCGGCAGCCGCGGAAACGCCCCAGGCTTCCTCGAGCGCCTTGGCAAGCTCGGCAGCTTCCAGAACGGTAAGCTGCGACAGTTCGTCAACGATCTTCTGAATATCGGCCATTGTGATTACTCCAATTCGTGTCAGCGGCTGCCGGCTTCAGTCTCGCCGGGCAGCCGGATGTTCGTGTGCGAAATCCGTTATGCGGCTTCCTTGGCGCCATAGGCACCGAAGACACGGGCCAGCTTCGACGCCGGAGCGGTCGAAAGCTGGGCGATCTTCGTCGCCGGGGCGTTGAGGAGGCCAACCAGCTTGCCGCGCAGCTCGTCGAGGCTGGGCATCGAGGCGAGCGCCTTGACCCCTGCTTCATCAAGAACCTGCGTGCCCATCGATCCGCCGACGATTTCGAGCTTGTCGTTCGTCTTGGCGAAATCCACCGCAACCTTGGCGGCAGCCACCGGGTCGACCGAAGAGGCCAGCGCGGTGGGTCCGGTGAGCATGTCGCCGAGACCGGTGTAATCGGTGTCGGCAATGGCAAGCTTGGCAAGACGGTTCTTCGCGACCTTGTAGCTTGCACCGGCTTCCCGCATCTTCACGCGCAGTTCGGTGGACTGGGCCACCGACATGCCGAGGTTGCGGGTGACGACCACCACGCCGACCTCGTTGAAGACCGCGTTGAGCTGGGCAACCGATTCGGCTTTTTGCGAACGATCCATGCCTTACTCCTTCTTTCATGGCCGCACCCGGACTTAGGCCCGCGCGCGACCGGCTCAATGTTTGCCACGCAGCCGAAGCCAGGCGGGCAAGTCCATACGATGGGGAAGGAGATGCGCTTAAAACGCGAAAGGCATCCGCCGCGAAGCAGATGGCCGTTGGAAACTCTTTTCCCCGTCTAGGCTGGAAATTAAGCGCGGGCAGATCCCGTGCACCAACTGTCTCGGACGGATGACCCCCGAAGGGGTCGGGGCGCGCCAATATCGGACGCACCCCGAAAGTCAAGCGATTGTATCGCAGCCGGTCGGCTATAGGTTATGGAAGGCGCGGCCGGAACAGGTC
>Ga0181594_10002673_pt1 | contig 16324 bp, 20 predicted proteins | sample 071ome_18_FD_145603 | JGI IMG/M metagenome (GOLD analysis project Ga0181594, IMG submission 145603) | Coastal salt marsh microbial communities from the Groves Creek Marsh, Skidaway Island, Georgia - 071413BT metaG (spades assembly) | ecosystem: Environmental > Aquatic > Marine > Intertidal zone... | reverse complement strand
CCCGCCGTCGACACGTTGCGATGCGAAGGCAAGGAACGATGCGCCGATGTGTGCCCGTACGGCGTGTTTGAGATTCGAAAGCTGACCGGTCCGGAACGCGCCGCACTGCCGTTTCTAACGCGGCTGGGGGTCGCCGCGCACGGCGGCAAACAATCCTTCGCGACGTTGGCCGCCGAATGCCGCGCTTGTGGCCGGTGCGTGACGGCCTGTCCGGAAAAAGCCGTAACGCTCGTGAAGGTGTCTTAGACTTCTCCGTCGATCACAATGACATGCGCCTCACCGGCATTTTCTCGCAGCTTGCGCACCTCGGCATATTCCGGTGAGTGCCACAATTCTTTGATCTTCTCGACCGACGGGTATTCGGCGATCAGTGTGCCCTCGCTAGTGTCGAACTCGCCCTCCAGAACGGCCGCGACCTTGCCTCGGGCCAAATATTTGCCGCCGAACTTGGGCACCAGTTTTTCGATCGCTTTACCGTATTCGGCAAAGCGTTTGGGGTCGGTCACTTTGACGCGAACAAACATATAGGCGGGCATCGTCTTCTCCGTTGTTGCCGTGCTCAGGATCGCAATTGGGCGCGCAGCGCTTTATCGCGTTTGAGGTGCCACTCGCGGCTCATGGCCTCTCCGCGGTTCTGATACCGCTCAACGTATACCAGTTCCCATGTCCGCCCACGTGTCGACCGGGCGCCGGTGCCGTCGTTGTGGGTTCGTAGCCTTTTGTCGAGATCGTTGGTCCAACCGACATAAGTCTTGATGGGCCCCGCATCGGCACTGCGGAGGACGTAGACGAAACAGCTCACCCCTTGGGATAGACACAGACGAACCGCTCGACCACCACCGGCATATCGGGCTCGACCTTTTTGCCGTGCGGTTCGAGAAGACCGTTCCAATGTTTGGTATGCACGCCCTGCCAGACCTCAAGATCGCGCACTGCCGGGCCATCAAGAGCGGTATAGGTCGCGTCGATGCCTTTGTACGTCAACAATTCCAGTCCGACCGTGCGCAGCAAGGCTTTGGGCGACCCATCGAACGTCGTCTGGATGATGTACTCGCCGATCTCGGGCTTCAGGTCGGGGTTCGTCGCGTGGAGCCAGGGCAAAGAGAACGTCCCGACTTTTTCGCCGGCAATAACCAGCTGGACGATCGTCTCGGAGGTTTCCTGATCCCACCCGATGCACCTAATACGTTGCGAAGGACCGGCATCGAGCCCGGGGATGGCGGCGGCGCAGACATCGAGAAATTCCTTGCGTTGAGCGGCGGTCGGCTCTGCGGCGGGCATGGCGGTGTCCTCACTGAATGAATGTCGTGCAGCGAAGTATGGCGGATCACCAGGGCGATCCGCCACCCTAGATGGGGCGCAAAAAAAGGCCGGTCTAGCCGTTCGGAAGCGGGATGACGTCGTCGTCGCCGGGGACCGAGGGGAATCGGCCTTCGGCCCAGTCGGACTTGGCCTGCTCGATTCGCGCCTTTGAGCTCGAAACGAAATTCCACCAGATGTGTCGCGGGCCATCTATTGGGGCACCGCCGAGAACCATTGCGCGTGCCGGTTTGGTGGCCGCAATCGTTGCCGGCACGCCGTCGGTCAAGACCGCCATCGAACCTTGATTGACGGTTTGACCGTCGATTTCGACCGAGCCATCGACCACGTAGACGGCGCGTTCGCCGAGATCGGGCGTCAGCGCCAACGACCCGCCAGGCGCCAACAACGCGTCACCGTAAAAGAGATCGGAAAGCGTGCGTACGGGCGAGCGAACGCCGGCGATGTCGCCTGCGAGCACCGTGAGATCCACCCCGACTTGGCGTGTCTTGGGCAAGGCAGAACGCGCGTAGTGGTCGAACGACGGATCGATTTCCTCGTGTGCCTTCGGGAGTGCCACCCACAATTGCAGGCCGTGTATTGGCCCGCCCCGTTTTCGGCGGCCCGGATCCGCGCGTTCAGAATGCACGATGCCGCGACCGGCGGTCATCCAATTGACGTCGCCGGCTTGGATTTTCTGCACCGATCCCAAGCTGTCGCGGTGGACGACCTCGCCCGCGAAAAGATAGGTGACCGTCGCCAAGCCAATATGCGGATGCGGGCCGATGTCGAAACCGTGGCCCGGCTCCAATTGCGCCGGCCCCATGTGATCGAAGAACTTGAAGGGACCGACCGTCCGGCGTTTGGCGGTCGGCAAGGTCCGCCGAACCAAGAAACCGCCGATATCGCTTTCGCAAGACGGGATGATCAAATCGATCGCGTTGTTCATGTCGGCCTTGGCGAGCTTTTAGCCGGGGATGTCGTTGTTCCCGATCGAGATCATGACCACGCTGTCTTCGAGCGCGCACTCTTCGTGCTCTTCACCAGGTGCGGTGATCGCGACATCGCCGGGGCCGAGTTCTTTATCCCCCATCTGCCACCGACCACTCAGGACGGTGAGGTGCTCCCATCCTGGATGGGCGTGGGGTCGAAACGCCGTTCCCGCCTTGACCCGGAACGCGGCAAAGTAGGCGTTCTCGCCCCCGCGCCAAACCTCGTACTTTTCCGCACCGGGCGTGGCGGTGGGCTGCCAGTCAAAATTTTCCATGGCGCAGAATTGCATCCGATCCTCCTCGTCGCGCTTTGCCCGCGGAAGCGGACGATCACTGCTACAGGTAAATTGGAGAAGTGGTGCCGCCTGCGTGACTCGAACACGCGACCCCCGCATTACGAATGCGATGCTCTACCAGCTGAGCTAAGGCGGCACGGGATCCTTGATCCGGCGCAAACCTACGCCGCGCCGGCGCAAGGCGTCAACGTCAGCCCGCGGCGCGGAGCGGCGGCTCGGAGTCCGCCCCCTCGGCCGGCGTCTGAGAGGCATGCAGTATGGCAATACCGGGACTTTCGGCTTGGGCCACGACGTCGTCGACCGGCGGCAGATGAGCGCCTGGAAGCGGATTATCAAGGTCGATGACCGCTTCCGGCGACCCCCAGCGTAGCGAATCGAAAGTGGCGCAGTGGTCGCAATGGGCGACCCAAGCCTCATGGGCATGGCCGCAGACATTGCACGTCCAGCCCGGTTCGGGGGCCGTAGCGATCCGTTCCAACCACGGGCGCGCCGCTGCGGGACCATGGGCGCGCTCTTCGATTTCTGCTTTGAGACGAAGGGTCGGCTTCCCAGCCTGGGCGTGATCCGCCAGATCGCCGATAATTTTTGCCGCGCGTTCGGTCTGACCCGCCGCTAGCGCCGCCGCGGCCAACGCCATGCGGCCTTCATCGCCTTCCGGCGGCGCCCCGACGAATTGCTCGAGGTGAGTCAGGTAGGTCGATGCATCGTCACCGCTAAAGAGCGCGTGGTGGGCCGCAGCGAGTTGTGCGTGGGGCGCGAACTGCCAAGCCTGTTCGAGGAGGTGCAATGCCCGGCGGCGTTTGCCGGCGGCGCCGAGGAGCTCGACGGCGAACAACGTCGCCGGCAAGAAGCGCGGATCGAGCGTGTGAGCCCGAAGCACTGTTTTTCGGGCGCCGTTGGCATCTCCGGTATCGCGAAGCTCGCGTGCGAGGTGGAACTCGGCGATGGCTTGACGTCGGCGACCGTCGTTCTCGCTGAGTGCCCGCGCGGCAACGGCCCGGGTCGCAACGCGTTCGGCTTCGCGCCAATTGCCGGCGCGCGCCTCGAGATCGAAGAGCGCAAACAGAACCCAAGGCGCTTGGGGATTCAGTTCGTAGGCGCGCCGCGCCATGGTAAGCGCACCCGCGCGATCACCGGTACGGTTCGCCTGACCGACCAACCCGCGCAAGCCGAGGAATTCGAGCTCGGGCCGTTTCAGCATTGCCGAGAAATAGCGGCGAGAGGCTTTGTCGTCTCCACTGAGCTGCGCAGCCTGGGCGGCGAGCAGCATCGTGAGGGGCGTTTCCGTGAGATAGCGTTCGGCTTCGCGCGAGTATCGAAGCGCCGCAGCGCGATCCCCAGCCGCGACGGCGACCATCCCGCGGGTCAACGCAAGCTGACCACGGTCCCGGCGGCGGCGCGCCCGCGCTTGGGCCAATTCGGTCGGGCCCTGCCGAACCCACCGCCAAATCTGGTAGAGGAGTGCCGCCGCTGTCATTAGAACAACTGCCGCACCGATGCCGAGCCCGACCGGCATCTCGATCCGATAGCCGCGCCAGTCCATGCCAAGCTGCCCCGGCTGATCGGCAAGCCAGGCAGCCAGGCCGCCGACGACGATCAGAAATACGAAAGCGGCCACCGCGCGCGCCATGCGCTATCCCGCCCCGCCGATAGAAAGGACTAGGCGACTGAGATCGTCGAGTGCCCGTTCCGCATCCAGACGCACGTGCGCGCGTTGAAGCCAGGCGTCGACCTCTGGCGACTGACCGGCAAGGCCATCGGCTTCCGCGACGGCGCGGCTGAGGTCGCCTTCTTGCAGCAAACCTTCGGTGCGCGCGACGATCGCTTCGGCCGAATCGCCGGCCAGCTGGCCGGTACGCCTCACGGTCACTAGGGATGTCACGCGATCGACTGTCAGGCCGACCCATGTGTCGTCATCGGCGCCGGCACCCCGCGATGCCCGACCGGCGAGCGCGCCGAACGAACGTTGCAAGCCGACCAACGTCGGGAGGCCGGTCTCCGCTATCCCGCTCAATCGCTCGAGCGGGTCGAACAACTGCGGCGCCTCAAGGCTTACCGACAAGGCCCGCACGGTTTGCAGTTCGGTGCCGAACGGGCGCCCGCTCTGCGCAGCAGCGCGCAAGCCGCCTAGAGACACGACCAGGGCCGACCGGCCGACCGACTTGTCGAGTGCGGCTTCAAGGGCGCTTGTCCGCGATTGCAGGCCCTCGACCGTGCCTTCGAGCGCGCCGTCTTGGGTACGCGTCCGTTCGAGGGCCGCCAGGCGCTCCTCGACCAAAGCAATGGCGGCCTTCAGGTCCTGCGCGAGTTTCACCTGGAGCGAATCGACCGTATCGGCCAATTGGGCGCTTTCTGCACGCACAGCAGCAAGCGTTTCATCAACACTGGCGAGGCGATCGGACATCGCAGCGATGTCGCCAGGTTGATCACGTTGCTGCGCTTCTAACGTCGAAAGGCGTGCTTCCAATGTGGACAGGTTTGCGCTGCTGCTTTCGAGCGATGCCGTGCGCTCGGTTAGCGCGCTGAGTCCTTTGAGGTCCTCGCGCAAAAGACCGACCTCGTTCTCCAGCGCGGCCACGCGCGCATCGTCAGGGCCCTCGGCACGCGCCACCGATTCGATGGCGTTGCTCAGCTGTTCGGTTCTCTGCTCGACATCGCGCAAGCGCGAGAAATCGATCGGATCGCCGCGCCCCGCGGCAAGATCGGCGATGCCCGATAGCTCGGCCAATCGGGGGCCGAGATAATATTGCGCAAAAGGCGCCGCAAAGAGACCGGCAACGAAAACCACGATCAGGCCGGCAAGAAGAGCCGAACGCGACAGACCGGGTCGACGCGGCGGTCGCTGCGCCGGACGGCGGCGGCGCGCTGGGCGCTCTGGCCGTACCTGCGGCGGCTCGGCTTGTTGCCGGGCTCGGGCACGCATTTGGCGAGGGGTTTGCGTCATTGGGTGTTTCTTGTCTGCGCGTCCATCTGGTCGACCAAATCGAGCAGGGCGGTGCGGTCGGTTCGCCCGGCGATTTCCATACCGTTCCACCGGATACCGGAAAGGGCCGCGGCGACGGCGGGGCTAAGGCAAAAAGCCGTTACCGTTTGCGTCGCATCTGACAAGCCCGCCATGGTCAGAATCCTAACAAACGATTGCGCCGTGCGGGGCGAGAAAAACAGCGCCCCGTCGATTTCGTGGCCTTGCAGCGCCGCGACGCCCTCGGAGGGCAGAACGGTTACCGGACGCGCCTCGTAAAGAACGTGGCGGACGACCTGATACCCCGCTGCGCGTAGATCGGCACGCAGATCGCCGCGCACGTTTTTTCCGGTTATCCACAGGAGACGGCCAGCCTCGGGGCGAAGGGTCTCGCGAACCAACGCCCCCAGCGCCCCGACGTCGCCCGCCGCCGCCAGGGTCGAAAACCCAGCGGCCTGGGCTTCTTTGGCGCTGCCGGGGCCAACGGCAAGGAGCGGGATATCGCGTCGATCGATCGCGGCACTAAGAGCCCGCACGCCGTTGCGGCTGGTCACCAAAAGCGCCTGTACGCTCGACAGATCGATGTCGGCGTCGCAGGGCAGAATTTCCAGGACCGGGGCGATGACGCAAGCATGCCCCCGCGCGGTCAGGTCAGCGGCAAGTTCGTCGGCATCCGGTTGAGGTCGGGTGATCAGCAATCTCATGATAGCGACGCCAGTATATCGCTCGCCTTGGACAGAAGTTCCTGTCCAAGGTCGGTACCTAGGGCGGCCGCATCGCCGGTTGGACCGCGACGCGCGCCGGCAACGGCTTTGGCGCCGTCAGGGGCGACGACCAGACCACGCAACCACAGCCCGCCATCGTCGTGAACCGCGTACCCCGCGATCGGCGTGCGACACGATCCGTCGAGTTCGCGCAGGAGGGCCCGCTCCGCATCGGCGCTTTGTTGGGTCGCGGCATCGCCGAGCGGGGCCACGAGGGCAAGGGTCTCGGCATCGTTTTCGCGGCACTCGACGGTCACGATGCCTTGTGCGACGGCGGGCAAAAAATCCTCGGGCGCAAGGAGGTCGCCGAGGATATCGGTGCGGCCCAATCTATTGAGGCCGGCGCGGGCGAGAATCGTCGCCGCAGCCACCCCGTCATGGAGTTTTTTCAACCGGGTATCGACGTTGCCGCGAAAATCGACGATTCGTAGATCCGGGCGACGATGCAGCAGTTGCGCCCTGCGGCGCAAAGAGGATGTGCCAACGATCGTGCCCTGCGGCAATGACGAGAGGCTTGTTGCTTCGGTTGAGATCAACACATCGCGCGCATCTTCACGCGGCAACACGACCGCAAGACACAATCCCGGCGGCAGGACCGTCGGCATGTCTTTCATCGAGTGCACCGCAAGATCGACACGGCCGTCCAACAGGGCTTCTTCAATTTCTTTTGTGAACAGGCCTTTGCCGCCGATCTCGGCAAGATTGCGGTCTTGGATGCGATCGCCACTGGTCTTGATCACCTCGATCGCGACACCGCGTTCGGACAAGTGAGGTGAATGGGCGAGCAGCCGGTCGCGCACGTCGTGCGCCTGAACGAGTGCCAAGGGCGACCCGCGTGTTCCAATCCGAAGAGGTGAGGCACCTTGCCGCGTCACGAACACGGGTGTAGAGCACTTCAGCCGTTCTTTGTAGGGAAATCGACCTGCTGTGCCTGTTCTCGGAATTGAAACGAGCTGCGACGAAACGGCCGCGGCAGTTGTTGGTGCGGACGGCACAATCCTATCCGACATCGTGTTGTCGCAGCTCGACGACCACCGGCCCTACGGGGGTGTCGTCCCCGAGATTGCGGCGCGTGCCCATGTCGACCACCTCGACGCGATCGTGTCGCGCGCCATGACGGAATCCGGCCTCGACTATGGCGATTTGGACGGCATCGCGGCGACCGCGGGTCCCGGCCTGATCGGCGGCGTCATGGTCGGCTTGATGACCGGCAAGGCAATTGCGCTAGCCCGCAACAAGCCGTTCCTCGCGATCAATCACCTCGAAGGGCACGCGCTAACCGCGCGCCTGACCGACCGAGTCGAATTCCCCTACCTGTTACTGTTGATTTCCGGTGGTCATTGCCAACTGCTGGAGGTGACCGGCGTCGGGGGGTATCGCCGTATCGGCACAACGATCGATGACGCGGTGGGCGAGGCCTTCGACAAAACCGCCAAGCTGTTGGGACTTGGATTTCCCGGCGGCCCCGCCGTGGAAGCCGCCGCCGCACAGGGCGACCCAACCGCCGTTGCGCTGCCGCGACCGCTGGCCGGCACCGAGACCTGCGATTTTTCGTTTTCCGGGCTTAAGACAGCGGTTCTTCATGCGGTCGGCGACCCCGACGCGCTGACCGATACGCGGCGGGCCGATGTGGCCGCATCCTTCCAGGCCGCGGTAGCCGATGTGTTGGCGGATCGTGCCAGCCGCGCAATGAAGCGGTTTGCACAGCGCCATTCGAAGGCACGCACCTTTGTGGTGGCTGGCGGCGTCGCCGCCAACCAAGCGTTGCGCGCCCGGCTCGCAACCGAGGCCGCGGCCCAAGACTTCACGTTGGTGGTGCCCCCTGTGCGACTGTGCACCGACAATGCGGTCATGATCGCCTGGGCCGGGCTAGAACGTCTAAGCCTGGGACAGACCGACGACTTCGCTACGCCGCCCCGAGCGCGCTGGCCGCTCGACGCCACGGCTGCAGCGCCGGGCGCAAAAGCCTAGGCTAGAGGGGACCGGACGCGGATAAGGAGAGTTTCATGTTGAGCGAAGAGCAAATGCCCGAACGGGTGGAAGTACGAAACGCCTTCCCCACGCCCATCGCGATGGCGATGCTGCCGGATGCAGACAAGCTCAACAAGAAACTCAAGAAGATGATTCTGGCGCGCGAAAAGAAAGAGGCGCCGCGCGACACCTATGACAGCAATATCGGCGGCTGGCATTCCGACCGCGATCTACCCAAGTGGGGTGGCAGCGGCGCGGAACAAATCATCGAAAGCGCGCGGATGTTGGCCGATCGCATGACCGCGAGCCGCAGCGGACGACCTTCCGATGTCGAGTGGCAGGTCAACGCGTGGGCCAATATCAATCGCGCCGGGCACAGCAACGAGTTTCACGTTCATCCCGGTTGTTTCTGGTCTGGCGTTTATTACGTCGACGACGGCGGCATCGCGGAGGACAAATCCCTGGGCGGCGAGTTCGTTATTATGGATCCACGTGGTGCGGGCCCTTCGATGTATGCCCCCACTTTGTGTTTTCATGGACCGGGCGGAAATTCGGTGGGCGCCACGGAACTGCTAAGCCCGCGCGCCGGCGTGATGCTGATGTTTCCCTCTTGGCTGTCGCATGGCGTGCGGCCGTACCACGGCGACGGCGACCGCATTTCTATCGCCTTCAATCTCGCCGTGGCGGCCTAAACGATGGCAATCCGCAAATTCGGCGTAATCGGGGCGGGCGCATGGGGTACCGCGCTTGCCAATGTCGTCGCCGCAAACGGCAAGGCCTGCGTGCTGTGGGCACGCGAAGAAGAAGTCGTCACGGCGGTCAATACAACGCACCGCAATCCGATCTATCTGCCCGATGTCGAGATCAACCCGCATGTTCGAGCCACCAACGACATCGCTGTGGCGTGCGACGCGGAAGCTCTCTTGTTCGTCGCGCCAACGCAGCACTTTCGCTCGGTTGCCGAAGACGCCGCACCTCATATTCGCGAGGGGTTGCCGGTTCTTTTGTGCGCGAAGGGCATCGAACTCGAAACCAATGCCCTCCTCAGCGACGTCCTGCATGAGACGGTGCCGCATGCCCTCCCCGCGGTGCTGTCGGGCCCAACCTTTGCCGACGAGGTGGCGCGCGGTTTGCCGACCGGCGTGACGTTGGCCTGCGGCGACGAAGACGTCGGCACCGACTTGGCGGAAAGCCTCGGCAGCCCGACGTTTCGTCCCTACCTCTCGGACGATGTGATCGGTGCGCAGATCGGGGGAGCCCTCAAGAACGTGCTGGCCATTGCCGCGGGCATCGTCGCGGGTCGCGAATTGGGCGAGAACGCCAAAGCCGCGGTCATCACGCGGGGCTTGGCGGAGATGTTGCGCTTCGGCGAAGCGCTGGGCGGCAAGGGGATCACGCTGATGGGCTTAAGCGGGCTGGGCGACTTGGTTCTCACCTGTGGCTCGTCCAAATCGCGCAACCACTCGCTTGGTCTCGCGTTGGCGCACGGGGAGGCAGCTAAGGAGTTCCTGGGGGCTCGCAAGTCGGTTGCCGAAGGTGCCTACACCGCCGCTGCCGCCGTCGCGATCGCCACCGCCAAGAAAATCGATTTACCTATTTGCGGCGCGGTCGATGCGGTTATCAACAAAGGAATCGGGATCGACGACGCCATCGAAGCTTTGCTGAACCGACCGTTCCGCGCGGAAACCGGTTAGCCCGACGGATTGCGGCCGGGCCGGTCCCTGGCCGTTGGACACCCATTTCCGCTACATTGGCGTCATCCAAAAACTCGGGAGGACAACAAATGGCTTATTACGCAATCTATTGCGCCGACAGCGCCGACGGCACGCGTTTACGCAAAGAAAACCACGAAGCCCACATGGGCCATATCGGCAAATTCATGGACAAGCTTATGCTCGCTGGCCCCTGCCCGCCGATGGCCGGCGAAGACCGCGAAGCGAGTTTCTTGGTTGTCGAAGCCGACAATGCAGACGCCGCAAAGGCGATGGTGGAAAGCGATCCGTTTCATGCCGCGGGTGTCTGGGACAGCGTCGTAGTGCGCGAGTTCAAACCGGTGGTCGGCGCCTGGGCCCCGAAGGGCTAGATGACGCTTTTCGCGATTTTTTGCCTGGATCGGCCCGACCGCGGGGCGGTACGCAAGGAAAAGTTGGACGAACACCGCACTCATTTTCGGAAGGCCGGCGGCCCAATGACGACCGATTCCGGCGATGCCCAATGCGGCAGCCTGATCGTTTACGAAGCCGATACGATTGACGCCGCGCGCGCGTTCATCGAGGCCGATCCCTACACGCGTGCCGGACTGTTCGAACAGATTACGGTGCGTCGCTGGCAGTGGATGTCCGGCGCGGACAAACCGGAGAGCTAGATGGCCTATTGGTTGATCAAGAGCGAGCCCGAGACATGGTCTTGGGACGACCAGGTGAAGAAGGATGTCGAACACTGGGACGGGGTTCGCAACTTCACCGCACGCGCCAACCTCAGTGCGATGAAGAAGGGCGATAAGTGCTTCTTCTATCACTCCGGCGGCGAGCGGCAGATTGTCGGGATCGTGACCGTCGCGAAAGAGGCCTACCCCGACTTCACCGACGAAAGCGGTCGCTTTGTGATGGTCGACGTAAAGACCGAACAACCGATGAAAACGCCGGTAACGTTGAAGCAGGTTAAAGAAGAACCAAAACTTGCCGACATGGAGTTGGTCCGGCTGTCGCGGCTTTCGGTACAGAAGGTCGATGCCAAGTCCTGGAAACTGATCTGCAAGATGGGTGGCGTGAAATCCTGAACACGCCGTTCGATTATCGTCTGTTTCCCGGCGCACCCGAGGGCCGCGTCGACCTTTGCCCGGCAAGCGAGATTGCGGTGGGCACCAGCCGGGTGTTTTCGTTCGGGTCGGGCGCCAATTCGTTCGAGATGTTCGTTATGCGACCGCCGGCCGGTGGCCCGCAAGGACCGGTTGACGCTGACGGACTGGTGGCGTACGCCAACGTGTGTCCGCACGCCTGGGCGCCGATGGATTGGACGCCAGGCGAATTTCTCGACTACGAGCGGCGCTACATTCATTGCACTACCCACGGTGCGAAGTTTCGGATCGACGATGGTGTGTGCATTCACGGTCCGTGCTTGGGCAAACCCCTAACGCCGATCCCTATTGTCGTCGAAGACGGGACGGTGCGGATCGACCCGCCGACCGATCCGGTCGGCTAGCGCGCCACGAATTCCCGGTAGTGTTCGGCGATGTCGTCAACCGCCGAAGCGATCAAAGCCCGGCCGGCCTCGGGCGTGGCGAGCGCCGGGTCCGACCCCATGCGTCCATCCGGATAGGTCGCACGATAGGTTTCCGCAGTGCCGATGGTTTTTGCGGTTGAGGCCGGATCGAGGCGGCGGACCGGTTTGGTTGCGTTCGGGAAGACCGCTTGCGTAACGGCGATCTCGCTGGGCGTAGCATGCAGCCCCTCTCCCTCGCCGTACCACGCCGCACGCAGCTTTTTCGTGCGCGGCCCGGCCCACCAATTGACGAAGGTATAGGCGGCGTCCGGCGCGGCTTTGTTGCCGTTCATGTTCTTCAGCGTCGCATTCAGCGTCGCGATATTACCGCCGTGCCCGTTGACGAAATAAAACCGACGAAATCCGTGCCGGTAGAGCGACGTCGTGTAGTCCTCGATGAGCGCGACAAACGTCTCTTTGCGCAAGGTCATCGACCCCGCGAACGCCATGTGATGTTCGGCCAGTCCGACGGGAATCGGCGCCGCCACCAGAGCGTCGAGGGCGGTACCGGCGGCGGCGGCAATCGCTTCAGCACAGATCGTGTCGGTCCCTATCAACGCGGTGGGTCCGTGCTGCTCGATCGACCCCACCGGGATCAGCACGCCCGTGCTGCGCTCTAGATAGCGCTCCACATCGGGCCAAGTGCAATGGGCTAGCTGCATGGCGTGAACATATAGAGCGCATCTCGCCGCGCCTACCCGGTGGGGCTTCTTGTGCTGACGCAATGACACCCTGATAATTCCGCCCCACAATGACCGGATAACGGCAAATCGGGAGACCAGCATGAGCGAGGTTCACCTTCATCCTGTCCCAGAGGCATGGAAGACGCGCGCTTGGTGCGACGCGGCGCGCTACGAGGAGATGTACCAACGATCGATCAGCGATCCCGAAGGCTTTTGGGGAGATGAAGCCAAGCGCCTAGACTGGATCACACCGTGGCAGCGTGTAAAGAACACGTCGTTCGACGCACCGGTCTCGATCAAGTGGTACGAAGGCGGCCAGCTCAACGTCTCGACAAATTGCATCGATCGCCATTTGGAAACGCGCGGCGATCAGGTAGCGATCATCTGGGAAGGCGACGACCCGAGCGTCTCCAAAGAGATCACCTACCGCGAACTGCACGAAGAGGTTTGCCGGTTCGCCAACGTCTTGAAGGCGCGCGGCGTCAAAAAGGGCGATCGCGTTACGATCTACATGCCAATGATCCCGGAGGCAGCCTACGCAATGCTCGCATGCACGCGGATCGGCGCGATTCATTCCGTGGTCTTTGGCGGGTTTTCGCCAGACTCGCTAGCCGGGCGAATCCACGATTGCGATTCGACCTGCGTCATCACCGCCGACGAGGGCGTGCGCGGCGGCAAGCCGATCCCCCTCAAAACCAATACCGACAAGGCGTTGGAGAAATGCCCGACCGTCGACACGGTGATCGTTGTCGAGCGTACCGGCGCGGACGTGCCCTACATCGAGGGCCGCGACGTGCGCTACACCGAGGCGCGGGCAGTCGCCGCGACAACCTGCGAAGCCGAAGTGATGGACGCGGAAGACCCGCTGTTCATCCTTTATACGTCCGGATCAACCGGCAAACCCAAAGGCGTGCTGCATACCACGGGTGGGTACTTGGTCTTTGCCGCCATGACGCATCAGTACGTGTTCGATTATCACGACGGCGACATCTATTGGTGCACCGCCGATGTCGGCTGGGTGACGGGCCACAGCTATATTGTCTATGGCCCGCTGGCGAACGGGGCCACCACCTTGATGTTCGAAGGCGTGCCGAACTACCCCGATTCGTCGCGGTTCTGGCAAGTCGTCGACAAGCACAAGGTCAACATTTTTTACACCGCCCCGACGGCAATCCGCGCGTTGATGCGCGAGGGCGACGAACCGGTCACCAAGACCGATCGTTCCTCGCTGCGCCTCTTGGGGTCGGTCGGCGAACCGATCAACCCGGAAGCCTGGGAATGGTATTACCGCGTGGTCGGCGACAGCCGGTGTCCGATCGTCGACACCTGGTGGCAGACCGAAACGGGCGGGATTCTCATCACGCCGTTGCCGGGCGCGACCGATTTGAAGCCGGGCTCGGGCACCAAACCTTTCTTCGGTATCCAGCCTGCCTTGTTGAATCACGAGGGCAAGATCCTCGATGGCGAGGCGGTCGGTAACCTGTGCATGCTGGACTCTTGGCCCGGCCAAATGCGCACCGTCTACGGCGACCACAAGCGTTTCGAAGAAACGTACTTTTCGCAATTCCCCGGGCGGTATTTTTCCGGGGATGGATGTCGGCGCGATGCCGACGGCTACTACTGGATCACCGGCCGCGTCGACGACGTGATCAACGTATCGGGCCACCGCATGGGCACGGCGGAAGTCGAAAGCGCTTTGGTGGCGCATCCCGTGGTAGCCGAAGCGGCCGTCGTCGGCTATCCGCACGACATCAAGGGTCAGGGCATCTACGCCTATGTCACGCTGACCGTGGGCACCGAGGCGACCGAGGCGTTGCGCAAGGAGTTGCTGCAATGGGTGCGCAAGGAGATCGGCCCGATTGCGACACCCGATCTATTGCAGTGGGCGCCGAGCTTACCGAAGACCCGTTCGGGGAAGATCATGCGCCGCATTCTGCGAAAAATTGCGGCCAATGAGCATGATCAGTTGGGGGACACCTCGACGCTGGCCGAGCCGGCGGTGGTCGACGACTTGATCGACAATCGGATGAACCGCTGACCGGTTAGAAGTCGACGGCGATGCCCTTGCGTTCCCAGTCACCGTAGCGCGTCGGCTCCAAGCCCTTGGGGCCGCCATGCTCGGGGGGTTTGGCAGTTGTTTTCGCGGCGTTGGACCCGCTCTTGTCCTGCTTGGACCCGGTATCTTCCGGCGTCTTCGCAGCTTTGGTTTTTTCCACGGCTGTCGCCTCGCGTCTCGGAGGTCTGTAGTATCGGGGTTTGGCCGCCGGTCGGAAACCGAAAAGGCGACAAATCGAGAACATGAACTACGCACGTACCGCAACGCTGCTTTCAGGCGCCATCGCGATGACCCTTACCGCGGGGCCGGCCAATATCGGTGTGCCTTGGCTCCAGACATTGACCGTCACGCTTGTGGCGGTCGTTGCCATCGGCCTGGCCCTCGAGTGGCGGATGGCCGACGCACGGCTCGCCCGCCAAAGATTGAGCGGGTGGCCGAAACTGCCGATCCGAACCATCGCCCGGACGATAGCGATGCGGGCAGGGGTGCCGACGCCGAACCTTTTTCTCGTCGATTCGGAGGCCCCGAACGCTTTTACATCGGGACGTGATCGCCCAGTCGCGACCGTTGCGTTGTCCTCGGGCCTTCTCGCGTCGCTCTCGGAACGCGAGATATACGGCGTTCTTGCACACGAGATCGCCCACATCGTGCGGCGCGATGGCCGGTTTTTGACCGCGATCGCCGTAGGGATGGGTGTTGGCTTCGGGACATTGGGCGCTGGAGCCGTCGCGATCTGGGCCGGGACCCATGGGGGGCTTGTCACGCTACCGATCATGACGATCTTTGCGACTTTTGCGGCGCTGGGCCAAATGGCCGTCTGCAGGTCGCGCGAATTCGGTGCCGACCGCCTTGGCGCCAAGCTATGCGGTAATCCGCTTTGGATAGCCAACGCCTTGGAGCGAATCGACTCGCTTGATCTCGTGAAATCGACGCCCGCACCTCGAACGTGGGCATTCGAGACCTATCGGTTCGGCCCTCGGCGCGACCGGGTCCTTGGTTTGCTTTCGACCCACCCGCCGAGCAGCGCGCGCATTCTCCGATTGCGCCGGTTGGCCGGTCTGTCGGACCCCTGGGAATAGGTGGCGCCCTCGACCCGGCACGCCCGGTCAAAAACCGCCGGCCTCCCGACACGCGATGTCGCGCTCGACCTCCTTCGTGGGGTTCTGGACGACGGTCGGTCGCTGACCGACATCCTGGAGGACGCCACCGGGCGACACAGCAAACTGGCCATGGCGGATCGCGCCTTTGGCCGACTTATCGCGATGACGACGCTGCGCCGCCTGGGCGAGATCGACGCCATGATCGGCAAACTGCTGCAACGCCCGTTGCCTCGTAGAGCGCTCGAGGTGCAGCACATCTTGCGTCTCGCAGCGGCGCAGGTAGCGTTCTTGGGTACGGCCAGCCACGCCGTGGTCAATTGCGCCGTCGAACAAGCCAAGCGGTGCCCCGGACGCTTCGGGCCCTTGGTGAATGCCGTCACTCGAAAAATGGCACCGCAGCCTGAAGATGCGGTGACGGCACCGGGCGTCAATGTCCCGGACTGGCTTTGGGAGTCGTGGCTGCAACACTACGGCCCGGAAACAGCAGCCGAAATTGCCGCGGCCCATCTGACCGAGCCACCGCTGGATTTGACGATCGCCAAACCTAACGAAACCACGCTTTGGGCAGAGAGGCTGGAGGGGCAGACCCTCGTGCCCGGCACGGTGCGCCTTGCGCGAGCCCACAACGTGCCGATCTTGGATGGTTTCGAAGAAGGTGCATGGTGGGTTCAGGATGTCGCGGCGTCATTGCCGGCGCGTGTTCTTCTTTCGATGCTCGCCGACCCAAGCAGCGCCCAGATCGCCGACCTTTGTGCAGCACCCGGCGGCAAGACCGCACAACTGGCGAGCGTTGGCGCGGCCGTCACCGCCGTCGAGGTCGATGGCGCCCGTCTCGAGCGCGTGCAGGAAAACCTCACCCGGCTGGAGCTGGACGCGACGCTGGTTACCGCAGACGCTCGGACGTGGCGGCCACAAGGCGGAACGCTTTTCGATGCCATCC
>Ga0181594_10002670_pt1 | contig 16334 bp, 11 predicted proteins | sample 071ome_18_FD_145603 | JGI IMG/M metagenome (GOLD analysis project Ga0181594, IMG submission 145603) | Coastal salt marsh microbial communities from the Groves Creek Marsh, Skidaway Island, Georgia - 071413BT metaG (spades assembly) | ecosystem: Environmental > Aquatic > Marine > Intertidal zone... | reverse complement strand
TGAGCTGGAATGATCGCATCGAACGCGCCCTGCAACACCGTCGCGACGAACATCTGTGGCGCCAGCGACACACGCTGGATTCGGCTCAGGGCACCCATGTGCGCTGCGATGGCCACACCTTTCTGAATTTCTGTTCCAACGATTACCTCGGACTGGCCGCCACCGGACAGCAAGACCTGAGTCAGGCCGCTGAGCGCTGGGCCATCGGCAGTGGTGCGTCACATCTGGTGTGTGGCCACAGTCGCGCACACCATGACCTTGAGCAGGCGCTGGCCGACTACACGGGTTACCCGCGCGCCCTGTTATTCTCGACGGGTTACATGGCCAATGTCGGCGTCATTAGCGCGCTGGCTCAGCGCGGCGATCAGATCCTGCAAGACAAACTCAATCACGCCTCACTGTTAGACGGCGCCCAGTTAAGTCGCGCACGCATGACAAGATATCGTCACGCCGATCTCGCCCACCTGAATGACCTGCTGGAACGCTTCGCTCCTGTTTTTAAAACAGGCGGGCTTAAAACGGAAGGCGCTGAAACAGACCTTCAGGCAAGCCCCCCCAAAGCCGAGACCTTAGTGGTTACTGACAGTATTTTCAGTATGGACGGCGATCTCGCCGACATTGGCGCCATGGCTACGTCATGCCAACAGCATCAGGCTTTGTTGATGGTCGATGACGCTCATGGTCTGGGGATTCTTGGACCACAGGGACGCGGAGTGCGGGCGCACTTTGATTTGAGCTGTGAGCAACTCCCGGTGTACATCGGCACTCTGGGGAAAGCCTTTGGGGGCCACGGCGCCTTTGTCGCGGGCTCTGAAGACTTGATCGATTATCTGATCCAGTTCGCTCGATCTTACATCTATACCACCGCGATGCCCCCGGCGCTGGCCGACGCCATGCAAGGCAATCTGCAGCGCCTGCAAGACGATTCATTGAGAAGCGCCTTGCATCAGCGCATCGTTCAGTTCCGTCGCGGCGCGCAGGAAATGGGCTTACCGCTGATGGCTTCCGAAAGCCCCATTCAGCCAATTCTGGTCGGCGACAGTCAGCAGGCATTGGCGCTCAGTCAGGCCTTAAAAGACTCGGGGATTTGGGTCAGCGCCATTCGCCCGCCCACCGTCCCGGTGAACGAAGCCCGACTTCGTGTCACGCTGACTGCCGCGCACAGCGAGGCAGACGTCGCTCAACTACTGCAGGCCCTTGAACAACATTGGCAGGCACTCACGACAGCAAAGCAAGCTACACATCCGGAGGCACCATGAGTCTCTGGACGTTTTGTCAGCCAACAGACGCCACCGACGGTATGCCCAGCCTTGAGCAAACGCGTCGCTGGTATTGGTTACCGGGCTGGAGCTTCCGGGCCTCGGTATTCTTGCCCTTGATAGAAGCCCTGCCCGGCGAACACTGGATCGGCGACTACCAGAGCGCCCTGACCTCACAGCCGGAGTGCGATTTTCATAGCATGGCGCAACTGCTTGCTGACGAGTTTCCTGAGGATGCTCGATCCGACAATACTTTCATCGTCGGTTGGTCATTGGGCGGGGCTCTGGCTATGTCCATGAGGGGAGCGATTGCCAGATCCTGCTCAGTGATCACCCTTGCCACCAGCCAGACATTCACGCACCCGGACGGCATGAGCCAGCAAGTATTCGAACAGTTCTGCCAACGCTTCGTGGATTCGCCCGACAAAACGCTGTCGCGCTTTCACGCTCTGATTACCCAGAGTGGGTCCCGATCGCAGGCAGGGCAACTGATACGACAACTGAGAGAGCATACAGCCGCCGCATCGCCACTTTCACCGTCCGACCAGCAGGGCCTCCGTCGTACTCTGGAATGGTTGAACTACGAGGCACTCCCTCAGGCCGATCTGGCCATGTTCGGCACGGAGGATGCACTCTTGCCGTCCACAGAATCAGAGCCTTCAGCAAAACGTGAGCCGTCGGCCAATTCGAGAACCTCAGGCCAGATCGTCGACTTATCCGGCAGTCACGCTTTTTTTCTTGAACCCGACAATCTCGCTGCCGTGATTCATCAGCTCGCAAATTTCGCTGATCACGCAGCCTCTCTGAATCAGGAGGCTGACTCATGACTCTGCGTGATAAAGCACAGGTCGCCCGCCAGTTCAGTCGAGCAGCCTCCAGCTACGATGCCGCCGCTGGCGTGCAACAACGCGCCGTCACGGCACTACTGGAACAGCTACCTGGCATTGGCGGGCATTGGGCCGATATCGGTTGTGGTACGGGGGTGGCACTGCCCCATTTACGTCACCGCGGGGCTGCACAGGTCACGGCGGTTGATCTGGCACCGGGTATGCTTGAGGTGGCGCAGCAGTATGCCGACGACTGCATCTATTTTGCACTCGCAGACGCGGATCATCTGCCCTTTGACGACCATGCCCTTGACGGTATTTTTTCCAGTCTGATGCTGCAGTGGAGCGAATCGCCAGAGGCCACATTGCGTGAATGGTTCCGGGTGCTCAACCCTTCCGGCACCCTGGCAACCGCCACCCTGCTGCCGGGAACTCAACGAGAATTGCAGCAGGCATTTGCCCAGGTAGATGATCATAAGCACGTAAACGACTTCGTCAGTGCGGACAGCCTGATCGCGACCATCAGAAGCGTCGGCTTTGACCACATCCGCTATGAACGTCGCTGCCTGACCGAGGTCTACCCAACGCTTACCGCCTTGCTGCGTGGCTTGAAAGACATTGGCGCCACCAACGTTAACGCCGGGCGGCGCAGCGGGCTCGGCGGCCGCGCAGCGCTTAAGGCCTTAGAGGCCGCCTACCCCAAAATCATGCACGATGGCGGACCCAGCTACCCGCTGAGCTACGAAGTGTTGTGGGTCGTCGCCAGTAAACACGCACAGACCGCTTAAACGGAGACACTCATGCGTCGATATTTCTTAACCGGTACCGACACCGATGCCGGCAAAACTCTGATCTCCGCCGCCCTGTTGCAACGCGCTTCCCGGGATAACGTCAGCGCCTTTGGGCTAAAGCCCATCGCGTCAGGCTCGGATCTGACTGAGCACGGCCTGCGTAATCGCGATGCCCTGCTGCATCAGCAATACTCCAGCGGAGAACTCGATTACGCCATCCACAACCCAATCACATTAGCGCCTGCCATCGCACCTCATATCGCTGCGAAACAAGCAGGACTGGATTTGTCGGTGGCCTCCTTGCTGCAGGCCTGCGAACCCGGGCTAAGCCAGACCGCAGACCTGCAATTAATTGAAGGCGCTGGCGGTTGGCTGGTGCCACTCAATGACCGGGAAACCCTGGCCGACTATGCCACCACGCTTGCGTGCCCCGTGATTCTGGTGGTGGGCCTGCGCCTGGGCTGCATCAATCACGCCTGTCTCTCGGTCGAGGCCATTGAACAACAAGGCCTGACGGTCGCGGGCTGGGTTGCCAATGGCATTGACCCGGCTATGGAGGCGCAACACGAGAATCTACGTTACCTGACCCAATGGTTTGCACATCGTAATATTGAACATCTGGGTACGGTGCCGCACCTGACGGGAATCGATCCCTTTGACCCTCAACAACTCGAGCAGGTTTCCGACTGCCTGCATTGGCCCAAGTGACGTTACGCCACGGGCTTGCTATAGTTCAGAAACGTACCCGCTAATGACATCAGAGTTCATGGACACTTCGCTCAGTAAGCAACTGCAGCGCTTCATTCCTTTCGACGAATGGTCTGAAGACACCATCAATGAATTGATCCCGCACTTCCGTCACTACGAACTGGGACCGCGCAAAATTTTGTTTAAGCGCGGCCAGTCCGATGATGAGTGCCACTTTTTACTGTCTGGCACCATTGATCTCGCCGACGATGCCTTTGACGTAAACAGCATCGAGGCCGACGATGATGACAACTTCATGGCCCTCGACAGCACCCACCACGTGCATCGTTATGCCGCCATCACCAAGACCCCCTGCGCGCTGGTCTCGGTGAAACGCGCCTATCTGGAATTGCTGTCGACCTGGTCTGAAGTGCGCCAGTCGGTGCAATCAGAAAGCGACGAAGACAGCGACTGGCTGGAGCGACTGATCACGTCAGAGCTATTTGCCCGCATTCCGCCGGCCAACATACAGAAGCTGCTGACCCGCTTCGAAGAGCTGCCCGCCGCCTTTGGTGATGTCATCGTGCGCGAAGGCGAAGTTGGCGAACATTGCTATGTCATTAAACACGGCAATGCCCTGGTCACGCGTGGCGAAGGCGATACCATCGAAACTCTCGCAGCCCTGTCACCCGGCGACCTGTTTGGTGAAGATGCGCTCATCAGCGACCTGCCGCGTAACGCCACTATTACCATGACATCGGCCGGTGCCGTGGCACGCTTATCGAAAGAGCATTTCGATACCTTGTTGCGTCAACCTGTGCTCAAGCACATCCGCGAAAGTGAACTGGAAAAGCTCATTGATGAAGCGGATACCGGCGTCATCGTACTCGACGTACGCCAGCCACCCGAGGCCGAAGCTGCGCCCATGCTGCGTGCCCGCAATGTGCCTCTGTCGCAATTACGACAACGCGTCAAAGAGCTGGAGCAGGACTTTATTTACGTCGTCTGTGGCGGAGGCCGTGCGGAAGCTGCCGCTTACATTCTTTCTGAAGCCGGATTCGACGCTCGCGTTCTGGCATGACAACTCCGGTCCGGCACCGACGATTTCGCAAACGGCTGTTACTGGCATTGCTGGTGTCAGCCGGGCTGCATTTGCTGATCCTCCCGGACTTATCCGTACCTCAACGTCCAGCGCCCCCGGTGATTCAGGCCACGCTGATAACGCCCGACGCCAAGCGTGCCGATGACGACGATGCCACCGGTGAACTTACGGTGAGTGGACAGGCCATCCGGAAAACCGATGAGGTTGCTTCTCCTGCGGTTCCAGCCGTACCTTCGATTCCTGTCACACCTTCGATTCCTGTCACACCTTCGCCTCCTGCAACACCTTTGACAGCGGCGACACCTCCGTCCCCTGTCACACCAGCAGCGCCGTCCACCATCGCCTCACCATCCGCGGTGACTAACGCGCGTCAGAGCGGGATAACCCCCTCACCTTCTGCTCCTGCTTCAACCCCTGCAACGGTCCTAGCAACGGACAATGCAGAGGCCGAGTCAGACACCAAACCCAACGAGTCTACCGCTCCAATAAATGGCCCTCTCGGAGACCAGCAAGCCATCGCTCGCTACCAAGGTGATGAAGAAACCTTCAGCAACCCCGTCGAGCAGGCGTACTATCAGCTACTCATGGGACACATACATAAGAAACTGCCGCGCTATCCTGACGGCCTCAACGGTCAGGTACGACTTCAGGTCACGATTCGTTACGGTGCCGTCATTACGGCCGTAGATATTTTAAACAGCAGCGGCAACCCAAGTACCGATGAATGGGCGCGACGCGCATTATTAGCAACCAGCCCGGTGCCTGCGGTGCCGGCGACTCTGACTCAACCCTATTATTTTCGTCCTACACTGCGGTTTGGCGAGTGATAAACAACAATAAGGATGCCTAGTGTTTGAATCCGGAATGATGGCCTTTGCGCTGATCGGCGGTATTGCATTTTTCAGCCAGTGGATCGCCTGGCGGGTGCGCTTACCCGCCATCTTATTCCTGCTCGCCTCTGGTCTGACCTTAGGGCCCATCACAGGGCTGTTCAATCCGGATGCCTTGTTTGGTGATTTGCTGTTTCCACTGATCTCTCTGTCCGTGGCCATTATTCTGTTTGAAGGCAGCCTGACACTGGATTTGCGCGAGATCCGCTCGCAAAAAGCCGTGGTGCAACGTCTGATTACCGTCGGGGCGGCGGTAACCTGGGCCATTGTCGCCGTCAGTACCCACTGGCTGTTTGGCCTCAGTTGGGAGTTGAGCATTTTGTTTGGTGCCCTGACGGTCGTAACGGGGCCAACGGTCATTGTGCCCATGCTGAGAACGGTCAGGCCTAAAGCCGACATCGGCAACATTCTACGTTGGGAGGGTATTCTGATTGACCCGCTGGGTGCCTTATTGGTGGTGGTTGTCTACGAATTCATCGTCGCGCAAGGGCAAGCCCAAGGCGTATTGAGCGGCCTGCTCGCTTTCGTCGAGATTATTGTCTCCGGGTCTGTACTAGGTTTGCTTGCCGGCTGGATGCTGGGCGAGATACTGAAGCGACGCTGGGTGCCCGACTATCTGGAGAATCTGGCCACACTGTCCATGGTCTTCCTGTGTTTCAGTATTGCCGACGCTCTGGCCCATGAATCCGGTTTGTTGGCCGTCACACTGATGGGCATGTGGCTGGCCAACCAGCGCGACCTGCGCATCGGTGACATTCTGAATTTCAAAGAACACCTGACGATTCTGCTGATTTCTGGGCTGTTTATTATTCTGGCTGCGCGCCTGACCACCGACGACCTACTGACCCTCGGCTGGCTACCGCTGGTGCTGCTCGCCATCATGCAGTTTGTCGCACGTCCCTTATCGGTCTGGTTGTCGTCCATAGGCAGTACCCTGACGTGGCAGGATAAAGCACTGCTGTCATGGATTGCACCGCGAGGCATCGTTGCTGCGGCGGTATCCGCCTTGTTTGCCATCAAGCTCGAACAGTCGGGGCAGGAAGGCGCCCACGTACTCGTCCCCCTCACCTTCTCGGTCATTTTCGGCACCGTTGTCTTACAAAGTGCAACCGCCCGCCTGCTGGCACGCTCATTAGGAGTGGCCGAGCCCGCACCGCACGGGTTCCTGATCATTGGCGCCAACACGGTCGCGCGAACCATTGCCAAGGAACTGACCACCAACGACGTTCCTGTGCTCTTGTGTGATTCGAACTGGGACAACATTCGTGCAGCTCGCATGGATGGCCTGAAAACCTTTTACGGCAACCCGGTATCGGAGTACGCCGAGCAGCGTTTAGATCTCGTCGGCATTGGCCACTTACTCGGCTTATCCCCCGAGCGTGCGAATAATGCCGTCGCAGGGATGCGCTTTGGCAGCGAGTTTGGCCAGCACAATATTTTTGCCATTCGCACCTCGGCCGACGCTCGCTTATCCGACAAGCATCTGCACGGTGAAGAACACCGTGGACAGTACCTGTTTGATGAAAGTTTGACCTTCAGTAAGGTCTCCAGCTTGCTCTCTCAGGGTGCCGAATTACGCTCGACCCGACTGACCGAAGAATTCACCTTTGACGACTTTCGCGAGCAAAACGGTAAAAACGCACACCCTCTCTTTGCTGTTTCTCCAGATGGCAAGGTTCAAACCTGCATAATCGGGCAAGATTTTGAGGTAGCAAATGGCTGGAAAGTCATCAGCCTGTTTCGGACAGAGTGAACAAATGCCGTGGTAGCCGGGTTGGTACGGCTGCCGACGCTAGGTGTGATATTCCCCACCCGTGCTAATTCAAACCGGCCACAATAATGGCTAAATAATACCCATTATCGATATTGGCGCATTTTGACCACTACTTTTTTCGTGGTTAAACCTATTGATAAGAATATCGACAACCCAGAGAAACCGTCGTATTCCGGCCGATAAAGGTCATATAGCGCCACATTTCGACCCTGTTGTTGCGTAAATTGACATTGTTACCGTACGCAACCGGGCGCACTCTGGCCGCACTCACCATAAATAATAAGCAGTAATAGTACTCCAGATGTATTCGTTAAAGCCTCACGCAGAGACCCTACAGACTCTGCGACGGTTGATGCCTCAGAAGGAATTGCGTAAGTCAGCCCCCAAAATCCCTGTCAGCGGGGAGGGTTACCAGACGCGTATCCCAGCGCTGCTACAGGTCATGAAAACGCTGAGCGACAGTGAGCTTTCCAGCAAGCTCCCTGAACTCTACCTGGAGTACGGCCAGATTATGGCCCTGCAACACCAGGCAGACACCACCAATCTACTGGGCCTGTTCCAGTCGATGTGCGCACAGATCAGCACCGACGAACGGCCGTTCGACCTACACATCCTCGACGATGGTCAGGTCAGTCACTGCGAATTTTTCTGGAAGAAAGATCCGACTCGCGTGCCGTCTCAAGCGCTGTCAGAGTTGCTGTTGGCTTACGGCTACACGTCAGGCAATAACCTCCTGCAAGGTGTCACCGACCAGATTTCGGTCTTCCTGCCGTACAGTGAACCCGAATTCCGCGATGAATACGCCAAGTACGCACCGATGAAGCTGACCTTCAATGCGCCCTACCTGGCCATTCGTATTCCATCGCAGTTTCTGACTCAAGCACTGCTGATTCGTCCGGCAACTTTCCACGCTAACGGTGTACTGCGTCCGTCTCATTTGGTAGCTCAGAAAGCATCGAATCTGTTACGCGCTGACCTTGCGAATCCACCAACGCTGATCGAGTTGTCCGAGCGCCTGAACCTGACGGAACGTACGTGCAAACGCCGTTTGCAGGAAGCAGGCACTCACTACCAGCAATTACTCGCCGACATGCGCCTGATTCAAGCCAGCTTCTGGCTGAGCCGTCGCATGTATAACGTCAGCCAGGTCGCTGAACTCCTCGGTTACTCCAGCGTGGCTAACTTCTCTAAGGCCTTCAAAAAGTGGAGTGGATTCTCACCAACCCACGCCAAACAAGGCTTGCTGACGCCTGAAACCACGGCGAAACGCTGATCCAAGCGCGGATCTGCTGACCGCCCTGCCTGCGGACTTCTGCACGGACACTCGTTCGTGCCTCCGCAGGTGCTAATTTTGTGTGAACCCCTTCTCTGAAACCGCTATAATTGCGACCCTTTTACCGGCGCACGCGTCATCGCTCCAGGATCAGACCATGGGAAAACAGACACCACTGTACGACAACCACCTCGAAGCTGGCGGCAAGATCGTTGATTTCGGCGGCTGGGACATGCCGATTCACTATGGATCTCAGATTCAGGAACACAAGGCGGTACGCGAAGCCGCGGGCATGTTTGACGTCTCCCACATGACCATCGTCGATGTTCGTGGCCCAGACGCCACAGCCTATTTGCAAAAGCTCTTGGCCAATGACGTCAGTAAGCTGAAAGAAGTCGGCAAAGCACTGTACACCGGCATGCTGAACACCAACGGTGGCGTCATCGACGACCTCATCGTCTATCGCATGGACGGTTGGTACCGCACGGTCGTTAACTGCGCCACCCGCGAAAAAGACCTCGAGTGGATGACCGCACACACCAAAGGCTTTGATATCAGTCTGACCGAGCGCCCAGAGTTAGCGATGGTCGCGGTTCAAGGCCCCGAAGCCATTGGCATGGTCCAGAAAATCCGTCCCGAAGCAGCGGACCTGATTGATGGCCTGAAAGTATTCCAGGGCCTGCCACAGCATGGCTGGTTCTACGCACGTACTGGTTACACCGGCGAAGACGGTCTGGAAATCATGATTCCCGAAAGCGACGTCGCTACCTTCTGGAGCCAGCTGGTTGAGGCGGGCGTTCAGCCTTGCGGACTCGGCGCCCGTGACACGCTGCGCCTGGAAGCCGGTATGAATCTGTACGGCAATGACATGGACGAAGACACCAGTCCACTAGCCGCTGGCATGGGCTGGACTATCGCCTGGGAACCGGCTGAGCGCAATTTTATCGGTCGTGATGCACTCGAGGCCGAACGCGCCGCCGGTGTGACCATGAAGCAGGTGGGACTGGTACTTGAAGGTCGTGGCGTCATGCGCGCCCACCAGAAAGTCGTGATCGATGGTATCGGCGAAGGTGAAGTCACCTCGGGCACCTTCTCACCGACACTGCAGTGCTCGATTGCCATTGCCCGCGTACCAGCAAACACCGCAGATACCGCGCAGGTCGATCTGCGCGGTAAGCTGACCGACGTATCCGTCATTGCGCTTCCGTTTGTGCGTAATGGCCAGAAAAAATTCTGATAACACTTATACGATTTGATTGGAGAGACCCATGAGCAATATTCCTGCTGAGCTGAAATACGTATCCTCACACGAGTGGATCCGCCTGGAAGAAGACGGCACCGTGACCGTTGGTATTACTGACTTCGCTCAGGATCAGCTGGGCGACGTGGTCTTTGTTGAACTGCCAGAAGCTGGCACCGAGGTCGATGCTGAACAAGACATCGCCGTGGTTGAATCAGTCAAAGCGGCGTCGGATATCTACGCGCCACTGGCGGGTAAAATTATTGCCGTAAACGAAGATCTGGCCGATGCGCCAGAGAAAGTAAACGAAGACCCCTACGGTGATGCCTGGTTCTTCAAAATGGAACTGGCAAATGCAGCAGACCTGGATGGCCTGCTGGACGCAGCTGGCTACGCCGCCATCTGCGAATAATTGATCGACAAGGTACGTCCATCCTTGAGCTGACGCAGAGATTCTCTCTGCGTCTTTGTTTTTTGCGTTTCAATTTTCAGGGTCATCCATGAGCATGCTCTCTCTCAAACAGCTCGAACAGCGTGATAACTTCGTCAGCCGTCACATTGCCTCCAACGGTGCAGGCTACGACAGCAATGAAGAAGCCGAATTACTTGCCGCCGTCAATGCAGATTCCCTCGAGTCTCTGACCGCAGAGATTGTTCCCGAAGACATTCTGCGTGCTCCGTTTTTGAGCTTTGGTGATGCCCTGCCAGAAACCGAAGCGCTGGCTCGCCTTAAGGCCATTGCCAGCCAGAATCAGGTGATGAAGAGCTACATCGGCCTGGGCTATCACGACGTTGTCATGCCACCGGTGATCCTGCGAAACGTATTAGAAAACCCGGGTTGGTACACAGCGTACACACCTTATCAGCCTGAAATCGCCCAAGGCCGACTCGAAGCCCTGCTGAACTTCCAGCAGATGGTCATCGACTTCACCGGCATGGAGCTGGCCAACGCCTCTCTGCTGGATGAAGGCACCGCAGCAGCGGAAGCCATGGCCATGGCCAAGCGCTCCGTTAAAAAGAACAAATCCAATACCTTCTACGTGGATGAACTGTGCCTGCCACAAACCATTGACGTAGTACGCACTCGTGCCGAAGCCTTTGGCTGGGACATTATTGTTGGCCCAGCGGCCGACGCCGCATCCCACGATGTCTTTGGTGCCCTGTTCCAGTACCCGGGTCGTCAGGGGCAACCGGTCGATCTGACCGACGTCATCAGCGCCCTGCATGAGAACAATGCCCTCGCCGCTGTGGCGACGGACTTGATGGCACTGGTAATGTTGAAAGCACCGGGCGAAATGGGTGCCGACATCGTACTCGGCAACGCGCAGCACTTCGGCGTACCCATGGGCTTTGGTGGTCCGCACGCGGCCTTCTTCGCCACACGCGATGCCTACAAACGCTCCATTCCGGGACGCATCATTGGTGTGTCCATCGATGCACAGGGCAAGCAGGCCCTGCGCATGGCCTTGCAAACCCGCGAGCAGCACATCCGCCGTGAAAAGGCCAACTCCAACATCTGTACCGCACAGGTATTGCTGGCCAACCTCAGCTCCTTCTACGCCGTGTATCACGGTCCAGAGGGACTGAAAACCATCGCCGGGCGCATCCACCGCCTGACTGATATTCTCGCCAGTGGTCTGAAGCAGCGCGGCGTTGAAATCGTGAACGATGGCTGGTTCGACACCCTGACGTTCCGCGTCGGTGATCAAGCCGCGGTACTTGAGCGCGCTTATACCGCCGGATTAAACCTACGCCACGATGAAGCACTGGGGCTAGAGGCCGATACGCTCGGCGTCAGCCTGTGTGAAAAAACTACGGCGGGCGATGTCAGCGAACTGTTTGACGTGATTCTGGGCGCAGACCACGGCCTCGACGTCTACGCTCTGGACGCTGAAATTCTTGCTAATGGCTCGCAGAGCATTGCCGAAGACCTGGTTCGTCAGAGCGACTTCCTGACACACCCAACCTTCAATCAGTACCACACTGAACACGAAATGCTGCGCTACATGAAGCGCCTGGAAAGCAAAGATCTGGCGATGAATCACTCGATGATTACGCTCGGTTCCTGCACCATGAAACTCAACGCCACCACGGAAATGATTCCGGTCACCTGGCCTGAGTTTTCTAATATCCACCCGTTTGCGCCTAAGTCGCAAACGCCGGGCTACGAGCAGTTGGTAGCCGAACTGGATCATTACCTGCGCGACGTGACCGGTTTTGATGCGATTTGCATGCAGCCGAACTCGGGCGCTCAGGGGGAATACGCGGGCTTGCTGGCCATTAAGAAATACCATGAGAGTCGTGGTGAAGGGCACCGTAACGTGTGTCTGATTCCGCGCTCCGCTCACGGTACGAACCCTGCATCGGCTCAGATGGCCTCTATGCGCGTCGTCGTCACCGAATGTGATGAACACGGCAACGTAGATTTCGACGATCTGCGTAAAAAAGCCGAAGAAGTGTCCGACCAGCTGTCCTGTCTGATGCTGACCTACCCGTCGACGCACGGCGTGTACGAAAAAGGCGTAAAAGAAATCTGCGACCTGATCCACCAGCACGGCGGCCAGGTATACATGGACGGTGCCAACCTGAATGCTCAGGTCGGTGTTACCCAACCTGCCTTTATCGGTGCCGACGTCTCGCACATGAACCTGCACAAAACCTTTGCGATCCCGCACGGCGGTGGCGGTCCGGGCATGGGACCGATTGGTGTTGCGGCGCATCTGGCGCCGTTTGTGGCCAACCACGCAGTGCGCCCGATTGATGATGCCTCGAAAGGCAATGGTGCAGTCTCTGCGGCACCATATGGCTCCACCAGCATTCTCACTATCAGTTGGATGTACATCACGCTGATGGGCGCTCAAGGCCTGCGCTCTGCCACGCAGAACGCACTGCTGAAAGCCAACTATCTGGCCAAGCGTTTGTCGAATCACTACCCGATTCTGTACGCCGGTCAGAATGGCCGCGTGGCTCATGAGTGCATTGTGGATCTGCGTCCAATTAAAGCCGAAACCGGCATTACCGAGGTCGATATTGCCAAACGTCTGATGGACTATGGCTTCCACGCACCGACCATGTCATTCCCTGTGGCGGGCACCTTCATGATTGAACCGACGGAATCGGAAAGCAAAGCCGAAATCGATCGCTTTGCTGACGCCATGATTGCCATTAAGGGTGAGATTGATGCGGTAACGCGTGGTGAACTGGATGCCGAGAGCAACCCGCTGAAACATGCACCGCACACGGCTCAGGTGGTGACTGGCGCATGGGATCGCCCGTACAGCCAGGCACTGGCTGCTTTCCCGACGGAAAATCTGGGGCCGCATAAGTTCTGGCCAACAGTGGGTCGTATCGACGATGTGTACGGCGACCGTAACCTGATCTGTTCTTGCCCGGCGATTGAGAATTACGAGTAAATCCCGACCGCAGTCACAGCCCGTGACACACGTGCTTTAGCCTAAAGCACGTGTGTCATCATCGCCTGACTTTGGGACAGGTTGCCTCATGGCAAAGGGTTGCCCTTGTTGTTGCTCAATCCACTCCCCTAGGCGTTCTGCCTCGATGGGACGCGAAAAATAAAACCCCTGAATCTCTTCGCCGCCGAGGCGCAATACTTTTTCCAGATCGCCACGGGTCTCGACTCCTTCGACAATCACGGACAACTTCAGTCCGTGTGCTAACGACACAATACTTGAGAACAAGCTGTCACCGCCGCTGCGCAATCCGGCGACAAACGACTGGTCGATTTTCAAGGTATCCAGTGGGAAATCCCGCAAGTAGCTGATGGACGAGTAGCCCGTGCCAAAATCATCAATCGATATGCGCACACCCAGCGCTCGCAGCTCGCTGAGAATTCGGCGTATTTGAGTGACGTTGCCAGCAAACAGGCTTTCCGTCAGTTCCAGCTCCAGACGGTGCGGTGCCAGCCCGGTTTCGGCCAGAATCGCCTGCACGTCATCCACGTAGCCGGGATGGGTTAATTGCATTACTGATATGTTCACCGCGATACGCAATTCACTGTCGGGCACGGCATTCATGAGTGCCGCGCAGGCTTTGCGCAACAGATTACGCCCCATGGCCTGTATCAGCCCGCTCTCTTCCGCCAAAGGAATAAACACACCGGGACTGACAGACACATTGAGGCGCGGATCACGCCAGCGCGCCAGAGCTTCAAAGCCGGTCAACTGACCACTCTCGACGGACACAAACGGCTGCAGTGATACGGTAATCTCGTCGCGCTCGACAGCGCCTCTTAGCGACTGAAGCAATTGCAGCCGCTCTGCCGCCTCCAGTCCCCAGCGGTCGTCGTATACCGACACGCCGGTGCGATGGCATTTTGCGCGATAGACCGCAATGTCGGCGTGCTCGAGCAGCTCATCTGCACTCTCACCATGGTCCGGACAAAGGGCAATGCCGACACTGGCACCCAGACTGATATTGCCCTGTTCTAACGGAATCGGGCGACGTAAATCCGCGACCAAAGCACGCGCAAATTGCTCCACATCGGCGGTGGTTTCGGCACAACGCTGCAGCATGACAAACTCGTCACCGCCCCAGCGGGCGCAAATCCGGTGTTCATCACAATGTGCCTGCAAACGCTTAGCGATTTCACGCAAAACTTCGTCGCCAGCCAAATGACCCAAACCATCGTTAATCTCTTTAAAACGATCCAGATCCAGCAGATACACGGCAAAGCCATGATCTTCAGAGCGCTGCTCTTCCAGCGCCGCGGCCACGCTACGAGAAAAGAAATAGCGATTACCCAGGCCCGTCAGCATGTCGTGCGTAGCCTGATGATTCAGCTCCTGTGTGCGCGCTTCTACCTGCGCCTCCAACGAGGTATTCACTTCGGTTAGGCGCTCACGTGCCACGGTTAACTCAGCATTCAGCTCGTTCATTTCATGCGCACGGAATTCCGTGAGCTTCTGCAGTAACCGCCCTTTCATCGAATGCACGCTGGAGCGATGGATATTCTCGACCACGACCAGCAAACATAGCGCCGCCAGCGTACCCAGAGACACCACCGACCAGATCTCCTCGCCAGCAAACAGAATCACCATCGGAGGCACCAGACACAGGGCGCTGTTGAGGTACAACAATGAACGGTCTGACGTCAGGCCGATGGTACTGACCACCGCAATCAGCATGAAGGCACCACTGATCACACCGAGACTGAAACCACTCAAGGCCTCGTGGATGATGAACAGCAATGCATACCAGGCCAGTTGATTGGCAACGACGCCCAGCCCAAATAGCGTACGCCAGATGGATCGCTGGAAACGCTCTGGACGATTCTGATGCGCTACAAATTGCACGGTTCTCAGGGTTTGCAATGACAAATAGCCCAGCAACCAACTCCAAAGGTGAAGTTCCAACCCTGGGGCTCGCATGGCAATGACCACCAGAAACGCAATGGTCGCCTGCAGTAGAACCGCTGGCGTGCTGTTTTTGTGGATGGAATACACCAGTCGGCGCCGGAATCCCTGCGCCGACATGTCCGGTTCCGCCACGGTCGTCGTGGAATAATGATTTCTTAAGAAGGCAAGATCAGACCGATACATCCAGGAGAAGGTGCCTGCCTCCATGGCCAGTAGCGCAATGCCACACATGCCGAAGGGGACCACCTCCCACGAGCCCAGAAACATGAGTTCGATCGACATTGGCAGCAGGTTCAATGCCATCAGTACCAGCGCTTGCTGCGGGAACAAAGTAAACGGCAGCACATGGGCATAAACAACGATGATAAACATACCCACCGCAAGCACGCGGGTATCCGCATCCAGCCCCGGTAACAGGCTGACACCGACGATGTTCCACACCGTGATGGTAATCAGTAATTCTGTAAACAGCCCTCGTCGGGCTTTTTCGGGTTGTCGTTGCTCTCGACTGGCTTGGGTATAGCGGTAGGCACGACGAATGGGAATAAAGTAAAACGCCAGCAGCGGGGCAATCAGAAAGCCATATTGCAGATCGGAGCGCACAGAGACCAATGCCAGTGTGGACACACTGAACAGGAAGGCGATGATCAGGCCCGCTTGCGCGCGCTTCATCAGCATGAGCGTGCGCTGCGGCATAAACTCGCCGCGATCGAGCAACAACTCTGGTAAGAACTTGCTTCCTGGCATGTGAAATGGCGCACCCTGTTTTTGTTATTAACGACCGTCAGTGCCGTCCTTGCACGCCGTGTACCCGACAACCCTGTGAGTAACAATTTGGGCCATCTCACACCTATACTAGCTCAGCGTCGCCGCAGTACTGTGCTCTGGTTAACACTGGCCCAAAAGTGGCCATTTATGTGCCAGTCTGTTGCTGCTTACCTGACTATCTAACCCGTGTCACTGGTTAAGTGGCTTACACGCCCAAACTGTCTTAAATCCCTGACCTGTCTTAAATCCCTGACCTGTCTTTACTGCCATGACTGCCTTACCCACCGACACACTGGCTTCTTTTAGTATCTACTCCGGCAAGCCCTGATAATGGCTGCCATCATCTAA
>Ga0181594_10002665_pt1 | contig 16343 bp, 14 predicted proteins | sample 071ome_18_FD_145603 | JGI IMG/M metagenome (GOLD analysis project Ga0181594, IMG submission 145603) | Coastal salt marsh microbial communities from the Groves Creek Marsh, Skidaway Island, Georgia - 071413BT metaG (spades assembly) | ecosystem: Environmental > Aquatic > Marine > Intertidal zone... | reverse complement strand
CATAGGGCATTTGCAAAACCCGCCCGATATCGCGCACGGCCGCCTTGGATAACAGCGCACCAAAGGTGATGATCTGCCCCACGCGGTCGCGACCATATTTTTCCTGCACATATTGGATCACCTCCTCGCGGCGATCCATGCAGAAGTCGATATCGAAATCGGGCATTGAGACGCGTTCAGGATTGAGGAAGCGCTCAAACAGCAAGCTATAACGCAGAGGATCAAGGTCGGTAATCGTCAAGGCATAAGCCACAAGGCTGCCTGCACCCGACCCGCGCCCAGGCCCGACTGGGATGTCATGCTCCTTGGCCCATTTGATGAAATCGGCCACGATCAAGAAATAGCCCGGGAAGCCCATCCCCTCGATGATGTCCAATTCGAAATCGAGGCGCTTTTGATAATCCTCAACTGATGCCGCATGCGGGATCACCGCAAGGCGCGCTTGCAGACCTTCATTGGCCTGACGGCGCAGTTCTTCCACCTCGTTCTCGGCAAAGCGCGGCAAGATCGGGTCGTGGGTGCGCGCGCGATAGGCGCAGCGCTGTGCAATCTCGACCGTGTTTTCAATCGCCTCGGGCAGATCAGCGAAGAGTGTCAGCATCTCTTCGGGGGTTTTGAAATAATGCTGAGATGTCAGGATACGGCGTGGTTCTTGTTGATCGACATAGGCCCCTTGCGCAATGCAGATCAGCGCGTCATGCGCCTCATACATTTTTGGTTTGGGGAAATAGACGTCATTGGTCGCCACAAGGGGCAGGCCCATCTTATAGGCCATATCAATCAAATGCGGCTCACTCAGCGCCTCTGCCTCGGGCAGACCCTGATCTATGGGGTGACGCTGTAATTCAACATAAAGCCTATCCCCAAAGATCTCTGCCAATCGCGCCATCAATCCTTCGGCTTTGGCTATTTGCCCTGCAGAGAGCAGCGCGCCAAACGGCCCCTCAGGGCCACCAGAAAGACAGATCAACCCCTCATTATGCGCCGCCAATTCATCAAGGGTGACATGGGGAATCTGGCCATCGCCGCGCAAGTAGAAATGCGAATTCAGCTTTAATAGGTTCAAGTAGCCCTGACGCGATTTCACCAAAAGAACAATGCCGCGCGGGGGGCGCGGTTTCTCGCCCTGCGCTGCCGCCTCATAGGCCAAATCAATCTGGCACCCCAATATCGGCTGCACACCTGCCTTGACCGCATATTCAGAAAACTCAAGCGCGCAGAACATGTTGTTGGTGTCTGTCACTGCGACAGCGGGCATGCCTGCATCGGCCACCAATTGCGGCAAAGATTTGATCCGCATCGCCCCTTCAAGCAGCGAATATTCGCTATGCACACGCAAATGGATGAATCGAGGCTTTGACATATACCCAACCTATGAAATGCGCGCCGAGCAGAAAAGCAAAAAAGCCGCCTGCATCTCCAAAGGGATGCAGGCGGCCTTCACGGGAGGAACCCTGTCTCGATCAGGCTGGATCAGCCATCCACGCGGATCGTGACGTTCTTCGGATCATAAGGGCTGTCTTCGGTAATTTCCGCATCATAAAGTGCGCCCATGATCATCACCTTCAGCTTTTGCCCAACCTGCGCATAGTCAGGTTTCACATAGCCCATGCCGATCTGTTTTTCGAAATGCACGGAATAGCCACCTGATGTCAGACGCCCAACACGGGTTTCACCATCAAACAAGGCTTCGCGGCCCCATGGGTCAGCATCCTGAGGCCCGTCTATCAACAGCGTCACACATTTAGAGCGGATACCCTTATCAAGCATTGCTTGCTTGCCATGGAACTCCTTCGAGAGATCAACAAAGCGATCTAGGCCCGCCTCCAACGGCGTAGCATCACGGCCAAGTTCATTGCCAAAGGCACGATAGGATTTCTCCTGACGCAGCCAGTTCTGCGCACGCGCACCAACCAGCTTAAGCCCATGCTTTTCGCCTGCGGCCATAAGTTGATCCCACAGGTGATTTTGCATCTCAATGGGATGGTGCAATTCCCAACCCAACTCGCCCGTATAGGCCACACGCGCAGCGCGCACAGGCACCATGCCCAGCTCGATGTCGCGCACAGACAGCCACGGCGAGCGCTTGTTCGAGAGGCGTGTTTCTGGCTCTGCGTCACGGACAAGCTCGTTCAAGATCGCGCGGGAATTTGGCCCCGCAAGGGCAAAGACACCCCATTTCGTGGTGACGTTCTCGACCGCAAACCAGTTGCCCGTGCTTTGGGTTTTGGCCCAGAAATCTTCTTCGGCCTTGCGCAAGTAATCGCCGTCATAGGCCTCCCACGCGCCTGCAGAGACGAGGTAGTAATCATTCTCAGCAATCCGCATGATAGTGTATTCGGTGCGGGTCGTGCCTGCATCGGTCAGCGCATAAGTCAGGTTAATCCGTCCCACTTTGGGCAATGCGTTACAGGTAAACCAATCCAAGAAAGCAGTCGCCCCAGGCCCGAACACACGATGTTTGGCAAAGGCTGTTGCATCAATCAGGCCAGCGGTTTTACGGATCGCTTCCGCTTCCTCGCGGGCAAAGTTCCACCATCCGCCGCGGCGGAAACTGCGCGCATCATGGTCGAAATGAGACGGCGCATCTTTGGGGCCGTAGTAGTTTGGACGTTCAAATCCGTTCACACAGCCAAATTGCGCGCCAAGCGCCTTTTGACGATCATAGGCAGGGCCTGTGCGCAAAGGGCGGCAGGCTTCACGCTCTTCGTCAGGGTGGTGCAGAACATAGACATGCGCATAGCATTCTTCATTCTTGCGCGCTGCATATTCGGTCGTCATCCAATCTTGGCCGTAACGCTTGGGATCAAGGCTGGCCATATCAATTTCCGCCTCACCTTCGACCATCATCTGCGCCAGATAATAGCCTGTGCCACCTGCCGCGGTGATGCCGAAGCTGAAACCTTCAGCCAACCACATATTCCGCAGGCCAGGCGCAGGGCCGACCAATGGGTTCCCATCGGGGGTGTAGCAGATCGGGCCATTGTAATCGTCCTTCAGACCCACTGTCTCACTGGACGGGATGCGGTGGATCATGGACATATATTCTTCTTCGATCCGCTCCAGATCGAGCGGGAAGAGATCCGCGCGGAAACTGTCGGGCACAGCATATTTGAAGCAGGCAGGCGCGCCTTCTTCATAGGGCCCTAGGATCCATCCGCCGCGTTCTTCGCGCACATACCATTTTGCATCTGCATCGCGCAAAACGGGATGCTCTGGCGCGCCATTTTGACGGAAGGCCACCAGTTCTGGATCAGGCTCCGTGACGATATATTGATGCTCGACTGGGATGGCGGGGATTTTGATGCCCAACAATTTCGCTGTGCGCTGCGCATGGTTTCCTGTTGCGGTCACAACATGTTCGGCAGTGATCACTTGGGTTTCCTCAGACGGAACCAAATTGCCGCCCTTTTCCACCATCTTGGTGACAGTGACGAGCCATGCCTCGCCTGTCCATTCATAGCCATCAACTTGCCACTTGCGCTCGATGATAACGCCGCGTTGGCGCGCGCCCTTGGCCATGGCTTGGGTCACGTCTGCAGGGTTGATATAGCCGTCAGTCGGGTGGAACAGCGCCCCTTTGAGATCTTCTGTGCGTACCAACGGGTAGCGGTCTTTAATCTGCGCAGGTGTCAACCACTCGTAGGGGATACCAACCGTCTCAGCGGTCGATGCATAAAGGCGGAACTCGTCCATGCGTGCATCGGTCTGCGCCATGCGCAAGTTACCGACCACAGCAAACCCTGCGTTGAGGCCTGTCTCTTCTTCCAACGTCTTATAGAATTTCACAGAATAGTCGTGAATATGGCTGGTTGCGTAGCTCATGTTGAACAAGGGCAAAAGTCCAGCCGCGTGCCATGTCGAGCCAGAGGTCAATTCATCCCTCTCCAACAGCATCACATCCTGCCATCCCGCTTTTGCAAGATGATAGGCAATAGATGCGCCAACGGCACCGCCGCCGACAACCAAGGCTTTGACATGTGTCTTCATGATATCCGCTCCCGCGCGTGATCTGTGGTTGTCCCCTCTTGCCAGAGGTCAAGCCGCGCGGCCTCGCCCGCCCGACCGAAAAAAGACAGAAAACGACATCTGTGACACAGGCCACATAATCAACAAAAAAAAGGCCCCTCTCAGGGGGCCTTTTTCATAACTTTTACCTTGCAAGCATACCTGCTTAGTGCACGCGGCTTTCCACTTCAGCGATGGCCGCATCAATGCGCTTGTTCGCCTCGGTTGCAGTAGTGCTATCGGCCAAAATCTTTGCCGCAGCCGCAATCGCAACATCCACAGCACGATTGCGCAATTCACGGGTCGCTTTTTCTTCGGCACTCGTGATCTGCTCCTCAGCTGCCTTTAGACGGCGCGCGATGGATTGCTTGAGATCTTCTTTGGCAGCATCAGCAGCCAATCGGGCCTCTTCGCGGGCGTGGTCGATAATGCGCTGAGACTGTTCAGCCACCTCGCGGCTTTTGCGCTCATAGGCCGCCAGAACGGCTTGCGCTTCATCGCGTAGGTTGCGGGCCTCATCCAATTCGGAACGGATGGTTTCCGCGCGGTCATCCAACATCTTGAGGATCATCGCAGGCACGTTGAAATAGAACAACAGCGCCAAGAACAAGATGAAGCCGATCAGCACCACGTAATTGGTGTTGAAAAAAGACGCAAAGCCGTAATCACCACCTGCTGCAAAAGCAGGCGCCGCGATTAGGGTCAGGGCAGATGTTGCCAATGTCGCGTAACGCAGGGTCATGGCTTATCCTTTCATCCGCTCTGCAATGGCCGCTTTCAGCGCCTTGGCATCGGGCTTGCCGCCACCAAGAGCCGTAACAATCTCGGCTGTCGCATCTTTTGCGACCGCTTCGATGTTTTTCACAGCGCCTGCGCGAATCTCACCGATACGCGCTTCAGATTCTTTTGCCTTCGCAGCGATCTGCGCATCCGCCTTTGCAGTTGCGTCCGCCAATTCAGCCGCGATTTCGCTGCGGGTCTGGGCGATGATGTCTTGCGCTTGCGCGCGCGCATCTGCGAGGGCTTTGTTATAGGCCTCTTCCGCTTGAGCAGCTCTGGCTTTCAGTTCTTCAGCAGCGGCGATGTCCTTTGCAATCGCGCCTTGGCGGTCTGCCAAAACGGATGCAACGCGGGGCAACGCCACGCGGCTCAAGATCAAATAAACGACCACCAGTGTAACCACGAGCCAGAAAATCTGGTTCGGGAAGGTGGAGAAGTCGAGTTGCGGCATACCCCCCGAGGCGGCTTCACCACCATGGGCTGCACTGGCAACGTTGTGGGCAGTCTCTGCCATCATGTCCTCCTGGAACCGGTGATTACACTGGGCCGCTGTGGCGCGCTGCGCGCAAAGCGACCCAGCCGTAAGGATGGTTCGCTAAAGGCTTAGACTGCGAACATCAGCAGAAGTGCCACGAGGAACGCGAAGATCCCCAAAGCTTCTGCGAACGCGATACCGATGAAGAGCGTTGCGGTCTGACCTGCAGCTGCAGATGGGTTACGCAAAGCACCTGCGAGGAAGTTGCCTGCAACATGGCCCACACCGATCGCTGCTGCGCCAGAGCCGATAGCGGCAAGGCCTGCACCGATGAATTGACCGAGTTCTGCGATATTGCCTTCCATTTCCGTTTCTCCTTACGTTGGAATTGGCTGAATAGATGTCCTGAACCGTGATCCGCTTAGTGGTGCGGATGCAGCGCGTCTTTCAGATAGACGCAGGTTAGGATGGTGAACACATAGGCTTGGATCACGGATACGAGCACTTCGAGCCCGTAGATCGCGACAATGCCCAAGATTGGGGCGAAGGCTGCGGCGCCCATCGCGCCAGCGAAACCTGCAAACACTTTCAAAACTGCGTGGCCCGCCATCAGGTTACCCGCAAGACGGATAGAGTGGCTGACGGGGCGCACGAAGTAAGAGATCAATTCGATGATGGCAAGGATCGGGCGCAACGCCAACGGCGCGGAACTGACCCAGAACAGGCTGAGGAAGCCTGCGCCGTTCTTGATGAAACCCACCAAGGTCACTGTCAGGAACACCGCCGCCGCCAAAATCGCGGTCACCGCGATATGCGATGTGGTGGTAAAGCTCATTGGGATCAGGCCCAAGAGGTTCGACAGCAAGATGAACATGAACAGGGCGAAAATGTAGGGGAAGAAGGGCAGCGCATCTTTGCCTGCAACATCTTCGACCATTTTACGCACGAAGCCATAGATCAGCTCGGCAACCGATTGGCCGCGCGATGGAACCACGGCACGACCGCGCGTGCCCATAACCATCAAAGCCACAATCGCAATGACGCAGAGCGCCATCCAAAGCGTGGAATTGGTCGGCGTGTACCAGTTCAGCGTGTCACCAAACAACGGGGAGATGACGAATTGATCCATCGGGTGGATCGCCAAGCCGCCTTCGTAATCGTCAAGAAGACCCAAGACGAAAAGCACAGCCGCGATGGCCAAAAGGACAAATGCAATCGGCTTGCCCGAATTAGAGGGCTTGTTCTGATCAGAATTCGTTACATCCGAAGCCACGGTGTATCCCCTTATTTTGTGCCGCCCTCATCCGCGTTTTCGCGGGCTTGGGCTTGGTTCTGAAGCTCTTGCGCAGATCGGATCATCGTTTTGACCCCAGCCACAAAGCCCAGCAATGTAAAAACGACCATCAGCCAAGGGCGCGTGCCCAAGAGGCTATCCAAGCCCCAGCCTATGCCAACACCGATCAACAACCCGCTGACCAGTTCAATCACCATCCGCCACGCGTGCTGCGCTTGAGAATAATGCTCCCCCATCGGTGGTTTCTTGTCGGCTTCGCGCGACCGAATGTTTGCCAGTTTTTCTTCCAACGCCTTAAGGCGGTCGGGATTTGGCGATGGCTCGGTCATGTGCAAAGCACCTTCAGAAAACGCCCCTCGGGTGTCGCGCGGAACCTAAGAACAGGCTGCGCCAGAGTCAACGAAACTTTGCACCCGCAGAGAAATGCATAAGCTATTGAATATAAAGTAATAAAATTATCTGCGACAAGTTGGTCAAATCCACCCGTCAGAAGGTCTGCGGCAATTTTTGACAATTTCCCATATTCAACCAAATGGTTGACGATTGCCTCAGAAGGCAGGATAGGATGCCAATATGAGCGCCAGTTCCCTAGATCTGACCTTTGCTGCCTTGGCAGACCCAACCCGCCGCGCGATCTTGTCGATGCTGCTCGAAGATGACATGGCCGTGACCGATGTGGCGGAACCGTTTGAAATGTCTCTGGCTGCGATCTCAAAGCACCTCGCCATCCTTGCCCATGCAGGACTGATTGCCCAAGAAAAGCGGGGACGGGTCAAGTGGTGCAAACTCGAGCCTGACGCGCTGCGCGCCGCAAGTGTTTGGATGCAGGGGTTTGGTCAATTCGAACCCATCCACCTAGACGAGTTCGAAGCCTTTCTCGCCCGCGAATTGTATGGGGCTGATACGCAGGGCGGTTAAACCGTCCCCACGATATTTTTGGCGTTATCTTTAAGATAGGCCAAGACGCGCTGTACCTTTGGGCTGCGATGTAAATCGACATGGGTGACTAACCAGACAGAAGAATTCCATTCGTCCAGTGAGGGCATCACCTCAACCAAGTCTGCATTTTGCTCAAGGGCAAAGGCGGGCGCAAAACCTATGCCGATCCCCGCATGAACCGCCTCAATCGCACTCGCGAAATCGGAGGCCCGAAACACGATTGCATCTTCAGGCACATGATCCTTGAGCCATCTTAAAAACGGCGCGCGGCTATCGGCTTGAGTGGTTGCCACAAAGCGATGCTGCGCCGCTGCTTCTAGGCTGAATGGCCCATGCTGTTCGAGATAGGACTTGGTTGCGCAAAGACGCGCCCTGAGCGTGAAAAAGGGCTGCACGACATTATCAGGCTCCAATGGGGCAGACCCTGCACGAATGGCAATATGCGCCTCGCCCAATTCCATCCGAAAGACGCGCTCATCCGTCACCAAACGAATGCGCAAATCTGGATGATCGTTTTGCAATTCCGCCAATGCGGGCATCAGCAACTGCGCCACGAAGCCAAGCGCGGTCAGCACCAATTCCCCCGACAGCGTATCGCCCTGCCCTGCAATGCGCGAGGCCAATTGTGAAAACCGCGCTTCAGTTTCAGCGGCAGTCGCCAGCAAATCCTGCCCGGCCTCAGTGGGGGTATAGCCGCGTGCATGGCGATGGAACAACCGCACCCCAAGACGCCCTTCAAGCGCATCTATATGCCGGATCACTGTAGCATGATGCACCGATAGATAATCTGCGGCCCCAGACACTGTGCCCAGTCGTGCCACATGATAGGCCGTGCGCACCTCATCCCACGCATCCATCATCGCACCCTTTACTTGCCGCGCAAACGATCACGGCTTTTCGACCAAAACACAGCCGCCCTGTCATAAAGCGGATCAAGAATGCGGGCTTCAAACCGCTCCCACAAGCGCCATAGGGCCAACAAGACAACCAAAAGAAGGACAAGAATTGTAATCGGCATCCATGGGATCAGCGTCACATCTGGCCCTGCCACCTGACGCAAGGCCACAGCATTGGGATAGGTCGTCAAAATGCGCGAACGCCATCCGTAATGGGTTACCGCCACCCAAATCGGGTCAGCCGCAGTCGAAATCAGGTTTGCCGCTTCGGCCTGCAGGTCTGAGCTGTCCAACTTGAAATAAGGAGGCCACCCAAAGCCCGTATCCTCATTGCGGAACACGTGAACCTCGCCCTGCGCATCGACCGTATTGATCAAACGCAAATCGCGCGATGCAAGTTGTGCGCTGCCTGTATCGCCGCGCGCGTAGAAAATGCGGTTGAGGCCTGAAAAATCTTGCCTGATGATTTCTGTCTGCGTGATCCGCAAAATATCCCGCTGCGGCAGCGTATAGTGGAAGAACGCGACAAGGAGCGCGCCCAATATCAGTAATGCTATGATCCGTGGCCAACGCATGCGCCGCCTGCCCCTTTGTCGTTTATTTTCCCATTACGCCCCCTAAGGCGCGAACGGATCGGTGAACCCAACATAAAGGAACAGCGCCGCCAGTGGCAAAGCATAAACCACAACCGCCAAACGCAGCGCGATTTTACGCATAGATCCTGCCAGACGGCGATTGATCCAATCCTCACGATGCTCATTCGCGGCATCAGACGGATCCCGCTTTTGCCATTCCGCGATTAAGGCCTCACGCTGGCCTGCGCGCAAATAAAAATAAAGCGATACAAAGACCACTGTCAAAAGCACCGCCATCAGCAAGGCTATGCGAATAATCACACCCTGTTCTCCCAGATCCGTGTCTCATCCTTGATATAGGCACGGCGCAAAAATTTGCACGGGCTTGCAATGCGCAAATTCTCACAGCAAGCTGAAAAAGACAAAAGGTGGGACAAAAATGGACAGCAAAGATCAACTTGAAACTGCGATTGCCGCACGGCGGGACGACTTGATCGCACTGACCCAAGATTTGATCCGCATCCCCACCCTCAACCCGCCTGGTCAAAACTATCGCGAAATTTGCGACTATCTCAAACAGCGCTTGGAGGCAGCGGGGTTCACGGTTGACTTAATCCGCGCCACAGGGGCGCTTGCCGACAGCGACACATATCCGCGATGGAACATGGTGGCGCGCTATGAGGGCGGCGCGGCGGGGGACACCGTTCATTTCAACAGCCATCACGATGTCGTGGAGGTTGGGCATGGATGGACGAAGCCGCCCTTTGGTGGGGTTCTCGAAGATGGCCGCATCTACGGGCGCGGGGCGTGCGATATGAAAGGTGGGCTTGCAGCCTCAATCATCGCAGCTGAGGCCTTTATTGCCACCTATCCAAGATTCGCAGGTGCGATTGAAATCTCTGCCACCGCGGATGAGGAGTCAGGTGGCTTTGGCGGCGTTGCCTATCTGGCCGAGCAGGGCAGATTTGACCCTGCCCGCGTTCAGCATGTCATTATTCCCGAACCTTTGCAAAAAGACCGCATCTGCCTTGGCCATCGTGGCGTTTGGTGGGCACAGGTCGAAACGAAGGGACGCATCGCGCATGGCTCAATGCCATTCTTGGGCGACAGCGCCATCTCTCACATGGGCGCGGTTCTCGCTGAAATAGAAACGCATCTTTTGCCACTCCTCGCAGGGAAAACCACTGCAATGCCAGTCGTGCCGCCGCAGGCGCGCCAATCCACGCTGAATATCAATTCAATCCATGGAGGCGAGGCTGAACAGGCCGAGGATTACACTGGCCTGCCCGCACCATGTGTTGCAGATCGCTGCCGCATCGTGATTGATCGCCGCTTTTTGATTGAAGAGGACATCGCAGCGGTCAAAGCGGAATTGACCGATATGCTAGAGCAGATCAAAGCCGGCCGCCCCCGATTTGACTATGAGATTACCGATCTGTTCGAGGTGCAACCCAGCATGACGGATGAAAGCAGCCCGCTTGTGCAATCGGTGGGCCAGGCCATCGAACGCGTGTTGGCCCAAAAAGCGGAATATGTGGTCAGCCCTGGCACCTATGACCAAAAACATATCGACCGCATTGGTCGGTTGAAAAACTGCATCGCCTACGGGCCAGGTATTTTGGAGCTTGCCCACCAACCCGATGAATGGGTTGGGGTTGACGACATGGCAGACAGCGCGCTTGTTATGGCGCTGACCTTGGCAGAATTGCTACCGACAGCTTAGGGCTGAAGAACAAAACCCATATGCTCAATCGCGCGTTGCGCGATCTTGTCACCCTTGAGGGCCGCATCGTTCAAAGCCTTCATCAGCCCCGAAAGTTTGCGGCTGCTGGCTTGCTCTTTTACGAAATTACTGACCTCTTCGGAAGACAGGGCGAGGATAGTCTGTGCTGTATCGCATACCATATGCGTATTTCCCGAGTTCGACCCTCGTCCCAGCGCATCGCCGCAAAGCGTATCTCGCGCTATGGTCGAGGGGCTTATCAGAACCAGCAATTGCCGATCCGTTTCAGAGAGTTAACCTCTCGTTACGATTCGGGCGAGTCGGAAATGACAGTTCTGCGACAGTATGCGCAGCCTTCCGCCTATCCCAATTCCCCCCAAAAGGCACAGCAAGCAGGCCGCAATACAACCAGAAAGCTTGCCAGACCAAGCCTTGCGGCACTACGATGGCCCTCTGAACTTTCGCAGGAGGGCCACATGGTTCGGTTTCTAACATCCGCCGCAACGGCGTTGATCATTTCCACCACATGCGCCTTTGCGCAAGGCAATAGCATCAAAATCGGGATGGTGCTTGAGCCGCCAAATCTTGACCCTACAGCAGGTGCAGCAGCGGCCATTGATGAGGTGGTCTATGCGAATGTTTTTGAAGGCCTGACACGGTTCGGCCCTGACGGCTCTGTGCAACCTGCGCTTGCGCGGTCATGGGAGATTTCAGACGATGGTTTAACCTATCGCTTCACCCTAGCGCCAAATGTGCAGTTTCACGATGGCAGCGACATGAATGCGGATGATGTGGTCTTTAGCCTAGATCGGGCCCGCGCTGAGGGCACCACCAACGCACAGGCCGCCCTCTTTGCAGGTATCGCCTCTGTTGTCGCAGAAAGCCCTGACACCGTTGTGGTTACGCTAAACGCCCCTGATGGGGCCTTTTTGTTCAAGATGGCTTGGGGGGATGCGGTGATCGTGGCCCCCGAAAGCGCAGAAACAAACGCGACCAACCCCATTGGCACAGGCCCCTTCCGCTTTGTCGATTGGGTGCAAGGGGATCGCGTGGAACTGGCCCGCAATGCCGCGTATTGGGGCACGCCCATCGCGCTCGACAGCGCAACCTTCCGCTTCATCACGGATCCAAATGCCGCCTATGCCGCATTGATGGCAGGTGATGTCGATGCTTTCCCAAATTTCCCAGCGCCTGAAACTTTGGCCCAATTCGAGGCAGACCCGCGCTTCAACGTGATTGTCGGCTCGACCGAAGGCGAGACAATTTTGGCGATGAACAACAAGCAAAGCCCGCTTGATGATATCCGCCTGAGAGAGGCGATTTCGCACGCGATCAATCGGCAGGACATTATTGACGGGGCTATGTTTGGCTATGGCACACCCATTGGCACACATTTCGCGCCGCATAATCCCGACTATATCGATCTGACCGCCCAATCGAATTACGACCCAGAACGCGCGCGTGCTTTGCTGCAAGAGGCAGGGCTAGACGGAGTGACATTGCGTCTGATGCTACCCCCGCCAGCCTATGCGCGCCGTGGTGGAGAGATCATTGCGGCCCAACTGCGTGAGATTGGTATTGAGACAGAAATCACCAATCTAGAATGGGCGCAGTGGCTCGAGCAGGTGTTCCGTGGTCGCGATTTTGACCTCACCATCGTCAGCCATACCGAACCGATGGATATCGGCATCTATGCGCGAGAGGATTACTATTTCCAATACGCCCGTCCCGAGTTTGTTGCGCTGAACGAGGCGCTGACCTTGGAAAGCGATCCTGCTGCGCGTAGCGACTTGCTCGGACAAATGCAGCGCATGATCGCGGATGATTATGTGAACGGCTACCTGTTTCAGTTGGCCAAAACAGGGGTTGCGGATGCGCGCATCCGTGGTCTTTGGGAAAATTCGCCGACACAGGCCAATGATCTGACAGGCGTCTCTTGGGACTAGGGCACGCGATGCCCCGTTAAAAAAGCCCCGCTTTGCATCTGCGAAGCGGGGCTTTTTTCATCTCTTGTCACGCGCGCCTCAAGCCTTGGCGGTGATCCAATCAAAAAATCCTTCACCTGCGCGCGCGCGTAATTCCCGCGCCATATCCGCGCCAAGCTTCGCGGCCTCAGCAATGGGGGCGCTGCGATCCTCGCTCAAGACCTCGCTGCCATCGGGGCGCAAAATCTCGCCGCGCAGACGCAACGTAGGGCCATCAATCTCGGCCAGACCTGCAATCGGGGTTTCGCATGAGCCATCCAGCCCCGCCAAAAACGCGCGCTCAGCGGCAAGCCTGATACCCGTGTCGCGATCATGAATAGCAGCCAACATCTCGGCCGTGCGGGGATCATTGGCGCGCCGCTCAATCCCGATCGCGCCTTGTGCAACAGCGGGCAGCATATCTTCGGGTGAAATGGCAGAACGCGCGACATCGGCCATGCCCAATCGATTAAGACCTGCCTGCGCCAAAAACGTGGCTCCTGCGACCCCGTCCTCAAGTTTTTTCATTCGTGTCTGCACATTGCCACGAAACTCGACCACCTCGAGATCAGGACGGCGCGCAGTCAATTGCGCACGCCTACGCAGCGAAGATGAGCCAACCTTGGTGCCAGCAGGTAAGGCATCGAGACTGTCAAATTCAAGTGACACAAATGCATCGCGCACATCCTCGCGCGGGAGGTAGCAATCAAGCAGCAAACCTTCGGGCTGCAACACGGGCATATCCTTCATGGAATGCACCGCAATATCAATCGCCCCAGATAGCAGGTCTTCTTCAATCTCACGTGTGAATAGACCCTTGCCGCCAATTTCCTTGAGGGGACGGTCTAAAACCTTGTCACCTGTGGTTTTTATGACCACAATTTCAAAGGCCTCATGTGGAAGATCAAAGGCCGCCGCAAGCCGCGCGCGCGTCTCATAGGCTTGCGCCAAAGCAAGGGGAGAACCACGCGTGCCAATGCGCAGCGGAGAGGCGGGAGTTGGTCGTTCGTTTTTCATGGGTTCTTTCTAACTCTGTCAACTTGACATGACAACCATAGACAGCATGGCTTGGGCAGGTTAGGACAGGATTGAGCCTACATCCAAAGAAATTTGGCACGAGAAAATCGGATCGACCATGACAAAAACACTTCTGCGCGCGTTGAGCGGCGAAACCCTCCCCACCCCACCCGTCTGGCTGATGCGCCAAGCGGGGCGCTACTTGCCCGAATATCGCGCAACACGCGCGCAGGCTGGGGATTTTCTTTCGCTGTGCTACACACCCGATTTGGCGGCAGAAGTCACCTTGCAACCAATCCGCCGCTACGGGTTCGATGCTGCAATTCTCTTTGCAGATATTCTCTTGATCCCCGATGCGCTTGGCGCGGATTTGTGGTTTGTCACGGGTGAAGGCCCACGCCTCTCTACAATCACTGGGCCAGACGGCTTAAAGCCTTTGAAGGGCAAGGATGACATCCACGACCATCTCGCGCCCGTTTATGAAACCGTTAAAATCTTGTCGCAAGAATTGCCCAAAGAAACCACACTCATTGGTTTTGCAGGCGCGCCATGGACAGTGGCCACATACATGATCGCAGGGCGCGGCACACCCGACCAAGCGCCCGCACATAAACTGCGCCAAGAAGATCCCGCAACTTTTGACGCGCTCATCAACCTGCTGACCGATGCGACCATCGAATATCTCTCAAAGCAGGTCGAAGCCGGTGCAGAGGTCGTGAAAATCTTTGACAGTTGGGCAGGCTCGCTGAAAGGCGAGGCTTTTGACCGATATGCGCTAGAGCCCGCGAAAAAGATCACCCAAGAGATGAAGCAGCGTTTCCCAGGCTTGCCCGTCATCGCGTTCCCGCGTGAGGCGGGCGACAAATATATCGGCTTCGCAAAGGCTGTTGGTGCGGATTGTTTGGCCCTCGACACGAGTGTTGATGCGACATGGGCGGCACAGCATTTGCAAAAGGATGGCTGCGTGCAGGGCAATCTTGACCCCAAGCTGATGATAACGGGCGGTGATGCCTTGCGCCAAGAGGCGCGGCGCATTGTGGACGCGCTGAAAAACGGGCCTCATATTTTCAACCTCGGCCATGGCATTACACCTGAAGCTGATCCTGAAAATGTGCACGTTCTGCTTGAGGAAATTCGCCGCGCGTAAGTCGCGCGGCGCTTGCCCATGCCGCGTTTGCGCGGTAACGCTCGGGGCATGGCGCACCGTCGGATTGATCAAATCGACATCCTCGCCCCCAATTTCAAGCAACGCTTGTCTGGGGTGACGGCGACCATTGTGCGCCTCGTGCCGCATCAGGCTAAAAAGGTGGCGATAGCCGCCGTGGGGCGCGGCTTGCCCGCAGGCTTGCCACAAATCCCGCTCAATGATCTGTTCACAATGTCGAAAAACGGGCCACATGGCCCGCGCGTCTGGCACGCAAGGCGCAATAATGAAATGTTGGCGGGGATCGTGCTGAAGCATGTTTTTGGAAAGCGGCTAAAACTGCTGTTCACCTCCGCATCACAACGAAACCACACGCGCTACACGAAATGGCTGATTGGCCACATGGATCATGTGATCGCTACGTCTCAGAAAACGGCGGCTTTCTTAGATCGACCCGCAACTGTGATTTTGCACGGAATTGATGTTCACGCGTTCAGCCCTGCGCCCGATCACAGCGCGCTGAAAGCCAAGCTTGGCTTTGGCAAAGGGCCATTGATTGGATGTTATGGCCGTATTCGCCCCTCAAAAGGGACAGATCGGTTTGTGGATGCAATGATCAACCTTCTGCCCAAACATGAGGGGGCAGAGGCGGTTATCTTGGGCCGCGCAACCGACCGACATAAAGACTATCTGAAAGCGCTAGAGGCAAAGATCGCCGCAGCAGGCCTTCAGGGGCGGGTTCATTTCCCAGCCGAAGTTCCAACGCATGAGATTATTCCCTATTATCAGGCGCTGGATCTGTTTGTGGCCCCGCAGCGATACGAAGGGTTTGGCTTAACCCCGCTCGAGGCAATGGCCTGTGGTGTTCCAGTTGTCGCCACCCGCGCAGGCGCATTCGAAGAACTGATCCGCGATGGGGAAACCGGATATTTGGTCGGGATTGAAGATCAAGCAGCGCTAGAGACGCAGATCGACCACCTTTTGCAGGATGCATCGTTGCGCAGCAAAATGGGCGCGGCTGCCCGCGCCCATATGGTTGATCACTTTTCGCTAGAACGCGAAGCAGATGCGATCATCTCAGTCTATCAGCGCCTCTTGAGCGGGACTTAAACCCACTTGGCCAAGGGCGGCAGGCTCATCAAAACAGCATTTGCATCATGGCCTGTCTCAAGGCCAAATTTTGTGCCGCGATCATAAACGAGATTATATTCGGCATAGAGACCGCGATGGATCAACTGAACGTCACGATCCGCCTCGTCAAATGCCATCTCGCGCCGCTTTTCGACCACGCCTAAAAAGGCAGGCAGAAAGGCACGACCGACATCTTGGGTAAAGGCGAAATCCGCCTCCCAATCGCCCGTGTTCAGATCATCGTAGAAAATCCCGCCAACCCCACGCGCACGACCACGATGCGGCACATAGAAATACTCATCTGCCCATGCTTTGAAACGGGGATAGATGTCGTCACCATGCTTGTCGCAATGCGCCTTGAGAACAGCGTGAAAATCCGCGGTGTCTTCCTCATATT
>Ga0181594_10002658_pt1 | contig 16360 bp, 13 predicted proteins | sample 071ome_18_FD_145603 | JGI IMG/M metagenome (GOLD analysis project Ga0181594, IMG submission 145603) | Coastal salt marsh microbial communities from the Groves Creek Marsh, Skidaway Island, Georgia - 071413BT metaG (spades assembly) | ecosystem: Environmental > Aquatic > Marine > Intertidal zone... | reverse complement strand
TCAAACGTCTGGGCGTCGTCGGCGACTGGAGCAACTACTACTCGACCATGGCCTTCAAAGCCGAGGCTCAGATCGCGCGCGAAATCTGCAAGTTCCTGATGAATGGCGGGCTCTACAAGGGCTCCAAGCCGGTGATGTGGTCGGTCGTCGAACAAACGGCGCTGGCCGAGGCGGAGGTCGAGTACCACGACCATACGTCGACGACGGTCATGGTTCGCTTTGCCGTGGCCGACAGCGCGGGAAAGCCGGAGTTGAACGGCGCGAGCATTGTCATTTGGACGACGACGCCCTGGACCTTGCCGGGCAATCGGGCGATCGCCTTTGGTGCCGACATCGACTATCTCGTGGCCGAGGTAGGCGCCGTCGCCGACGGCAGTACCGCGGTGCCGGGCGAAAAGGTCGTCATCGCCGCGGCGCTTGCCGACGCTGTCAAGACCGAGGCGGGCATCACCGAATGGGCCCTCTCGGCACCGTTTCCGGGACGCGACCTCGAAGGTGTGGTTGCGCGACATCCGTTTGCCGATCATGGGTATGATTTTCCCGTCCCGGCCCTTGCCGGCGATTTTGTGGTGACCGATCAAGGCACCGGGTTCGTCCACATAGCGCCGGGCCACGGCGCGGACGACTACGACCTGGGTCAAAGACACGGCATCGCCGTACCTGAAACCGTGAATGCTCAAGGGGTGTATGTCGAAGACGTGCCGCTCTTTGCAGGGCACAAGATTCTGCATCCGCGCGGCAAAGAGGGCGATGCCAACCGGGTTGTGATCGAGGCGCTAGAAACTTACGGCGGCTTATTCACGACGGGATCCTTGGTACACCAATATCCGCACTCGTGGCGGTCCAAGGCGCCGGTCATCTTTCGCAACACGCCACAGTGGTTCATCAGCATGTCGACCAACGACCTCCGCGCGAAAGCGCTAAAGGCGATCGACGAAGTCCGTTGGGTTCCCAGCCAAGGTCGAAACCGTATCCGTTCGATGATCGAGCATCGCCCGGAATGGGTGATCTCGCGCCAGCGCGCCTGGGGCGTGCCCATCACCGTCTTCGTCAACCGCAAGACGGGTGAGCCGCTGCGCGACGAACGCGTCAACGAACGGATCGCGGCGGCTTTCGAGGAACGCGGCGCCGATGCCTGGTTCCTCGACGAGGATGGCGCTGGATTCTTGGGCGACGACCACGATCCGGCGGACTACGAAAAAGTCTCCGATATCGTCGATGTGTGGTTCGACTCGGGTTCGACCCATAGCTTCGTCCTCGAACAGCGGCCCGATTTGCAGTGGCCGGCGTCGCTCTACCTGGAAGGTTCGGACCAGCACCGCGGTTGGTTCCATTCTTCGTTGCTCGAGTCATGCGGAACGCGCGGGCGGGCGCCTTATGAATCGGTCCTGACCCATGGCTTTGTCATGGATGGCGAAGGGCGGAAGATGTCCAAGTCGCTGGGCAACGTTGTGAGCCCGCTCGATATAGCAAACCAAAGCGGGGCCGACATTCTTCGGCTCTGGGTCGTCGGGTCCGACTACACCGACGACCTGCGTATTGGCGATGAAATCGTCAAACGCCAGGTCGACGCCTATCGCAAGCTGCGCAACACGATGCGTTACATGCTAGGCAACCTCGCGGGCTTCGACGAGGACGAGCGCTTGCCGATGGAAGAGATGCCGGACCTGGAGCGCTGGGTGTTGCATCGGCTGTGGGCGCTGGATCGTCACGTACGCCAATGCTGTGATGCCTTCGACTTCCACGACATGTACGTGCAGCTTTACAACTTCTGCACCAACGATTTGTCGGCGTTCTATTTCGATATCCGCAAAGACACGTTCTACTGCGACGCAGCCGAATCGGTCGTGCGGCGTGCGGCACGTACGGTGCTCGATCAGCTGTTTCGCTGCCTGACGACGTGGTTCGCGCCCTTTATCTGTTTCACCGCCGAAGAAGCGTGGCTTGCTCGGTACCCTGAAGACGAGAGTGTGCATTTGCAGATGTTCCCGGCGATCCCGGCCGACTGGCAAAACGACGCGCTTGCCGACAAATGGGAAAAAATCCGGCAACTCCGTCGGGTCGTCACCGGTGCTTTGGAGATCGAGCGTCGCGAAAAGCGGATCGGATCGTCGCTGCAAGCGGCGCCAACGGTTTATGCCGATCGAGAAACCGTTGCGGCGTGTGCCGATATCGATCTCGCGCAACTTTGCATTACCTCGGCACTTTCGCTGGTGGCCGATGCGCCACCGACGGACGCCTATCGTCTGGACGAGGTGCCGGGTATTGCCGTGGTGCCGGCGATGGCCGAGGGCGGGAAGTGCCAGCGTTGCTGGAAGGTTCTGCCTGAAGTCGCGACCGATCCCGAGGCCGATAACGACCTATGCGGTCGCTGTGCGGATGTCGTAGCCGGCTTAAACGAGCAAGCTGCCTGATGCTGCGGGTTGGGTTGCCCGTGGCCGCCGTTGTGGTCGTGGTCGATCAAGTCACCAAGCTTTGGATTCTTGGCGCGATCGAAGCGGGCACCGGTGTTGCGGTCACCGGGTTCTTCAACCTCGTTTTGACGTTCAACCCCGGGATCAGCTTCAGTCTGTTCCAGAGCCCGGTTTGGGGACGATGGGTGTTCAGCGCCTTGGCCATCGTGATCGCCATCGGGCTTGTGGTCTGGATGCGCCGTGCGGAGACACGGTGGCTCGCGGTGGCGCTTGGCGGGGTCATTGGCGGCGCGTTGGGCAATACGATCGATCGGATCGCCCATGGCGCCGTTGTGGACTTCCTCGACTTCCACGTCGCGGGGTATCATTGGCCGGCGTTCAATGCCGCCGACTCGGCAATCGTCGTCGGCGTCGTTATGATCTTGGCAGAGGGCCTGATCTTCCGATCCCGCGGGACGGCCGATGGAGATGACCATAAGTAACCCTAAACCACACCTCACCGCGGCAACGCTCGTCCTGGCCGCCTTGGCAATGGCAGCCTGTTCGAATGCCAGCCGCACGCTGGGCCTTGATCCCGAGCCGCCTGACGAGTTCACCGTTGTCAGCAAAGCGCCATTGACTGTTCCGCCCGACTTCAACTTGCGCCCCCCACAACCCGGTGCGCCACGCCCCCAAGAGCAGAACCCGACGACCCGAGCCCAAGCGGCCCTGGTGGGCGACGCCCAGGCCGCGCCGGGGGCGGCCCGCACCCCGGGCGAGGTGGTCCTGCTGCAGGTGGCGCGTGCTCAGGATGCCGATCCCGACATTCGCAGAGTCCTGAACGAAGAAACCACCCAACTGGCCGAGCGAGAGGGCGGTTTCGTGGACCGCTTGCTCGATCGCGTTCGACCCGAAGATGATGATGCCGAGGTGGTCAATCCCACGGAAGAAGAGCGTCGGCTTCGTCAGCAGGATTCTGCCGCCAATACCGGCGCAAGCGAACAGGAAACGCCGATCATTCGCCGCAAGATTCGATCGATCCTGTCTGGGGTGTTTTAACCCCGGCCTGACTATCATGTGACCGTTCCCGCCGCACTGGCCCCTTGCAACGTGCCGGTCGGCATGACTACCTAGGGACATGTTCAGCCTTTTCCACCGCCAACACCTGCGGAATCGCCACTGTATTGTCGTCCTGCTCGTGGCTCTCGTGGTCGTGTTCATGGCCCGAGGCTCTGCCGTGGCCGGCCTGTTCGACCCCAAGACATTCGTTCTTGAGAACGGGCTGCAAGTTGTTTTGATCGAAGATCACCGCGCGCCGGTGGTCACTCAGATGATCTGGTACCGCGCCGGATCGGCCGACGAACCGATCGGCAAGTCGGGGATCGCTCATTTTCTCGAGCATCTTATGTTCAAGGGCACGCGGGATGTGCCGGTAGGTGAATTTTCCGAGGTCGTGACTCGCAACGGTGGGCGGGAGAACGCCTTCACGTCCTACGACTACACCGGCTACTTCCAAACTGTGGCGGCTGATCGACTGGAAACCGTGATGCGGCTAGAGGCCGATCGCATGACCAACCTCACCTTGACCGAGGCGCAAGTGCTTGCCGAGCGCAAGGTCATTTTGGAAGAACGGAGTTCGCGGGTTGATAACACGCCGAACGGGTTGTTCTTCGAACAAATGAATGCGGCGCAGTACATCGCTTACCCATATAGGATTCCCGTGATCGGTTGGGAGAACGAAATTCGCGAACTGACCCTGGACGACGCTCTCGACTGGTACCGGACCTACTACACGCCAAACAACGCGATCTTAATCGTCGCCGGCGACGTCACGCTCGAAGAGCTGAAACCACTGGCCGAAAAATACTACGGCGTGATCCCGCAGCGGGTACAGCCAGCGCGGAACAGACCGAAAGAGCCGCCGCAGCTCGCGGCGCGGCGACTTGAGATGTTTCACCCTCAGGTCACCCAAGATACCTGGCGCCGTTCCTATTTGGCGCCGAGTTACCAGTGGGGCGAGACCCAACACGCTTTGCCGCTTCAACTGCTCGCCCAAATCTTGGGCGGCCGGTCGACCAGCCGGCTATACCGCAACATGGTGATCGACACTCAGATCGCAGTCAGGGCGAGTGCGTTCTATTCGGCAACCGATGTCGGGCCCAGTCAGTTCTTTTTGTTTGCCGTGCCGCGTGGCGACGCCACGTTGGACGACATCGAAGCGCGGATGGAAGCGCTAATCGAAGATGTGGTCGACAATGGCATTACGCAGGACGAGCTCGACCGCACCAAGAAATTCCTCCTCGCCCAGGCGATCTATGCGCGAGACGATGTTCAGGGCGCCGCCCGGATTTTCGGTGAAGCGCTGACCAACGGACGCAGCATCGAAGATGTCGAGAGCTGGCCCGATCGCGTCAGGGCGGTCACCCTCGACGACGTCAATGCCGCGGCTCGGTATGTCTTCGAGAAGCGCCGGTCGGTGACCGGAATCCTCCGAACGCGGCAGCCAAGCTAATGGGTGTTTGTTCGATGAAGGCCGTGGTGCGCAACGCCTTCCTGTTCGTCGCACTGAGTGTGTGGTGGTCCACCGGGCCCGCGTGGGCCGCAGAAATTCAAGAGGTGCGTTCCCCAGGCGGGATCACGGCTTGGCTGGTCGAGGAGCCCTCGATCCCGATCTTGGCGGTCGAGGTCTATTTCCGCGGCGGGGCGTCGCTCGATCCCGCCGGCAAGGAGGGTTTGGCGAATCTTTTGTCCGGCTTGCTTGATGAAGGGGCGGGCGATCTCGATTCGCAAGCCTTCCAGGCGCGGCTTGAGGAACTCGCGATTTCTCTGTCCTATGACGCCGGTCGCGACGGGTTCAGCGGAAGCCTGCGAACCCTTACCGAAAATACCGACGAGGCATTTCGTCTATTGCGGCTTTCGTTGACGCAGCCGCGCTTCGACCCCGAGCCGGTCGAACGGATTCGATCCCAGGTGATTACCGGCATTCGATCGCGTGCCCAGAACCCCAATACAATTGCCGGCCGGACTCTTTTCAAGAAAATCTATCCCGATCACCCTTACGGGCGCCCAACCCGTGGCACACCTGACTCGGTCGCTGCGGTCTCCGTCGAAGACCTTCGTACCTTCGTTGGCCGAAGGTTCGCGAAAGAGAATCTTATCGTGGGCGTGGTGGGTGATATTTCGGCATCACGCCTTGCGAACTTGCTCGATGAGACCTTTGGTGATCTGCCTGCGACGGCGGCGAACGGGATCGTTGTGCCTGAGGTCGTTCCTGCCGCCAGGGGCGGCGTTGAAGTCATCAGACAACCTATCCCGCAAAGCGTCCTGATCTGGGCCATGCCTGGGATCAAGCGAAACGATCCGGACTATTTCGCGGCGGCGCTCATGAACCGGGTCTTGGGGGGTGGCAGTTTTACGTCGCGCCTTTACGCAGAGATACGGGAAAAACGCGGCCTCGCCTACTCGGTCTACAGCGCGGTAGTGCCCTATGAGCATTCCGGTCTGGTCCTGGGCGGTGTCGGCACCCAGAACGGCCAACTCGCCGAATCGCTTTCGCTAATCCGCGATGAAATCGACAAAATCGCCCGCGAGGGTATTACCGCCGCTGAACTGGAGGCGGCCAAGACCTATACCACCGGCGCTTTTCCTCTCAGCCTGACCAGCAACGCCCGGATCGCAAATATGTTGGTGACCCTCCAGGTATTGGACCTTGGTATCGACTATCTCGATCGCCGCGCCGGCTTGGTAAACCAAGTGACGCTCAACGATGTCAAAAGGGTTGCCCGCCGGCTGCTGGATGTCGATGCGATGTCGGTCGTTGTCGTCGGCGACCCCGAGGGCGTTGAAACCACGCCTTAGGTCCAGTGGTCGTTGGACCGGCGTTTCTGCTCTGCTAGTTTGACGCCACCCATGCGCCCACCCTTCGTTCACGCCACGCGCCACTGCTATGCCGACTCCATTGGGTCGGCCGGGTTGACCTCTTTGGCGCTCGTCAATGACCTCGAGCGCGCGACGACCCGCTTGGAGACGCTCCGCGAGGCGGCGGGGGACGACGCCACGTTCGATTGTATCGGCGCCGCCCATTCGGAGGATGATCTCGCCGACTTGAAACGCATTGCGGAGGACTTTCGCCGCCGGTTCGATGATGTCGTATTGCTGGGGATCGGCGGGTCGAGTTTGGCGGCCAAGGCGCTTGCGACGGCGTTGCCGGGGCGAGGGTGCCGACTCCATGTGATGGCGAACCTCCAACCTGGTCGCCTCGAAGAAGTTTTGGAGCGCGTCGATCTCAAGCGCACAGGTTTCCTGTTTATCTCCAAGTCGGGGTCGACGGTCGAGGTCATGGCGCAGGCCTTGGTTGTGTTGCCACGTCTTGAAGCGGCGATTGGGCGCCCCGCGCTTGCGGATCGCGTGCTGGGCATTGCGGTCCCGGGAGACCACCCGTTGCGCGCACTCGCCCTGTCCTGGGGCTTTCCCGTTCTGGATCATCCGTCGACGGTGGCAGGGCGGTACTCCGTCCTGACGTTGGTGGGCATGTTGCCGGCCTTGATCCTTGGCCTCGACGTTGCGGCAATCCGGCAGGGGGCGGCGGTGGCTTTGGGCGGTTCTGACGCCGCAGAGGCCGCCGCTTTGGTGGCGGGATACTACCGTGCCGGACGGCCCATCTCCGTTATGTTGGCCTATGACGAGCGTTTGAGATGGTTCACCCAGTGGTATGCCCAGCTTTGGGCCGAGAGCCTGGGAAAGGACGGACGAGGTATGACGCCGGTCACCGCGCTCGGACCGGTGGACCAACATAGTCAGTTGCAGCTTTATCTCGATGGTCCCGCCGACAAAGTCTTCACCGTTCTCCTGCCGCCGTCGCAAGGGACGGGTCTAACGGTTGCACCGGAACAGGTCGCCGAAATCGCCGCGCTCGACTATCTGGGCGGGCGGTCGACGGGCGACATTGTGGCGGCTTCGGCACGCGCGACGGTGGAGACATTGGTGGCGCACAAGCGGCCCGTTCGGGTCATCACGCTGTCCGCCGTCGACGAGGCTGCGATGGGCGGGTTGTTTATGCACTTCATGCTTGAGACCATTCTCACTGCGGATCTTCTTGGGGTGAACCCGTTCGACCAACCGGCTGTTGACGAAGGCAAGGTGCGCGCCCGCGAATATCTCAGGACGGGGCGGGTCGCCCTCGAGTTATGACGATCCGTCGACTGCCCGAAGGCACCGTCAACCGCATTGCGGCGGGCGAGGTCGTCGAGCGTCCGGCAAGCGTCGTCAAGGAACTTGTCGAGAACGCGATTGACGCCGGCGCCACGCAGATCGATGTTGCCATCGCGGGGGCCGGTCGAGACCAAATCATCATTACCGACAACGGCCATGGCATGGCACGGGACGAGCTGGCGCTTGCGGTCGAGCGGCATGCCACCTCGAAGCTGCCCGAGGACGATCTGGTGCGGATCGCGCATCTGGGTTTTCGTGGCGAAGCGCTGCCGTCGATCGGATCGGTCAGCCGCATGACGATTACCAGTCGCGCCCGAGGGGCGGACGAAGCTTGGCAATTGCATGTCGATGCCGGGCGATTGGGTGATCTCCAGCCCGACTCTCTTCCCGGTGGAACCCGGATCGAAATACGAGACCTTTTCTTCGCCACCCCAGCGCGCTTGAAGTTCCTCAAAACCGATCGGTCCGAAACGACGGCGATCACCGAAACCACAAAGCGTTTGGCGATGGCGAACCCGACCATTGGGTTCAGCTTGCGTGAGGCGGCGCGAGAAATTTTCAGCTACGCCGCGGCCACCGGTGAGGCGGCTGCGCGCGACCGCCTTGCCGCCGTCATGGGGCGCGATTTCGTCGACAACAGCGTGTCCGTTGAGGCCGAGCGCGAGGGAATCAGCCTGACAGGGTTCGCCGGGTTGCCGACGATGAACCGGGGCAATGCCCAGGCGCAATATCTGTTCGTCAACGGACGACCGGTGCGGGACCGGTTGTTCACCGGTGCCCTGCGTGGCGCCTATCAGGACTTGATGGCGCGGCACCGACATCCGGTGGTGGCGTTGTTCCTTTCCGTGCCACCTGAGGCGGTGGATGTGAATGTCCATCCCGCGAAGGCGGAAGTCCGATTTCGCGACGAGCCGTTGGTGCGCGGTTTGATCGTTTCGACGGTACGCCGCGCCCTGGCAGGGGCCGGACATCGCGCCTCTTCGACGGTTGCTGCGGAGGCGGCAGCGGCATTTCGACCGGGCGGGCAGGGCGCGTTCTATGGCGCCCGTCCCGAGGGGACGTCGCGGACCGGGCTGTACGAGGCGGCCAGCGCGTTTCAGTATCAGGCGCCGCCTGGTATGCCGGCCCGGGGCGAGGAGCCTGACGGATTCGCCCCGGCGGCCCGGCCGGCGGAGGTTGGATTGGGGGAGGCGCCCGAAGCGTCCTACCCGCTTGGCGCAGCGGTGGGGCAGCTACACCAGACGTATATCGTGGCCCAGACCGCCGACGGCTTGATCGTTGTCGATCAGCATGCCGCACATGAGCGCTTGGTCTATGAGCGCATGAAGAAGGCGTTACAGAACGGCGTCGCGCGGCAGAGCATGTTGATCCCCGAAGTGGTGGAGATGGACGAGGCGGCCGTGGGCCGGGTGTTGGATCGCGCGGACGAGCTGGCCGAACTGGGTTTGGTGATTGATCAGTTCGGCGCTGGTGCGGTGGTGGTGCGCGAACAACCCGCGCTGCTGGGCGAGGTCGATATTCAAGGTTTGGTGCGCGACCTTGCGGATGACCTGGCCGAGTTGGACGACACGACAGCATTGACCGAACGGCTCAACGATGTGTGCAGCACCATGGCTTGCCATGGGTCGGTTCGGGCCGGGAGACGGATGACGGCGGCCGAGATGAACGCGCTTCTGCGCGAGATGGAAGTCACGCCGAACTCCGGGCAGTGCAATCATGGCCGCCCGACCTATGTCGAACTGCAGCTGCCTGATATTGAGCGGCTGTTCGGGCGGCGTTGAGCGACTAGGCCGGACCGGTCGGCCCACGCACATACAACACCCGCGCCGCGCCATAGCGCCGATCGTCGATCGCGTCAAAGCCTTCCGGCAGGGTGATTTCTTCGTCTCGCCCGACTTCGATCACGATGATCGCGCCGGGGGTGATCCAACCGCCTTGATTGAGCGCGTCGAGCGCGGGCGTCGTGAGGCCCGACCGATAGGGCGCGTCCATCAGAACGAGCCCGGCGGGAGTGCGGCCCGCGCCGGGTTGCGTTGCGTCGCGGCGGACGACGGTGGTGGTATTGCCGGCGCCGAGGTGTTCGGCGTTGCGTTTGATGAGGCGCGCCGTGGCGGCGTCGTTTTCGATGAAGACCACCCGCAGCGCGCCGCGCGAGAGCGCTTCGAATCCCAGGGCGCCGGTGCCGGCGAAGACATCGAGGACCTGCAAGTCGGTCAGCGGTGCACCGCTTTGAGCGATCAGGCCGTGGGTGAGCTTGTTGAAGATCGCCTCGCGCACGCGTTCGGCGGTGGGGCGCAAGGCATTACCGGGAGCTGTTTCGAGTTTGCGACCCCTGTAGACGCCGGAAACGATCCGCAGCACTAGCGGTCCTGGCCCAATTGTTCGCGCAATACCTTGTGCGGTACCGGTTCGACCGCGCCGGCTTTGAGGTTGCCGAGCTGGAAGGGGCCGTAAGCAAGCCTAATGAGGCGCGAGACGGGCCAGCCCAGGTGTTCCATCACGCGACGAATTTCGCGGTTCTTACCCTCGCGGAGCGAGACGGTGAGCCACGCATTGCTGCCTTGCTGCTTGTCGACGGAGGCGACAATCGAGTCGTATCCAACGCCTTCGATGGTGACGCCACGCTTGAGGGGATCGAGCTTGGCCTGGTCGACCCGGCCATAAACGCGCACGCGGTAGCGCCGGGTCCAACCGGTCGCGGGGAGTTCGAGCTTGCGCGCAAGATCGCCGTCGTTGGTGAGCAGCAAAAGTCCTTCTGAGTTGAGGTCGAGTCTTCCGACGGTGAGCACGCGCGGCAAGTTCTTGGGCAGATGATCAAAGATCGTGTCGCGACCCAACTCGTCGCGGTTGGTGGTCACGAGGCCAGGCGGTTTGTGATAGCGCCACAGGCGGGTCTCTTGTGCCGCAGGCAACGGCCTGCCGTCGACCATGACCTTGTTGTCTTTGGTGACGGTGAACGCGGGCGTGGTTAGAAGGACGCCGTCGACGGCCACCCGGCCTTGTTCGATCCAGCGTTCGGCTTCGCGACGCGAGCAAAGGCCGGCGCGGGCGATGCGCTTGGCGATGCGTTCGCCCGGCGGTGCCGCTTCTGACGTGCTCATTGGGCGGCCGCGATGAAGGCGCGGAAGATTTTCGCGTCGCCTTCGCTGATGTCGTATTCCGGGTGCCATTGAACACCCAGGCAAAACCGGTGGGCAGGGGATTCGATACCCTCGACCACGCCGTCCGGTGCCACAGCGTTGATCACGACGGCCTCGCCGTCATGCGCGGCGGCCTGGTGGTGCGCGCTGTTGACCGGCAGTTCGTCGGCGCCAACGATCCGGTGCAGCAAGGTATCGGGGGTGACTGCAACGGTATGGCCGGGTTCGTCGCGCGGGTTGGGTTGTTCGTGGGCAAGCGCATTCGGTACCGCCTCGGGAATGTGCTGCACCAACGTGCCGCCCAGGATGACGTGCAAGAGCTGCTGGCCGCCGCAAATGCCCAGCACCGGCTTGTCGCGCGCCAGCATGGCTTTGGTGATGTCGGCCTCGAACGCCGTGCGTTCGTCTTTGGTCTTGACGGTGGCGTGCCGTTCGGTGGCGCCGAATAGCGCCGGGTCGACATCGAAGTTGCCGCCGGAGACCACCAAGCCGTCCAACAGATCGGCGTAGCGTTCGGCGGCTCCGGCATCGTGCGGCAACATCACGACGGTACCGCCGGCATTGGTCACCGCACTGCAGTAGTTTTGGCGCAAGGCAAACCAAGGCTTGTTGGAGTAGGCGCCCGGCTCTTCGGAATCGACGGTTATGCCGATCAGGGGAGATTTGCTCATGGCGCGGACACTAAGGCCGCCTTTCGCGGCACGCAATTGCCGGTGAGGCTTGACCGTTGGGCGGGGCGGGGCCCAAGGTCGGGGGCATGACGGCAAGTGGCGAAACCCCCATGGCCCAAGCCTTGGCCGAAGCCGAGGCGGCGGCACGTGCCGGCGAGGTGCCGGTGGGCGCGGTGCTGGTCGATGCCACGGGCGCGGTGATTGCGGCCGCCGGCAATCGCACGCGGACCGATAACGATCCTACGGCCCATGCCGAAATGGTGGTGATCCGCACGGCGGCGGCGAAGTTGGGGGTGGAGCGGCTGAACGACTGCGATCTTTACGTGACGCTGGAGCCCTGCCCGATGTGCGCCCAGGCGATCAGCTTTGCCCGGCTGCGACGGCTGTATTACGGCGCGGCCGACGCCAAGGGCGGTGGGGTCGAAAACGGCCCGCGCATCTTTGCCCAAAGCACCTGCCACCATGCGCCGGAAACCTACGGCGGTTTGGACGAATCGCGGGCCGCGGCCTTGCTGAAAGAGTTTTTCAAGAGCCGGCGGTAGCGCCGCCAATTTGCGGGGCGTCAATGCGCCTTGTCCGAGAATTCCTGATACAAACGGCAGGTCTGCCCTACAAAGAGAGTTTCCATGGTCGTCGAACATCCGGAAAAAACCAAACAACTGTTGCCCAAGCTGCATGCCTTTATGGATGCGCATGTCTATCCGGCCGAGAGCGTCTATGCGGCCCAGCTCGACGAAGAGCGCTGGCGGGTGCCGCCGATCATGGAGGAGCTGAAGGCAAAGGCCAAAGCCGAGGGCTTGTGGAATCTGTTCCTGCCCGACGACGAGCTGGCGCTGGGGCTGACCAACTTGGAATACGCGCCGCTGTGCGAGGTGATGGGCCGGGTGCCGTTCGCGCCCGAAGTGTTCAACTGCAACGCGCCCGATACCGGCAACATGGAGCTGCTGGCAAACTACGCCAACGACGCCCAAAAGGCCGAATGGCTGGCGCCGTTGTTGGAAGGCAAGATCCGCTCGGCGTTTTGCATGACCGAGCCCGATGTCGCCTCCTCGGATGCGACCAACGTCGAAACCTCGATCACGCGGGACGGCGACGACTATGTGATCAATGGGCGCAAATGGTGGATCACCAATGCGGCGCATCCCGATTGCACGATCTTCATCGTGATGGGCAAGACCGATCCCACCGCACCGCGCCACAAGCAGCAATCGCAAATCCTGGTGCCGCGCGATACGGCGGGCGTCACCATCGTGCGCAAGCTGGGCTTGTTCGGGTTCGACGATGCGCCGCACGGCCATTGCGAAGTGACGTTCGAAAACGTGCGCGTGCCCGTCACGAACTTGATCTTGGGCGAAGGGCGTGGCTTCGAGATCGCCCAAGGCCGCCTGGGGCCGGGGCGCATTCATCACTGCATGCGTCAGATCGGGGTGGCGGAACGGGCGCTGGAAACCATGTGCCGCCGGGTGACCACACGCGTCGCCTTCGGCAAGCCGTTGGCCGAACAAGGGGCGTTGCGCCAGCAGATCGCGCAAAGCCGCATCGAGATCGAACAGGCGCGCCTGCTGGTGCTGAAGACCGCCTGGATGATCGACCAGGTCGGCGCCAAGGATGCGCGCAACGAGATCGGCATGATCAAGGTCGCGGTGCCGATGATGACGCAAACCATTCTTGATCGCGCAATGCAGGTGCATGGCGCCGGAGGGTTCTCGGAGGATTACGGCCTGGCCTATGCTTGGGCTTGGGCGCGTGCGTTGCGGATGGCCGATGGGCCCGACGAGGTGCATGCCGAAGGCATCGCCAAGCGCGAGTTGCGGCAGTACACGAACGCCTAGTCGCCGATCTTTTCGGCTTGCGCCCAGGCGAGGGTGGCGAGGGGGCGGACGAGGGCGCCCATGCGGGCGGCTTCGGGGTTGGCGGCGGTGCCGTCGCGCACCCGGCCCATGATGCCTTGCAGGATGGCCGCCATGCGAAACAGGTTGTAGGCCATGTAAAATTCCCAATCGGGCAGCGCCTCGCGGCCGGTGCGTTGGGCGTAGGCGGCGATGTAAGCAGCCTCGTTTGGAATGCCCAAGCTTTCGATATCGACCTCGCGCAAGCCGCGGAATTCGTCGGGCGAGACCCGCCAGGCCATGACGTGATAGGCGAAGTCGGCCAGCGGGTTGCCCAAGGTCGCGATCTCCCAATCCAAGACGCCGATGACGCGCGGTTCGGTGGGATGGAAGATCAGATTGTCCAAGCGGTAGTCGCCGTGCACCAGCGTGGTTTCGTCGTGCGCGGGTAGGTGCGCGGGCAACCACTCCATCAAGCGTTCCATGGCGTCGATGGTCTCGGTTTCGCTGGCCTTGTATTGCTTGGACCAGCGCCCGATCTGGCGGGCGACATAGCCGCCCTCGCGCCCGAAATCGCCCAAGCCGACCGCCTTGTAGTCGACGGTGTGCAGGGCGGCGATCACCTCGTTCATCGCATCGAACATCGCGGCGCGTTCTTGGTTGGACGAGACCTCGGGCAGACGCGGATCGAACAGGATGCGGCCGTCCAAGAAATCCATCACGTAGAACATGGTGCCGACGATGCTGTCGTCGTCGCACAACAAATAGGTGCGGGGCACCGGCACGCCGGTCTCGGCCAGCGCATGCATGATACGGTATTCGCGATCAACCGCGTGCGCCGAGGGTAAGAGCGTGCCGGGCGGCTTGCGGCGCAGCACGTAGGACGCCCCCGGCGTGGTCAACCGGTAGGTCGGGTTGGACTGGCCGCCCTTGAACTCGGTCACCGTCATCGGCCCGGCGAAACCCTCGAGGTTGGCCGCGAGCCAGTCTTCGAGGCGGCGTTCGTCGAAGCGATGCGCCGGCAAAACGTCAGGGTTTTCGGTCATGACCGACGGCCCTGAAGTGCGAAATTACCAAACGAAGCCAAAAAATCTTTTTGAATCAATGCTTGCTCTCTGTTGGGCGACAAACGAAGCCAAATAACGGCGGTGGTGTAAGGCGTTGGGCGGTCTTCGCGGCGCGTGCGCTGTGCCGGGTGGTGTGATGCGGTTCACTTGAATAGGACATGATGCCGATTCTACCCGTTTATGCGCGGTGCGTAGAATCACGTTCTCTGTCCCCACCGCCTTTCGTCCTTCGGGACGCACCGCTGCGGGATGCCCTCAGGATGAGCAGGTTGTCCTGTGGGCGAGGCGTTAGCGGTCGAGGGCGCGCCAGCCGATGTCGCGCCGGCAGAAGCCGCCGGGCCAGTCGATGAGGTCGACGGCGGCGTAGGCGTTTTGTTGGGCGGCGGCGATGGTGTCGCCTAACGCCGTGACGCCGATGACGCGGCCGCCGGTGGCGATGGTGTTGCCGTCCTTGGTGGCGGTGCCGGCGTGGAACACGGTGACGCCCGCCAGCGCGTCGGCGGCCTCAAGATTATTGATGACGCTGCCTTTCTCGTAGGCGCCGGGATAGTCGTTGGCGGCCATGACGACGCATAAGGCGGGTTGGTCTTTCCAATTGAGCGCGATCTTGTCGAGACTGCCGTCGGCGCAGGCCATCAGCGCGGGGACGAGATCCGAGTCGAGACGCGCCATCAGTACCTGGCATTCGGGATCGCCGAAGCGGACGTTGTATTCGATCAACTTGGGGCCCTCGGCGGTGATCATCAGGCCGGCGTACAAGACGCCCTGGTAGGCGCGGCCCTCGGCGGTCATCGCGGCGACGGTGGGGCGGATGATCTCGTCCATGACGCGGGTCGCCATGGCATCGTCGAGCACCGGGGCGGGTGAGTAAGCGCCCATGCCGCCGGTGTTGGGGCCTTCGTCGCCGTCGCCGACGCGCTTGTGGTCTTGTGCGCCCGCCAGCGGCACCACGTGGGTGCCGTCGCAGAGGGCGAAAAAGCTCGCTTCCTCGCCTTCCATGAATTCTTCGACGACCAACTCGGCCCCGGCGTCGCCGAATTGGCCGCCCAGGATGTTGTCGACCGCAGCGTGCGCGTCGGACACCGTCTCGGCGATGATCACGCCTTTGCCGGCCGCCAACCCGTCGGCTTTGACGACCACGGGCGCGCCGGTGCGGGCGATGAATTCTTTGGCATTGATGGCTTCGGTGAAGCGGCCATAGGCGGCGGTCGGGATGCCGTATTGAGCGCACAGATCTTTCATGAAGCCCTTGGAGCCTTCGAGGATCGCGGCGGCGGCGCTGGGGCCGAACACTTTGATGTCGGCTTCGGTGAGCGCATCGGCGAGCCCGTCGACCAAGGGGCCTTCGGGGCCGACGACGACGAAATCGATGGCGTGCGCGCGGCACGCGGCCAAGAGGCCGGGGGTGTCGTCGACGCTGGTAGCAAGGCAGGTGGCCACTTGGGCGATGCCGGCGTTGCCCGGCGCGCAAAAGAGCTGATCAGTGAGGGCCGAGCGGGCGATGGCCCAACACAGCGCATGTTCGCGCGCGCCCGATCCGACGACGAGGATGTTCATGCTGGCATGACTTTCTCTTCTCCACATGCATCGAACTGAACGCCTTGTGGCGTTGTGCCGATCTCATCTTTCTCCCCCTGCGGGCAGGGGGAGGGCAGGGAGGGGGTTGGTGGCAAAGGGGCGAAGACGTTTGCGCGGGTAGCGGCCCCCTCCCACCCATCGGCTACGCCGCTGGGTGACCTCCCCCTGAAAGCAGGGGGAGGCGTTTGGACAGCGCGGGTGGGCAAAGATGGCATCGCGATGGGTGCTGGCGGGGGCAGGGCCGTGAGAGTGTTTGGTGGTTGGGAGGGACCTTTGTACCATGCCCGCTCAGCCATGACAGACCTCCTCGACACCGCCCCCGATGCCGCGCCCAACGTGCCCGAATATTCGGTGGGCGAGATCGCGGGCGCGCTGAAGCGCCAGATCGAGGACTCGTTCGGGCGGGTACGGGTCAAGGGCGAGATCGGCCGGATCTACCGGGCGGCGTCGGGCCATGCCTATTTGACGCTG
>Ga0181594_10002656_pt1 | contig 16363 bp, 22 predicted proteins | sample 071ome_18_FD_145603 | JGI IMG/M metagenome (GOLD analysis project Ga0181594, IMG submission 145603) | Coastal salt marsh microbial communities from the Groves Creek Marsh, Skidaway Island, Georgia - 071413BT metaG (spades assembly) | ecosystem: Environmental > Aquatic > Marine > Intertidal zone... | reverse complement strand
AGAATTCGGTGATGCCTCTGAGTGCTCTGCGTCGACCGGATCTCGGGGTGCTCCTCGGGATCGGGTTGACGTTCTTCACGCTCGGGGTGACGGTCAATGTGCTCGTGCTCGAGCGCACCGGCTCCGAGCTTCGGACGGTGGTGGCGGCTGTCGTGGTGAACGCGGCGACGACGGAGCTCGCCTATCTCGCCGTGCGCGACGCCGGTGGCGGTTTGCTCGCCGGGCTGATCGCGGGCTGGGTGGTGGCGACGCGGTTCGGCCTGCTTGCCGCCGGTCTTGGGGCGCGCATCTCGGTGGGTCGTTGGCATCGGGTGGCAGCGGGCCTGCAGTCCTTCGACCCGAATGTGGGCATCGCTGTTCAGGAGCGTCATCCACGCGATGTGATCCGCGTCTTTTGGTGGGTGACCCTGATGATGCATGTCGGATGGATCTCGGGAACGCTGGTCGGGGTGTTCCTCGGCAATGTGATCGGGGACGCGGATCGGCTCGGTCTTGACGCGGTCTTCCCGGCCTTGCTCCTGGCGGTGATCGCTAATCTGCTCCGGCGTCGCGATGGGCTGGCTGCGGCGATGGCCGGGGCGATCGTGTGCGCGGCATTGATCCCGGTGTCGCCGGCCGGCGTGCCGATCATCCTCAGCCTGGTCGGTGTGCTCGCTGCGCTGGTCGTTCCGGAGCCGGCGGCGTGACCTGGCTGGTGATCGTGCTGCTCGCGGCCGGGGTCTGGTCGCAGCGTCTGCTCGGGATGTTCGCCGGTGGGCTCCTGCTTGACCGTGTGCCGCTGTTCGCACGGCTAGCGACGCTCATTCCCGCCGCGGTGGTGGGCGCGGTGATCATCCAGTTGACGGTCGCCGACGGACGATCGCTGACACTCGACGCGCGGGCGGCGGGCATGCTCGTGGCGGGCGTGTTGGTGTGGCGTCGGGCTCCGGTGATCGTCGTCGTGATGGCGGCGGCAGTGGTGACTGCTCTGTTGAGGGTGTGACGGCCGCGACGCATCGTCGGGCTCGTCGAACGTCGTCACCTACGGTGGGCGCATGTCAGATCTGCCGCCTCCTCCCCCGCCGGTGAGTCCTCCTCCTCCGCCTCCGCCGACGGATGCCTGGTCGAGTTCGACGGACGGACGGGCCGGATTCGGTTCCCGGCTCGGGGCCTTGCTCCTCGACTTCGTGCTCTACGGAGCGCTCTACGCGGTGGTGTGGATTGCGGCGATCGCGCTCGGGTTCGGCGCGTTCGCGGATTGCGAGACCCGGACGCTGGGGAACGAGACCGAGATCCTGTGTCCGGATGGGTCGCCGACTCCCGGCCTGCTCATCGCCGCGATCACGGTCGGCGTACTCGGATCGCTCCTCATCGCGTTCGTCTATCTCCGTGCTCTGGGGCGGACCGGTCAGACCTGGGGTCGCAGGATCGTCGGGATTCGGGTGGTGAGGGTCGCTGACGGCGCCGCACCCGGGTTCTGGCGGGCATTCGGCCGCGAGTTGTTCGCGAGTGTCATCTCATCGAACATCTTCTACCTGGGTTTCCTGTGGATGATCTGGGACCGCGAGCGTCAGACCTGGCACGACAAGATCGCCGGCACGATCGTCATCCGCGTCCGCTGAACTCGTGTCAATCGCGCCGCGTCGCGAGCGGCGACAAGGTCTTCGCAAGTCGGGTTGGCAACCATGACGGCATGTTGTTCCACATCCATCATCACCATGACGAAAACACCTGCCCGGCACACGATCCTGCAGCGGTTGGAGCGTCGTTCGGCGCCGTGCTGCCGGCGCTCGCGGAGAACGGCGTCACCGTCGTCGGGGCGTGGGTTGACCCTCCGGGACACGACTTCTTCTTCGTGGTTGAGACCGACGACTACGACGCGATGGTGGAGGGTCTGCGTCCGATCATCCCGTCGGGCACGGCCACCATTCAGCCCGTCGGCGACATGGCGGCACAGGTCGCCAAGCGGATGGCGGACAACGGCTGACGTGTTCGAGTCGCTGCTGCTCCTCGGATGGACCGGTCGATCCTCAGGGTTGCGGGGCTGTCGACATCGCAAGACATTCGCAATCAGCCGTCCATACCGTCGAATGACGAGAGGTTCAACGAACTGTCAGAGCTAGGAGGTCCCAGATGTTCATGTTCAACCGCCATATCCAGGTGAAGCCGGGCCAGTCCGCCGAGGCTGTCCCGGAATTGATCGATCTGATAGCGAGAGCCAATTCGATCACCGGCAGGCAGGCGACGGTCTACACCGTGGTGCTCGGCTCGGTCGGCCGCATGTGGGTGGCCGACATGTTCTCGACTCACGGCGAGTTGATGGCGATGAACGCACAACTCATCGGCGATGCCGACTTCATGGCCGCACAGCGATCCTTCGCCGAGCGCCTTGATGGTCCTGCCGGTGACTTCATGGCGCGGGTGACGCACGTCGCCGGCTCTCTGCGGGAGCCCCCGGGTGCTGTCGCCGTGACGACCTGGCAGGTCGATCCTCGCCAGTGGGCTGCCTCACTCGCCTGGAGCCATCAGATGGCCGACGCCCAACATGCGGCATCGGGCATCACACAGACGATCTTCAACCTGGCGGAGCCAGTCCCCTTCACCATCGGCCTCTGTGCGAACGCCGGTTCGCTCGACGACATCGATGCGGCGCGTTCCGCACCACCCGACGCGTCCATTCTCCAACTCCTCGAGTCGGCGCCAGGCGCTCCGACGTCGGGCAGCATGGAGGGCCTCGTCGCCATTCGAGTCGCCTGAGGCTCGCAACTTCTCGCCGAACGGCGGGTCAACACACCCATGGAGGTAATGACAACAATGGATGAGAAGACTTGGACACGGGTCGTTGAGACCCGAGCGGCTGACGGTCGCGCGATCATCCTTCCCTACACGACCGCGGTGGCGGCCTCGATCGCGATGCTCGTCTTCGGTGACGTGTCGGCGCTCAGTTCCAGCATCAAGCTGGCGCTCGCGGCCTTCGTCGTCCTCGGCTCGCTCTGGGTGATCATCTGGTGGGACGGCATCTTCCAGGACTTCAGCGCGCTGCAGAAGTCGGTACCCCCGGGGGTCGCGTCCACCGCATTCGGGGCCACCATGATGAAGGCTCCGATCGTGGTGTTCAGGGTGATGAACCTGTTGATCATCGGCCTGATCGGACTGGCGACGGTCCTCGCCATCTACGACTGACCAGATCCACGACCGACTGACGGTCTCATCGTGTTTCGGGGAGGGGTCCTGGTGGCCCCTCCCCGCGACGTTTCGGAGGTGACATGAACGAGACGAACAACAACGAGCCCGACATCCGCGAGGTGTTGCGCTCGGTGGCGGGCTCGATGGTGGGTGCCGTCACGGTGGCGTGCATCATCGCCGGCCATCGAACCGGTCTGTACCGGGCCATGGACGGCCGGGGCGCGCTCTCGGCGGACGAGGTGGCCGCCTCGGCGGGAACGAACCCGCGGCTCACCCGGGAGTGGCTCGATCAGCAGGCGTCCGCCGGTCTGACGGTCTACGAGGCGTCATCGGACACCTACCGGTTGCCGTCCGCGGTGGCGACCGCTCTCGCTGATCCCGCATCGCCGTTCTGGATGGCGGGTGGGCTCGTGGGCACCCAGGCGCTCTACCTCGATCTCGATCAGGGCATCGAGGCACTCCGTGGGGATGGCGCGGTCGGCTGGGGCGAGCATCACCACTACTTCTTCGAGGGCACCGAGGAGTTGTTCCGACCGGCCTACGACCATCTCCTCATCCAGCACTGGATGCCGGCGTTGTCGTGCGGCGTCGACCGGTTGAACGCGGGTATCGCCGTCGCTGACATCGGCTGCGGCAACGGTGCATCGACGGTGCGAATGGCGCGCGCCTTCCCGGACAGTTCGTTCACCGGCTTCGATTTCCACGCACCCTCGGTTGAGGCGGCTCGTGCGAACGCAGCTGAGCTCGGGCTTGAGAACGTGTCGTTCGAGGTGGCGTCGGCCGACGGCTACTCCGGGCCGTTCGACCTGATCTGTTTCTTCGACTGTCTCCACGACATGGGAGATCCGGTCGGCGCGGCCGCGCATGCCCGATCCCAACTCGCCGCCGACGGGCACCTCATGTTGGTTGAGCCGTTCGCGAAGGACTCGCGGGAGGACAACCACGGATTCATGGCCGCGCTTCGTTACGGCATGAGTCTCTTCGGCTGCGTCCCGTGCTCGCTCGCTCAGGAGGGAGCCGCGGGTCTCGGGAATCAGGCCGGCGAGACCGGTATGCGGACCATCTTCGAGACGTCTGGTTTCTCCACCTTCACTCGGATAGCGGAGACCCCGAACAACATCGTCTACGAGGCGACCCCGTAGACGAGAGCTCGAAACGGTTCAGATGGTGATGTCGGTGATGACGTCGACGTCGGTGAACTTGACTTCGAGGGCACGCGCGGAGAACTCCTCGCCGCCGCGTTGAGTGATCTCGAGTTCGTTGTTCATCTCGGCCTCCTCGGCGGAGTCGAAGAAGATGATCTGGATGACCGTGCCGGGGCGGTTGCGATCCAGCCCGAGCACCGCGCGGCGCGCATAAGTGATCCCTTTGCCCTCCTCGGCGTACTGCTCGAGCAGACGCACGGCCTCGGCCGGCTCCATCTCGAATTCCATGACCTGAACGAATGCCATTGGTGGATCTCCTCGGTGTCAGTGGTTGATCGAAATCGAACGGCTCAGCGGGCTGAACCCGTATGCGCCCATACGGGACACGATGCTCTCATCGGCATACAGGGCATTGAACCCGGTCATGTAGTTGTCGATCGAGTCGGTGTAGAACAGCGCTGCCCATGAGCCCGACAACTCGCCGGCGGCGATCCAACGGATCATGCGCATGCCGTTCACTCCAGCATCGTTCAAGATGGCGTGGACGTCGTCATAGAAGGCATCGGCGCTCGAGGCGTCGTAGTTCGACATGAGCGCTGACAGGACGACGGTGAACGCGCCGTTCGGGTTGCCTCGCTCGGCGTCGACGACGCCCGTACCGCGGAAGGCGACATCGACCGGGTTGTCGGCGAGGAACGCGGCTACTTCGGGGTCGGCGTAGAAGCCGGCCAGTCCGGCGAGCCCCTGGTCGACGGACCCCCAGCGTGAGCCGACGGTGAACATCCCGGTCTGCGACCCGGATGAGATGCCCTCCTGCGCGACCACGTACTCGGCGCCGGCGGCTTCGAGTTTGGGTCGGATCATCGTGGGGATGGCATCGATGAAGGGCGCGCGACTCGACGGTCGGAGTTGTGTGGCGATGACGTAGCTCATGTCGTTCAGCCCTCCGAGGTGTTCGCCATGGCGAGGATGTCGTCGCGGGAGAGGTCCATGTCATGGACCGAGGTGGCATGGGCCGAGACCTGCTCGACCAGGTTGTCTTCGCTGTCGGTCTGGACGACCGCGCCGCAGAAGCACTTGACCGTGAGTGTCATTTCCGGTTCCTTTCGCTGAACGTGTTCCCGTCAGGTTGGCAGACCGACGTTGTCATTGACTTGCGACTGATCTGGTGTGAACAGCCGATGAACACGCCCTCGGGCTCTGGACCGGTAGGAGCCCCACGCCTAGGGTCCCCCGGATGGGGTTGGAGGTACGGCTGCTGGGAGACATCCGCCTGGTCTCCGGCGAGTCGGTGGTGTCGGCGTCTGACCTGCCCGGGCCGATTGGCCGTCATTTGCTGGTCCGGCTGGTCATCGACCCGTTCCCGATCGGCCGTGATCGACTTGTCGATGACATCTGGGGCGGCAAGGCGCCACGCTCGGTCGACTCCGTGCTGAACGCCACGTTGTCGCGTCTCAGATCCGCGTTGAGCGCACTCGATCTCGACGGCCGTGAGTTGATCTCCTCCGCAGCTGGCAGCGTGAACTTCAACCGTCCGCAGGACACCGTCGTCGATGTGGAGCTCGCGCATCATCACATCGACTTCGCGCTCCGCGATCTGCGTGCCGGAGACCGACGGGAGGCGGCTCGACGGGCCTCGATCTCCTATTCGATCGCTCGTCGACCGCTGCTCACCGGTATCGAGCGTGACTGGCTCGACATCGAGCGCGATCGGATGTACCACGTTGAGCGGCGGTCGCTCGGACTGCTCGCCGAGGTCGCGTTCTCCTCGAATGACTTCGACATGGCGGTGCAACTGGGTCGTGAGTTGGTGCGGATCGCACCGTATGACGAGCGGGCGCATCGCAATCTGATCGGCGCCCTTCGCTCGGCGGGCAATCCGAGCGGAGCGGTGAAGGTGGAGCGTGATTTCGTCGCGCGACTCGCCTCACACCTCGGCGTTGAGCCGAGCGCCGAGTTCTTCAGCGCTGTCGCGGCGTCTAGGTGATCAGATCGCGTTGTACATCAGGCGCGTGCCGCAGTTTCTGAGATCGGGGTAGGCCGCGGCGACCGCCTGCATCATGCCGGTCCACCACTCGCCCTCAACGATGGCGTCGGAGAACTTGCCGTGGGCCTCGAACGAGTCGAAGTCGACCATGTACTCGACGCGGTGGACATCGCCGCCCGAGACGGCGCGCATCAGTCGGGGGTTCTTCGCCCCGAGGCCCTCGTGGATGGGGGCCGCTTCTCGTGACCCGACGACGACTGCCTCGATGGCTGCCGGGGTTCCCTCCCAGGTGGTGATCTGCGTGATGAGCATCGTTTCTCCTTTGCCGTGTGTCAGACGTCAGGACTCTGCTCCGCGCTCCTTGTGAATTCCTTGCCGATAGGGGAATCCGTTCAGACGGTTGGTTGGCGGAGCGGCACCCGGTCGGCCGAGGCGATCTGGTAGACGACGGCCCCGATCACGAGTGCCCCTCCGATGAGGGTCGCGGTCGCCGGGGTCTCTCCGGGCCATATCCACACCCACAGTGGGGCGAGCACTACCTCGGTCATGATCAGCAACGAGATCTGCGCGGTCGGCACTGAGCGGTGGCCGAGGTTGAACAGCGGGAGGCCGACACCGATGAGGACGAATCCGGCGGAGAATCCGAGCACCGCATCGCCGATCGGCATGTCGAGGCCAGCACCTCTCCAGGTCATCACCAGGGTGACCGGAATGGCGAGCGAGTTGGAGATGATGGCCGGTATCACCGGATCGACGTTCGGTGTGGAGCGGATCAGCACGTTGTATAGGCCGAGGATGGCGGGGATCACCGCAGCGAGCACGAAGCCGTCGACACGGCCCGTGTCGACTCCGCGCGCCGCCATGACACCGATTCCGACGGCGGCGATCGCAATGGCGACCACTGTCGATCGATGGAGACGCTCTCCCAGCATGACTCGCCCGAAGAACGCGCCGGACAGCGGCCCGGCTGCGATCAGGAAGGTGACGGTCGCCACCGAGGTTCTCGCGAAGGCGAGGATGTAGAGCGCGGACATCGCTCCGAGCAGCACCCCGGCGAGAGCGGTCCGCCAGCCGATGATGTGGAAGGGAACCGGCCGCCGTCCGGCCCGCAGCACGGTGATGACGAGCATCGCCGTGAGTGCCCCGGCGGCTCGAACCAGGAGGAACTGCCAGTCGGTCGCGGACTCGATGGCGCGGAAGAAGACCCCGGTGAAGCTGAACATGAACCCGGAGCCGGCCACGAGCACGGCTCCGCCCCGATAGTCGAGTTCGGACTCTCCCGACCAGACCGCAGCGATGCGCCTGAGCACGGCGGAAATCTATGTCTGTCGTTGCCACCACCGTGGTGATGGTCGATGCGATAAGGCGGCTTTGGCCGCCCGATCGGTCAGGTGGCGGGGACCGGTGGTTTGTCGATCGGCTGCGTCCACTCCGAGAACGGGATGTCGGTGCCGATCACCACCCGGGTGCGGGTTCCCGCGAGGTCACGGTGGAGGTGTCCGGCGGGTTGTTTCAGGTGGCATCCGGCGGACACCTCGGTCACGTTGCCGTGTTGGTCAGCGAATGATCCGGAGCCCGAGATGACCCATGCCTCGACGGCGAACTCGTGCCAGTGCAGTTCCTCGTCGTTGTCGACGGTCACATCGAAGGCGAGACCGTGCCAGCCGCGTTCGGCGACGCGGGCGAGCGCCTCCTCCTCGGTGATCGGAGCGTCGACGGTGAACTCGTACTCCATGTCGATCGCCCGCTCAGACGCCGGTCTCGTCGTAGTAGGCGATCTCCAACGGGGCTGCCAGCCACGGCTCGAGGAGGTCGACGAGGCCGTTCTCCATCCGCCATCCGACATACGCCTGATGGTGTTCGACGGACTCCCATTTCTCGTAGAGCGCGACGACGGAGTCCGGTCCGCTGAGGGTCTCGACGCCGTGGCATCCGTCGTAGGCGCGGGTCTTCACTAGGCCGTCGTCACCGCCGAGCCAGGCGAGCAGTTCACCTTGCTCCTGATCGGACTTGCATCTGAATACCGCCATCGCGATGGTCATGGGTTGTTCCTCCTGTGTGTTTGGTCAGTTGGTTCGTCGGGCGAGCACCGACGACATGAAACTGGGGTCGACCAGGCCGTCAGCTCGACGTTGCAGGGCGGCGTAGTCGGCGTCCACCAGGAGTTTCGGCCCGGACTCGTCGATCTGAGCGGGGTCGTCCCAGTAGGTGAAGAAGGTGAGCGAGTTGGCGGGTGTCGCCATCATCGATGAGCCGTAGTTGGTGCCCGCCACGACGACGGGTCGCTCGATCACGCTGCTGGCGTGGTTCGCGATCTCCATCGCCCAGGGGATGGCGCCCGGATCGATGGATCTGAGGGTGATCTGGTGCACGATCGCGGACGGTTCTGGTGGCATGTCGCCGGCTGCGTGCAGGAGTTGCCACATGACCGGCTCCGAAGGCGTCGCGAGGCACGCGTTCACCTCGTTAGAGAGTCGCTGGAACTCGGGGTCGGCCATCATCGGCCAGAGCGCCGCGGAGAACTCGGCCATCGAGTCGGCACGCATCGACACGGCGAGCGTTCCCTGGGGCATCCCGAGGGTGACCATGTAGGTGTAACTCGGAACTCCGGAGTTCTCGTTCCAGTAGTTCGCCATCGCGGCGAACGCCTCGGATCCTCGGGCGATGCTGTCGGCTCGCATCGCGAATGCCTGTTGGACAACTCTCATGCAGACCCCCTCTGCGTCGGTTGGTGAGTGACTCGTCATCCATCGTCGTCGCTTGGCGTTGCGAAAATCTTGCGGTCGTTGCAACCTCGGCCGACCGGTCAGACTGGCGGCGTGAGCACCGAGCCGAAGGACGCGACCGCCCACACCCGACGGATCACCGAGCCGCGTCTGCCGGACATGGACCCTGAGGACTTCGATCGCGCCTCCCGCGGCCTCATCGCGCAGCATCCGACCGGCCAGATCGAGGGCGCCTGGGGTGTCGCGTGGGATGTGTCCCGTTACGACTTCGTCAACGAGTCCGAACTCAACCCCGACACGGTGCATCCGAGCCTGTGGCGTCAGGCGCGGCTCAACAACATCCATGGTCTCTTCGAGGTGGCGCCCGGCATCTGGCAGGCCCGGGGCTACGACATCTCGAACATCACGTTCATCGAGGGGGCGACCGGGTGGATCGTGATCGATCCCCTCACCGTTGAGGGTTGCGCCCGTGACTGTCTTGCGCTTGCCAACACCCACCTTGGGGAGCGGCCGGTGACGGCGGTGATCTACACCCACTCCCACACCGATCACTTCGGGGGTGTGCTCGGGGTGACGAGTGAGGAGGCCGTGCGGCGGGGGGACTGTCGGATCATCGCCCCTGAGCACTTCCTTCAGGAGACGATCAACGAGAACGTCATCGCCGGTCATGCGATGACACGTCGTGCGCTCTATCAGTTCGGTCCGCTGCTGCCGCCGGGCCCACGAGGTCACGTCGACTGCGGTCTCGGGAAGGCGATTCCGATCTCGCCGCCCGGACTGCTCGCCCCGACCGAGGACATCACGCGCACCGGCCAGGAACTCGTCGTCGACGGGGTGCGGATCGTCTTCCAGTTGACTCCCGAGGCCGAGGCGCCGGCCGAGATGAACTTCTTCTTCCCCGATCACGGCTGGTTGTGCATGGCGGAGAACTGCTCCCACAACATGCACAACCTGATTCCGATCCGTGGCGCTCAGGCCCGCGACGCCCTCGCCTGGTCGAAGTACATCGGAGAGGCCCGTGACCTCTTCGGCACTCGGTCGGAGGTGATGTTCGCCTCCCATCACTGGCCCCGGTGGGGTGCCAAGGATGTGGATGGGTTCCTCAGGAAGCAGCGCGACATGTACAGGTTCATCCATGATCAGACCATGCGGTGGGCGAATCACGGGGAGACGCCGACGGAGATCGCCGAACGTGTCTTCCTGCCGAGCGAGTTTTCCGGGGAGGCCCACACCACCGGCTACTACGGTCATCTCGCGCACAATGTGAAGGCCGTCTACCAGCGTTACCTGTCCTGGTATGACGGGAATCCGGCGAATCTGTGGCGCCTCCCACCGACGGAGCTCGCCGCGCGCTACGTCACCCTCGCCGGTGGTGCCGGGCCAGCGCTCGCCGCGGCCCGAGACGCCTACGAGAACGGTGACTACCGGTGGGTCGCCGAGCTGGCTGGGCATCTGGTGTTCAACGATCCGAGTCATCGCGAGGCCCGCGAGTTGCAGGCTGACGCCTTCGAGCAGCTCGGCTACCAGAGCGAGTCGGCGACGTTCCGCAACGCGTATCTGTCAGGGGCTCAGGAGTTGCGTCATGGGCACCCGCCGCGCCGGGCCGCGGTTCGCCGTGGCTATCTCGACGCCATGACCGTCGACCAGCTCATCGATTCGATCGCGGTTCGGCTCCGCGCCGAGGAGGTCGCCGACCGATCGGCCACCGTGAACCTCGAACTGTCGGATCGTGATGCCGTGTGGCGTATCGAGTTGTCGAACCGGACGCTGTCGTCATCGACATCACCGTCGACGTCACCCGACGCGACGGTCATCATGTCTCACGCCGATCTCGTCGGGATCGCCTCCGGTGAGAGCACCCCGACCGAGTTGGTCGCCAAGAGGCGGGTCACCGTCGTCGGTGATACGGGCGCCTTCGACCTGGTGTTCGCGCATCTCGACATGTTTGAGTCGATGTTCCCCATCGTCGAGCCGTGATCGGCCATGCCGATCAGCCATAGTGGGTGGATGAGCGACAGCATCACGATCTCCCAGGACGGCCCGGTCCGTGTCATCACCATGGATGACGGCAAGGCGAACGCCTTCTCGCTCGAAGTGATCGAGCATCTGCGCGGCGCTCTGCGCGACGCCGAGTCGGACGACGAGACGCGATCACTGGTCATCGCCGGCCGAGAGGGCCGGTTCAGCGGAGGATTCGACCTGTCGGCGATGCGAGCCGGCGATGTCGATGCGGTCGTCGAGTTGGTCGCTGCCGGAGGAGCGCTCGTCGCCGATCTCTACGCGTCGCCACTCACCGTGGTCGCTGCGGCGACCGGGCACGCCGTCGCCGCCGGAGCACTGGTGCTCCTCGGCTGTGATCATCGGGTCGGCGTCGACGGTCCAGTCAAGATCGGACTCAACGAGGTGGCGATCGGCATGGTGCTGCCACCCTGGGCGTTGATCATCGCCCGGGAACGGCTGAGCAAGCGTCACTTCCACGCCTCCACCACACTCGCCCGGCTGTTCGACGGTGCCTCCGCCCGAGACGCCGGTTTCCTCGACGAGGTGGTCGATGAATCGGCGGTCGTGGCTCGTGCCATCGAGGTGGCGACCGGGTTCGCCGAACTCGATCAACGTTCCTACGCCAAGACGGCAGAGATCGTCCGTGGCGAGGTGGTCGCCGAGATGCGGGCGGTCGATCCGCGATCCATCCTCTAACGGCGACGCACTGAGGCTTGCGGCATGCGCGGTTCCATCGTCGGTGTGAACGTCGGGTCGGCGGGGTCGATCCGTCACGGCTCACGGGAGATCGAGACGGCGTTCGTGAAGCACGCCGTCGAGCAGCCCGTGGAGATTGGCCCGCTCGGACTTCCCGGTGATGAGCATGTCTATGAGGATCACGGCGGACCTGACATGGCGTTGCTCGTGTATCCGATCGAGCACTACGACCATTGGCGTTCGGTCGGGCTCGACCTTCCGGCGACCGGCGCGATGGCGGAGAACCTCACGACCCGTGGCCTCGTTGAGAGCGACGTGCGAATCGGCGATGTGATCGCCTGCGGAACCGCTCGGATCCAGGTGACGCAGCCGCGCAGTCCGTGCTTCAAGCTCGCCGCACGTTTCCAGCGACGGTCGCTGCCGGTCGAGGTGCAGACCACCGGGTTCACCGGCTATCTGCTCCGGGTGCTCGATCCCGGCGTGGTGGCTCCCGGTGACGTGTTCGAGGTCGTCGAGCGGGCCACCGACTCGATGACCGTCGAACGAGCTGGACGCATCCTGAACGTCGACCGCAGCGACCTCGACGGGGCCCGGGAACTGCTGGCGATCAGCACCCTTGGTTCGGTCACCCGGCGAACCCTCGAGGCCCGGGTCGCAGCCGGCGGATACTCGGTCGAGGACACCGCGCGGCTCTATCTCGACGATGCCTTGTGAAAATCTTGCCGAAAGTCGGAATACGCCGCCGTCATTGGTGTTGATTGTGCCGTGACAACACTCAAGGACATCCCTGTGACCACCATCGATGGTGTCGAGACCACCCTCGGCGCGCTTGACGCCGAGGTGTTGCTCGTCGTCAACGTCGCCTCGAAGTGCGGGCTCACCCCGCAATACGAGGGCCTCGAGGCGGTCCACCGCAAGTACGCCGATCAGGGGTTCGCGGTGTGCGGGTTCCCGGCGAACGACTTCCTCGGGCAGGAGCCGGGATCAGAGGATGAGATCGCCGAGTTCTGTCGCACCACCTACGACGTCACCTTCCCGATGTTCTCGAAGATCACCGTGGTCGGCGATGACCGTCATGCGCTCTACTCCGCTTTGGTCGAGCAGCAGCCCGAAGCTGCCGGCGAACCGGAGAAGCAGCGTGAACGTCTTCACGGGTTCAATATCGAGACCACCGATCCGCCCGAGGTGCTGTGGAACTTCGAGAAGTTCCTGATCGGTCGCGATGGTTCGGCGATCGCGCGTTTCGCGCCTAACTGCAAGGTGGATCGGGATGAGGTCATCGCGGCGATCGAGGCCGCGCTGGCCGGCTGAGCCTGCACGCCGGCCGCGGTCAGTCGCCCGGGACGAAGCCGCCGAGCACGCGTTCGGTCCGTTCCAGTGATGCCGCTAGTTGTCCTCGGCGCCAGGCCGGGGTCTCGTCGTCGGCGAGTCCGGCGAGTACGTCTCGGATCACCCGACCGTTCCCCTTGTCAAGCCAGGTCGGGAACACCTCAGGGGCAGCGACGGTCACTGCACCGTTGTCGATGGTCACGGCGACGCTGACGATCGCGGCGTCTTGGGACTCGGCCGGCCACTCGTCGGTCGTGGGGTGGAAACTGAGCACGTTCCCGAGGCCGTAGACGACCCATACCCCGTTGACCTGCTCGATGGGCTGGAGCACATGGGCGTGGTGTCCGACGATGAGGTCGACGAGGCCGGAGGCCGTGATCTGTTCGGCCCATGTCCGCTGCCGTGAGGTGACGGCGCTCACCTTCTCCGCTCCCCAGTGCAGTGACACGACAACAAGGTCAGCTCCGAGGTCGCGGGCGGTCTCCGCGTCTTCGATGATGCGTTCGGGGTCGATGAGCGCTGATCGCCACGGCTCGTCGGCGGGGAGCGACAACCCGTTGAAACTCCAGGTGTACGACAGCAGTGCCGCGTCGACGGTGGAGCCGTCAGCAAGCGTGAATGGTCGGAGGCGAGGTTCGATCTCGGCGGGGGTGCGTGCCATACCGGACTGGGTGATTCCGGCTTCTTCGAAGGCGGCAACGGTGAGGTCGATGCCGTCGGTTCCCTGGTCGAGGGTGTGGTTGCTGGCTGTCGAGCAGTGGTCATAGCCGGCGGTGGCGAGGTCGCCGACGATCTCTCGTGGTGCTCCGTAGATCGGATGGGTCGACGGTTCGTTGCCGGGGAGACGAACTGGCACCTCGAGGTGGCACACCGCCAGGTCGACGGCCTCGAGGCGGGCCGTGATGTCGGAGAACATCGGGGTGAAGTCGTACTCGACGTCGAGATCGGCCTCGGCGGCGTTGCGTTCGGCCTGTCGCCAGATGTGGGAGTGGATCAGCACGTCGCCGGTGAACGCCATGGTGAACGCCTGTGGCGGATCCGGCACGCTGGTGGTTGTGCTGGTCGGGGTAGTTGACGGGGCGGTTGCGGCTTCGGAGCCGTCGGAGTCCTGATCGGCCGTCACCGACTCCTCGCCGGGACCGCAGGCGTCGATCCAGTCGAGCTCGAGCCTGAACGGACCGTCGTTGCCGTCGGAGAGGATGATGCCGATCTGGGTGGCGGTCCGCGGGTCGAACGGCACGGCGTCGACCGGGTTGCCGAAGATCCGCGACTCCATGGCGGTCAGGGGGACGTCGACCTCCTGCCAGCCATCTCCGGCCGCCTCGATCGACGTGTAGTGGGTTACGCGTCGGTTCTCCGATTCGACATCCTCGGCGAGGAGTTCGTACTCGCGGCCGTCGGAGCGGAGCCGCAGGCGTAGACGGTCGGCGTTACCGAGGCCGCCGTCCAGTCGGCCTCGGAGCGAGGAGAAGCCTCCCCCGTCGGTGACGATCTCACCGAAGAACACGAGCACGCCATCGTCGAGGTAGCCGTCGCCAACGGATCGTCCACCCATGACGCCGTCATTGACGATGAACCAGTTGGTGGTGTCGAAGTCGGTGATGCGAACACATTTGACTGTGTTCGGGGTGCCGCTGGTCGCAGCGTTGGCCACGGTGGTCGCGGGGGTCCCGCCGCTACTCGCCGCGGTGCTGTCGGTGGTCTCGGTGGGCGTGTTGGTCGCACCGTCGGTTGCCTCCTCGGAGGCGACCGGGTTCTCGGTCTCCGAGGTGCCGACTGGGTCGACGTCGCTGTTTGAGCACGCGAGAAGCGAAACGGATGAGATGGCGAGGGCGACGATGGGGCGTCTCATGAGCCGACTCGGATTGGAGGGGTCGACATGGCGCGACTGTAGGCACGGCCCTGTTGGGCATGCCATCGCTTCGCCCCTTCCGCACGGGGATATTCCCCGGGTGTCGCCCGAGGGGTGTGGCATGGTGGGTGCATGCGTGGGGTACTGGTCCTTCCGTTTCTGCTGGCGCTGACAGCCTGTGGAACCGCTGATGAGGCGCCGGCCACGACGCCGACGGTTGTGGTGACCGCTGTCGCTCCGACCGACCCGACGACCACGACGACGGTCGCGCCGACCACCACGCTGCCGCCGACGACCACGACGACGATTGATCCGACGACCGAGATCCTGCTGCGCACCTATGAATGGCAGGAAGTGAGTGAGGCGGTCCGAGAGCTTCAGAGCCTGATCGGTCGCACCCCGGACGCTGTGTACGGGCCGCGAACCCGCGAGAGTCACCTGGAGGCGCTCCGTGCCGCTGGGCTGCCGGAGGACGGAGTGCCGAGCCCGGAGTCTGGTGGGGACTCAGATGGAGGTCAGACCGCTCCGGCGGGGACGACGGCGCCTGAGACCACCGCCGTCCCGGAGACCACCGCTACTCCGGTGACCGTGCCCGCATACCAGCCGAACTGTCGAGTCGAGTTCCTGGCCAACATGTCGCAGGCCTCCGACCCCGCGTTCCACATCAACCTGACCGCTGATGGGAACGGCACCCAACCTCCGCCTCACACCGATGCCATCTGGCCCGTGGCCTTCGACTACGTCATCATCAATCTCAATATGGTCGAGGCCGGAGCCGGCGCAAGCGCCGGCGTGTCGGTCGTTGGCGAGGTGTGGACGAGCGACGACGCCTTCGCCAACGGCAAAGTCGTTACGGTCAACCGCCCCTATAACGCGGCGCCCGGTGAGGAGGTCCGCTTCTCGATCTCCGTCACCTTCTCGGATGGAGGCGAGTGCGACGCGGTGGGCACTCTCACGGTGCCCTAGTCGTCAGGCGAGTCGGCTCAGGCGATCGAGCAGGTCATGTCAGCGCCGCAGCACAGCGGTGACTTGATCTTCCCGTGCTCGTTCGGGCACTTCGAGATCTGGACGGTCGAGCCGTCGTCGCGGGTCAGCACATCGTTCACGAGTGGCGCGTCACACGCCCCACAGGTCGCGTTCACGGTCATTCCGCAGGATGAGCATTCGTAGGTGTGCATGTGCTTCCTCTTCTGTCGGTCGGCGCGATGGCAACTTCGACGGTAGCCCAACCACGTCGCTTCCCATGTGACTCAGCAAGCCATCGATGCCCGTTGGTGTCGCCTCCGGATCGCCGAACTCTCGGCTTCAGGCTGCGTCGCGCAGTGCTTTTCGAGTAGCTAACTCCCGACGGATCTCGGTGACGTGCTGCAAGCCTCGCTCACGGGTGCGAGGGTCTATCGCCAGCGGGTTGTCCGGTGACGCCTGCGGCAGCAACGTGAGTTGTCCGAACTCCGGGTGGATG
>Ga0181594_10002648_pt1 | contig 16386 bp, 9 predicted proteins | sample 071ome_18_FD_145603 | JGI IMG/M metagenome (GOLD analysis project Ga0181594, IMG submission 145603) | Coastal salt marsh microbial communities from the Groves Creek Marsh, Skidaway Island, Georgia - 071413BT metaG (spades assembly) | ecosystem: Environmental > Aquatic > Marine > Intertidal zone... | reverse complement strand
CTTACCCGCCCCGTTGCGGTCGAGGAGCTCGGCGCACTCGATGAGATCGAACCGGAAGAGATCGCCCGGCTCGCCCCGGACGCGAACGACCACGCCCTGGTCACGCGACTCCGAGACGGGAGCGAGGTCGTGATCGGCAAGCAATGGCTCGTCGTGCGCCTGCAGGAGCTCCTCGACTCGGCCCCGATGGGACCGAACGAAGCCCGCGTCCTTCTATGTACTGGAGACTTCGGCGCGCTCAAGAGTGACGGCCTCTTCCTCGATGCCCAGCACCTCGTGGACCACGGCGTCGACGCGCTTTGCCACTCAGCCGCTTCGGTCGGGCTCGTCGTCCCCCTGGCTCGGCAGGTGGCCGAACACCACTACGAGACCCCGTCAGGCCAGGAACTTCATGCTGCCGTCGCCTCGCCGTATGGCGACGACGACTTCGAAGCCGTCGGACGCTCACTGACGCAGTGCGATCTGATCGTCATGCACTGCATGGGCTACACCGCGACGCAGCGCGACACGGTCGCGGCCGCCGCGGGTCGTCCCGTTCTCCTCGCGCGCAGGCTCGTCAGCGCTGCCCTGAGCCAGCTTCTGTAGTGGCCGATCCGATCACGACCGATACCGGGGTGGCCACCCGCTCGCATCCGCGGCTCGGGGAACCCCTGACCTTTCTCCTCGGCGCGGTCATGGCCGTCCTGGGCGCGATCATCGGCATCCAGCTGATCACCCGGGTCGGCGTGACGCCCAACAGCTCCGTGATCGGGGCGATCGTGGCCCTGACCCTCGCGCGGATTCCCATCGCACTGTTCCGGGGCCTGAGTGACCTGCATCGCCAGAACCTGCTTCAGACGGTCATCTCGGGGGCGACCTTCGGCGGCGCCAACGCCCTGCTCCTGCCGATCGGCATCCCGTGGCTCCTGGGCCGAACGGACCTGATCGCTCCGATGTTCATCGGCGCCTGCCTCGCTCTCGTCATCGATGCCACGATCCTCTACCGATCCTTCGACTCGACGACGTTCCCGGCCACCGGGCTGTGGCCGTCCGGTGTGGCGACCGCCGAGGTGCTCATCTCCGGGGACGAGGGAGGCGGCCGCGCTCGTCTTCTGGCCGCCGGCGGCGTGGCCGGTGGTACGGGGCAGCTCTTCGGAATCCCCATGGACGTCTTCGGTGTGTGCTGGATCGGCAACGCGTGGGCGCTGACGATGTTCGCCGTGGGACTCCTGTTGCGTGCCTACGTGCCCGAGGTCACCGGAGTCGACCTCAACGGGCTCTACGTGCCGCACGGGATCATGATCGGGGCGGGTGCGGTCGCACTGGTCCAAATGTTGGCAGCCGTGCGGAGTACGCGGCCGATCGCAGAGCTCACGCAGAAGGACTCCGACGAGGTGCCGACCGGTCCGACGGTTCCAGGGGCCGTATTCGGACGCGTCCTGGGCGGCGGATTCATCGCCTTCCTTGCCACGGCCACGTTGATCGCGCTCCTCGCCGGCATCACCTCCGAGATGTCCGTACCGATGCTCGTGGCCTTCGTCCTCTTCGCCGCAGCAGCCGCACTCGTCTCCGAACTGGTCGTGGGCCTCTCGGCGATGCACTCGGGGTGGTTCCCGGCGTTCGCAACGGCATTGATCTGCCTCGTCATCGGCATGCTGCTCGGCTTCCCGGAGACGCCGCTCGCACTCCTCGTCGGCTTCACCGCCGCCACCGGGCCAGCATTCGCGGACATGGCGTATGACCTGAAGGCCGGTTGGATTCTGCGGGGGCGAGGGTCCGATCCGGACTTCGAGAGAGCCGGCAGGAGACAGCAGTACTTCGCGGAGATGCTGGGCTTCGCGGTAGCCGGTCTCTTCGTCTGGTTTTCGTGGGAGCGTTACTTCTCCGCAGACCTCGTCCCCCCGCTGGACCGTGTGTACGTATCGACCATCGCGGCGGGTGCGAGTCCCGACCTCGCTCGCTACCTCCTTCTCTGGGCCGTACCGGGCGCCGTCGTCCAATTCCTCGGCGGGGCTTCCCGGCAGATGGGGGTTCTCCTGGCCACCGGGCTGCTCATCCTGAATCCGGCCGCGGGCTGGACGGCGATCGTCGCACTGATCCTCCGGGCCGTGATCATCCGGCGGTACGGTGCTGAAGTACAGTCGACGATGTACGTGGCAGCCGGCGGATTCATCGCGGGCTCCGCCGTCGTGGGCTTCGGCTCGGGCGTCTGGCGGGCCCGTTAGCGATTAAAGATTCGCGGAACAAGTCGGATCGCGGCGGGTCTGCCGTGACCCGACCGACCCGACTGACCCCATCGACCCCTTTGCCCTGCGAGCTTGTGCGACCCCTGCTTCGATTCGCGGTCCTGATCGCGACGGCCACGGCCACGGCGTGCACGCCCCCGGCCGCGGACCAGCGCACCTCGACCGACACGACCCCCGAATGGGTCATCGACTTCTTCGATGACTTCGACACGTTCGATCCCGAAAGCTGGCAGGATCAGCTGCTCTGGGTGAACGACGAGGATCAGTGCTACGTGCGCGACGGCGCTCACGGGACACGCGAGGTCAGTGACGGCACGCTCAAGGTGCGGGTCGTGGACCTCGGCGAACCGTTGGAATGCGATAACCTGAGCAAGTTCGGCGACGTGCATCCGCCGACTCAGTACGTCGCGGGTCGCATAACCTCGAAGAATCGTCGGGAGTTCGTCAAAGGGCGCTGGACGGCCCGACTCCGCGTCCAGAACAGCGGCCAGGCAGGAATGTTTCCCGCCTGGTGGCTACTCGGCGCACGGAACAACGAGCCCCCCGTCGAAGAGGACGACGAAGACGTGTGCTGGCCGATGACCGGTTCGGGCGAGATCGACATTTTCGAGCACCACAGCGATGGTGGCCCGGATCACTACGCCGCCCGGGCGATCAAGAATCTGGGGCACTGCGGCGGTGGCGACTGGCAACAGCTGATGCACGTTCAGGCGGCTCCGCTCGCCGAGTACCATGAGTACGCGGTGGAGTGGGACGGCGAAGACCTCCTCTTCCTGCTCGACGGTGAGGTGATCCACACGACCGAAGGCGAAGGGAATGCGTTCCCCGAGCCCCTCTTCGCGGTCCTCAACTTCGCCAAGATCAACGCATCACCCATGACCGTTGATGCGTGGACCATGGAAGTGGATTGGGTGAAGCACGAACGTCGGAACTGATCGATCCGGGGTCGGAGTCACCTCGTCCCGATCACCGCGCGAGCATCCGCGTCAGCTCCATGAATCTCACGCCCGACTGCGCAGTGCGGGCGCATACGTCAGCGAGATCTACCGGCTGAAGTTCCGCGCCGTCCAGACCGATCATGAAGTCCACCCTGCCACTCAGGAGTTCCGAGGTCGCCCGAGCTCCCATGCGCGAGGCAAGTAGGCGGTCGAACGCAGATGGGCTGCCCCCTCGCTGGACGTGCCCCAACTTCGTCACGCGCGCCTCGTACCCGATCCCGTGGACCGTCAGGTGCTCGCAGATTTCATCGACGTTGCGGGACGCACCTTCCGCGACAATGACGAAGCAGTGTGGCTTTCCACGCTCGTGAGCGCTCTCGACAATCTCTCCGACCTCGACCAGACTGACCTCGTGCTCGGGGACCACGACGAGCTCCGCACCGCAGATCACGCCGGCCATCGCGGTGAGGTATCCCGAGTCCCGGCCCATGGTCTCGATCAAGAACGCGCGCTTATGCGAAGAGGCCGTGTCCCGCAGTTTGTCGATGGCCTCCATGATCGTGTTGAGGGCTGAGTCGACCCCAAGGGACATTTGGGTGCCCCAAATGTCATTGTCGATAGAAGCCGGGATACCTGCCACTGGGACGCCGTGCGCCGCCAGAGCATGAGCTCCTTTCAGGGACCCGTCTCCACCGATGACGACGAGGCCGTCCGCTCGGACCCGGTTCAGCGCCTCGACCGCCTTCGCTTGCCCCGACGGCGTAGCCATTTCCGGACAACGTGCGGTGCGGAGCATCGTGCCGCCGCGATGAACCACGTCTCCGACATCGCGTGCCGCGATTTCCCTACCCCGCCCCTCAATCAAGCCACTGTACCCATCTTCGAAGCCGAACACCGCGACGCCTTCGGCATCTGCCGAGCGAACGACGGCCCGAATCGCCGTATTCATCCCCGGCGCGTCGCCGCCCGAGGTAACGAGTCCTACACGACGCATGGCTTTCACGGAACCGGGAGGGGAGGCCTGACTTGACACCAGCAACTCGAACGAGACACTTTGTTCGGCGTCCGAACAAAGTAACGTACAGGGTTCCAGGGAGCTATGTCTACGCCCTTGAAAGCTGGCCTTAGCGTGTCATTTCGCTGGACCGCAGTGACCGCCGCACTGCTTGCCATCGTGCTCGGTCCGGTCGAATCCCACGCCCAGCTACCGGCGATCGCCATCGTCGAGGACGATTCCGGTCACCGCCTCCAAGTCGATGGGCAGGACCTCATGGTTCTTGGGGTCAATTGGGACTACTTCCCACGCGGAACGACCTACAATTACGACTTCTGGAATCAACCGGATGACTTCGTTCAAGCGGCCCTCGACCGAGAGATGTCGCTTGTTCGCAACATGGGCGCCAACGCCATCCGCGTGTACGTCGGAATCAAGCCCAAGTGGGTCCGATACATCTACGAGGAGTTCGGGATCTGGACCGTCCTCAACCACGCGCTCGGGCGATATGGGACCACGATCGACGGGGTCTATTACGCGAATACGGACTATTCAAACCCGACCGCTCGAGCCCAGCTGACTACTGAGGTCACGGCCATGGTCGAGGAGTTCCGAGGCACGCCGGGCATTCTGATGTACTTGCTCGGCAACGAGAACAACTACGGCTTAGTCTGGAGTTCAGCGGAAACGGAGGCACTCCCCGAGGGCGAGCGGGATTCACTCCGAGCTCGGTACATGTACTCCTTGTTCGGCGAGGTGATCGAGGCGATCAAGGAGATCGACCCCAACCGACCCGTGGCCATGGCCAACGGCGACCTTCAGTACATCGACATCATCGCGGAGGAAGTCACCGGACTCGACGTACTCGGATCGAACGTTTACCGGGGAATCTCCTTTCGAGATCTATTCGAAGAAGTGGAGGAGAAGCTTGGGATCCCCGTCATGTTCACGGAGTTCGGGGCCGATCGGTTCGACGCCATCAACTTCCGAGAGGATCAGGTAACGCAGGCACGTTACCTCCTGGGTCAGTGGCAGGAGATCTACGAGAATGCCGCGGGCAAAGGGTTGACCGGGAATTCGATTGGTGGCCTGACGTTCCAGTGGAGTGACGGCTGGTGGAAATTCGGTCAGGAAGACCGGCTCGACATTCAAGATATCAATGCGTCCTGGCCCAACGCCGGATATCCGGAGGACTATCGAGAGGGCGACAACAACATGAACGAGGAGTGGTGGGGCATTATGGCCAAGGGCCCCACGGACTCTCGAGGCTTCTACGAGCTGTATCCGACCGCCGCCTACTACGCACTCCAGCAAGCATATCAGCTCGACCCCTACGGCCCGAACTCAGACATCGGTGCGATCCGTAGCCACTTCTCCCGGATCGACCCCAGCAGCTCCGCACTCGCGGCGGGGGCCTCGCAGTCCACGAGCGCACGTGACGTCGTGCGTGTCAGCGGCATGCGTATGATGTTCGAGACGTACAACACGGGTGGGACGCGGGTGAGCACGCCCGAGGTGGAGACCGTCGGCGCCAACGTCTACCCTGGATCTCAGGGATTCGACCGGAAAGAGTCGTTTTTCGCCGATTTCGCGTTCGAGCCTCAGGCGAACATCACCGGCGGCCTCTCCGTCAGTGTGCTCGGTAACGTACCGGTCAATCCGATCGACGAGATTTTTTACGAGAATCGAGGCCGCTCAACCCTCGTTCAGACGTCCTCCGGCACAGCTCGTGTTTCGGACACGGAGCGGCTCAAAGTCTACAACGCTCATCTCAGCTGGGACGACCGTTGGTTCCGGCTTGATGCCTTTTATCGAACGGGCCACTACCACTGGGCGTATGAGGGCGACTTCTTCAACATGTATCGCGAGGCGAATTACGGTCCGAACATCGACATCTACAACGGGGAGGCCCCGCTAGGATTCGAGTTCATGGGCAAGCAGGCACTGGATGGCCTCAAAGTCGCCTTCGGACCCCAGTTGTGGTGGGGCGCGAACCCTACCGTGATCGGGAAATACCGCTTTAACGCCGGCGGTCTGCTCTCGACGGCTATGTACCAGGAAGACCTGGAGCAGCAACGAGGAACGACCTCCTCATTCGCGATCCCGGTTCCGCAAAACCGCCGCGCATCGCTCCACACGACGTTCTCTCGGGGTGGACTCACGGTCGACCTCGGCGCGCTATGGTCCGGTAACAATCGGGTCGGCCAGACCTTCCAGATCACTGAGGGCAGCCCGGGAACCTACACAGTCCTCGAGGACCGTGTTGCGTCGGGGGACCAGTATGGTGGAAAGGTCAAGCTGACATATCAGCGGGGTCGCCTGAGCTGGTACGGGCAGGGAGCCGCCATGGGTCTCGTCGCCGACGGGGGCTACGATCAAACGCAGACCTTCACAGGGTGGGCACTCAAGGACACAGGATCGGGCAACCAGTGGAACGTCCTGACCGGATTCGCCTTGAATTACGGATCCTGGCAGGTCGCTCCAAACTTCCTGTACCAGAAGCCCCTCGTTGGCCCGATGCCCTTCGTTGGGCCGAACAACCGCTACGGAGTGCCGGCACCCGGACGGCCCCGAAACATCCTCGACGACCCCTTCGCCGTCCGAGGCAATCGAGAGACGAAAGGCGCTGAGCTGGTTCTGACGTATGACCCCACGCCGGCGACATGGATGTACCAATGGGACAACGACGTCCGAGAAGATGCAGGCTTTGCAACGAGTTTGGCCGCCACGCTTCGTAGCCATCCCACCACCCAGGATGCCGCAATCGGAATCCTGGCAGATGGGCGGACTCCGTTCGGCTTTCCGGGTGCGGCCCCGGCCCGTGACTTGTGGGAAGTCCGGGCACGTATCGTATCGAAACCGTCCCGGCGGCTCGGGCTTGTCGCGAACGTCTTCGGCGGCAACGGCGAGCCGAATGGAGAGAGTGAGCGTCTGATCCAACGCGTGGGCGGCGATGCCCGTATCATCGTCGACAACGTGAAATTCCAGCTCGGAGCGAAGGTCAACGACTGGGGCCCGTACGACTACCATCGAGACTTCAATCTCACGTACCCGCTGCAGCTGATGGGAGACGTATCCTACGTTTTCGGCGTTCCCGAATGGTTTGACCTACCGATGACCCGCTTCGGAATCCGAGGGACGTACCGCACCCTCGATCAGAACTCGAACCGTTTTTGCCCTGACTTCACGTTCAATGTCAGCGGGACTCCGGTGTGCGATCCTCTTCTCCCCGGTCCCAACGGAACCGAGTGGGAAATTCGCACTTACGTCCACATAGGGCTGTGACCCCCGTGTAGGAGCCTATCGCGGCGGGAAGGCCCCCCGGGCCTTGCCTCCGGGCTTTTCGGGCCGTCCTCGACTCACACCCTAGATCGCAGGGCACTCCACGCCCCGTGCTCACCCCATTCCGACTCGCTGCCGAATCCATGACGCAAATCGCCGAGAGACAATTGACCGAGGATCGTATCGACAAACTCCTCGAGCAGATGACGCTCGAAGAAAAAGTGGGTCAGCTCACGTTGGCGAACGGAGGTGGCGGACACATCCCCGATTGGCTGGACGAAGGTGTTCGCCGCGGGCGCACGGGTGCTGTGCTGAACGAGGTCGACCTCGACATGGTCAACGAGCTTCAGCGCCGAGCGACCGAGGAAACGCGACTTGGAATCCCACTTCTTTTCGGCCGCGATGTCATCCACGGTTTCCGAACCGTCTTTCCGATTCCGCTGGGCCAGGCGGCGACCTGGAATCCAGAAATCGTCGAACGGGGTGCCCGCGTCGCGGCACTCGAGGCCGCTCGCTGCGGGATCAACTGGACCTTCGCCCCCATGCTCGACATTGGACGAGACCCAAGATGGGGTCGGGTAGCTGAAACACTGGGTGAAGATCCACATCTCACCAGCGTTCTGGGCGCCGCGATGGTCCGTGGCTTTCAGGGTCGAGACCTTGACGCAGAGGGGAGCATAGCGGCGTGTGCCAAACACTTCGCAGGCTATGGAGCCTCTGAAAGCGGTAAGGATTACAATACGACCAACATCCCCGAGAATGAGCTGCGGAACGTTCACCTTCGTCCCTTCAAGGCAGCGCTAGACGCAGGCGTCTGCAGCCTGATGACCTCGTTTAGCGACCTCGATGGGCTGCCGGCCAGTGCAAATGAGTTTCTCCTGGATCAGGTACTGCGCCGCGAGTGGGACTTCGACGGATTCGTTGTCAGCGATTGGGATTCGATCAGCCAGCTTCAGATCCACGGTCTGACCCAGAATGATCGCGAGTCAGCCTTCGAAGCAGCGCGAGCTGGTGTGGACATGGAGATGGCCAGCACGACCTACGCTCACCATCTCCCTCAGCTTGTCACCGAGGGACGGATCTCGGAAGCCAAGATCGACGGTATGGTTCGGAATATCCTGCGCATCAAGCTACGGCTCGGGCTCTTCCAACGTCCGTACGTAGATGCCGGGATTTTCCCGGCCTGGGGAAATCCGAAACACCTGGCGGACGCCCGGGAAGCTGCACGTCAGAGCATCGTGATGCTCAAGAACCGCGACCAAACACTTCCGCTGAAGCCCACGGAGCTAAGGTCTCTCGCAGTGATTGGTCCCATGGCGGATGAGCCGTACGAGCAGCTCGGCACCTGGATCTTCGATGGTGATCCGGCGCTGAGTCAGACGCCCCTGCACGCGATTCGTGAGGCTCTTCGCGATCAGGTCGACGTCCGCCACGCCCGGGGGCTCCACACCACTCGAAGCGGGAGTCGTGAGGGCTTCGAAGAGGCCCTTCATCTGGCGCGTGCGTCCGATGCAGTCGTTATGGTTGTCGGTGAGGAATCGATCCTCTCCGGTGAAGCACATTGCCGCGGGGATATTACCCTTCCCGGCGCTCAACGCGCTTTGGTCGAGGACATCGCTTCCGTCGGAAAGCCGGTCATCCTCGTCATCATGGCTGGCCGGGCTCTCGCGCTGGATTCTCTCCCCGAGTCCGTGGACGCCATCCTGTACGCTTGGCACCCGGGAACGATGGGTGGGCCGGCGATCGCGGATCTCCTGACAGGCATCTCTTCACCCTCGGGTCGACTGCCGGTGAGCCTCCCCCGTATCGGTGGTCAGATCCCGATCTACTACGCACACAAGAACACAGGACGGCCCCCGACACCGGAGACATTTATCCACATTGACGAGATCGACGCAGGGGCACCTCAGCTCTCGATCGGAAATACGTCGTTCCACCTCGATGTCCACCCGTCCCCCGCATACCCGTTCGGCTTCGGCCTCACGTACGGCGATGTCCAGTACCGCGCCGTTAGCTGTCCCAATCCGCAGGTCTCCATCGGTTCATCACTGGAAGTCATCGTCGAACTCGTGAATCAGGGATCCTGCAGGGTCGAAGAAGTCGTGCAGGTCTACGTCCGTGACCTCGTCGGTAGCGTCACGCGTCCCGTGCGAGAGCTCGTGGCCTTCAAACGCGTGCCTCTGGACGGGGGAGAAGTTCGCCACCTTCGCTTCGACATCGATACCGATGCCCTGGCCTTTTTCGGCCGGGACATGAAGCGGAAAGCCGAGCCGGGTCAATTCCACCTTTGGGTCGGCGGTAACGCCTCAGCAACCCTTCAAGCAGAATTCGAACTACTACCGTGAACGATTTATCCCCGGAGCGGCTGCTCGCCCGGATGACGCTCGACCAGAAGGTCGGGCAAATGACACAGCCAGAACGCATGCACATCACTCCGGATGAGGTGCGGGAGTACCACATCGGTTCCGTACTGAGTGGTGGAGGCTCCTTTCCCGGAGAGAACCGGCCCGAAGACTGGGTAGAGATGAACGATGCGTTCTGGGAGGCATCCATGTCTGATGGGGACGGGCGCCTCGCCATTCCCATCCTGTATGGCGTCGATGCGATTCACGGAAACAACAACGTGCTCGGCGCGACCATTTTCCCTCACAACATCGGGCTCGGAGCTGCACGCGACCCTGATCTGATCGAGCGAATCGCCAGGGTGACTGCCCGGGAGATTCTTGCTGTCGGAGTGGACTGGACCTTCGCACCCACCCTCGCGGTCGCCCGAAACATCCGTTGGGGAAGAACCTACGAGAGTTATGGGGAAGACCCGGCCCTCGTCTCGTCCTACGCCGATCGCTTTGTCACAGGCCTCCAGCTTGGGCTTGGACCAGACGGCGTACTCGGATGTGCGAAACATTGGGTCGGTGACGGTGGGACCACCGATGGAACAGACCAGGGTGATTCAGCCGTCTCAATTGAGACGTTGGACGCCGTCCATGTCCGACCGTACCGCACTGCAGTTCAGGCGGGCGTTGGCGCGATTATGGCGTCCTTCAACAGCTGGAATGGCCAGAAGTGTCACGGCAGTCGAGCCCTGCTCACGGACAAGCTCCGGGGCGAACTCGGGTTCGAGGGCCTCATCGTCTCCGACTGGAACGGGACAGAGCAGCTATCTGCGGACTTCACCGAATCCATCGCGCTCGGGGTGAATGCGGGCATAGATCTGATCATGATGCCCGAAAAGTGGAAGAGGCTGATTCACGATTTGAAGAGCCTGGCACTGGACGGCACCGTACCGATGGAGCGGATCGACGCCGCCGTCCTTCGGATTCTTCGAGTCAAGTTCGCCATGGGGCTCTTCCATGCCCCTCGCCCGGCAGAGCGGAAGTGGTCGAACTCGAAGACCTTCGGCGGCGCCGATCATCGCGCTGTCGCACGTGAGGCCGTCCGGAAATCGCTCGTGCTCTTGAAGAACGTTGGGGACCTTCTTCCCCTAGAGCGCGAGGCCAGTATCCTCGTCGCAGGGAAGAACGCCCACGACCGAGGGCACCAGTGCGGCGGGTTCACCGTCGCGTGGCAGGGTCAATCCGGAAACGACGTCATAGCGGGCGGCACCTCAATCTGGGAGGGTATTCAGGACGTCGCTCCCCAGGCCGTACTCAGTCCCGATGGTGCCGCCGTAGATCAGGACGCGTTCGACGTCGCCATCGTCGTGATCGGCGAGCGACCGTATGCGGAGGGGATGGGCGATATTCGAGCGGCCGACACGGTCGTCGCCCCTGGTTCAGGACCCGGGATCATACCCGGCGCACCCATCGAGCGCCTCCAGCCGTACGCCGAGTCTCTCGAACTCGCGGTCAATCACCCCGAGGATCTGGCCACGATCGTTCGCATCGCGAAGAAGGGAATTCCCGTCGTTGCCGTCCTCCTGTCTGGTCGTCCCCTCGTCGTGACCGCGGAGATGGACGCAGCCACGTCATTCGTTGCAGCCTGGCTGCCGGGATCCGAGGGAGCCGGCGTCGCAGACGTTCTCTTCGGCGACCATGACTTCCAGGGCCGTCTGTCGTTCTCGTGGCCAGCACGACCCGAGCAAAACCCCAATCGCGAGGACCCCGATTACCACCCGCGCTACCCCGTCGGCTTCGGCCTCACCATGAAGTGACACTGGCGCAGGCCCGAACGAAGCGGCGAGCGTCGATTGCCGGAATGGTGCGAAGCTCCGCGGTGGAGGCCGGTGCTCCCAGATCCGAACGCTTCGGTTGAGCGCAATCCTCAGGCTCTAGCAGCCAGCACTGCCCCGCGCCGACGTTCGAGCTCCTGTCGGACTCGATGGGCTCGCTCTTCCGTGATTGGATAGGTGGCGATCGCCCAGATCGCAACTGCAGAAGCTACCATCGGGATGACTACGTCGAACAACCTCATCAGAAAGATTGCTCGCTCCGTCTGATCGCCACCCAACTCGACGTCGAACCCGGTCGCGTTAAGAAGGAATCCACCTCCCGCCAACGCTGCCGCCATCCCAAGCTTCACGACCCACCAATAAATCGAACCGAACATCCCTTCCCGACGCTCGTTGCATTCCAGCTCATCTACGTCAACCACGTCCGCCATCATCGAGCCCATCAACGTGAAGAGTCCACCGAGACCGAATGCCATGAACGGCGCTGGAAGGAGCACGAGCCACGGATGGTCGGGGTTGTACGCGAACCACTTCATTCCGTACCCGAGAATCGAGATCCCGGTCGAGAAGAAGAAGGCACGCCGCTTTCCAATTCTTGTTCCAAGCCACGTCACGAGGAAGATGACGACGAAGGTCGAGATTGCCCCCAAGGTTCCTGCGTATCCGGCGTACTCCGCACCCAAGGCCTGGTCACCCCCGAAGACGTAGTAAATGATCACGTAGAACTGAAACGACGAGATCAACATGAAGCCGTTGAACACAAGGAATGTCGCGGCACACAGCTTTAGGAATGGCCTTGACTTCAACGTCGCACCGAAGCCTTCAAAGAAAGACCTGAGCTGAATGCCCAGACTGCCGGAGCCGGCAGGCTCGCCCTGATGCCGTAAAAGCTCCTCGTCGGTCCGCGTCTTGAAGCGTTCTCTCAGTAGGACGGCAGGAAGAACGCCGACCACGGCCGCAAATATGCCGATCACGATCGCGAGACCCGCAGCCCCGGCCACTTGGTCATCAAACCAGGCTTGGTTCGTCATGATCCAGAGAAACCAAGGTGAAACGACGTACGCCAACTGCCCGATGAAGTTCTGGACACCCATCAGCCGTGTGCGTTCGTGATAGTCGGGCGTGAGCTCGTACCCGAGGGCGACCCAGGGCGTCGCGAAGACGGTATATGCGAGGTAGAAGACCAGCGAGCCGACAAGGAAGAACCAGAAATAGAACTGCTCGCTCTGATCCCTCGGCAACTGCCACAGAAGCGCATAGATCACCCCCGCAGCGATCGCTCCGCCGAAGATGTAGGGACGGCGACGGCCCCAGCGAGATCGGGTATGATCGGAGATATAGCCCATCATCGGGTCGGTGATCGCGTCCGTCAGCCTTGGCAAGGCGCCGAGAAGTCCGACCAGGGCAGGGTTCATGCCCAGCCCCAGGTTCAGGATGATCACCATCCCCCCGATCGCGGCGGCAAGCAGATTGTTGACGAAGGCACCAAGTCCGTAAACGACCTTGTGACCAAAGGAAATGCGGTCCTCTGGAGCGGTCGCGTAATGGGGTACCTCATCGACGGACAGGCGGTTGTGCCACGCAGCGAAAGCGATCTTCCAGAGCCTCGTTACCGCCTTCATCGCGCTTGCTCGTACACGCGAATCCAGTCTACAAGCATGCTCTGTGGAAATCGCACGTCCGGGGTCGGGGCACCACCGGAAAACGTGCCGCCAATCGCGACGTTCAGGATGATGTAGAACGGGTGATCGAAGACCCAATCCCCGCGACCCTGGACCGTCGTGCGTGTGACCACATGGAAGAGTTCGTCATCGAGGTACCACCGAATGACACCCTCTTCCCACTCGACGGAATACACGTGAAAGTCGTCGTCGAGGCGACCGGACGGGATCGCATATCGAGCCGAGACGCCCCGCCCCGCCGAGTAGCCAGGACCGTGCACGGTTCCGTGGACGACCGTGGGCTCCTGACCACGGTATTCCATCACGTCGATCTCACCTGACTGCGGCCAACCCACGGTCTCGAAATCAGAGCCAAGCAGCCAGAATGCAGGCCAGTATCCCTGGCCGAGTGGCAACTTGATCCGTGCGGAAAATTTGCCGTACGCTTGCTCGAATCTTCCCGCCGTCGTGATCCGCGCGGACGTATAACTCCGGCCCATGAAGGACTCCCGTCTGGCCGTGATGGCGAGGTTGCCGTTCCCGTCGAGTGACGCGTTCTCCGGACGGTCCGTGTCATACTCTAGCTGCTGATTTCCCCAATCGGTCCCGACATCGAAGTTCCACCATCGGGGGTCCGGAAGCTGACCCTCAGGGCCGTCGAACTCGTCGGACCACACGAGCTCCCAGCCCTTCAGGTCCTCAGACCAATCGGAGCATGCGCCGAGACCGACCGCGAAAAGGGCGACGAAAACCCAGGGCCGGCCTTGCCACCCTGCCAGCCTCACGCGGCCGTGACTTCGGGGAACAGACGCGGATCTTTCAGCGCGGCATCGAGGACGAGGGTCGCTGCCCCAACCGCAATCGCTCGAGGGCCGAGTTCGCTGGTCCGGATGTCGACCGATGCAACGGAGTTCGCGAAGGTACGTCGAACCACCGTCTCGCGGAGCGGAATGATCAAGGAGTCACCGAGAGTCGAGAGGCTCCCCCCGAGAATCACCGCTGCAGGATTCAGCAGATTCAAAACATCGGCAATCGCTATCCCGAGCCTTCGGGCAGCACGACGGGTCAAATGCAGCGCCAGGGGGTCGCTCGCTAAGGCTGCCGATTCGATCTCGCTCATCGTGATTTCATCGGACGCAAGAAGACTCTGGGGAAAGTCACCGCGAAGCGTTCGCGCCTGAGCAATCAAGGCCTCCGACCCTATGAACGTGGCCAGACACCCACGATTACCGCAGACACACGCCGGACCGTCACTGTCGATCGTCACGTGCCCGATCTCACCCGCGACGCCACTCGCACCGCGGTAAATCTCGCCGCGGATCATGTAGCCGGCGCCGATTCCCGTTGCGAGTTTGACGTACGCGAAATCGTCGACGCCCCGGCCGGCGCCCCACCAGCGCTCAGCCAAAGCTCCAAGGTTCGCATCGTTGTCGACGAAGACAGGCGCATCGAATTCCGCCGTGAGACCGTCTAACCCACTCCGCCCTCGCCAGTCGGGCAAGGCGATGTCCGATAGCGTTTCGGGATTTCGCGGATCCACAGGACTCGGCACGGCAACGCCGATTCCCAGGAGCTGGCTCCGCGTCACCCCGCACTGCCGAAGACACGAATCCGAGAGTTCTACGAGCAGCGCCCCCGTCCCGTCGGGGTCGGATCGCACGGGATGGTCTCGGTGTTCCCAAGCCAGCACCCGGCCACGAAGATCCGTCACGGCTACCGATACGTGCGACGCACCCATGTCGATGCCCAGGATCGCGTACGCATCATACTGAAACGCCAGCATGATGGGACGCCGCCCCCCACGACTCGGGCCATCCCCGACCTCGGCTACGAGGCCGGTCCGCAGGAGATCCGAGACGATGTCCGAGACAGTAGAGCGGGAGAGACCGGTCCGCCGCGCGATCTCCGCGCGAGACAGCTGTCGTTGGAGCCAGATCAGCTGTAAGACGGTCTCCGAAAGGGGGCGACCCCGAGCCTCGGACGGAGATGACGCCATCGTCGTATCAAGGCTCGGGGACATGGATTCAGTTACGTCTACCTAAGACGTTGGGCTGAGACTACTTACGGAAATATACGTTGTCCACCCACACGGTCGCAGATCCGGTCGGCTGACCTACGATGATCATCTGCGACAGGTTCATCCGACTCGTGAGACCCGCGAAGTTCGCCAGCGGGATATCCAGCGTCACCCACTCGCCTGTCGTGAGCGCGGGCGTCGTCCCGGAGTTGAAGTCCAGCTGCTGCTCCGTGTCGTCACCGCCGCCAAAGGCGTTGTCCGCTCCCCAGTCCACCAGCTTGATCCCGAACTGGCTCGCATTCGGGCTCCAGATGTCCATCCGTAGATTGGTCATCCCCGACGCGTCGATGCTGTTCGCACCCGTGAACTCGATGCCGTTGAAGTCCAGCGACGAGTACTTCTTCGCGTCGTCTCCAGCGACCTGGACGTCCGCCAGCGCCGAAGAACTCCAGTCCGTCCGCCACGTGTTCACAGCCACATTCGTGTACGCGTTGCTGTACAGCGAGATCACGTCCGCCTCGCTCTCCGTCGGCGTCGGTGCAGCCGCCGTCGGCTCCGTCGCCGGGGCTGCCGCATCGTTATAGAAGTAGATGTTGTCCACCCACACGGTCGCAGATCCGGTCGGCTGACCTACGATGATCATCTGCGACAGGTTCATCCGACTCGTGAGACCCGCGAAGTTCGCCAGCGGGATATCCAGCGTCACCCACTCGCCTGTCGTGAGCGCGGGCGTCGTCCCGGAGTTGAAGTCCAGCTGCTGCTCCGTGTCGTCACCGCCGCCAAAGGCGTTGTCCGCTCCCCAGTCCACCAGCTTGATCCCGAACTGGCTCGCATTCGGGCTCCAGATGTCCATCCGTAGATTGGTCATCCCCGACGCGTCGATGCTGTTCGCACCCGTGAACTCGATGCCGTTGAAGTCCAGCGACGAGTACTTCTTCGCGTCGTCTCCAGCGACCTGGACGTCCGCCAGCGCCGAAGAACTCCAGTCCGTCCGCCACGTGTTCACAGCCACATTCGTGTACGCGTTGCTGTACAGCGAGATCACGTCCGCCTCGCTCTCCGTCGGCGTCGGTGCAGCCGCCGTCGGCTCCGTCGCCGGGG
>Ga0181594_10002645_pt1 | contig 16395 bp, 13 predicted proteins | sample 071ome_18_FD_145603 | JGI IMG/M metagenome (GOLD analysis project Ga0181594, IMG submission 145603) | Coastal salt marsh microbial communities from the Groves Creek Marsh, Skidaway Island, Georgia - 071413BT metaG (spades assembly) | ecosystem: Environmental > Aquatic > Marine > Intertidal zone... | reverse complement strand
TCGCACGACTGTTATGGCGGGACGGAGCGCCTCCTCACGTGGTGGCAGGACCAAGGGAAGTTGGAGGTCTCTTTCGTCGACCTCTCCGATCCGCGTCAGCTTGAGGCGCATCTGCGCGAGCAGACCAGGGCCATCTGGGTCGAGACGCCATCGAATCCGTTGCTTCGGATAACGGATCTTGAGCAGGTTGGTCGGATTGCAAGGGAGGCCGGCATTGATCTCGTTGTCGACAACACGTTTCTGACACCGCTCCTGCAGCGACCCATCGACTTTGGGGCGACGTTCGTTGTGCATTCGACGACGAAGTATCTGAACGGACACTCCGATGTCGTCGGAGGCGCCATCATTGCGGCAACCGAGGAAGGACGGGAAGCGGTGCACTTTGCGGCAAACGCCCAGGGAGCAACCGCCGTACCGTTTGACAGCTGGCTGATCCTGAGAGGTCTGAAGACGTTGCCTCTCCGCTTGAAGCAGCATCAGGAAAACGCCCGGGCCGTAGCCGAATTCCTGCAGTCCCACCCCGATGTCGAGGAGGTCTACTACCCTGGCCTTGCCTCGCACCCGGGACACGATACGGCAGCCAGCCAGCAGTACGGATTCGGGGGCATGGTGTCCTTCCGGGTTCGGGACGGATTTGCCGTGGCCCGCCTGTTGGCCGCGACGCGCGTCTTCACGCTGGCTGAGTCTTTGGGTGGGGTGGAATCCTTGATTGAACAGCCCTCCACGATGAGTCATGCCTCCATGCGTCCAGAGGCTCGCAAGGCGGCCGGTATCACAGAGGAGGTGGTCCGCCTATCGGTTGGCATTGAGCACTCTGAAGACCTGCTCTCCGATCTTGAGCAGGCGTTTGAGGCAGCCTCCACGCCGGCCGGCTGGAACAGCTACTCCACGGGCCTTGAAGAGCCATCCCTGGACGCCATCCTGGCCGTGCAAGGATGAAGTCCACCCGGGAGGGGAAGGCTACCCGTTCAGTTCGTCCCCGTACATGGGCCGTTTACCTCTAAAAAATAGACCCGATTGAGCTTTTTATGCTGTTTGCGGGTATACCAGACATCATTCATCGCACCCTACCAGTCAAACCAGCGGCTACGGCCCTGACGTTCAACCATGCATATTGATCTTGAAGGACAAACGATTCTCGTAACGGGCGCCAGCCGCGGAATTGGTCGTGAGATTGCCCGGCAGCTGGGAACCTCGGGGGCCACAGTGGCCGTGCACTATGGCTCGTCATCGGATGAAGCGGTCGCCCTGTGCAAGGAGATCGGTGGGCGCAGCGAAGCGTTTCGTGCCGATCTGTCCGACGCCGCCGAAACGGATCGACTGTTCCGGGATGTGGTCGACGCCTACGGCCGCGTGGACTGTGTAGTCAACAACGCCGGTATCGCGGTGCACTCGCCGCTCGGAAGTGACCTCGATGACTGGGTGCGTGACTGGGACAACACCCTTCATGTGAACACCCGTGCCGCCGGCATACTGACACGTTCTGCCGTACCACATTTCATGGAGCATGGTGGGGGAAGGCTCATCTACATGGCCTCCCGTGCCGCCTTCCGGGGGGACTCGGAGGACTATCTGGCCTATGCAGCTTCCAAGGGAGCCATGGTTTCCATGGCGCGCTCTGTGGCTCGCGCTTTCGGCAAGCAGAACATCAAGGCCTTCACCGTAGCCCCGGGCTTTGTCCGAACGGCCATGGCGCAGGATGCCATTGATGCCTACGGCGAAGAATTCGTTCTGGGTGGTATTGCGCTTGACCGGCTGACAGAGCCTGCAGACGTAGCACCCACAGTTGTCCTCCTGGCCAGCGGGTTGTCTGATCATGCGACCGGCTGCTCCATCGATATCAATGCGGCAAGCTATGTCCACTGACGCGTTGCATAGCACCCATAGCCAAAAAGTTGTCAAGGTCCTCAAGTTCGGAGGCACCTCGGTCGGTTCGGCGGAGGCGTTGGAGCGCCTGGTCGGTATCGTGTCGGCAGAGGAAATGGGTTCGCGACCGCTTCTCGTGGTTTCGGCCCTCTCGGGCGTAACCGACTGGCTCCATGCCTTGGAGACGGAGACACACCGCAAGCGGCAGCAGGTATGGATGCGCAAATTGGTGCGCAGGCACCAGGCCCTTTCGGCCGAGGTGCTCGATCACGAACGCCATGGACGCTATCTGAATCGATTGTCTGAATGTATTGACCTCTTGCGTGACACCCTGCGGCGGCCGCCCGGTCCCATGCGCTCACATGTCATCTGGGCCAGCGGCGAATGGATGTCGGCGCCCCTGGTTGCCCTGATTCTGGAGCGACATGGTGTGTCTTCAGAATGGGTGGATGCCCGCCGCTTGATCCGCGTGGTCGAAAGCGCATCCGGTTCCTGGGTCGTCGATCGCAATAAGACACGGGCGCAGACCGAGTCATGGTATCGTCGTCTGCCCGCGGGGCGTGTACCCGTGATCACGGGATTCCTTGGCGCCGAGGAAAATGGTCAGGTCGTTACGCTGGGTCGGGGAGGCAGCGACTACTCTGCATCACTGATTGCAGAGGCCGTCGGGGCCTCGAAGTTTGATCGATGGACCGATGTCGATGGGCTCTACACAGCCGATCCGCGCAAGAATGAACAGGCGGGTCGTTTTCTGTATCTCCTGCTTGAAGATGCCACGACCTGGAACGAAGCCAATCAACTGGGCATGCATGCGCATGCCTTCGAGCCGGTGCTGCATGCGTGCATTCCGGTGCACGTGCGCTCGACCCGTCACCCGCAGGGAGATGGCACGCTCATTTTACCGGCCCGTCTCCCCAAGCGGGTCGAAAAAGACGCCCGCGAGCTGATGAACCGGACGCGAGCAGCCATCTGAGGAAACGTACCGCGACCGCTGACAGGCGCAGGCATGTTGCCATCGGTACCACCGGCATTATTTCTACTTCATTGGTGATGCAATCATGAAACTACGCGTTGGAATCCTGGGTGCTACAGGCGCCGTCGGTCAGAAATTCATTCGCCTGCTCGATGGTCATCCCTGGTTTGAAGTGACGGCTCTGGCAGCTTCCGAGCGCTCCGCGGGCAAATCCTACCGCGATGCGGCGCACTGGATCGAGTCGACGCCGCTGCCGGCATCGATTGCGGAGATGGAGGTGCAGTTGTGCGAACCTGGCCTTGCATGCGATCTGGTTTTCTCAGGGTTGGACAGCTCGGTGGCCGGACCGGTCGAAAAGGCGTTCGCGAAAGCCGGGTACCCCGTGATTTCGAATGCCAAGAACCATCGCATGGATGAGGACGTGCCGCTGCTCATTCCGGAGGTCAATCCGGAGCACCTGGCGCTGATTGAGCGGCAGGAAACACCCGGCTTCATTGTTACCAATCCAAATTGCGCTACCGTGGGGTTGACCATGGCCCTCAAGCCATTGCAGGATGCCTTTGGGATCGAAGCAGTGCAGGTGACGACGATGCAGGCGCTATCGGGCGCCGGTTATCCCGGGGTTGCCTCGCTCGATGCGGTGGCCAACGTGATTCCGTTCATCGGAGGCGAAGAGGACAAGTTGGAGACCGAGCCCCTGCGGCTGCTCGCGCCTCTTTCCCGGGAGGATGGACAGCCTGTGGTACGCGCCCTGGATATTCCCATATCGGCCCAGTGCAATCGGGTGCCTGTCCTCGAAGGTCATCTGGAATGTGTTTCCGTGAAATTGGCCAGCTCCTCGTCCATTGACGGCGTGCAAAAGGCGTTGGCTGCCTTCGAGTCGCCCGATGAGGTAGCCTCCCTACCCACGGCGCCGAGCCGATGCCTTCTCGTTTTGGAGGAGGAGGCGGCTCCGCAACCGCGCCGCGATGTGGATCGCGGCGCGGGCATGACGGTCAGTGTGGGTCGTGTCCGTTCCTGCCCTGTTTTCGACGTCCGCTTCGTTGTACTCAGTCACAACACCGTCCGTGGCGCTGCTGGCGGAGCCATCCTGAACGCAGAGTTGCTGGCAGCACGGGGTCTCCTGGCGCACCGAGACGCGTAGTCGCATCCTCGATGGCGGGATGATTGACGGCAACGCCGTATTTTGCAGCGTTTCCGTTACGTCCACAAGCGTCCTTTCTCCATGCCTGACTCCGCCGCTGCACAGGATTTTCTGGATCACACCCTGATGGGTATGGCTCTGATCGATTGGGCCGAACTGCTTGGCATCACGCTCGCCTTGACGCTCGTTCTGGTGGCGCTTCGCCACTTCTTTTTTGGTCGGTTTTCGAGGTTGGCCGAGCGAACGACCAACCGTATCGACGACATCATTGCCGAGGTCCTTCATGGCATGAGGACCTGGTTCCTTGCCGTTGTTGCCTTCTACGTTGCGGTCGAGTTCATCGCAGCCGATGCGCCTGCCATTCCCTGGCTCCTGCGCCTGGTCTTCGTGGGCCTGCTCTTTCAGATCGGCCTGTGGGGCAATGACCTTGTCCGGATCGGGACCGAGTGGTACGTCGAGGCGCGTGAAGGGGAGGCCAGTCAGATCACGGCCGCCAGAGCCATGGCTATGGTGGGTCGCCTGGTGCTCTGGACCCTGGTGTTCTTGGCGCTCTTGGACAATTTTGGCGTCGACGTAACCGCCCTCGTGGCCGGGCTCGGAATCGGTGGTATTGCCATTGCCCTGGCCGTTCAGAACGTCCTGGCGGACCTCCTGGCCTATGTTTCGATCGTAGCCGATCGCCCGTTCGTGTATGGAGACTATCTGGTCGTTGGTGATTACTCCGGTACGGTTGAGCACATCGGCATCAAGACGACACGGATTCGGAGTCTGACCGGCGAGCAGATCATCTTCTCCAACAATGATCTCCTGGGAAGCCGCGTGCGCAACTACAAGCGCATGAACGAGCGGCGCGCGCTCTTTTCCGTGGGTGTGACCTATGACACGTCGTACGAGATACTGACCGAACTCCCCGAGATGCTGAGAGGGATCGTTGAGGCGCAGGAGAATGTGCGCTTCGACCGCGCCCACCTGAAAACGTTCGGGGATTTTGCAATCCAGTTCGAGGTGGTCTACCACATGGTTGTGCCCGACTACGCCGTGTTCATGGACACACAGCAGACCATCAACCTGGCCATCCATCGTCTCTTTACAGACCGTGGCATCGAGTTCGCCTTCCCCACGCAGACCATTCATCTGGAGAAGTGATACGCATCCTCCAGGTCGTATTCAGCGGGGTTACGACCGCAAGGCCAGCCGGATGATTTCTTCGGCGTTGCGGATGGAGGGATCCTTGCGCAGTACGCCGATCACAGCTTTTTCGGCTGCCGAGCGCGAGAGGCCGAGGGCCTCGAGCGCAGCCATGGCATCGGCCCGGAAATTTCCGTCGGGTGGGACCCCACCTGCCGTCGATTCGCCCACGTCGCCGCCATCTTTTTCGAAGCGATCCCGCAGCTCGATAATCAGCCGCTCGGCCGTCTTCTTACCGATGCCGGGAATGCGGGTCAGCATGGCCGCATCGCCCTCGAGGATGCGCTGGCGGATTTCAGAAGGACGCACGGCAGACAACGCGGCCAGGGCCAGCTTGGGACCGATACCCGATACGGCCAGCATCATTTCGAAGACGCGCCGCTCTTCCGTGGAGAGGAATCCGAAGAGGGTGATGGCATCCTCACGGACATGATGATGCGTCAGCAGCGTGGCATCCTCGCCCGGCTCGGGCAGGCGCTCATAGGTGGATGTCGGAATCAGGATGCGGTACCCGATCCCTCCCACATCGATGACAGCTTCCGTGGGTTTCTTGCCGGCCAGGCTTCCGGACACGTAATCGATCATGCCGTGCTCTCCTCCTTCAATGCGTTCATCATTTCCTCGATGGCCGCCCGGTTGACGCCGGCCACGATAGGCATGCGCCGACCGCCGCCGAAGCCTTTGACACTGACGCGCAGTCCCGGCGGTGCCTGCTTTCGCTTGTACTCGTTGCGATCCACGGCATCCAGGATGCCCCGCACGAACGCGCGGTCATGCCCGGTGGCTTCCGAAATGGCACCTTCATCCTGCCGCTCTTCGATGTAGCGCCTGAGGATCTCATCCAGCACCGGATACGGCGGCAGCGAGTCCTCATCCTTCTGATCCGGTCGGAGCTCGGCCGAAGGCGGCTTTTCGATGCTGGATACGGGAATCCGCTCCCTGCCGGCCCGCTCGTTGATATGACGGGCCAGCGCATAGACATCGGTCTTGAGGACGTCGGCCAACACGGCCAAGCCGCCGGACATGTCTCCGTACAATGTCGCGTAGCCCATGGCCAGCTCACTCTTGTTGCCGGTGGTCAGGACCATACGCGAGAACTTATTGGCCACTGCCATCAGCAGCACGCCCCGCGATCGGGCCTGGATGTTTTCTTCCGCGATACCGAACGGAGTGCCTTCGAACAGGGGTTTGAGGATACCTTCGAAGGCATTGACCGCGTCCCGGATGGGCAACTCGTGGAAGGCGATGCCCAGGTTGCGGGCCAGGGCTTCGGAGTCCGATACGCTGCCTTCCGAAGAATGCACCGAAGGCATGGTGATGCCCGATACCCTGTCCGGCCCGAGGGCCTCCACGGCAAGCGCAGCGGTTACTGCGGAGTCGATGCCACCGGAGAGCCCGATCACCACGTCATCAAAGACGGCCGTCTTGTCGACGTACTCGCGGATCCCCAGCACCAGGGCATCGTGCAGATCCGTGATGCGATCGTGCGCCGGCACATGGTATGGGGCATCGGATGCCGTGTCCCAATAGATCAGGGCTTCCTGGAACGACGGTGCGCAGGCCAGGAGACTTCCGTCGGCCGCGTGCACCCGCGAATCGCCATCGAAAATAAGCTCGGTATTGGCGCCCACCTGATTGGTCATCAGGAAGGGGACACCATGGCGACGGCACAGGGTGGTGATGATGCCGGTGCGTACGTGGTGCCGATCATGGGCGTAGGGCGAAGCCGACAGGTTGACCAGAAGGTCCACGCCCTGCGCCACAAGCTCAGCGACCGGATCCCTGTCATACATGTGGTAGGTGGCATACTCCTCCAGATTCCACATGTCTTCGCAGATGTGCACGCCCAGGCGCATTCCTTTGAATACCAGCGGCTCCTGTCCGGTGGCCGGCTCGAAGTAGCGGTACTCGTCGTAGACGTCGTACGTGGGCAGGAGCATCTTGGCCGTGGTCTGCACAGGTTGTCCGGCTTCGAGCAGCAAGGCTGCGTTCAAAAGCTTCTTGCCGATCGGATTCGGGTTGCGTACCGGAGCTCCGATAATGGCCCCCATGCCATTCGGGACGCGTGAATGGATCAAGCGGATGGCTGCCGCCACAGCATCCACGAAGGCTGCGTTGTCGAGCAGGTCATGGGGCGAATAGCCCACGACGCTCAGTTCCGGAAAAACGATCAGGTCCGCACCCTCGCGCGCGGCACGCTCCATCCACTGGATCGTGCGTCGGGCATTGCCGGTCAGATCGCCGACGATAGGGTTGAATTGTGCGAGAGCAATTTTCATGGAGGTGTGCAGCTTGGCCGTGGGGTTCACGAACCAGTGGGCCGTGCGTTCCGGTAAGAGCGCTTGAGGCACTGCTGGAAATGATGGACACCGCCTTCGAGATCATACGAGAACCGGCCTTGATCGTACGCCCGGGACTCCAGTCCTTGCTGGACCCGCTCGCAGATGTCGATGTCCTCATCCTGCACCTGGTCGGCAAATGCGCGGTCGGCCTGGATACGATCGGGATCCTCAGCCAGGATGTCGGGCGTGTAGTAGTAGTCGAAGACCGTCTGGCAAGCATTCCACCCCTTGGCATCCACCCGGTTGACCTGCAGCCTGCCCGGGAGGATATTCAGCATGATGTTGGGGTAGATGAAGTAATAGTAGGCCTGCTCGTCGGGAGCGCCGTAGATGTTGTCATCATCCCGGAAAGGACTGTGCTGCAACGAGTAGTGCTGCATGACGTCGGTCTGGTAGGATCGGAAGTCCAGGACGTCGCACAGGTCCGGATGCACGAGGGGGATATGGTAGCCCTCGAGGTAGTTGTCCACGTAGACCTTCCAGTTGGCCCTTACGTCGTAGCGATCCCGCTGGTGGAAGTCCAGGGAGGCCATTTCCAATGGTGCAATACGCTCCACGATACCATCGATCACTTCGTCGAAGGGAGGGGCCTTCTCGGGTTCGAGGCAGCAAAAAATCATGCCCTGCCACTCACGCACGGCCACCGCGTCGAGCCCGAAATCCTTCTTGTCAAAGAGCTCCGTACGGTCGAATCGGGGCACCCCGCGCAATGAACCATCCAACAGATACGTCCACCCGTGGTATTTGCACTGAAGCACCTTGGAATGACCACATTCCTCCATGGCCAGCGGTCCCCCACGATGCTTGCACACATTGAAGTAGGCCTGGAGCTCGCCCTCCTTATCCCGGATGACCACAATCGGGTTTCCGGCAATGATGTCGCTCATGAAGTCGCCATGATGGCGCACGCGCTCGGCCGGACCGACGTATTGCCACGTTCGGGCCATGACCACGTCCCGATCGAATGCGTGGAAGTCCGGATGGACGTACCACGCCGACGGAATGGTCTTTGAACGCGCCAGGGGCGCTTCTTCGAGCGCCTCGTCGGTCAGCAGGGGGGCAATGCCGGCAGGTATCATGGGCGCAGGCGATGGGATGGGAGGAACGAGGACAAGTTACGAACTGCCCCCCGTAGCCATGCGCTGCCGGAGGGCACTGCTGACAGCTTCCAACGGCATGTCCCGACCGGTCCAGATCCGGAACGCAGCAGCGGCCTGGCCGATAAGCATGGGAAGACCCCCGATGACGCTGGCGCCTGCCGCTTGGGCAGCGGCCATAAGCCGGGTGGTCTCGGGCGCATAGATCAGATCGTATACGGTTTGTTTCGCGTCGAACGCAAAATCGTCCGGGAGGGCAGAGGCAGCTTCCATCGGCGCCATCCCCACGGGGGTCGTGTTGACGATGAGGTCTGCCTCAGCACAGACCCCAACCCGCTCTTCCCACGGCGCTGCACAGATGTCGGGAATGGCGCGCGCCGCGGCCTCGCGCCGCGCCGTCACGACCACCTCGGCCAGTCCCAGCTCCCGTGTCAACCCATGGGCCACGGCGCGCGCCGCACCCCCGGCTCCGAGCACGACGGCCCGGGCCATGGACCAATCCCGCCCCATGGCGCGCAATGGCCCCAGGAAACCGGCCACATCCGTGTTGTCTCCCACCAGGCGCCCGTCGCGTCGATAGACCGTGTTCACCGCACCAACCGCCCGCGCTGTATCGGAAAGCTCGTCCACCCGCTCATATACGGCCTGTTTGTGGGGAATCGTGACATTCGCCCCCACAATACGTTCCCCGTCTATCCCTGCGAGCACAGCGTCGAGATCAGGCTCAAGCACGTCCATCAGGGCATAATGCCAGTTCATGTCCAGCGCACCATAGGCGGCTTGATGGATGGTGGGTGACAGCGAATGCCCTGTCGGATGACCGATCAAGAAGCATGTTTTTCGGGGCATCTCGGTTTGTGTGGGATCCATGGCGATTCCGCGTCTGGGGCGTTGCATCTTACAAGGTAAGCACGTTGTTTCATGAAAGGCGTTCTCCTGGATATTCATCTCCCAATACCCTGCTCCCATGGCTTCGCACCCCAATTTCCTGCAGCAAGTCGACCGCATGTTTGCCAAGGCAGCCGCGCTGACTGATCACGCCGACGGGCTCCTGGCCCAGATCAGCATCTGCAATTCGGTCTACAAGATGGAATTTCCGCTCGTCAGGGATGATGGATCCATTGAGGTCATCAAAGCGTGGCGAGCCGAACACAGCCATCATAAGCTGCCCACCAAGGGCGGTATCCGATTTGACCTCTCGGTCAATGAAGACGAAGTGGCGGCGCTGGCTACACTGATGACCTACAAGTGCGCCATCGTGAATGTGCCTTTCGGCGGTGGCAAGGGCGGGATCAAGATCAAGCGCTCGGACTACTCCGATGCCGAACTCGAACGCATTACCCGCCGATACACGTTTGAACTCTTCAACAAGAGCTTCATCGGTCCAGGCACCGACGTGCCCGCGCCGGACTACGGGTCGAGCGCGCGGGAAATGGCGTGGATCATGGACACCTACCGTACCCTCTCGGACGATCCCCTTTCGGCGCAAGCATGCGTCACGGGTAAACCCATTGCACAGGGTGGTGTGCGCGGCCGCACGGAAGCCACCGGACTGGGTGTTTTCTTCGGCATCCGCGAGTGTGTTTCCTTCGAGGAGGATATGCAGCGCCGCGGCCTGACAAGCGGAATAGAAGGTAAAACGGTGGTCGTGCAAGGCCTGGGTAATGTAGGTTACCATGCGGCCAAGTACATGCAGGAGGGCGGCGCTACACTGGTCGGTTTGGCCGAGTACGAAGGCGCCATCCATAATCCGGAAGGCCTGGACCTCGAAGCGGTCATGGCGCATCGCAAGTCAACGGGATCCATCCTGAACTTCCCGGGCGCCACCAATATCGAGGAGTCGGCCAAGGCCCTCGAACTGGAATGCGATATCCTCATTCCAGCAGCCCTCGAGGGGGTGATCACAAAGGACAATGCGGCCCGCATCCAGGCCAAAATCATTGGAGAGGCGGCCAACGGCCCGGTAACAGCCGATGCAGATGCCATTTTGCTGGAGAAAAACGTCCTGATCCTTCCAGATGTCTTCCTCAACGCGGGCGGCGTGACGGTATCCTATTTCGAGTGGCTCAAGAACCTGTCGCATGTGCGTTTTGGCAGGCTGAGCAAGCGCTTCGAACAGGCCTCGAACGAGCGCATCGTCAAGGCGCTGGCTGCCGCCATGCAAGTGGACATTCCGAGCGATGAAATGATGCGACTGACGGCCGGGGCTGACGAGGTGGACCTGGTCTACTCAGGGCTGGAGGAAACGATGGCCGTGGCCTACCAGGAAACCCGTGAAACGGCACATGCCAAGGATACGGACCTGCGGACGGCGGCCTTCATCAATGCCATCAACAAGGTGGCCGTGACGTACTCTGAAATGGGTATTTTCCCGTGATAGCGAGCGGCGCTATCCGAGTCATGAAGGCAGTTCAGCCCTCGACGCGGCGCTCGGTCTCGGCATAGCAGGTTTCGGTCTCTGCCACGCGGACACGCACCGTGTGGATACGTCGCTCTTTCAGGAGATCGAGGTGTTCCCCAACCAGGTGATCAGCGAAGAAGACACAGATGTTCTCAGCCGTTGTGTCATAGGGTATGACGACATGGCGCCAGCCGCTCTCCTGCATGATGCCCAGCAGCTTGGTGTCGTTTTCGGCTACGACCGTGGCATGATCCCAGGCATCCACAATGGGAGCCAGTGCTCGTTTCAGATGCTTGAAGTCGATCAGCATCCCCTGCTCGTCCGGTTCGCCTTCCACCTCGACGAACATCTCATAGGAATGTCCGTGCAGATCGCGGCAACGGCCTTCATGCCAGGGGAGACGATGGGCTCCTTCCCAGCGGAATCGTTTGGCAACTTTCATTGAATCAGGCTTGGTGGTGCACGGGGGCTTTATTCGTCACGGCATACGTCCCGGGTCAATCCGAAACGAGGCGAAGAACGGTGCGATGTTGCCGTGCGTTCCGCAAGCGCGCTGAATTGGATATTCCCAAGGACTCAGACCCGCTCTGGAGATATCTCAGGCTCCGAGCCCACCATCAATCTTGATGGTTTCGGCCGTCACGAAAGAGGCCTGATCCGAGGCCAGCCACAGCACGACATCAGCCACCTCCTCGGGCTCTCCGATACGATTCATGGGATGCCAGCTGCCGGCTTCTTCCTCGTTTGCCTTCTCGTCCGTGCCGAACACCCGGTCGGCCATGTCGGATCGGATGACAGCGGGGCACACGGCATTGACCCGGATTCCCCGATCTGCGTATTCAAGCGCTGCCGCTTTCGTTATGCCGACCACGCCGAACTTGCTGGCGGCATAGCCTGAGCTGCCGGGAAATCCCTTGACGCCCGCCATGGAGGCCATATTGACGATGGAACCGCCTCCCGTGGCCAGCATGGCTGGAATCTGGTGACGCATGCAGAACCATACTCCCGTCAAATTGACGGCCAGTAGTTGATCCCAAGCCTCTTCCGGGTGGTCGGGCGTATCCACATTGAACGCGCCATCGATACCTGCATTGTTGAAGGCCACATCCAGCCCGCCGTAGTGTGCTACACAGGATGCAACCATGGCGCCAATCTGATCCCGTTGGGACATGTCTGCTGGGTGGAATACCGCTGTTCCACCCGCATCGCGGATGCGCTGGGCAACCGCCTCGCCCTGCTCCCTGCGTCGTGCCACGAGGAAAAGACGGGCGCCTTCACGCGCAAAAGCGTAGGCTGTGGCTTCCCCAATTCCCGCACTGGCACCCGTTATGAGGACGATCTTGTTTTGGAATCGGGACATGGCATATCGGGGAAAGGATGAGAAAGGCAGGGGGTGATCATGCGTTTGGTTCAGGCGACTTCGGTTACGCTCCTGCCCCGTAGTGGATACGGACGCGCACATTGCGTCCAAAAAAAGGCGCCCGGCGGTCCCACCAACCGCCGGGCGCTCCCCGTTAACCGGACGAAGTACTGAAGACCTCGCCCTGAGGTGAATTATCCCGGCCCGCGCTCCCGTGCACGGGCCGGGATATCAGTGCGGTCATCCACACCCACTGGTGTTTCCGCAGTTCGGGCATGAGTAGCATGCCCCGCTGCGCACCGTGATGCTGCCGCAATTTGAACAGGGAGGAGCATCCTCCTGGTTGGCGAAGGTGGTTTCGGTCTCCGTTGCCGTTGCCGTTTGCGTGGCGGTGGCGCCGGAGCGTCCGAGAAAGTCTTCCACCGTATCGCCTACGAGGGGGTCCACCGCGCTGTCGGTAGGTTCCGCCGTGAACATGTCAATCTGTTCGAGATCCGATGCGGGCTCTTCAAGCTCGGGCTCCTTCGCTGTTGCCTCTTCCACAGGCTGGGAAAGGAAGCGCATGGAGAGGTAGCGGAAGATGTAGTCCATGATGGACTTGGCAATCGGGATCTGCCGGTTGTTGGTGAACCCGTTGGGCTCGAAGCGCATGTGGCTGAACTTCTTGCACAGGTCCTCGAGAGGCACGTTGTACTGTAGCGCGATCGAGATCGACGTGGCAAAGGCATCCATCAGACCAGATATGGTCGATCCCTCCTTGGCCATCGTGATGAAGATCTCACCCGGCATCTTGGTATCGGGATACATGCCGATATGCAGGTATCCCTCGTGCCCGGCAATCGAGAACTTGTGGGTCAGCGATGGACGCTCATCTGGCAGGCGGTGGCGTACCGATTTATGGACGACCCGCTCTACAACTTTTACTTCTGGCTCTAGTGTTGTCGCCTGACCGTCGCCTGAGCTGACTTCCTTGACGCTTCCCTTGGTGTTGCCGCCCTTGGACGTGGCCAGAGGCTGGCTGCGCTTGGAGTTCTCGCGGTAGATGGCCACGGCCTTGAGACCGAGCTTCCATCCCTGCATGTAGGCATCCGAAATCTCTTCGACCGTCGTGCTCTCGGGCATGTTGACGGTTTTGGAGATGGCACCCGATATGAACGGCTGCGTGGCTGCCATCATCTTGATATGACCCATGTGATGGATCGAGCGGTGGCCGTTGAAGGGCTTGAAGGCACAGTCGAATACGGGCAGGTGCTCTTCTTTCAGCCCCGGGGCGCCCTCAATCGTGTCCTGCTCATCGATGAAGTCGATGATGGCTTTGGTTTCCTCGGCCGAATAGCCCAAGCGCTCCAGTGCCTCGGGCACCGTACGGTTGACGATCTTGAGCATACCATCGCCCTTGCCGGCCAACAGCTTGTACTTGACCAAGGCGATGTCCGGTTCGACACCTGTCGTATCGCAGTCCATCATGAAGCCGATGGTACCGGTCGGTGCCAGCACGGTGGCTTGCGCATTGCGGTATCCGTGGACTTCGCCAAGAGCCACCATGCGGTCAGCGGACTCGCGCGCGGCTTCCAGAAGGTACTCGGGGCAGGACGTGTGGATCGTGTCCACGGCGTCGCGGTGCATGCGCATGACCTCGAGGAAGGGCTCGCGGTTTTCGTCGTAGCCCTCGAACGTCCCGATTTTGGGATTGGCCGCAATCTCGGCCGAGCGGGCATAGGCTTCGCAATGCTCGATGGCCATGACGGCGCCGGCCACCGCGCGTCCTTCATCCGAGTCGTAGGGCAGACCCATGGACATCAGAAGAGCCCCCAGGTTGGCAAAGCCGAGGCCGAGCGGGCGGTAAAGGTGGGAGTTTTCTGCGACCTGCGCGGACGGGTATCCTGCGTTGTCGACCAGGATCTCCATGGCCGTGATGTAGATACGGGCAGCCGCGCGGAAGCGCTCCACGTGGAAGCTGCCGTCCGTCTTCTGGAATTTGCGCAGGTTGAGCGAGGCCAGATTGCAGGCCGAGTCGTCCAAGAACATGTACTCCGAGCACGGATTGCTCGAGTTGATGGCGTCCGTGTTCTTGCACGTGTGCCAGCGCTGGATGGTATCCTCATACTGTACACCGGGGTCGCCGCAGACGTGCGTTCCCTCAGCGATCTTCTCCAGGATACCCGCTGCGTCCACTTCCTCGATGACCTCGCCTGACTGCACTGCACGCAATCCATAGGGGGCATTTTGATCGGCTGCCGCCATGAGGGCGTCATCCACACGAACCGACTGGTTGACGTTCTGGAAGGCCACAGAACCATAGGCCGGACCGTTGAACGATCCGTCATAGCCCTCCTCGATGAGGGCCCACGCTTTCTTCTCTTCCTCCTGCTTGGCTTCGACGAACTCCATGATGTCCGGATGCCAGCTCTTGAGCGTCTGCATGATGGCAGCGCGGCGCGTCTTGCCACCGGACTTGATCGTGCCACCCGTGGCATCCTGCACCTTCATGAAGGACACCGGTCCGGACGGCGTACCGCCCCCGGAAAGTTTCTCACGGCTTGAGCGCAGTTTCGACCAGTCCGCGCCTACGCCTGACCCGAATTTGAAAAGCCGGGCTGACTCGCCCATCAGCTGCCAGATATCGTCGATGGAGTCTTCCACCGAGATGATGAAACACGCCGACGCCTGTGGGCGGATGTAGGGGTCCACCGCCGTTACCTTCTTCTTCTTCGGGTCCCAACCGAAGATCGTTTTTCCACCCGAGTCCTTGATACCGTACTGCTGATTCAGACCCACATTGAACCACACCGGGCTGTTGAACGCGCCGTACTGGTTGACGCAGAGCCAGGTCAGTTCCTGGTAGAACGTCTCGCCATCTTCCTTGGTGGCAAAGTAGTTCTGTTTGGTGCCCCAATCTGCGATGGTCCTCGTGACGCGATGGATGAGCTGGCGAAGGCTGTCCTCTCGACCCCCTTTGCTCGGGTGGGTACCGTTCTTGGAGAGTTCTCCGTAGAAATACTTGCTGGCTACAACGTTCGTGGCCAGCTGGCTCCAGCCAACCGGAAATTCAACGTTGGTCTGCTCGAAGATTGCTTCGCCGGTGTAGTTCTTGATCGAGGCATCCCGGCGCTCCCATTCGACGGAGTCGAACGGGTCGGCTCCCTGGGTGGAAAATACGCGGTCGATGGTCAGACCGCGGGTAGCATCCGTCGTGTTGTCTCCGAACAACGAATCCCGGTTGGTTTCAGGCATGGCTTCTCTTCAATTTTCGGGTGGGTAATCTGCGTGGCCGTGTCACACTACTCCTCTCTGAATGCACGGGCACGTGTGGGGTAACATCACTTTTTTACCGGGCGCGAGTGCAGATCGTCCGGGCCATCAGGTCGCGCACACTGGCGCGCAGGACCTGACGGCGGAACCTGCCTATCGGACTGCCCGGAGGGGGGGCGCACAAAGGCACGGGGCGGGAAGCCTTGGCAAACGGGCGTCAGCACCAATTTCCATGACAGTGGGACCGCTTCCGTACCCTTTTACGCCGCTGCACCAACCGAAAGGGTAGGGTCAATATGGCGGCGCGTGTCTCCAAGAGGCATCCGGCTGCGTGAGCCGCAAAAGTGCCAAGTGGTGACGGGTGCTCTTACCAATAAATGAGTGTAATCGCCGTTATGCAACTCCTTTTTGTCCACATTTACATATTTCATGTACCAGCCCGGAAAGCTGTCCTGAGGGCATCATTCACGGGGGAATACAGCCCTTAGGACGGGACAGAAGACGGATATAACCGTTATTGTGACTTGGTATTGTTGACAAGACTACCTGTGTCACCGAGGTTTTCCACAGGTTGTCTGTCAGATACCTCACTACCGGCCTGATTTTGACCCCAATAACGGTAATAAGCTCCAGATGCACGCTCATGCGCTTTTGCACGAACTTCTCGCTCGATCGCATGAACCCGAAACGCATTGGAAGGTAAGAGAGTGCTCTATCAGGGTCCTTCCATTTCCCAACCCCGTCCCACCACCATGGATGTCAACGAACGCAG
>Ga0181594_10002639_pt1 | contig 16411 bp, 13 predicted proteins | sample 071ome_18_FD_145603 | JGI IMG/M metagenome (GOLD analysis project Ga0181594, IMG submission 145603) | Coastal salt marsh microbial communities from the Groves Creek Marsh, Skidaway Island, Georgia - 071413BT metaG (spades assembly) | ecosystem: Environmental > Aquatic > Marine > Intertidal zone... | reverse complement strand
CCAGCGGGCTTATCGCCGCACTGAACACACTGCGTCAGGGCAAGGTTCTGGAGACGCCATCGGTGGCTGCACATGCAGCGACACAGGATGCTTCCTCGCTCGCCGAAGAGTCGGATTTGACGACTTCGGTGGCGCGTGCAGCGCAGGCGGAAAAACCTGCGGCAGCGGCCCGAACTGCGGTGGACAAGGGGATCCGGATCACCACCGAGGCACTCGCGAGACTGACAGCACTGGCGGCCGAGACGGTGGTCGAGGCTGGGCGCATGGAGCGCCTGGTCGAGGAGGGCGACGTACTGCGTGAGCGTCATCGTGAGCTGCGTGACGCGATGGGAACCCTGCGTTCCAGTCTGCAGGACAACGGAGCCGCCCAGGTCGAGATCGAGCGCATGACGCAGCTGATCGAGCAGCTCGAAGAATGCCGCCAGCTGCTGCGCGAGCGTGATGAGAAGCTGGAGCAATTCTCGTTGCGCAGCACGCAGCTGGCCAGCCGCCTGTCGCGCGAGACGCTGGCCAGTCGCATGCGCCCCTTCGGCACGATCGTGCGCGGCTTCCCCCGGCTGGTGCGTGACCTGGCGCGCGAACTGGAAAAAAACTGCCGACTGATCATCGCCGGTGAAGGCACGCAGATTGACCGCGAAGTACTCGAACAGCTCGAGGCCCCACTGAACCACATCGTGCGTAATGCGCTCGACCACGGAATGGAGTCACCTTCGCAGCGCGAAGCGGCAGGTAAGCCCGCACAGGGAACCCTGCGCCTGACTGCAGCCCATCAGGGCGGGCGTCTGCGTGTTTCCATTGCCGATGACGGCCGCGGCATTGACCATGAACGTCTGCGTGTCGCGATCGTCGAACGTGGTCTCGAGTCGGCGCAGAATGCAGCCCGTCTGTCGGCCGAAGAGCTGTACGAGTTTCTGTTCCTGCCCGGTTTTTCCACCGCTGCGAAAGTTAGCGAAATCTCGGGACGTGGTGTTGGTCTGGATGCCGTGCGCAGCATGGTGCAATCGGCCGGCGGGGCGGTCATCCTGACCAGTAGTCTGGGCGTCGGTACGACATTCAATCTCGAGCTGCCGATCACCCGGGCAGTTGCGCGCGTGCTGCTTGTCGATGTCTGCGGTGATCTGTTTGCGGTGCCCCTGGCGCGCGTGGAGCGCGTACTGCATGCATCACAGGACGAGTTCCGCACCGTCGAGGGACGGCCCTATGTCGCGCTGGAGGGTAGTGATGTTGCGCTGATACCGGCAGCCGAGGTGCTCGATCTTGAGGCGGACGCATGGTCGCAGGATCGATGCGCTGTATTGGTCATTGCCGAAGGTGCGCGCCGTTACGGGCTGGTGGTGGATAAATTTGTCGGAGAGACGGTGCTGGTCGTGCGGCCGCTCGATCCGCGCCTCGGTGAGCTGCCCGATATCGCGGCATATTCAACCAATGATGCGGGCGAGATCATCCTGTTCCTGGATGTGGACCAGATGGTGCGTGCCATGGACTCACTGATTACGGAGGGGCGCCTGCGGCGTCCCGGGGGCGATGCGGAGGACGGTCTGTCTCCGCTGCAGAAAATTCTGGTCGTAGACGATTCGCTCACCGTGCGGCAGGCGGAACGGCAGCTGCTCGAAAATGCAGGCTATCGCGTAGATGTGGCGGTTGACGGCGTGGAAGCGTGGAGTGCGTTGCGTCTTGGTGCGTATGACCTGCTGGTATCGGATGTGGATATGCCGCGCATGAACGGGATTGAGCTGGTGCGCCGTGTCCGCTCCGACCCGAGGCTTGAGAAGTTGCCGGCGGTGGTGGTTTCCTACAAAGACCGGGAGGAGGACCGCCTACGGGGACTCGAGGCCGGTGCGAATCACTACCTGACCAAGGGGGGATTGCTGGACAACACGCTGCTCGAGGTGGTGGCCGATCTCATCGGGGAACCCGGGCGCTGATCGATGGCGATCGCAGTAGGTATCGTCAACGATATGCGCCTCGCCGCGACTGTGCTGGAGCGCGCGGTGACGGCGGATCCGGAAATCAAGGTTGCCTGGATCGCGGCCGACGGACTCGAGGCGGTGAAGTGCTGCGCCGAGAATCGACCCGACGTCGTGCTGATGGATCTGGTGATGCCGAATCTGGACGGCGCCCGCGCGACGCAGCGCATCATGCGGGATACGCCCTGTCCGATCCTGGTCGTCACCTCGACCGTCCAGGGAAATATGGACCTGGTATACGAGGCGATGGGGCACGGCGCGCTCGATGTCTGCACGACGCCAGTTGTGGGGGATAAGCGTGAGGCCGACGACGGCGCCGAGCTGCGCCGTAAGATTCTCTCGATCCATCGCCTTGCCGTGCAGCGGCAGCTGCCTGCGGCATCGGGGAAAAAAGCGGTTGTGAGTTCGAAGCAGGAAGGCCAGCCCCTTGTTGCGATCGGGGCTTCAACCGGAGGTCCGGCCGCGCTGGAGACGGTTCTGTCCTGTCTCCCGGCCGATTTTTCCTGGCCGATTGTCATTGCGCAGCACATCGATGACGGCTTCGTCGAGGGGCTGGGACGATGGCTGTCCAAGCGCTGTGGCCGCCCCGTGGAGGTGGTGGAAAACCGCGCTGTGCTGTCTCCCGGCGGGATCTATCTGGCGCGTTCCCACGGGCACCTGGTCCTGCGGCAGGGCGGCGTGCTTGGCTACGATGCCGAACCAAAAGAAAGTTTCTACCACCCCTCCGTGGACATGCTTTTTCGCAGTGCCGCACGGCACGCAGCCGCGGGAACGATAGGGCTCCTGCTGACCGGTATGGGGCGCGACGGCGCAGAAGGGCTGCTCGCGATGCGTCAGGCAGGGCTCAGAACTCTTGCTCAGGACGAAGCAACTGCCGTGGTGTACGGGATGCCCGGTGCGGCAGCCGCACTGAATGCAGCGCAGGAAATACTGCCGCTCGGCGATTGCGGCGCACGTATTCAAACACTCACTCTGGAGTCGATCAGATGACCGATCATCCCGCGATAAGGGTTTACCTCGTAGATGACCAGCGCATGGTGGGCGAAGCCGTCAGGCGCCTGCTCAGCGAAGAACCCAATCTCGTTTACGACTATTGCCAGGATCCTGAGCAGGCTGTGGCCGGCGCGGAGGCGTTCGAGCCGACCGTGATCCTGCAGGACCTGGTCATGCCCGGGGTCGAAGGTCTGTCGCTGGTGGAGCGCTACCGCGACCATGAGACGCTGAAGCACGTGCCGATCATTGTCCTGTCCAGCCGGGAAGAGGCTACGGTCAAAGCCGATTCATTTGCGCGCGGCGCCAACGATTACCTGGTCAAACTACCGGATAAAGTCGAGCTGCTCGCGCGCATTCGCTACCACTCAACCGCCTATCGCCATCTGCTCGAGCGTAACGCGGCCTTTGCCGCGCTGGCAGAGAGCCAGCAGGCGCTGGCCGACGAGCTGGCGGAAGCGGCGGAGTACGTCCGCTCCCGGCTGCCTGCGGAAATGGATAACGAGATCGCCGTGCGCTGGGACTTCGAGTCGTCGACGTCTCTGGGCGGGGACGCATTCGGGTATCACTGGATGGATGACGACAACTTTGTGTGTTACGTGCTCGACGTGTGCGGGCACGGTGTCGGCGCCGCCCTGTTATCGGTATCAGCGATGAACGTCATAGCGGCGCGAACGCTGCGCGACATCGATTTCCGCGAGCCGGACCAGGTGTTGGCCGGCCTGAACGCGGTGTTCCCGATGGAACAGCACAACAACATGTACTTCACCATCTGGTACGGCGTTTTCAACCGACCCACGCGACGTCTGCGCTTCGGCACGGCCGGACACCCGCCCTGTCTGCTGTATCACGCGGGTCAGCGCGAGCCGGAACGGCTGGTGGCGACGGCGCTGCCGATTGGCGCGATACCGGGTGTGAGCTATCCGGTCGGCGAGACAACGATCCCTGTGGGCGGAAGTCTGTATCTGTACAGCGATGGTGTTTACGAAGTGCAGAAAACCAGTGGTGACGAGATGTCGCTGGATGAATTTGTCGACATCATCGCTGATCTCCGAGATCGCGGTGAGGGCGTCAAAAACGTGCGCGATGTTGTGGCTGAGATCCAGGGCAGGCCGACGTTTGATGATGATTTTTCACTGGTGGAGCTGAAATTCAGCTGATCGGCCGTGCGGAGGAAAGCATTGTGGGAACCCGTTTAGCAGGCAAACACGCGCTGATTACCGGCGGGAGCCGGGGTATAGGACAGGCCATCGCCGAGGCTTTCGCTGCGGAGGGCTGCACGCTGACCTTGAACGCCAGGGATCCGGACCGGCTGCAGCAACGATGTGACGCGATCGCACGGGATCACGGCGTAGAGGTGGTCGCTGCGCCGTGCGATGTGACAGACGGCGATGCCGTACGCGCGATGGTTGCCGCAGTCGATGCCGTACGGCCGATAGACGTGCTCGTGAACAACGCGGGGATCCACGTCCCAAACCGCTTCATCGACTACAGTTTTGAGCAGTTCCGTGCAGTGATGGAGAGCAACGTCTACAGCGTTTTTCACGTCACACAGGCGACCCTACCCGGGATGATGGAACGGCGGCAGGGGCGGGTAATCAATCTTGCGTCTTCGGCCGGCAAATGGGGCTCGCGCAACCAGAGTGCCTACAACGCATCCAAGCATGCAGTGGTCGGACTGACCCGCTGTCTGGGGCTGGAGATGGCCCCCTACAACGTCCTTGTGAACGCGATCTGTCCGTGGATTGTCGACACCGACATGGCAACTGGTTTCATGGAGCAGCACGCGTCCGTACTCGGTATCGGGCAGGAGGAACTTGCGGCGCGCTTCAGCGCTGCTGCGCCGCTGCAACGCTGGATCGAACCCCGGGAAGTGGCGGGTCTGGCGGTGTATCTCGCCTCTGACGACGCCAGCTATATCAACGGCCAGGCGTGGGCAGTTGACGGTGGCTACACCATGATTTGAGCCCCGCGTCGGGGCGAGGTGTGCAGGGCAAACAGGTGGCTCGTCGGAGTGCTGTCGGAGACCGCAAAAATCTGTTGAATTCCGCAAGCCGATGGCGCATAAAGTGCCGCCGCTTCCATCAGCCCGGACGTGGCACGACGCGACTCATCGGTGGGCGGTCCACCCGCGGCGGCAGCAGCGGCTGTGGCAGAGTTGTGCGATGGCGCGTTTTCCTCGAGTGGTGGTCGGCCCGGCAGGGGCGGGACGTGGGGTGTTTGCGGGACAGCTGATTGGCGCGGGGCGTCGCGTTCTGCGTTTTGGCGGCCCTGTGTTGGATGATCAGGCCCTGCGCCTGGCGCTGGCTGAGACGACCCACGATGGTTTTCTGCAGGTTGGGCCGCAGCGCTATCTAGGTCCTTCCGGGACGGCTGACGATCTCATCAACCACGCGTGCAGTCCGAACACCTTCGTCCAGGTTGGCCCGCGGACGGTCTACCTCGTCGCCCTACGGGATATTGAAGCCGGAGAGGAACTCACGTTTGATTACGCGACCACGCAGGTAGCGTTCCCGCTCCGTTTTTCCTGTGGCTGCGGCGCTGCAGAGTGCCGCGGTGAAATCGGTAACTACGATGAGATGCCCCTGGCCTTGATCACACGGTACCGCGCTCTCGGCGCGCTCCCGTGGTACGTGCTGGAATACCTGGACAAGGATGTGCAGCAGCTTGCGGGCTGAGCGTGAGATGCTCACTCAGCGGCATCAGCAGCGGCGGCCAGCCGTTGACCGCGTGCGCTTTTGTGACCGTTCTGCTCATTGCCAGTTGATGCTTTCGAGGTAGTCGCGCAACTGGCCTGCAGTGCGAAATTTTTTCAGGATCAGGCTGCGTTTGAGACCACAGCATACGGCCTTGATCTCTGCGCGCTGATGCCGATAGCGTCGCGCGCCGCCGAGCATGTCGTAGAAAACCCGCACCAGGTCGCAGACATCTCCCTGGATGTTTTCGCGCTGCGGCGAGTTCCAGCGGAACAGGTCTATGAGTTTGATTTCGTAGCCCAGTCCGAAGCGCCGGACGATCACGTTGTCAGCGTGCAGATCGCCGTGGTACTCGCGCGCCAGGTGGATCTCGGCCATGCCCGAGGCCAGGGCATGAAGAACGTGGAGCGCTTCAAACGGGTGCAGCGCCCGACCTGGATTACGCTGGATCACCGTGCGCAGTAGTTCTCCCTCGACAAACTCTGACAGCAGCAGTGTGACCGGCTGACCCTCGAAGTCGATGACATCCTGCGTGTGATACTGGATGAGGATGCTGCAGTGGCGCAGCTTGTGCAGTTTCTGCGCATAGCGCCTGGCGGCCTGATTTCGCAGGTTGCGGTGTGGGAAGAACAGTTTGGCGGCGCGCTCTATGCCGGTGCCGAGCTCGGTGATTTTGTAAACCTCGCCCTCCCAGCCGGCGCCCAGGCGGGCTTCGACCCGGTACTTGCCAGCGATGACAGCACCCGCGTCGAGGTCGAACTGATGGATTCGACGCGGGGTTTTCATGTGGCCGCCGGCCGACGCGGGGACGAGCCGGTGACCGCCCTCAGCACGTACTCAGCGAATCGCGACCGGATTGATGATCGCTTGTACGGAGCCGGCGAAACGCGGCTGACCAAGCACGAAAAGGAATTCCCATCCTTCATCCCTGGCCAGGGCACGGGTATCCATGTTTTCCAGCAGATAGACGCCGCTTCTGGCCAGTAATTCCTGATGTACGGGGAAGAACTGTCCCTCGGTCTCAAAGGGTATGGCCTCGACGCCGAAAGTATCTGCACCAACCGCAACCACGCCAAGGCTGGCCAGATATTTTGCGCCGTCGACCCCGAGTCCGGGCTCGCCCTTCATGAAGCGTGCGCCGTCTGTTTCTGAGACGCTGATCCAGCCGGTATGCAGCAGCACGACATCGCCTTTGTTGATGCTCACACCCTGCGCCTTCGCTGCGGCATCAATCTCCGCGCGATTGATGGCGGTGCCGGCGTCGAGCATGTCCTTGCCTTTGAGCCGCGCGATGTCGAGCAACACGCCGCGGGTCACGATCGGAGGAATCTCCGAGGTGGAGAACTTGGTCAGTCCGGTGACCTTGACGAAATCCTTGGCCGGCGTGTTGTTGTAGTAGTGGTGATCGATTCCCACGTGCCCTAGACCATCGATCTGGCTGCCGACGCCCATGTAGGTGAGCATCAGGTCATCGTTACCAGTGAGCTGGTTTTTTCCCACCGGCACCCCGACGCCGTCATCGAGCTGCAGGATGGTCATTTTGTAGTAGCGGGGGGGGTAAGCCGGGCTGTCTGGCCCGGTTACAACCCCGAGGGGGTAGGTCTTTCCTGTCTTGACCAGTTTGACGGCCTCGAGCACCCCGGCCGCGGATAAACGGTTGACAGCGCCAAGCGTGTCGTCCGCACCGAATTCAGATACCGGTACTTCTGCCACGCTGATGGCCATCCAGATGGCGGACAGCAGGGCGGTGATGAGTTGCAGGCGTTTCACGGATGTATTCCCCTCATGACGTGTTTGAGGGGGCATTCTAAGCAGCAGGTCGGGCCCGTCATAGCATTCAGCGATGCGGAGTCGTTCGCCTCAGTGACGGTTTACAGGCTGCCCTCGAACAGGGCGCGGAGCCAGGGTTCGACGGCCTGCAGCGGTGCGGCGAAAGCACCCACATCGTAATGGCCCTGGGCACTGACGCGCTCGAAGCGAATGGCTACGCCTGCTTGTGTCAGCTCGGCACAGAGCTCCTCGAAGCGGGCTATAGCGAAAATTTCGTCGTTCGGTGTTGCAAAGGTGTAGATCGGGATGGTGACAGGCTCCGAATCCGCGGGTACTCCGGCCACAGGGATCGCGGCGGCGAAGCGTTCAGGGTAGTGGCGCGCCAGATACCAGCTGCCCAGCGCGCCCATGCTGTATCCAGCGACGATCACCTGCCGAGGGTCAATGGGGTACGCATCAATCAGGGTATCCAGCAGCGCAAGGACGAAGCTTTCATTCTCCGCTTCGTGCCAGCGTCCACCCAGAGACTCCGGCGCGACAAGAATCGGCGAAAGGCCATGCAGGGCCGGCCCGAACAGCTGTTCGATAAGCGGCCTGCCGTAGTAGCGGGTCGGTTGTCCGCCATAGTGCAGCACGAGTATCAACGGATGCCGCGCTGGATTGCTTGCTTTCTCGGGCAGTGAAAGCGAGAACCGGCAGGGACTACCCGAGCGCCGGTGCCCCTCGATGTCGTGCAAGCCGGCGGCTGTGATCGGCGGTAACGATACGTCCAGGGTATGTGCGCTCATGGGCCGGACCTCGCGGTGTGGATAGATGGTCGGGAGTGTATCAACGACCTTCTCTGTTCATGCCCGGACCCTGTGACGCTGTCAGAACCCTGGGGTATTCTGCCCGCCCTTGCACTAGAGGCGTCCAAGCGCAGTGGAAACCGTTCTCGCAATCGATGTCGCGCGCAATGCGGACGGCAGCTACCGGATCGACTGGGAACGGGCGGTCGCGGAGCGAGCCGTTGAGGTGCGCTGTGCGCTGTCGCCCGAGGCGCTTGCGCAGGCGCCGTCACTACAGGTTGCCGGTTGCCGCGCGGACGTTGCTGCGCTCGCGCCTGATAGGCGGCATTACTTCAGCGTGCGGCCTGTGGGTGGAGAAGCTGTGGTCGTCGCGGAGCGCGCTGTGGCGCTGACGGGCGGGGTCAATTTCCGCGACCTGGGCGGGTACCTCACGACCGCAGGCGCCCGGGTCCGCTGGGGAAGGCTGTTCCGCTCGGGACATACGGCAAATCTCGTGGCAGGCGACCACCCATTGTTCCTTTCGCTGGATATACGCACGGTGTGCGATTTCCGGATGCAGGAAGAGCGTGCCCACGAGAGCAGTGAGCTGCCCGGCGCCCCCGAGCTGAGAGTGCTGGGGATCCCGCCTGGAGTCGGCGATCGCGGGTACCTTCAGCGCCTGTTTGCCAGCTCCGATGACCCGGAAGATGTGGCTGCCGCTATCCACGACATCATGCGCTCGATCGTGACCGACTCTGCTGCTCGCTTCCGTCCGATGTTCGAGGCGCTGCTCAGTTCAGAGCCGGGCGCGGTGCTGCTAAATTGCTCCGCCGGAAAGGAGCGCACGGGCATCGCCAGCGCTCTCGTGCTCCACGCCCTCGGCGTGCCACGTGGGGCGATCATGTATGATTTCATGCTCTCAGAACGGCACTTTCCGGCAAGCGCAGAAATCCCGCGGGTGCTTGAGAAATACGCCGTGAGCAAACCGGCCGGCGTCGGTGAGCGTCTGATCATGCCCTTGCTTGAAACGCGTCGTTCCTACCTGGAAACAGCTCTGGACGCGATCGATGAAGGTTGGGGTTCATGCGACGCTTTTCTTGCTGCCAACTACGACCTGGGCGCCGCAGAGCTTGCGTCCCTGCGCGCTAAGTACACCTGCTGAAGGGGGATATGACGATGACCCGATTGTTCGTTGATAGCGATAAATACGGTTATCAGAGCGATTTTCCGCTGGTCGAGGCCTACAACGCGGCCGTGAAAGACCTTGTGCGCCAGCGTCTGGCGGAAACCGGTGTTGCCTGGGGCGATTTCGTGTTCGGTCAGGAGTACGAGCTGATCACCAAAGCTGACATGGAAGCTATTGAGGCGCGGATACTTGCCCTTGGCTATCGCTTTGAGCCCTCAGCCATGTCATCGCCGCGGGAACGTCCGGAGGCCTACCGTGACTCGGGGCTTTACGCCGAGAATTTCAGCTTCGAGCACCCTGAGGCCCCGACGGCGTCGCCCGATGCTCAGGGCCGGGAGCTGCGCGGCGCCGGTGACAACGTCGTCACGCACGCGAACAATCTGGTCGGCACCGCACTCTATGTGCGCACCACCGATAAGGTGCTGCAATGCCTGACCGAGGGCGTCCCGCCAGAGACTATCGCCATCGTGGACGACTCCGGGGGCACGCTGACAGCGCCCGTATTGGAGAAGTTCCATGGTGTGCTCTGCGCCGGCGGGACGACCCGTTCGCACCTCGCCATTCTGACCCGCGAATACAACATTCCCTGTTTCATGAACGTCAGACTTTCCGGGATCAAGGATGGAGACCGTGTGGAAATGGAGGTATCCGCCCGCGGTAAGACCGCCGAAGACTATGAAAGCGGGCGCGATGCTTCTGCCAGCGTCTGGCGTCTTGTCTCAGCCTGACTTCGCGTCTGGGCATAAAACTGGAAAAAATTTGATGTCTGATAAAGCGCTGACCTACGCCCAGCTTCTGGAGACCAATAACCTCATCCAGCAGAACGCGGATGAGACTTACTGGCTGTGTGCGACCCGGACCGTACAGGAATCCAAAATTTTCCCGGTGTCGGCCTACATCCTGTTCTCGTACCTGAACTGCTTTTATCGCTATCCGAGCCTGTTCAAGAAAATCGAGGAAAGCATGAGCGCCGAGGAGCTTGGCGACCGGGCGCGCCATGCGGGGGTCAAAATCCTGGCCTGGACCATTCCCTGTTTCTATCTCCTGGGGCGGGAAATGCTCATCAACTGGGGCGTGATCAAGCCGACTGATGCGGTGGAGGACGTGATTTACGTGATGGACTTCTGGAAGCGCTTCCAGCTGTCGTGGCACCGCAATAACGGCAACATCACGAACCGGCAGGCGGATCACCGTGGCCAGATCATGCCCGAGCAGAAACTGCAGGTGTTTCACGCTGACGCCTTTGAATGCCGCGCGGGAGACCCGCTGCACACAGCCGCGCAGGCGTTCATGGCCACAATTGCACAGTATGGTTTTCTGGTCTCCTGCGAATGCCGGGTGACGACCCACAACTATGGCCCTTACAAGATCAGCGACCAGCGCGAGATGCTGGTGCGCGATTATCGTGAGCTTGCCGAGTATGACTATCCCTGGCTTGACGGCGTCGGCCAGGATATTCCTTACAACAACTTGACGGTCACCATGATGCTCGAGGGGTGTCACATCAACCTCCTCGACGACTGGGGCTCTTTTGAGTCCGAGCCTGACATGAAAGCCGAGCACATTGTTGCCGTCGGCCTGTATACGGCGGACAACCTCAGCGACGGGCATGTGCCGGTCGGCATGGGCAGTCGCGAAGAGCTAACCGAGACCTTCAATACGCTGACCGAACGCATCAAGGCCGCGACGGCGAAGCTGTGGGCTGAGATGGCCGGGTGGACTCGTGACCAGCAGCTAGACGCGGGTGCCCTGGTTTACTTCGGCATCGCGAAAGAGCTGGCCCACTACGCCGGCGTGTATGACAAAGACGACTGGATGATGATCGACGAGCGCGCGGAACGCTTCCGTCCGCTGCTGAACGACGAGTACGGCAATCTGTTTCTGGGCGAGCTGGTGGGCTATATCTCCTGTCCCAGCCAGCTGATGCATGAGTACACCATGGCCATGCATACCGGGCTTCCGCGACGCGCGCTTTCCTACATCCCCTACAACATCCTGCAGGACGGTGAGTACACCGCATCAGTCGGCGGGATGGCACCGGGCAACAGTACGCTGGCGCCCAAGAACGACCGCTACCGGACTTCTCAGGGGGTGCTGAGCCAGGCCGAGTACAACCAGCGCAGCCGCGATTTTGTCCCCCGGGCCTGCCAGGAGCCGTACAGGTTTCTCTGTGGCGACTGGGTTAAATACCACGCTGATTCAGCGCTGGCGGACGAACTTTATGGATTTGAACAAGCGAACTCGCGTCGGCTGCAGGGCCGCGGAGCGGGCCTGACTCGGGCAGACATTGAAGCGCTGCGTCAGGGCGAATAGGAGTACACGGAAATGGCGACCCCTTTGCATCTGCTCATGCACGCAACGGCTATTAAGAAGAACGGCGCTCTGGCGGAGATCGCAGCGGTTGCCGGACTGGTCCCGGGCGTGGCCGAGTCAGTCATGACTGCGGCGGTAGCGAGCGGCCGTGTGCTGGACATCGAAGGCAGGTTCATGCTGTCTCCTGCCGGACACATGATTGTCGACAGCGAATATTCACGTTACTGCGGGGCACTGCGGGCAAATGTCGACTTTGTCAAAGCGTACGAACGGTTTGAAAGCGTCAATCGTGATCTCAAGCGTCTCGTCACACGTTGGCAGACTCTGGAAATCGGCGGTCAGATGACACCTAACGACCACAGCGACGATGAGTATGACGACGGCATCATCAGCGAACTCGGTGACCTTCACGAACGGTTTGAGCCAATACTCAATGTTCTAGTCAGCGGGGATTCGCGGCTCAAGGGGTACCAGGAAAAGTTGACTGCGGCTCTGGAAAAGGCCGAGGACGGTGATAAAGCCTGGGTCAGCGACGCGCGGATAGAGAGCTACCACACGGTCTGGTTTGAGCTGCACGAGGATCTTCTGCGGCTGCTCGGGCGCACGCGCGACGAATAAACGGCTTTTCTATCAACGCAGAAGAACGACACACGAGGTAATCCGGTATGGGGCGTCTGCAAGGCAAGGTGGCCATGGTGACTGGAGCAGGGACGGGCATAGGCCGCGCCTGCATGGTGCGCTTTGCGCTGGAAGGCGCCACGGTGTTCGGCGTCTCGCGGACCCAGGCCAATCTCGATGAAACGCTCAAGCTGGTCACCCAGGCGGGCGGGCAGGGAGCGGTCTATGCGGCCGATCTGTCGGACCCTGAGGCTGCCGAACGCGCGGTAGAGGCGTGCGCCGGGCAGTGCGGACGAATCGATATTCTGTTGAATGCGGCCGGTGTCGGCTACAACCTGCGCGAAACCAGTCTCGGCTCAATGGATCCCGTCGATACGACGCCGGTCGACAAATGGCGTGAGGTAATGGCGCTGAATCTGGACAGTCTGTTTTATGTCACGCGTATCGCGCTGCGTCACATGAAGGCCCAGAGGTCAGGTTCTATCGTCAATGTCGCCAGTATTTTCGGCCTGGGTGGGGCGCCCGATGCGCATACCTATACGGCAACCAAAGGTGCCATCATCAACCTGACCCGGTCGATGTCGGTGGCGTACGTGGATGACAACATCCGCTGCAATGTCGTGGCGCCGGGGTTCGTCGAAACCCGTATGGTCGAGAGCGTCATCCCGATGCTTTTCTCGCCCGACAATCCGAAGCTGATTTCGCCGATGGGCCGGCCTGCCACCTGTGACGAAGTAGCCTATGCGTGCCTGTTTCTGGCTTCTGACGAAGCGTCCTACTGTACCGGCACCGTGCTGACGGTTGACGGAGGCTCGACCGCACGCGCGTGAGAAACAACAGACCCGCACCGGTCTGTCCGCGGCGGCGTCCGGCCCTTTCCCGACATCCGTTTTACTCGCTGCGCCTCGCGCTGCCTGGGGCGTTGGCGGGAGCGTGGAACACTGGGTCGTTCTGACCGGCATAAATCGCTCGCGTCACCCTGATTCCGGGCGTACACTCGCGCGCCGCTCGCGCCCGGGGACCACGTGTCGATGGATGTTTCGTCCACCTCTGCTGCAGAAAAGTTCGGTTCGGTCCTTGGTTACGCGCCGGGCAACGTGCCGGCGTTTTCGAGCGACTACGATTCCGCAGACGATCGCGAACTGCCAGATAGGCATGCCTATCGCAGCTATATCGACGGCATCTACATGGGCTACAAGTGGCAGTGTGTCGAGTTCGCCCGTCGCTGGATGTACGTCAATAAGGGCTACATCTTTGACGATGTCGCGATGGCCTATGACATTTTTGACCTCACTTCCGTCCGGGTCGTGCGGGACAATTCACATCTGCCGTTGAAAGCTTTCCGCAACGGCTCGCTGCGCCACCCCCAGCCAGGCGCTTTGATGGTGTGGGACGAGGGCGGCGAATTCGAACGCACCGGTCACGTCGCAGTTGTGGTCGAGGTCTCTGCGGAGTGGGTGCGCGTCGCCGAGCAGAACGTGGGGCACAAGCGCTGGACTGCCGGTGCGGCCTTCGCCCGGGAAATCAAGGCGAAGGTGGCACCGACAGGAGAGTTCTGGGTCGAATGCTCTTTCGGCGATGCAACGATTCTCGGCTGGGTCATGCAGACCGAAGACGGCACGGATGCGGAGCCGGTTGCTGTTTTAGATACGCAACTTCTTAATCTGGAGCTGCGGGAGCTGCCCGATCGCGGTCAGGGACAACGGTCATGGCTGAACCTCGCGAATGCGGATGAAGCAGCCTATGTGCGCATGATGGGCGGTCAGCGTCTGAGCGCTGAACCAGGCGACGCCCTCAAGTATTTCTGCCTGTCCGAGACCGCCGGGGAGGCGCTGGAGAGCGCGACGGCTGAACTGCACGCCCTGTTCATGCATGCGACGGACTACGTGCTGCGCGATGACCGCCTGCTGGGGCGGTTCAACCTGCCCAGGGCACTGTGGCCGAAGATCCACCAGTCGTGGAACAACCGGCGCAACGAGATGATTACCGGTCGTTTCGATTTCTCGCTCTCCGAGCGAGGCTTGAAGCTCTACGAGTACAACTGTGACTCGGCTTCCTGTCACATGGAGACGGGGAAGGTGCAGGGCAGGTGGGCTGCCCATTTCGGCTGCCATAACGGACGGGATGCGGGTGCTGGTCTGCATGAGGAACTGGTTAAAGCATGGCGCAAGCAGCCGGTCGGCGAGGTACTGCACATCATGCGGGACGATCATCTTGAGGAGACCTACCACGCGCTGTTCATGCAGGAGGCCATTGAGCGGGCCGGGATTACGAGCACGATTCTGAACGGCGTCAATGGGCTTTCCTGGACTGCCGACGGCGATATCGTTGACCATCTGGGCGTGCCGATTCGCTGGGTCTGGAAAACCTGGGCGTGGGAAACCGCGCTGGATCAGATCCGGCTGGAATGCGAGGACGACGCCTTGCAGGCTGGCGCCAGCTGGTCTTCAGGACAGCCTCCGGCGGCGGCACCCCGCCTCGCGGACGTGCTGCTCAGCCCGCAGGTAATGGTGTTTGAGCCGTTGTGGACCCTGATCCCCAGCAACAAGGCTATTCTTCCTGTGCTGTGGCAACTGTTCCCCAACCATCCATATCTTCTGGAAACGGCGTTCGAGTTGACGACGTCACTGCAGGAGACGGGCTATGTGGTGAAGCCGATCGTGGGACGTTGCGGCAGCAACATCACCATCGTTGACGGGAGCGAAACGATCCGCGAGGAGACGGCCGGTAACTTCGGCCATCGGGACCGAATCTATCAGCAGTTCTGCCCGCTGCCGGAGCTCGATGGCCGTTATGTCCAGATCTGCAGCTTTTCCGTGGACGGCAGTTATGCCGCGAGCTGCGTACGCCTGGACAGAGCGATGGTGATCAACGACGCCAGCGACGTGCTGGCTCTGCGCGTACTGCCTGACAGCGACTATGCAATGTCAGGCGGCATCTGAGGCCAGCGCTGTTCTGCGCTGTTGCGTAGCCGCGTGATCCACTGCGAGGCTGCCGTCCTCAGCTGAGCCGCTGAAAACGATGCCATACACCTCGAAAGCACGCGCTGCTGTTTCCCAGTTTTCAAGTACATCGGAGAGCACTTTGGCGGGGTCGCGGGTAAGCGGATCCCCATAGCCGCCGCCGCCGGAGTCGACCCCTCGGATCCACTCGCCGGGCTGCAGCCGGCATTCGACCACACCGGGCAGTTTTTCTTCGCTGCCATCGGCGCCCAGCTTATAGGTCGCCGCGGCCGGACCGGCGTGCCCGCCGCGCACGCCCTGGGGCGGGTTGACCTGACCGTCACAGGAAACGACCACCGTCATAGGATCATGGCGGGGGCCGTAAACCACCTCAGCGCCGGGAGAACCGCGGAAGCGTCCTGCCCCGCCGCCACCTGGGATAACGCGCATGGATTTGAACAGCATCGGGTATTTCGACTCGTCCACCTCCACCGATCCGCGATACATCAGTCCGCCGACCACGGGCAGACCGTAGTTGAGCCAGCCATCGGTACTGGGCGTTCCCGGACCACCGTTGGCAATAACCCATTCCTGGTTGATGAATGGACTGCCGTTGACCCGCCAGTCGCGTCCGGAGATGACGCCGGCGCCGGCGCCCATGCCGATAGCGCCCTCTGCCAGCCCGAAACCGTCGCCGATAGCGGCGAATGCCGCCTGGGTGGTGTTGACGATGCGATCGGCGATATTGGTGGTGGCCATGGAGCAGGAGTGAGGGAATTCCGGAATGCCGGTAATGCACCCCTGTCGCAGTTTGACCGTGACCCGGGAAAAACTGCCCGCGTTGTGCGGAACATCGTGGTCGAGGCAATTGAAGACGCCGGCCATGGCGTTACTGGTCGCGCACGCTACTGACTGGTTGAGTCCGAAATCCTGATTGTCTTCGTTGTGCGTGAGATCGACTTCGATGCGCCCTTCGACGTTGTCGACGCTGATGTCGACGCGGACAGCAAGCCCATCCGGCAAGACCGGAGGCTGCGGGTCATAGTGCCCCACGTTGGATAGACGCCCACCTGGCAGCTTGCGGATGGCTTCCTGCATGCGCCGCTCGGAATAGCTGAACCAGTCGCGCACGAACTGCCGGATGGTGTCCATGTCGTAGCGC
>Ga0181594_10002631_pt1 | contig 16442 bp, 14 predicted proteins | sample 071ome_18_FD_145603 | JGI IMG/M metagenome (GOLD analysis project Ga0181594, IMG submission 145603) | Coastal salt marsh microbial communities from the Groves Creek Marsh, Skidaway Island, Georgia - 071413BT metaG (spades assembly) | ecosystem: Environmental > Aquatic > Marine > Intertidal zone... | reverse complement strand
CTCGAAGAAATCGCCCGAGACATTCGGCGGATGGCTTTCAGCGTTCGGACGGATGTCGTGAACGTCGACCGGACCAACGTCGACGAGATGATCAGGAACCCGGCGGCGCGCGTCGCGACGCGCGTACCGCAACCCAGAGAGAAATCGATTCTGGGCTATGACATCATCCCGCCCATGTCGGTGGAAGACTACGATCGCTGGCTGTGGGACATCCACTCGCCGGATCTTCTCCTCAACCCCCATCTCGAACGCATCGTTTTCAACACCGTAACGGGCACGGTGCGCGGCGAGGAGACCTTCTTTCGCATTTCGGAATTGCACATCAAGGACGAAAGCACCCACGAGGCCTGGGCCAAGTGGTACGCCGAGAATCCTGTCACGGTCGAACGAAGCCCCACCGGAAAGACGGACTTCCGATTCTACGTCTTCTGTCGGTAACGACCCCTCGGCGCAACATCGACGTCCTCAGACGGCGACCGGCCTCAACGCAGCGTCATGACCACGGGCCGCATGGGCGATCCCGTCGCGCCACGCAGCTTGATACAGGCCCCGAAAAAGGCGAACTCATAAAGTTTGTCGGCGGCGAGTTCCTCTAGATAGGCCAACTCAAGAATCGGCACGCCTGCTTCCGCGAGCAGGTAACAATGAACGGGCAGATAATTCTCAGGATCGACAGCGGGCACCTGCTCGAACGACAACGTATCCGTGCCAATCATGATGGCGCCATGCTTTGCGATGTACTCGGCGCCTTCGCGATTGAGACCGGGGCTATTGTCGGAATACGCCATGTCGGGAAAAAGACGTATCTGACCGGTCCGCACCAGAACGACATCGCCGGGAAGGATTTTCGTGCCCTGCTTCTTGAGCGCGCCTTCGATGTCGTCTTTGCCAATGGGGTGGCTGGGTGCCAAGGTGTCGACGCCGTGCAGCCCCGCAACGTCCACCAGAACGCCACGGGCGAAGATGGGCGGGAACTTCTCGGCGCCGCAGACATCCCAAGTCCGGCTGCCGAGATGATCTTTCGAGGTGAACCCGTTGAAGATTTCGCTCTGGTAGCCAAAGTGATTGAGGGTATCGATGTGCGTTCCTGTGTGGGTGTACATCAGAACGGCGTCGCCGGAATAAGCCACCCGTTCGTTTACATCGTCGGCGACATCCATAAGGTTGGCGACGACTTCGCCCTCAGGGGTGTGGGTCATCCAAATCTGAAAGGGCGGATCGCCCGCACCGAACCAACCGGGCATGCCGACGAAATTGTCCACCGAGAGGTCGAACACCTTAGCGGCGTCGGTATTTCCGATGATCTTCGATCGGGAGGCCGCATCGATCAGATTGAGCATACCGATCTGATCGTCGCTGCCGAACGGGCTCTTGCTGACTTTCTGAAATTCCGCGTTATAGGCAATGATGCTGTCCTTCACCGCCGCATCGACATAATAAGCCCCACACATTTTCTCTCTCCTTCGTCAGCGACCCGATCCATCTGAGGGCGATGTCCATGGACAGCCCCGTACCCATGAAGAGCAACCGTGCGGGGCGAAAAGGCGAAACGTCACGTGGGATCGCTGCCACGGTCGCCGAAAACAGAAAGATGGAGAAATTGGTGACCCCAACGGGAATCGAACCCGTGTCTCGACCTTGAAAGGGTCGTGTCCTAACCGCTAGACGATGGGGTCACGGCGGCCTTGCTTAAAGGGTGAAAGCCGTGGAATCAAGGGCGGTCGCGATGCAGGAACGGGCGGTCGCGGTGCGCCGCCGCAAGCCGCGATTTGCGCCGAAAAAGCTCCCTATTCGGGCACCACAATCAGGTCGGTTTTCATCGTCGTGAGGGGCTCGCAGCCGTCTTTGGTCACCCGGATCATGTCCTCAAGGTGCATCCCCCCGAAACCCAGCTCGTGGTAGGGCAGATCGACGTTGATCACCATGTTCTCCTCGAAGACGAGATCCCCTTGTGAGCCCGGCAGTTCCAGGCCGATCGGGATGGGATGATCGGTGTGCTCCAACCCGACGGAATGCGGTGTGGCGATGAAGAACCCGCGAAAACCCTCGCGTTCGATCGCCGAAAGGACCTTTTGGGTCATTTCGCGCCCCGTTACGCCGGGCTTGATGGTCTCGAACGCGGTTTGCCAACCGACCGACATCGCCTTGTTGCGTTCGACAATCTCGGGCGTGGGCTCACCGATGATGGCGGTACGGCCGATATCGCCGTGGTAATGCCCGTACTCGCCAAGGGCATCGAACATGATCGGCTCTCCGACTGGCGCTTGGTCATGGGACATCCCGCCCGGCCCTGCCGTGACATAGACCGCGCGGCCGCCTTGACGCGCCATTTCCATGCCATAGGCCAGCTCGATCTCGCCCCAAGTGACGCCCTTGCGCAGCGCTTTAATCCCGGCGTTGATGCCGTCTTCGTTGATGCGTGCGGCTTCGCGGATGATCGCGAGTTCGGCCTCCGACTTCACCATGCGAATTTCGCGGAAAATATTCGTGGCCTCGACGCCGGTTAGCCCCTCCAAACCAAGCGCGTTCATCCAGCCAATCGGTCGCGGATCATCGGTGCCGATCCTGCCTTTCTCGAGGCCCGCATCGCGCAATGCCTGGCGCAGCGCATAGGATGGCGTCGCCCGCGTTTTCTCGGCATGCGCCGCGCCCATCGCGCGCCATTTTTGTTCTTTTTCGGGCAGATTGTCTTCGTTGCGCACCGGCCAGGCGAATACTGCCCCCGCATCGGGTTCCTCTGTCCCGGTGTCGTAGTCCCGCGAGCCCATAAGCGCCGGGTGCGAGTATGTCACCACATTGGGAACCCACGTCGGCATTTCGACCAAGCGCGACAATTCGACCGCCGTCATTACCAACGCTGCGGGCACATTCTCGTCGCGCGGCAACACTGCGTAATTGAAGAAGCTACGCCGCATGTTCATCAGCGCGCCCCAAAAATCGGTCAGGTAATAAATGTTGATCTGCGTGGACGCCAACAAACCGTCAAGGCCGTGTTTGTCCATCACCTCGTAAGCGCGCGGTTTGTTCAACAGCATGATCGTCCTCCCCTCGTGCAGCCTTTTGCCGCTGCCCACAGCTTAGCGAAAAAAAGCCGCCCTAGGCCGGGTTCACGATCAGTGCGTCACTCATCGAGGTCAGCGGGCGGAACCCCGTCTCGGTCACCACGACGGTGTCTTCGAGATGCATCGTGCCCCAACCCCACTCAAAGAAAGGCATGTCGACGTTGATCACCATGCCGGCCTGAAGCGCATAGTCGTTCCATTCGCCGTGCACCGTTGGGCCCATCGGGATCGGGTGATCGGTGTGTTCTAACCCCAAGGAGTGTGGCGAGACGTAGAAAAAATCGTCGAATCCGGCTTTCTGCACCGCCTCGATCACCTCGGCAATCAAAACACTGCGCTTCAGTCCGGGCCGGATGATTTCGCAGGCCCGCTCGAATCCGGCCCACATGGCGTCGGCCCGGCGACGCAGCAACGCGTCGGGTTCGCCCACGATAACTGTGCGACCAAAATCGCCGAAGTAGTTGCGGTATTCGCCAAGGGCGTCGATCAACAGCGGTTCGCCTGGCACGACCTTGCCATGGGGAAGCCCGCCGAGACCGGAAATGACGTGCCCGTTGCGCCCCCCACGCTTCGACATCTCGACATGGTAGACGGTCTCGATCTCGGGCCAGGTCGCACCCTCTCCGGCCGCCCCTGCTGCGGCAATGGCAGCGGCCTCGTTAATCTGCGCGGCTTGTTCGAGGATCGCCACCTCCTCATCGGATTTGACCATGCGAATCTCGCGAAAAATGTTGGTCGCATCGACCGGCTCGACGCCGGGCAACCCCATCTCGTGAAGCCACTCGATTACCCTGGGATCGTCACTCCCGATCCGACCCTGGGTCATCCCAGCATCGACCAGCGCGCGCTTGAGACCCCAAGCCGGCGTCGCCGCGAGGCGATCGGCGTGGGCTGCGGCGCGATCGGCCCAGGACTGCTCAAGCGGGGTGAGCGTCGCCCCGTCGCGGACCGGCCAGCCGGCCCACCGCGCCGCCGCGGGCTCCTCGCGCGTCGGATCGAATGCCGCGGCCGCATGCTGCTCGCGCCCCGAGTAATCCGAAAACGCGACGATATTGGGGACCCACGTGGGCCACACCGACAATCGCTCCAGCTTGACCGTCGGCAGCACCAAGGCCGCGGGCTGGTCCGTATCGCGGGGCAACAACCCGTACACCAGGTAGGGCCACCGGCCATCGGCCTGGGTATCCCAGTAGTCGGTCAAGTAGTAGATGTTGACGTGCTCGCGGGCGACAAGACCGGTCAGACCATGCCGGTCCATCACCTCTACAGCACGATCGCGATTGAGCAGCACGGATGGCTCGCTAGGCTCTAGAAATACGCGACTTCAGCCGGCGGCGGTGTGAGGCGCGGCTCGGGCATATTGACGATCCGAATCATCATCATGGTATGGCCAAGGCCGATTTCGTTGCAGAAGACGCGATAGGCCATAGCCTTCTCGGCGTCGTCCGACCGAAACGTGACCGGGACATGACCCGCCGGAAACTTGGGAAACCCCCAAGCATCGAACATGGCATAACCGATGTGGTTCTCGCGCACCCAGTCTTCGATTTTGCGTAGCAGCGCGACACCTTCGTCATATTCCCGCGACCACGGGTGCGGCCCGAAGGAGATATGAACGATGAATTGCAACCACTCGATTTTTTGCATCAGCACCCCGCCGAGTGTGCGTCTAGGATCGCGCACGGTCCAATAATCGCACGATTGAGCCGAAAAAACACCCCAGGGCGGCTAGCCGGAAGTGGGGCGACCCACTAACAGTTAGGCCAAGGCTGCATCTTCGATGGTGAGTTGCACGTCGTCCCGCCCGCCCCAAGTATCCGCGCGCAAATGCCCCGCCACGTGATAGCGCTCGTCACGGGCGCTCAGAAGCCCCAGACCAAGAGGCTGATCATGGCATCGGAACGCAATCGCCTTGACGCGTCCGCCCGCCTCACCGGCAAGCAAGCACCGCACGTGTTTTTCGCCCACGAGTTGCGGCTTGATAATGCGCGCGCTCGTCAGCGCAAAACGCGGCTCTCGGTTGCCGGCCCCGTATGGCCCGGCTTTTTCCAGCAGCGCCACTAAATCCGTGTTGGCCCCTTCGACTGCCAGCGCGCCATCGATGTTGATCACCGGTTGCTGGACGCGTTCCTCAACCGAGGCCGCCGCACGGGCACATAGAAAGTCCCGCAAGGCAGTGATCCGACCACTCTCGACGGTGAGCCCGGCCGCCATCGGATGGCCACCCCCGTTGACCAACAATCCTTCCTGTCGCGCGGCGATCACGGCGGCGCCGATATCGAACCCGGGAACCGACCGCGCCGACCCCTTGCCTTGGACTCCATCCGAACCGATGACCAGCGCGGGCCGGTCGAACCGATCTTTGAGGCGGCTGGCGACAATGCCGATCACGCCGGGATGCCAGCCTTCCGAGTCGACCACGATGATCGGATCGTCGGCGCGAAAGCCCTCCGCTTGTTCCAGCGCTTCGTGGGTCAACGCCTCCTCGATCATGCGCCTTTCCAGGTTGTGACGATCAAGTTGTTCGGCGATCTCGCGCGCCTCGACCGGATCGTTGGTCGACAACAACCGAGCACCGAGGTCCGAGCCCCCGACCCGTCCACCTGCGTTGACCCTGGGACCCAGAACGTAACCTAGGTGATAGGCGTCGATCCGTTCGCGAATGCCCGCTGCCGTTGCGAGCGCCGCGAAGCCCGGATTGCGCAATTGCCGGGCGACCTTGAGCCCCTGCGCCACCAACGCGCGATTAAATCCACGGATCGGCACCACGTCGCATACCGTGCCCAACGCCACGAGATCGAGGAGCGGCAACAGCGACGGCTCGGGGCGCGATTCGGCGAACCACCCGGCGTCGCGCAGCGTCCGGTTCAATGCCACGACAAGCAAAAAGGCGACACCCACAGCCGCAAGGTGACCCAAGCCCGGCTCTTGGTCCAACCGGTTGGGATTGACGACGGCAAGCGCCGGTGGCAGCGCCGGCTCGGCCGCATGGTGATCGACCACGATGGTCTCCAGCCCGGCCGCGACACCCGCCGCGAGGGCTTCATGCGCGACGATGCCGCAATCGACGGTGACGACGATCTTGGCGCCATTGGCCGCAATCCGTTCCAGCGCGCCGGCGTTGGGCCCGTAGCCCTCCCGAAGCCGATCCGGCACGTAGACCTCTAACGTGCCGCCCACCATCTCGAAGTACCGTTTGAGAACCGCCGCCGACGTTGCGCCGTCCACGTCGTAATCGCCGAACACCGTAACCCGTTCGCCATCATGAATCGCTTTGGCAAGGCGTTGCGCCGCTAGGTCCATGTCTTTCAGGGTGGAGGGATCAGGCATGTCGTCGCGCATCGAAGGCGCGAGATAGCTTTCGCAAGTCTCGACCGTGACGCCGCGCGCGGCCAGGACACGTCCTAGGACCTCGGGAACGCTTAGCGTTTCGGCGATGGCTAGGGCTTGCCGCGGATCATGGGGTCGGGCGCGCCAACGCCGACCGGCCAACGATTGACGAACGTCTAGGAAAGGCGGCGCGACAGACGGCTCTTCCACGCCGGTTAGGTCTGGATCGTCCCTTTGAGCGCGCGGTCGACATCATGATTGGCGCGTATCCAACGGACCGTCCCGGTCCGCGCCCGCATCACGATCGATTCGGTCGTGACATGCGTCGCGTGACGCTTGACGCCTTGCAACATCGATCCATCGGTCACGCCTGTGGCCGCAAATAGAACGTCGCCATGCGCCAAGTCGTTCAGCGAATACTTGCGTTGCAAATCGTCAATGCCGGCTTTGTGCGCGCGACCGCGCTCGTCATCGTTACGAAACACCAGCCGGCCTTGCATCTGCCCGCCGATGCAGGTCAGCGCCGCCGCCGCGAGGACGCCTTCGGGCGCACCGCCCGTTCCCATATAGATATCGATACCGGTTCCCTGTTCGGCCGTGGCAATAACGCCAGCGACATCGCCGTCGGGGATTAGTTTGATCCGAGCGCCGGTGCTGCGAATGTCTTCGATGATCTTCGCGTGACGGGGTCGGTCAAGGACGCAAGCCATCAACTCCGATGCGGGAACCCCTTTGGCATCGGCCAGGGCCTGCATGTTTTCCGCCGTGCTGCGATCGAGATCAATCACGTCGGCAGGCAGACCACCGCCGACGGCGATTTTCTCCATATAGACATCGGGGGCGTGCAGAAAACCGCCGTCCTCGGCCATGGCGATGACGGCCAGGGCATTGGGACCGCCGGTCGCGGTAATCGTCGTGCCCTCCAATGGATCGAGCGCGATGTCGATTTTTGCGCCCTTACCCGAACCCACTTTTTCGCCGATATAGAGCATCGGAGCCTCGTCGCGCTCGCCCTCCCCAATCACGACCTTGCCGTCGAAATCGAGGTCGTTGAGCATCGTCCGCATGGCGTCGACAGCCGCTTGATCCGCCGCTTTCTCGTCGCCCAGCCCGATTAGGCGCGACGCCGCAATGGCGGCCGCCTCGGCCGTCCGAACCGCGCCCAAAACCAAGCTGCGATCTAGGCTCGCCTGCTCACTCATGCATAACTCCCTTTAGAGATTTTCTATCCTGATCATACACGGCGGATCGACCACCGCATCAAATGCGGAAATGCTTTTCAAGGCGGCCGCCAGACCCGCTTCAACGGTTTCGTGGGTCGTCATGATCACCGAGACGGGCTCGCCAGGGTCGCGGCCACGCTGCAACACCGATTCGATAGATACGTCATGATCGCGTAGGTGTGCGGCTACATCGGCCAGCACACCCGACTGATCGAGGACTTCCAACCGTAGGTAATAGGCCCCGTAGCGATCCTCGATCGAGACAGCCCTTCGCGCGACAAGGTCTGAGGACCTAATACCGAAGGGTGCGATTTTCAGCCCGCGCGCAATATCGACCAAATCGCCGACGACCGCCGATGCGGTCGGCCCCGCGCCCGCGCCCGGTCCCTCGAAGACCGTACGACCGACGAAATCGCCGTCCGCCAATACGGCGTTGAAAGCGCCGTCGACGTGCGCCATGGGCGAAGCCTCGGGCACCATGCAGGGGTGGACGCGCTGCGAAATGCCCTCGCCGCTGATCGTCGCAATTCCCAAGAGCTTGATGCGAAAGCCGAGTTCGCTGGCATGACGAATATCGGCGGCGGTCACATCGCGAATACCGGCGGTGTAGACGGCGGAAAAATCGACCGGCGCACCGAAAGCTACGCTGGAGACGATCGCCAACTTATGAGCGGTATCGATGCCGTCGACGTCAAATGTCGGATCGGCTTCGGCGTATCCCAACGATTGCGCTTCGGCGAGCACGTCATCGAATTCGCGTCCCGTCGCTTCCATCGTGGTGAGAATGTAATTGCAGGTCCCGTTCAATATGCCGTAGACGCGGCTGATGTGGTTGGCGGCCAAACCCTCTCGCAACGACTTGATGATCGGGATGCCGCCCGCGACCGCTGCCTCGAAGGAGAGCGCGACATCGTTCTTTTCAGCCAATCCGGCGAGCGTCGCCCCATGCATGGCGATCAAGGCCTTGTTGGCCGTCACCACAGGCTTGCCGGCCTCGAGCGCACCGGAGACAAGGTCCAAGGCAGGCCCGGAATCGCCACCGATAAGTTCGACCACCACGTCGACCTCATCGTCGTCGACCAATCCTCGGGGGTCGTCATGCCACCGCAAACCATCGAGATCGACGCCACGGTCCTTGGTCCGATCTCGCGCCGACACGGCCACGACGGAAAGCGAGCGCCCGCACCGATCGTGCAGGAGCTGTTGGTTGTCGCGCAGCAGGGCAAGCGTGCCCGCGCCGACCGTGCCAAGGCCGGCGACCCCGATCCGAACGACGTCGCTCATGAGGCCATTGCCGCCACGGACGTCGGACCGTTGACGCCATGATTGCGCATAAACCGCTTGATGTTGCGTGCGGCTTGGCGAATGCGTTGCTCGTTCTCAACCAGTGCGATCCGCACGAAACCCTCGCCGTATTCGCCAAACCCGACGCCGGGCGAGACCGCGACATTGGCCTCGCGCAGCAGAAGCTTGGCAAACTCCAGCGAGCCGGCTTCCCTGAACGGCGCCGGCACCGGCGCCCAGGCGAACATGGTCGCTTCCGGTGGCGGCACGTCCCACCCGGATTGGGCAAAGGACGACACCAAGATGTCACGCCGCCGCTGATAGACCGCGCGAGCCTCATCGACGCAATCCTGCGGGCCGTTGAGAGCCGCCGTAGCCGCGACTTGAATGGGCGTAAATGCACCGTAGTCGAGATAGCTTTTGACCCGTGCCAGGGCCCCGATCAAGCGCTCGTTGCCACAAGCGAAACCGATCCGCCAGCCCGGCATCGAGTAGGTCTTGCTCATTGACGTGAACTCGACCGCGATGTCGCGAGCACCCTCGACCTCAAGGATCGACGGTGGCGGCTTGTTGTCGAAATAGATCTCGGCATAGGCCAAGTCAGAGACCACGAAAATCTCGTGCTTGCGGCAGAACGCAACAACCTCGCGATAAAAATCGAGATCAACCACTTCGGCCGTGGGGTTGGCCGGATAGCACAGGATCACCGCGACCGGTTTGGGAATGGAATGGCGTACCGCGCGTTCCAATGATTGCATCAGGTCCGCTCCCTCTCCACCGGGTAGGTGACGAAGGCTCGCACCCGCGATGATGAAGCCGAAGCTGTGGATCGGGTAGCTGGGATTGGGACACAGCACCACGTCGCCCGGCGCGGTGATGGCTTGCGCCAGATTGGCAAGTCCCTCTTTCGATCCCAGCGTGACGATGGCTTCTCGATTGGGATCGATCGTCACGTTGAAGCGGCGGTCGTAATAGGCCGCGATCGCCCGACGTAATCCGGGAATGCCGCGCGAACTGGAATAACGGTGGGTACGGGGATCCTGCGCCGCCTCGACCATCTTGTTGACGATATGTGGCGGCGTCGGCATATCGGGATTGCCCATCCCGAGATCGATGATGTCCTCCCCGGCCGCGCGCGCAGCCGCCTTCATCTCGTTCACTTCGGCGAACAGATAGGGCGGCAATCGCCGGATTCGATGGAACTCGCCATCCATGGGAGGCACCTCAGAAAGAAGCTCTGGGCCTGTCGCCGATCAAACCGGCGACGGGCCAACCAGTGGGCCGTTTCCTAGACCTAACTGGTGGAAAAATCGAGGAAGATTTCAGCGCGCCGATTGCCGGCCTCGCCGGCAGGCATCGATTCGAAGAACGCCGGATCGGACGCGCCACGGGCCTCGACGAAAATGGCTTCGGGCGGCACCCCAAGACGGATCAACTCGCTGGCCACGGCCTGGGCGCGATCCAAGGACACCTTAAAGTTGGCTAGGTTGTGCTCGGCCACCGGCATGTTGCGGGTCTTGCTCGATGCGTGACCCACGACGCGAATTACGCCGCCTTGGGCTTTGTATTGCTCGGCGACCTGGCGCACGAGGGTCCGACCTGCGCGAGGAATCCGGGCCGAGTCATGGCCGAATTGAACTATTGTCGCGGCGGAATTGACGGCCGATTGCCCCTGGAACCCCGCAGGCTGCACGCCGCCGGTTTGGGCGATCGACCGTTCGGTGGCGGCAAGAGCTGCGTTGTAGGTATCGCGTACGATCGGCGACACCGGACGCTCGCCGGCCTGAATCGGCGCGGCGCTGGGCAAGCTGAACGTCGCATTAGCCGGAGCCGTGGAAACGGTCGACGCCGAGTCCTGCAGCATGCGGGCATAGGTCTGGCTCACCACGCTCTGTCCGGGTGCCACAGCAATGGTGGGTTGCGGCGGCGGCGTAAGCTGCGGCGCGGGAGCCTGGGCCACGACCGGCGCCTGCGCTACGGGTGCCGGTGCGGCCGGGGCTGGCGCTGTTGGCGCCTGACCGACTGTAACCGGGGCTCGCGGCACGGCAGGCGGAGCCGGGGCGCGGCGCTCGACAACCTGTGGCGCGACGCGGCGCGGTTCGACGGTCGTTGCGGGCGGCGTGGTCCGTCCTGACGTGATGGTTCGACGCGCATCGAGCGAATCCTCAGCCACCGAGCGGGTCGGGCGGGTTGCCGGCGTGACTCGGCGGGATTCAAGAATGCTGGGACGCGCCGGGGCCTCGGCCACTTGCTGGGTCGGCGCGGGCGCAGGCGCGGCTTCCGTGGCCGATTCCTGGCGCGGCGGCGGCGCTGGACGTGGTGCAGGTACCGGCGCCGGCGCAGGCGCGACCGCGGCAAACTGGGCGGGCTCATCGCGTCGAATCTCTTCGTCGGTGTATTGCGCGTTTTCGCGATCGGCAACCAGGCCCTGGGCCGTCTGCCGGCGCTCCTCCGCGGTCGAGGTCTCCGGGCGATCCGGAACGTCGCTCGCCGCCGGGAATGCCTCGTCATCGTCGTCGCTTGTGAAAACGCCGGTGACTTGGTCGTAGAGCCGAGAGGGGTTAGCCCAATCGGGTACCGACGAGCATGCCGCTAAGACCCCCGAGAGCACCACCACCAGGGCGACAGGGCGCAAATTCCCGATAATCGACGTTTCGGTCCGGTTCGGGCGTTGATTCATTTGCCAGGTCCTCTATATCTCCCGCGCGGGCGAGATCGCAGCCTATACGGCACTGGACGCAGATCAATTGCTTTGTCCAATACTCTTCCGCTGAGGCCCAACAAACCATAGTTTTCAAGGGCTTCGGGCGACATCATAAAGGGTTTTCTGATTACCGATCAACCGACCGACGCGGGCATCGAAGCGGCAACGGCACTGGGCGAGAATATGCAAAGGCTCGGCGCCCAGTGGCAGCGCCTTTTCCAGGTCTACATGCAGCAGTTGGGCGACACTGAAAAAGTTCCGTTCGACCCGGCCGCGGTCGGCCAAGCCTTCATGCGCCTGAGCGCCGAAATGCTCACCAATCCGCAGCGCCTGGCGGAAGCCCAGACCGCCCTTTGGCAGCAATACGCCGCCCTTTGGCAGACCGCGATCCAGGGCGAAGCGACGGAGCCCGTTGCCGCCCCCGAAAAAGGCGATCGCCGATTCAAAGACGCAGAGTGGAGCGAAAACCAGGTCTTCGACCTCTTGAAACAGTCCTACTTGATCACCGCCCGCTGGCTGCAAAAGACGGTTGGCGAAGTGGACGGGCTCGACGATGCGACGCGCCACAAAGTGGATTTCTACACACGCCAATTTGTCGATGCGATGTCGCCCACCAACTTCTTTCACACCAACCCGGAAGTGATCCGGACAACATTAGAAACACAAGGCGCAAATTTAGTTTCGGGCCTCGACAACCTGATCGACGACCTCGAGCGCGGGAAAGGCATCCGGCAGACCGACTTCGATGCGTTCGAGGTGGGCAAAAACCTGGCGACGACGCCAGGCAAGGTCGTCTTCCAGAACCGCCTCTTTCAGCTCATTCAATATTCGCCCACGACCAAAGAAACCCGCGAATTGCCTCTCCTGATCTGTCCGCCGTGGATCAACAAGTACTACATCCTCGATCTCAAGCCTGAGAACTCGTTCGTCGCCTGGGCGGTCGCGCAAGGCTTCACGGTGTTCATGATTTCCTGGGTCAACCCCGACCAAAGTTATGCCGAGACATCGTTCGAAGACTACATGAACGAAGGCCTCCTCGCAGCGATGGACGCGACCCTCAAGGCCGCCGATCAGTCAAAGCTCAACGCCGTAGGCTATTGCGTCGGCGGTACGTTGCTTGCCACCACGTTGTCCGTCCTCGCGGCAAAAGGTGATTACCGAGTCAATGCCGCCACGTTCTTCACATCTCTTGTCGACTTCGACGAAGCCGGCGACTTAAGCGTTTTCATCGATGAAGAACAGCTCAAGTTGATCGACGAGGACATGGAAGAAACCGGCGTCCTCAACGGTCGACGTATCGCCAGCGCATTCAACATGATGCGCGCCAACGACCTCATATGGTCGTTTGTTGTAAACAACTACCTACTAGGCAAAGACCCCATCCCGTTCGATCTGTTGTATTGGAATGCGGATGGCACCAACATGCCGCACGCGATGCACGCCTACTATTTGCGCAACATGTACCTCAAGAACTTGTTGGCAAAACCAGGCGGGCTCGAAATGGGCGGGGTGCCGGTCGATCTACGCAAGATCGATGTGCCGACGTACATATTGTCGACCAAAGAAGATCATATCGCACCCTGGACCTCGTGCTATCGCCTACCGCAACTCATCGGCGGCGCAAAGCGCTTCGTCTTGGCGCAATCAGGCCATGTCGCCGGCGTCATCAGCCCACCGGGCAAGACCAAGTACGGCCATTGGACCAACAACACGTTGCCAAAAGACCCTAAGGCGTGGCTCGCGGGCGCAACTCAGAAAGAAGGATCGTGGTGGCCCGACTGGGCGGCATGGCTGGCCAAGCGGTCGGGCAAGAAAGTCCCCGCCCGCGACCCCAGTAATGGCCGGCTAAAACCGATCGAAGACGCACCCGGGTCGTACGTCAAAAAAACGATCGACGACTAGGTTTCGATCTCTCCGGCACCGTCTTCGTCGCGCAGGAAGTTTTCGACGTCTTCGCTATCGAATTCATCGAGATCGAATTCGTCAAGGCATTCACCCTCCACGACGCCGCGCTCGCAGCTGTCGGTGACTGACGCCTCATCGTCCGCCGCGCCATCGCCAGAGACAATTCCGGCAAACGGATCATCTTCTTCATCCGCTGGCGGCAGGTTGTCGACATCGACATCTTCTTGGGGGATCGCGGGCGGCGCGGCCGGCCTGTCCTCTGTTCCGACCGGCGCCCGATCCGGCGGCAATACCGCAGGGATACGCTCGATCGATTGGGGGCGCTCCGGGGGCGGCGGCAACAGCGCGAATTCCTGTCGTAGATTTTCTTCGGACAACTTCAGCTTGCCGAAAACCAACTGATAGAAGCCGTCGCCCGTGTCTTCGGCAAGACCGGCGCCGCGATCGAATCTCTCGTAGGTCAATTCGCCTTGAATGAAGCGACCGTCTTCGCACCTCATCATGAGCCGCGTCGTGGTGCCGGGTGCGACGCGATCGATCCCACCTACGCCAGTGATACCGCGACACTCGGTCTTGTCGCCAACGCCAAACAGGGTGATCGCCGAGGTCGGTTCGCCGTAGACCGTCTCGAACGTACCGACCAACAACTTGTCCGATGTTGTCTCGCGCGCTGCGATGAATAGCGTCTTCGCGGGCAAGGTTGGCACACATCCGGCCACGGCACCGAGCAGAAGCAGCAGCCCGTAGCGCCTTCGGCATCCCAACCAAGCGCGTATGCGTTGTGGGAATATCAAACCGTGGACCGCCTAGCTCTCGTCACGTTCACACCGATACCGTGTCGCTCATTTGCTGACCCAACGCCTCACGATACTCCGCCGCCATTCGACTGTAGTGCGTTGCCGTCGCGGCATTATACGCGATCTCGTCCTCGGTGAGATCGCGCATGTATTTGGCGGGACGGCCACCCCACAAAGTGCCGGTCGGCACACGCTTTCGCGGCGTCAGCAAGGCCCCCGCGGCCAGCATCGCGTCGGTCTCAACCTCGGCTTCGTCCATGACCGTGGCCCCCATCCCGATAAAGCACCGGGAATGAAGACGGCAGGCGTGCAGCAAGACCATATGACCGACGGTCACTTCGTCGCCGATCAACGCTTGGCCGGGCTCCTTCCGACTGACATGAACGACGGTGCCGTCCTGTAGATTGGTTCGGGCCCCGATCCGGATCGAGTTGACGTCGCCGCGCAGAGTGCATTGGAACCAGACGTTGGCCCCTTCGCCGATCTCGACATCGCCGATCACGCTGGCGCCGGGCGCGATGAAGACATCCGGTGCGATGGTCGGCATCACGCCGCGGTAGGGAAGAATGATTCCGGTCGAAGTCACGCGGGCCGACTAGGGGAACATCGGTCGTTGTTCGAGCGCCCGTGTCTCGGGCAGATCGCACATGACGTTCATATTCTGGACGGCCTGCCCCGATGCGCCTTTCACCAGGTTGTCGATCACCGACACCACGATCGCACGGCCCTTCATCCGGTCTTCGAACACGCCGAGAAGACTATGGTTGGAACCCCGCACATGGCGTGTTGCAGGCGCTACCCCCTCCGGCACCACGCCGACAAAGGGTTCGTCGTTGTAGCGCGCCGCCAAAGTAGTCCGCAGATCGGCGGCTGTGGCGCCCCCCACCATCCGGACGTAGATCGTCGACAGAATACCGCGGTTCATCGGTATGAGATGCGGCGTGAAGTTGACGGTCAGCGACCGACCGGCGGCCCGGGCCAACTCCTGCTCGATCTCCGGTCCGTGGCGATGCCCGCCAAGCCCGTAGGCGTGAATACCTTCGGCGACCTCGCCATAGAGATTCGCTTCTTTGGCCGCACGCCCCGCCCCGGTCACGCCCGATTTGGAATCGATGATGATGTCATCGGGATCGATCTGCCCTGCCTCGATCAGCGGCACCAACGGCAGCAACGCGCTAGCGGGATAGCACCCGGGGCAGGCGACGAGCCGCGCCTGGGCGATATCGGTCCGGTTGAATTCGGTCAGACCGTAAACCGCCTGCGTTTGAAGTTGCGGCGCCCGATGGGGATGACCGTACCATTGAGCATAGGTGTCGCCGTCTTCGATCCGGAAATCTGCCGACAGATCGATCACCCGCACCCCCTCGGGGATACCCGCGATCAAGTCCTCGCGCCGTTCCTCGATCATTTCGTCCACGACATCGTGCCCGGTGTGGTGCAACAGCCCGGCGACGATTTCCTGGGTGGTGCCGTGCGGCAACGCGCAGAAGATGATGTCGACTTCAATACCGGCCCATTCGACCTCGTCGATCTTGATCAGGTTCGGCAAGTTCAGACCGAACAAATGGGGGAAGACCTCGCTGATCGGTTTGCCGGCGTGGCGATCGGCGGTGAGCAGAACGATCTCTACGTCAGGATGGTTGACGAGCAACCGGATCAATTCGGCGCCGGTGTAGCCACTCGCGCCGAGAATACCGATCCGAATCTTTTTTCCTTCGTGTGACATGTGCGTCTCCCACGTCGGGCATCAAATGCCCATAAAAAAGGGGCGTCCGTCAAGACGCCCCTCGTTATTCGCAAAAGCTGACGGATTAACGTTTTGAGAACTGGAAGCTTCGTCGGGCCTTGGCCTTACCGTACTTCTTACGCTCGACCACGCGGCTGTCGCGGGTCAGGAAGCCGTTCTTCTTCAGTACAGGGCGAAGCGCCGGCTCATAGCGGGTTAGAGCTTGGCTGATACCGTGACGAACCGCACCGGCCTGTCCCGACAACCCACCGCCTGTCACCGTGCAGATGACGTCGTACTGACCCTCTCGTCCGGCGGTCGCCAGCGGCTGGTTGATGATCATCCGCAGCACCGGGCGGGCGAAATAGGTTTCGCTTTCTTTCCCGTTGATCGTGACGCGTCCAGCACCAG
>Ga0181594_10002618_pt1 | contig 16482 bp, 13 predicted proteins | sample 071ome_18_FD_145603 | JGI IMG/M metagenome (GOLD analysis project Ga0181594, IMG submission 145603) | Coastal salt marsh microbial communities from the Groves Creek Marsh, Skidaway Island, Georgia - 071413BT metaG (spades assembly) | ecosystem: Environmental > Aquatic > Marine > Intertidal zone... | reverse complement strand
CATTACCGATGACAACCCACGATCCGAAGACCCGCGGCGAATCCGTTCGGAAGTGGTGGCTGGAGCACGGGAAGGCGCCGATGTCCGTGAGATCGCCTCACGCGAGCAGGCCATCGCCGATGCCGTCGAAGTAGCAGAGCCAGGTGATGTCGTCCTAGTCCTGGGTAAGGGGCATGAAACGACACAGGAGCGAGCCGAGGGGTTGGTTCCCTTCGATGATCGCGAAGTGCTGGCATTCTTCGTGGGCAGGCGATTCGGCGGGGGCTCGAGGGAGGGTGTGACGTGACGACGCTCACCCTCGCCCAGATCATCGAGGCAGCCCGGGGATCGGCTAGTACCCCGTTGACGGCCGGCGGTCTCGAGAAATCGGTGAACGGCTTTGTTGTCGATTCCCGCTCGGTGCGCCCCGGAGCTCTGTTCGTTGCGATCGCGGGCGAGAACGTGGACGGCCACGACTTCGCCCAGGACGCGGTGCAGGCTGGGGCGGTCGCTGTTCTCGCTAGCAGGGAATTGCCCGACGTGCCCTGCATCGTCGTTGACGATGCTGTTCTCGCTCTCGGTCGCATCGCGCACTGGTATCGCACGAATGTCCTGACCGCGACGGTCATCGGGGTTACCGGTTCATCGGGAAAGACAACAACCAAGGACCTCATCGCCGATGTGCTGCCGGGGAATGTGGTGGCGGCCCGCGGGTCCTTCAACACCGAGGTAGGTCTGCCACTGACCATCATGGAGGCCGACGATTCGACCGACTACCTGGTCCTTGAGATGGGTATGCGGGGTCTGGGCCACATTCACTATCTGGCCGGAATAGCCGAACCTGACATCGGAGTCATCTTGAACGTTGGGCTTGCGCACGTTGGGTTGATGGATGGCCCCGATCAGATCGCGCGTGCTAAGTCCGAGTTGGTTCAGGCCCTCTCGACCGAGGCGACAGCTGTTTTGAACGCCGATGATCCAGCGGTCGCCGGAATGGCGGAGGCCACGCAAGCGCGGGTGACGTTGTTCGGCGAAAGCGAGTCCGCCGCCGTCCGAGCCGAGGCAGTATCGCTCGACGCCTCCGGTCGAGCGAGTTTCCGTCTCCAGATCGGTGATGCGCCGGGCATCGGTGTTGCCTTGAACCTGCACGGACAACACTTCGTTTCAGCGGCTCTCGCTGCAGCGGCGGTGGCGTCCACCTGTGGCGTGCCCATCGAGCAGATCGCTTCGGCCTTGGAAGCAGCCGGGCCTCGAAGCCCGCTGCGGATGGAGGTTCGAACATCGGTACACGGGGTGACCGTCATCAACGATGCCTACAACGCCAACCCGGATTCGATGCGGGCCGCGCTTAAGACGTTGCGTTCGATGGCCGGTGCCGGCCGAACGTGGGCGGTGCTTGGAGAGATGAGGGAACTCGGCGAGCATTCGATGCCCGAGCATGATGCGATCGGCAGGCTGGTCGTGCGTCTGGACATCTCCCGGTTGATATGCGTGGGGTCCGGAACCAGGGTCATGCATCTGGCCGCTAGCAATGAGGGGTCATGGGCCGATGAATCGGTGTGGGTCGAGGATGTCTCGGGTGCGGTCGAGATTCTCGACCGGGACCTGCAGCCGGGAGACACGGTGCTGATCAAAGCCTCTCGAGCGATCGGTTTGGAAGCCGTTGCCGAGCACCTCCTCGCAGGAGTGGAGGAGGTCGAATGAGGCTCGTTGTCATCGCCCTGGCCATTGCGTCGGTCGTATCACTCATCGGCACGCCGATCTTGATCAAGATCCTTTCGCGGCGCGGACACGCGCAGGCGATTCGCGTGAGCACCGAAGGTGAGGCCTATCCAGATCACGAAGCCAAGAGGGGTACTCCTTCCATGGGCGGCGTGGCGATCCTCATCGCGGTCCTGGCCGGCTACTTCGGCACGCATCTGCTGACGTGGCGACCGGTGACGACTTCGGGTCTGCTCGTGCTGTTCCTCATGGTCGGTTTGGGTCTGGTCGGATTGGCGGATGACTACCTGAAGATCTTCAAACAACGCAGTACCGGACTGCGGGCCCGCACAAAGTTGATTGGACAGGCGCTCGTGGCGTTCGCGTTCGCCTACCTATCGGTCCAATTCCCGAACGCCGATGGGGAGACCGCGGCATCTATGGCCGTTTCCTTCGTGCGGGATACGTCATTCGTCCTCCCGCTCGGATTGTTCTTGGTGTGGGTTTGGTTTCTGATCACCGCGACCACGAACGGTGTGAACCTCACCGACGGCCTTGATGGGCTGGCTGTCGGAGCGTCCGTCATGAGCTTTTTGGCCTATGTGCTCCTTGCGATCTGGCAATACGGACAGAACTGCGCATTTGAGGTGACGGAGTTCTGTTACACCACTCAAAACCCCCTCGACCTCGGGATAGTTGCGGCATCCGCCGCGGGTGCCTGTTTCGGATTCCTCTGGTGGAACACCGCGCCGGCTCGGATCTTCATGGGAGATACCGGATCCCTGGCTCTTGGGGGAGGTATCGCAGGACTCGCGATCTTGAGTAGGACCGAACTGCTCCTGCCTTTCATCGCCGGGCTGTTCTTGATCACAACTGTCTCCGTCATCTTGCAGGTTGGCTCGTTCAAGCTCACAGGGAAACGCGTCTTTCGGATGGCTCCGCTGCACCATCACTTCGAAATGATCGGCTGGCCGGAAATCCAAATCGTCGTTCGACTCTGGATCGTGCAGGGTCTGTGCATTGGTGCAGGGCTGACGTTGTTCTACGCCGAGTGGGTGCGCGCGTGAGTTCGACGGGGGTTGCCGGACTGCGTCGCGATTCAGATTGGTCCAGTCTCTCGGTAACCGTTGTTGGTCTTGGAATCGCTGGCTATTCCTGCGCGGACGTCTTGATGCAGTTGGGTGCCGATGTCACCATCGTGGATCAATCGGCGGGGGAAGCCCAGTCGGAGCGGGCCGAGGTGCTCGGGTCCCTCGGGGCTCGAATCTTGCTGGGCACCGATGCTCGCATGCCTTTGGATACCGAACTCGTGGTGGCATCTCCTGGGTTGCGTCCATCGTCCGAACTACTCGTTTCGGCACTGGCGCACCACATTCCGGTGTGGGGCGAGTTCGAGCTTGCCTGGCGGTTGCGGCGCTCACCGAACGATGCACCGTGGTTGTGCATCACCGGAACCAACGGTAAGACAACCGCAACGCTCATGCTCGAGTCGATGCTGACTGCCTCGGGTGCACGTGCCGTGGCGGCCGGAAACATCGGCAATCCTCTCGTGGACGTTGTCATGCACGATTCGGTCGATGTGATCGCTCTTGAAGTGGGCGCACCGCAGTTACCTTTCCTCTATTCGGCAAGTCCGTGGTCAGCTGCGTGTTTGAACATCGCCCACGATCACATCGATCATTTCGGATCCTTCGATGAATACGTTCGGGTCAAGGAGCGGGTGTACCGCAACACGCAGGTCGCTGCCGTCTATTCGGTCGCAGATCCCGAAACCCGAGCGATGGTCGAGCGTGCGGATGTTGTTGAAGGTTGCCGGGCCATCGGCATAACGCTCGATATTCCCGACATCTCCATGCTCGGTGTGGTGGACGGGCTGCTGGTCGATCGAGCATTTGTGGCGGATCGAGCCGATTCCGCCCAGGAACTCGCAACCATTGCTGACGTCCAGCCGAGTGCACCGCACAACGTCAGCAACGCTCTCGCGGCAGCGGCCCTTGCGCGCTCATTCGGGGTGGAGGCATCGGCGGTGCGAGATGGCCTTCGTTCGTTCTCGCCGGCGCCACATCGAATTGCCACCGTCGCGCAGAAGGCGGGTGTCACGTACGTCGATGATTCGAAAGCGACCAATGCCCACGCAGCGGAGACTTCGCTCTTGGCCTTTGATTCGGTCGTCTGGATCGCTGGAGGCCTGGCGAAAGGCCAGCAGTTCGACGAGTTGGTGGTGAAGGTCCGAGATCGAATCCGTGGAGTGGTCCTGCTGGGGTCCGACGCTCCGGAAATCCACGCTTCGCTTCGCCGACACGCACCTGATATCCCGGTAATCACCGTTTCGCGCACGGACACTAGGGCGATGCCGGACGCCGTTGCCGCTGCCTCGACGATGGCGCAACCAGGAGACACTGTGCTGCTCGCCCCCGGCTGTGCGTCGTGGGACATGTTCACCGACTACACCGAGCGGGGTCGAGCCTTCGCCGAGGCCGTGACCAGTGTGGACGTCGGATGAGTAACCAACGGCCCGAGACATCTGAGCGCCCAGGCGTTGGCCTGGCTCGCGAATTGACGAACTCGCCTGTCGCGTTGCTCGCCAAGCACCCGCTCAGTGCCTACTACCTGCTGATGGGGGCGGCGCTCCTGCTGCTCATCTTGGGCCTGATCATGGTCATGTCGGCTTCCAGCATCGAGAGCGTTCGGGTCTTCGGTTCTCCCTACACGCTGGCTCAGCGACAGGCTTTCTTCGCACTGCTGGGCGTGATCGCCATGTTCTTCGCGGCACGCACCTCCGTTCAGTTCTGGCGTGCGTTCGCCTGGCCGTTGCTACTGGCGGCGTTCGGTTTCCTCATTGCCGTGCTGGTCATCGGAGTGGAGGTAGCCGGACAGCGCAACTGGATCGAGATCTTCGGTCCGTTCCGCTTCCAGCCCAGTGAGATTGCCAAGTTGGCCCTGGTGGTCTGGGGTGCCGAGGTGCTGTCACGTCGCTCTCGACGCCTCGACACCTGGAAGGGACTGCTGGTCCCGCTGCTTCCTGTTGCCGCGGTCATGATGCTGTTGGTCCTTGCGGAGGGTGACTTCGGAAACACCGTCATGTTGGGTGCCATCCTCACCGGCATTCTCTTCGCCGCGGGCGCACCGCTGCGGATCTTTGCAGCGTTCGCGGCCGTGGGTGCCGTCGGGGTCTGGGTGCTATCACTGGCCGCCCCCTACCGGATGGATCGGATCCTGTCCTGGCTGGACCCGGGTTCGGACCGGTTGGGCTTCGGGTGGCAGGTCACCCAAGGTCAGTACGCGCTGGGAACCGGTGGCTTCTGGGGCGTCGGGCTCGGCGCGAGTCGCGAGAAGTGGGGGACGCTGCCCGAGGCGCACACCGACTTCATCTACCCGGTGATCGGAGAGGAATTAGGACTCCTCGGCACCCTCACCGTCCTCGCCCTCTTCTCCGCACTCGCCTTCGCTATCTTCCGATTGAGCCGAAATACCCATGACCCGTTCGTCCGTTACGCGGCTGCCGGCGTCGGCTCGTGGATCGTCGTCCAGGCCGTCGTCAACATCGGTGGTGTCCTCGGGCTGCTGCCTGTTGCCGGAGTCACCCTGCCTCTGGTGTCCTACGGCGGATCCTCGCTCATTCCGACGTTGACGGCTATCGGCATGCTCATGGCATTCGCGCGGCAGGAACCGGAGGCCCGTCGCGCACTACGACGACGGAGCACGGCGCAGGCCCTGCGGCGCAGATAGGAAACCCCGCTATGCATGTGGTCTTCGCCGCCGGGGGTACCGCTGGACATGTGGAGCCGGCGCTCACGACCGCAGACGCGCTCCAACAGATCGACCCATCGATCACCATCTCGTTCATCGGGGGAAGTCGGGGTCTCGAACGTGACCTGGTGCCGGCTCGAGGCTTTCCGCTGGTGATGACGACGGCTGAGCCCTTGCCTCGGAAACTGAACGCGCGTGCACTGGCTTTCCCTGCGCACACGGCGAAGGGGTTTCGTGAGGCGCAGGCGCACCTGCGGTCGACCGGTGCAGACGTGGTGGTCGGGTTCGGCGGCTATGCAGCCATTCCGGGATACCTGGCTGCCTGGCGATCCAAGGTGCCGCTGATCATCCACGAAGCCAACTCCAGGGCCGGTTTCGCAAACGTGCTTGGCGCCAAACTCACGCGGAACGTCGCCACCGTCCACCCAGATGCCCTCGCGCCCGCGCGTCGGATGTCTTTGCCTGTGCGGCCGGCGATCGCGCATCTCGATCGAGCGAAACTGCGGCGGGAAGCGAGGGATTTTTGGGGACTACACGTCGATGAACGCGTTGTTCTCGTGTTCGGAGGAAGCCAGGGGGCTCGACACCTCAACGAGGTCGTGGGGGAGTCTCTCGAGCGCTTTGCTCAGTCGAGAATCCATGTGGTCCACGCGGTCGGAAGAGCGAACGAACTGCCACCTGAAAGCGAGTTTTACCACCCGGTTTCCTACGTGGATCGGATGGACCTCGCGTATGCGGCCGCAGACCTAGCAGTGTGCAGGTCCGGTGCTATGACCTGCGCGGAATTATCCGCGGTGGGCCTTCCCGCCATTTATGTGCCGCTTCCGATCGGCAATGGTGAGCAGGCAGGGAATTCCAGGCCACTCGTGGAGGCGGGTGGCGGACTCCAATGCGCAGACGCCGAGCTCACTGCGGAGTGGCTCACGGCGACCGTGACGTCACTAGTCCATGATGAGAAGCGCCTTGTTCAGATGTCACGCGTAGCTGGCTCCTTCGGTGACCGCGACGCCGATCAGGAGATGGCGACTTGGATCATCGAGGTGATACGGCAGCAGCGGAAGGGGTGAGGATGAACGCGGCGGACCTCTCGGCTCTCGGCCGCGTCCACATCGTCGGAATCGGTGGTGCCGGCATGTCTGGCATTGCTCGGATCATGGCCGCTCGGGGCGTACCGGTTTCCGGGAGCGACGCCAAGGAGTCACGTCGGATGCAGGCCCTTCGAGCCCTAGGAATCGATGCGCGGGTCGGCCACGAAACGTCATTCGACGCGGACACCCTGGTCTACTCGACTGCCATCCCCGAGTCGAACCCCGAACGTCGCTACGCCGAGGCTTCAGCCATCCCACAGATGTCGCGGGCGCAGGCGCTGTCGGCGGTGATGTCCGGGTATACGGGAGTCGCGGTATCGGGGACGCACGGTAAGACAACCACGACCTCCATGTTGACGGTCGCGTTACAAGCGTGCGGTGCAGATCCGTCGTTTGTCATCGGAAGCGAACTCAATGAGTCCGGTTCCAATGCCCACCTCGGCACGGGTGAGGCGTTCGTTGTAGAAGCGGACGAGAGTGATGGATCCTTCCTCGCACTCCCGGCAACCGTTGGAATCGTTACGAACATTGAGCCTGACCACTTGAATCACTGGGGAGATTTCGCTGCACTCGAAGCGGCGTTCGATGACTTCGGCCGGCGCATAGGTGATCAGGGTGGATTTGTTGTCGCGTGTGCTGATGATCCCGGTGCCCGCGCGATGGCTGAGCGATTGGCTGCCGAAGGCTTCGATGTGCGCACCTACGGTGAGAGTGACGACGCCACCGTCCGGATGATCGATCCAGTGCAGACGGATACCGGGTGGGCCTTCACCGTTGGACGCGAAGGGGTCCGTCAAGGCGACATTTCACTGCAGGTTCCCGGTCGCCACAATGCACTCAACGCTCTAGCTGCGTATGTCGCGGCGACCGGTTTGGGGTTCGCGGACGCAGACGTTCGAGCAGGTCTGGAAACTTTCTCGGGAACCCGTCGTCGGTTCGATTTCAAGGGTGAGATTGGCGGGGTGCGGGTGTTCGACGACTATGCCCACCATCCGACCGAGATTGCCGCGACTCTGCGGGCTGCGCGCGAGGTCGTAGGGGAGGGGCGACTCATCGTTGCGTTCCAAGCGCACCACTACTACCGCACCGCCATGTTCGTCCGGGAGTTTGGTGAGGCACTTGGGCTTGCTGATGTCGCGGTGGTGCTCGAGGTCTTCGCTCCCGGAGAGGTTCCGATTCCAGGTGCCAGCGGCCAGACGCTCGCTGCAAACGTCCCGCTACCGGCCGGGGATGCCATCTTCGAGCCGTCGTGGACATCGGTGGCGACGATCCTCGCGGACCGTGCAGAAAGCGGCGACATCGTCATGACCCTTGGCGCAGGTGACATCGGGATGCTGGGCACAGAAGTCATCGACCTCTTGCGGGGTCGCGCGTGAGTGTCGTCGACGAACAACGTTCCGAGCACGGCCGTCTCGACGAGGACGAGTCGATAACCCCACAGTCCCGCGCGAGGCGGCTGCTTCGACGGCGGCGCTTTGGCCGCAAGCGGCGGAATCAGGTACCCGATCGGTGGATCGCGCAGGCCCAGCGCAAACGTCGCCTCAGATTCTTGCTGGTCCTGATATTGGTAGCGGTAGTTGCCTTCGCAGTTTGGGCGGTGTGGTTCTCGTCATTGCTGGCCGTCCAGCGGATCGAGGTCGTCGGATTGACACCCGAGGGTGAACTCGTGGGTGGGCAGCAGGTTCGATCCGCCGCGTCCATCACTGTGGGTACACCCATCGCTCAGCTGGATACGGGCGCTGTGCAAAGGCGGGTAGCGGAGCTGCCGTGGGTGGACGCCGTCGAGGCGCGTCGAGCATGGCCGAACGATGTTGTCCTCGCCGTTACCGAACGCACACCGGTCGCAGTGTTGGAAAGTGGCGACGTCCGAAGCGGTGTCGACGCGCAAGGTGCGGTGTTCGATCCACCGGGTGGCTTGTGGCTCACCGATCCGGTCATCCGAGGAGAAGGTCCGGCGGTCAAGGTGGCCGTGGATGTTGTGACGTCGCTTCCGGAAGACATTGAACGACGAGTCCGTGTTGTTCAGGCGGTCAGTCCGGACGACATCCGACTTGAACTTGGCAACGAATCGATCGTCCGATGGGGCAATGCCGAGGAGGCGGACTTCAAAGCCGAGGTGCTGCGGGCGCTGCTGCAGAGGCGAGCGGACTCCTACGACGTCAGTGCCCCGTCCCTGCCAGCCACGTTCGGTGAAAAAGGCCCCAAGAAATAAGAGTTTTCCAGACTCCAGTGATTTATGTCGCGTTGCACTTGCGCCGCGGGGGTCATACCCCCTACCCTCCGGCCGGCTTCGGGTCAGGCGATGTTTCAGCCTTAAGTAAAGGTTGAGACTTTGGCTCCGGACCACACGAGTCGGTGCGCCCCCTCGCACCGGCGTGGAGGAAAGGACGGGCAGCTGTGGCGGCTCCCCAGAACTACTTGGCAGTGATCAAGGTCGTCGGTATCGGCGGTGGTGGCGTGAATGCGGTCAATCGCATGATCGAGGTCGGTTTGAAGGGCGTTGAGTTCATCGCCATTAACACCGACGCCCAGGCTCTGCTGATGAGCGACGCGGACGTGAAACTCGACATCGGTCGGGAATTAACCCGTGGACTCGGTGCCGGAGCGAACCCAGAGGTGGGACGCAAGGCGGCCGAAGATCACATCGAGGAGATCGAAGAGGTGCTGCAGGGCGCCGACATGGTCTTCGTTACCGCAGGCGAGGGTGGTGGCACCGGAACCGGTGGTGCACCCGTGATCGCCAAGGTTGCTCGCTCCCTGGGAGCGTTGACGATCGGCGTTGTCACCCGTCCATTCGGCTTCGAAGGCCGTCGACGCCAGGTTCAGGCCGACCAGGGCGTCGAGGACCTGCGCGCCGAGGTCGACACGCTGATCGTCATCCCCAACGACCGCCTGCTGTCCCTCGCGGATCGGGAGATCAGCGTTATCGACGCCTTCCGGCAGGCTGACCATGTTCTTCTCCAGGGTGTCTCGGGAATCACCGATCTCATCACCACTCCTGGACTCATCAACCTGGACTTCGCCGATGTCAAGAGCGTGATGCACGCTGCTGGCTCGGCACTCATGGGTATCGGGTCGGCTCGCGGTGAGGATCGAGCCATGCAGGCCGCCGAAAAGGCGATCTCAAGCCCACTGCTCGAGGCGGGTATCGATGGAGCACATGGTGTTCTGCTGTCGGTGTCTGGCGGGAGCGATCTAGGTCTATTCGAGATCAACGAAGCCGCCCGTCTGGTCAGCGATGCTGCTCACCCCGAGGCGAACATCATCTTCGGTGCCGTCATCGACGACACCCTCGGCGATGAAGTCCGCGTCACAGTGATCGCGGCTGGCTTCGAGGGTGGGGAGCCGCCGGCGCGGAAGGTGACAGCTCCAGCCAGAGCCACCGATGCCACCGGAGACATCCCGACGGTGCAGCAGCCGAAGGCCATGGTCTTCGCCGATTCCGACGACGACTTGGACGTCCCTGACTTCCTGAGGTAGTCGGTGTCCGATCAGCCGAGCGCCGGTAGGGGCTTCCCCGTCCTACGGACACTCGGTGGAAGTTGGCCGGCCAATGGGTCAGGCGACGGATCCCGGTACCTGGTAACCACGGCCGAACAGGGCTTCAGTTCCGGTCCGTTCGCCCGCGGCAACATGGCCGACCACGTCGGTGATGAGTCGGGTGCGGTCGTGGCCAATCGAGTAGCGCTCCAACGCGAACTCGGTGCGACCCGTGGCTTGGCTTTCATCCAAGCTGTGCATGGAAACTCGGTTGGCAATGTGGAGGCACCCGGAAGTTACCCGGGTGTCGATGCCCTCGTCACCACGACTCCGGGACTGGGACTTGTTGCCCTCGGAGCCGACTGTGCGGTGATCGGTCTGCACGCAGCCACGGTGGACGGGGGACAGGTCGTGGGCGTTGCACACTGCGGCTGGCGCGGTCTTGTCGAGGATGTGATCGGTGCGGTGGTCCACGCGATACGCGATGCTGGTGGGCGGCAACTCGATGCGGTTCTTGGACCTGCGATCTGCGGTCGCTGCTATCGCGTGAACCCCGAGCGTCGAGGGGAAGTCCGGGATTCGTGTTCCCCGAGCGTGGCAGACGCTGCTCTTGTCAGCGCCGACGGGGACGACGACACCACGCCTGGTCTGGACGTGCATGCCGGGGCGCACCAGCGCCTGGTGGAGCTGGGAGTTAGCGTGAATGCTATCGCCGGGTGCACCTTCGAATCGGAGTCGTGGTTCAGCTTTCGGCGGGCATCACTCGACCCTGAAGCAGGCGGTCGCACGGGACGCCATGCACTGGCCGTGATGATCAACACTCGGTTCGAAGGAGATGGTTTCGAGGGAGGCGAATATGGGCACTGATCGAGGCAGTGAACTCGGTGAACGCCTGTCCACGGTCCGGGAGCGAATCGACAAGGCCTGCCGCGAGGCTGGACGTGACGCTGCCACTGACCCGGTCTCCTTGGTCGTGGTCACTAAGACTTTTCCGGCTAGCGATGTCCGTCTCCTTGCCGAGCTCGGCGTGCACGACGTAGGGGAGAACCGAGACCAGGAAGCAAAAGCAAAGTTCGCCGAGTTGGATGATGTGAAGGTCCGATGGCACATGATCGGCAGGCTGCAGCGCAATAAGGCGGCGTCCGTTGCTGGCTGGGCCGATGTTGTTGAGTCGGTTGATCGTCCCGAACTCGTCGATGCACTCGACTCCGCTGTGGCTCGTGGCGAGCGAGAACCGCTCGATGTCTTGGTTCAGGTGAACCTTGATCCAATCCCGCAGTCGGCCAGGAGTGGTGTGGCGCCGGATGGTGCAGTGGAACTGGCCGAAAGGATCGCGTCGACCCAGACGCTTCGACTGGCCGGGGTCATGGCCGTCGCGCCGCATCCCGATACCGGGGTCGAACCGACGGCGGCTTTCGCTCGACTGCGCAAGGTGGCCGATCGAATCCAGCGGCTGTGGCCAACGGCCAGGACGATCTCGGCCGGTATGAGTCACGACCTGGAGGCGGCGATATCCCAGGGGGCGACACAGGTTCGGGTAGGGGGCGCGATACTCGGGGAACGCCCCCGGGTGCAGTAGCGTCGTACACAACGCGGAAGGCCGTGGCGGATCCGCGTGCGCTTGATATCCGAAGTTCGATGTCCGAAGGAGGTGCACGATGGCTGGCGCGATGCGCAAGATGGCTGTGTACCTAGGGCTGGTTGAGGACTCGGGGTACGACGACTACGACGAGTACGACGACTACGACGAGCCGGCCCGCAACTCGAAGAAGGAGCGGGGTTCCCGTCGCGGATTCCGGGACCGTTACGACGAGGAAGAGGAGGACGATCGCTACGCCGTGCGGAGCGTGCGTCCCATCAGCGAGCCTCGTTCGGTCCGGACGATTCGTCCCGACTCGATGGCAGAGAGGGCGCCCATGGCGCCGGCACCCACGAGGGCTCCCTCGTTCGGAGACCTCAGCCGGATCGAGACCATTCATCCGCGTTCATACAACGATGCTCGCCGGATCGGGGAAGAATTTCGCTCGGGCGTGCCGGTCATCATGAACCTTGGGGACATGGACGAAATGGACGCCAAGCGGATCATCGACTTCGCGGCGGGCCTGGTGTTCGGTCTGCACGGCACCATCGAGCGCATCACTGGCAAGGTGTTCCTCCTGTCCCCTGCAAACGTCGATTTGGGGGATCAGGCGCGTGCTCAAATAGCAGAAGACGGGTTCTTCAATCAAAGCTGAGCAGCGTTCTAGGGGAGTGTCACAGCGGTGAGCACCATCGGCCAGATCTTGGGAACAGTCCTGTGGCTGTATTGGCTTGTCCTCATCGCGCGTCTCGTCTTGGACTTCGTACAGATTTTCGCTCGATCGTGGGAACCACGGGGTCCGCTACTGCTGATTGCTGAGTTCGTTTACACCATCACTGATCCGCCGTTACGTGCTCTTCGCAAAGTGATCCCGCCACTTCGTCTGGGCAGCGTGTCACTGGACCTCGCGTTCCTCGTGCTGATCCTGGGCGTTCAGTTACTCATCAATTTCGTCGTCTTACTCTAGGGTCGAAAACGTGACTTTGACTCCCGAAGAAGTGCGCGACGTCCGCTTCGGCACCACCCGGGCGCGGGCCGGCTACAAAATGGGTGAGGTCGATGCATTTCTCGACAGCGTCGAGGCTGCAATTGCGGAGTATTCGAGTCAAAACCAACGGCTCGGGGACGAAGCCGACGTGCTCCGTTCCCAGGTGCAGCAATTGCAAACCCGCCTTGCGGCTGCCCAGAAGGAGCTTGAGGAGATCGTCCTCGTTCGGGATGCCGATGAGGTCGATCGACACGACACCCTCGTCACACCTGTGCCTGCGCAGGACGATCCCAATACCGAACCCACTGCGGTGGTGGTGTTTGAAGGTGCAGACGTCGAGACAACGGCGGAAAACCCGATCGTTGCTGGAGTGCCCGCTACAGAGCTCGCGGATCTCGTCGCCGTGCGAGACAGGGTTCGGAACATGCTGGAAAGGCAAATCGCCCTCGTGGACGAACTCGACATCGATCCAAAGAGGGCCTAACCCTTCGGGACTCTTGTGATCCCGATATGAACCGGTAGATCTGTCTGAACCTTTGCCGCGTCTGTCCTCGGCTGAGAGTGTTCGGTCTTCACCGCCAGGACTTCCTCGGCGATCGTGGTGCCGTGCTCAGTGAACACTGCAGTTATGTCGTCATCCTCGGAGTCCCATGTGAGCTCGATGCGATCGGTTATGTCAAAGCCTGAGGACTTGCGGGCTTCTTGAACTGCGCGGATCAACTCGCGCGCCAAACCCGCTCGTCTGAGGTTGTCGTCGATGTGCAGATCGATGGCAACGGAGTCTTCGGCGTCGCTCGCCACTGTCCAGCCCTCACGCGGCGTCTCGGTGACGATGATGTCTTCGCCGTGAATGTCGACGTCCTCGCCGTTGACCGTGAGCCGGTAGCTGTCGGTCGCGCGGAGTTCGGACACCAGTGTGCTCGGGTCGGTGTCAGTGATCGCTTGGGCAACCGCGGGTGTCTCCTTCGCGAAGCGCTTCCCGAGTTCCCGGAAGTTGGGCTTCACAGCGACGTCCACGAGATCAGCTGCCCCGCCGAGAGACTCGATTGCGCGAACGTTCAACTCGTCGGCAACCTCGGAAACGAGTTCCGCGGGAAGGTCGGACCATCCCGGTGCGGACACCAGCGCCCGCGAAAGGGGTTGGCGGGTTCGCACGCTGCTACTTGCTCGTGCGGCACGACCCAATTCGACGATCCGGCGAACCAAGGCCATCTGGCCAGCGAGGTCGTTGTCGATCTCGGATTCGTCGGGCGTGGGCCATGCCGCAAGGTGAACCGAAGCTGGTGCACCCGCGTCGGTCGGCCGGAAGAGGTCCTGCCAAACCCGCTCTGCGATGAACGGCGTGTAGGGGGCCAAGCACAGCGTGGTGATGCGTAGGGCTTCGTCGAGTGTGGCCAGCGCGGCAGGGTCCCCGTCCCAGAACCGCCGGCGGGACCGGCGGACGTACCAGTTCGACAGATCGTCCACGAACTCGGCGAGAATCCGTCCACCGCGCTGGGTATCGAAATTCTCGAGAGCGTCGTCGACGTCCCGCGCCACTCTGTTGGCCTCGGAGAGCACCCACCGGTCGATGATCGGACGCTCGCTGGGTTCGGGTGCGCCGTCGCTGGGTTGCCACCCGGCCGTTCGCGCGTAGAGGGACTGGAAGGAAACGGTGTTCCAGTAAGTGAGCAGGGTGCGTCGGACAACGTCTGCGATCGCTGCGTGGCCCACCCGTCGGGCTTGCCATGGAGAACCTGACGCGAGCATGAACCAGCGGACCGCATCTGCTCCGTGCTCGTCCATTAAGGGAATCGGTTCGAGGACGTTGCCGAGATGCTTGCTCATCTTGCGACCGTCTTCGTCCAGAATGTGACCGAGGCACACCACGTTCTTATAGGAGGACCTGTCGAAGACGAGGGTTCCAACCGCCATGAGCGAGTAGAACCATCCGCGTGTCTGGTCGATTGCTTCGCAAATGAAATCGGCGGGGTACTGAGCCTCAAACGCCTCGGAGTTGTGATGCGGGTAGCCAAGCGCTGCGAATGGCATGGCACCGGAGTCGTACCAGCAGTCGATTACCTCCGGAACGCGTCGGGCCTGGGATCCGCATTCGGGGCAGGTGATCTCGATGTCGTCGACGTAGGGCCGGTGCGGATCAACCTCGCTGACGTCGCGCCCGGCGAGTTCGGAGAGTTCGCGCATCGAACCGACAGCGGTCAGGTGTCCGTCGTCGCATCGCCAGATGGGTAGTGGCGTACCCCAGTACCGATTACGTGATAAAGCCCAGTCGACGTTGTTGGTCAACCAGTCGCCGTAGCGACCCCACTTGATGGTGGGTGGGTACCAATTCGTGTCCTCATTTTGGGCGAGGAGTTCGTCCTTTTTCTCCGTCGTCTTGATGTACCAGGAGGGTTGTGCGTAGTACAGCAAGGGTGTGTGGCAGCGCCAGCAGTGGGGATAGGAGTGCTCGTATGGATCGCGCCGGAAGAGGAGGCCTCGATCGGTGAGGTCTGAGGTGAGCGTCTCGTCGGCCTTCTTGAAGAACATTCCGCCCACGAGCGGAACGTCGTCGTCGAAGTCACCGTTTGGTCGCACGGGGTTGACGACCGGGAGGCCGTAACGTCGGCAACTGATGAGGTCGTCGGCTCCGAAGGCGGGCGCCTGGTGCACGAGTCCGGTGCCGTCGTCGGTGGTGACGTAGTCGGCCAAGATCACGTAATGGGCATCGGGGATGTCCACCAGATCGAATGGCCGCCGGTAGCCGGAGCGCTCCAATGTCGATCCTGGGAACGTGGTCAAGACGTCTACTTCGGCATCCCCGAAGACGTGCGAGAGGAGTTCCTCGGCAACCACCAGTTCCTCGTTGTCCGGAGTGCGGACCACGGCGTAGGTGGCGTCAGGACGGACCGCAACGGCGGTGTTGGACACCAGAGTCCATGGGGTGGTTGTCCAGACGAGGAGTTGTGCAGCCGGGAAGTCATCGTGCACGGGGCCGTTGACGAGGGGGAAGCGGACGTATACCGACGGGTCCACGACGGTTTCGTAGCCCTGCGCGAGTTCGTGGTCGCTAAGCCCGGTCCCGCAGCGTGGGCAATAGGGGGCGACGCGGTGGTCCTGGACGAGAAGTCCTTTGTCGAAGATCGTCTTGAGTGACCACCACACGCTCTGGACGTAGTCCGGATCCATCGTCCAGTAGGCAGAGTCGGTATCCACCCAAAAGGCCATTCGCTTGCTCATTTGGGTGAATTCGTCGACGTGCCGCAGGACCGACTCGCGGCACTTGGCGTTGAACTCTGCGATTCCGTAATCCTCGATGTCCTGCTTGCCGCTGAAGCCGAGTTCGCGCTCCACGGCTAACTCCACGGGGAGGCCGTGACAGTCCCAGCCAGCCTGACGGGGAACGAAGTAGCCCTTCATCGTCCGGTAGCGGGGGAAGATGTCCTTGAAGACTCGGGCCTCGACGTGGTGTGCGCCCGGTGTTCCGTTGGCCGTTGGAGGCCCTTCGTAGAAGGTCCACAGGGGGCGTCCCTCCGCTCTAGCCACCGACTGTGCGAACACCGACTCTCGATCCCACAGATCGAGAATCTCGTGCTCCATGGCCGGCAGATCGATCTGCGCGGGCACGGCCTTGTACATGGCGCCTCCTGTCCGAATGGGGAGGATAGCCGTGGGGGTCGGCGTGCCGGTGACCCGTGACTCGTGGACCACCCCTACCATTCCTGCACGCTGCCGCGGTGACGTACCGCTGCGGCTGAAATGAGACGAGGGGGTGGCCATGGCAGCCACGAAGAAGGCGGCTCCAGCCAAGAAGGCCGCTAAGAAGGCGGCCAAGAAGGCCGCCCCTGCGAAGAAGGCTGCCAAGAAGGCGGCGAAGAAGGCCGCCCCTGCGAAGAAGGCCGCGAAGAAGGTTGCCAAGAAGGCCGCCCCTGCGAAGA
>Ga0181594_10002615_pt1 | contig 16493 bp, 15 predicted proteins | sample 071ome_18_FD_145603 | JGI IMG/M metagenome (GOLD analysis project Ga0181594, IMG submission 145603) | Coastal salt marsh microbial communities from the Groves Creek Marsh, Skidaway Island, Georgia - 071413BT metaG (spades assembly) | ecosystem: Environmental > Aquatic > Marine > Intertidal zone... | reverse complement strand
CTTCGGCGCCGTTGTGCTGGTTTTCCTCATCATCGATCACTCCATGGAGATCGAGATCCGCACCGTCAATGCCGAGGTCCTCTCGGAGGTCGCCCTGCTTGAGGAGGACATTGTCGACGGCGAGGCTGGCTTGGTGCGCCTGCGCAATGCGCTGACCGAGGCGGATCTGGAAATCGTCGAGGCCGATGGCCGCGCAAGGCGCATCACCGATGAGCTCGACGAATACGAGGCACTCATAGCCTCTATTGAGGAATCTGACGTCAGTGACAGCGATGCGATTGCCAAACTTCAGGCGGAGATCAATCAGCTTGAGGAAGAGATTCGGCTGCTGGAGGAAGCCGCGGAAGCGGAGGCAGGCAGGAGCGCGCGGGAGTTTGTGGGAGAAGGTAATCGCCAGTACCTCACCGGGCTTAACCTGGGCGGACAGCGGATCGCCATCATGGTTGACGCCTCCGCCAGTATGCTCGCCAACCAACTGGTCAATGTGATTCGTCTTCGCAATATGGATCCAGCACTGCAAAAGCAGGCTGGCAAATGGACGAGGACACTCGATACGGTGGATTGGCTCACTGCGCAATTACCGGTGAATGCGCAATTTCAGGTGATCACTTTTAATACGGATGCGCGCCCCGTGTTGCCGGGTACGGAGACACAGTGGCTGGAGGTTGCTGACACGCCCAAACTCGAGTCAATCAGTGCGGCGCTGAGAGAGCAGGTGCCCGCAGGCGGCACCAGTTTACATAATGCCTTCACTGCACTCTCCAGCTTGCCCAACCCGCCAGATAATATTTTTCTACTGACCGACGGTCTGCCGACTCAGGGAGAGAAGCCGCCCCGGGGTAGCAAGGTGTCTGGCAACGAGCGTTTAAAGCACTTCCGCGACGCGATCCGTCGCTTACCGTCGGGGGTCCCGGTGAACACCATTCTTTTCCCGATGGAGGGCGACCCGATGGCGGCTTCGGAATACTGGCAGCTCGCCCGCGCGTCAAACGGCAGCTTTATGTCACCCTCAACGGACTGGCCCTGAGAGATCAAAATGCCTGCCCGACGCGCGCCTGCTGAATTTTCGCTGTCTTTCCTCGACGTCATTTGTTGCGGCTTCGGCGCCGTGATATTGCTGCTGATGATTACCAAGACCGTCCAACCACAGGTGATCGAGCAAGCCATGGTGGATGCCGAATCGTTGGTGGCCGAACTGACGGAGCAGCTTTTTGAGATTCGGGGTGAGACCACGGTGCTGAACCGGGATCTCAACGTGAAGCGCGAGCAGATTTCAGAGTACGAGCAGCAAATCGCGATCCTGCAGGGGACGCTGGCGCGGACGCGGTCGGAATTTGACTCGTTAAGTACCTCCCAAAACGCCAATGCCATCATCCGTGAGCAACTGGCAATCGCCCGCCAGAAGCTCTCCGAGGAAGAACTGCGATTACTGGGGCGTAACGCGGAAAAAAAGAATCAGTTGATCGGCGGCATACCGGTAGACAGCGAGTACATCATTTTCATCATCGACACCTCGGGCTCGATGTTCTCCTATGCTTGGGAACGCATGCTTCAGGAAATGGAAGCCACGCTCAACATCTACCCAGAGGTGAAAGGCATTCAAGTGCTCAATGATATGGGCAACTATCTCTTTAGCCGATACCGCGGGGAGTGGATTCCTGATACGCCGGCACGACGGAGCCTCATTCTGCAGAACCTGCGCAATTGGAATGTGTTCTCCAACTCCTCTCCTGTGGAGGGCATCACCAATGCCGTGAGAACCTTTTACGACCCGGGTAAGAAGATTTCGATCTATGTATTCGGGGATGAGTTCACCGGCGCCTCTATTCAGGAAGTCGTGCAAACCGTGGACAGGCTGAACGCTGAGGCGGCCAGCGGTGAACGACGGGTGCGCATCCATGCGGTGGGCTTCCCCGTACAGTTCATCAGGCCACCCGAGTTACAGGCGACGGGTGTGAGGTTTGCTACACTGATGAGGGAATTAACCCTAAGGAATGGGGGAAGCTTCGTTGGCCTCAACGATTTTCGACCGTGAGTCCGCCGTGCTCGGACGCTACCTGCTGGTACTCTGCATCGCGCTGCTTGGCACAGGTTGCGCCAGTAAGCAGGTGGTGGTTGAAGGCAATTTCCCCACGCCCCTGCTCGACCCGCTTCCTGTCACGCTAGGCGTCATTTACCCCTCCGCCTTCGCTCAACACGAGTTTTTCGACGAGGCCAAAGGCCGCGCTGAGTCTGACTGGTTGGTGAAGACCGGAGAGGCGCAGGTCGAGTTCTGGGATATTTTGTTCTCAGGCATGTTCGAAGACGTCGTGCACATTCGCGATTGGGAAACCGTTCAGAGCCGGGGTGCCGATATCGATGGCGTGATTATCCCTGCCATTGCTGAGTTGCAATACACCATCCCGACCCACACTAACGTCAAGGTCTATGAAATCTGGATGCGCTACCAGTTCAGGTTGGTCGATGTCTCCGCCCTCCATCAACAGGAAGATGGAGCGCTCAGCTTCAACCCGGAGGAACGACTGGCGACATGGCCGATCACAGCTTACGGCAAAACCCCTACGGCCTTCCTGCAAACTGACGAAGAGGCGGTGAATTTGGCCGCGGTGGTTGCGCTCAGGGATGCGGGCGCCCACTTCGTTACCACCTTTGGTGCCAACCCCGGGGTCGCCACCTGGTTGGACGGCATTGCCGCGCGTCAACACAACGGCATCGGCCCTGAACCTGATGTCGGAGGGGCCGAGGGCTCCCGCAATATGGACGAAGGCTCTCCCGCCATCGCCGGGGATCAAGCCGCCACAGCTGAGACAGCGAAAAATGGTAGCAGCTCGCCAGCCGAAGACGCTGTGGGCGAGGCCATTTCATCCGCAGAGACTTCAGGAGCCTCATCGTGAGCACCGGCATCATCTGGCACAACATCAAGCAATGGGTAGGCCCGGGCCTTTGCGCTCTGCTTTTGGGTGGCTGCGTCAATGCAACGGTCAATGAGATGACTTACAACGAGCCTGTGGCGGGGATCGGAGAATCCAGCGTGGTGATTTTGGGCCGACGTCACGCACCCGACTACGATACCGAGTTCGACTTTATTCAATGCATCGGTGATCACATTCACAGCGGTGACCCCAGCATTGATGTCATTGGCGAAATCGCGTTTATCAATGAGTTTTACCCTTGGTTTGAACCGAGAACCGCGCCCATGCAGCCTGAGACCATTGACCGCTTGCTGCAGCTGCCACCGGTGGCCGAACGATTCGCCGCGATGCAACTTGAGTACATGATCTGGATCGACGGCAACACCGTGGATACCGAGAGCGCGGGATCGATGAGTTGTGGCATCGGACCCGGCGTGGCGGGATGTTTTGGTTTTGGCACCTGGGGCACGGAATCAGAGTACGAGGCGACGATCTGGGATTTCACCGACAAGGTCGAGGTCGGCCGGGTGAGCGCCGTTACCAGCGGCCAGAACTACATGCCTGCGGTCATCGTGCCCATTCCCATCATTGCACCCGTGCAGGGCACGGCCTGCGACAGCCTCGGCGACCAACTGTTGGAATACCTCTCGGCCCACCACTGAGCCATGACTGTGAACTGCGTGCGGCCACTCTCGATACTGACCCTGATGGCGCTACTGTGGTCACAGGCAGCCGGTGCCGCTTCAACAGTCACCATCGGAGGCAAGTCGGTTGAGTTACCCGATGACGTCGCAGAAGAGCACCAGAAGCTCATTGATAATATCGGCATCTACGATGATCCCGAGCTCGACGCTTACGTACGCCGCGTGGGCGAGCGCCTGTTACGCGACTCGGGCATCACCAAACCCACCTTCAGCTTTACGCTGCTCGACTCACCTGACATCAATGCCTTTGCCCTGCCGGGCGGCCTGATTTATGTCAACCGCGGGCTGTTGGCCTATCTCGATACCGAGGCGGAACTCGCCGGGGTGTTGGCCCATGAGATTGGCCACATCACCGAGCGGCACCATTCGCGGCGAAAAACCGCTTCACTGACCTCCAAGGTTGCGGCTGTCTCCGCCTATATCCTGACGGGCTCCGGAGACGTCTACGATGCGGCGAGCATGTACGGCGCCGAGATCATCTCGGGCTTTGGTCGCGACATGGAACTAGAGGCGGATTCCGCCGGCGCCGAGTACCTTCATCAAACGGGTTACGACGTGGACTCCATGCTGTCAGTAATCGGCGTACTCAAGGATCAGGAGCAGTACCGACGGGTGCAGGCGAAGGCGAGCGGCAAGCCCTCCGGCACCTACCATGGGCTCTATGCCAGCCATCCGCGCAATGACTTGCGATTACGCACGGTAATCAGGGCGGCAAACGATCTGGATATTGAGGAGATGCCCGAGAACCCGGAAATGCCCGGTGAGTACCGCCGCCAAACCGAGGGGTTGGTCTATGGTGCCAGTGCCGCGGCACAGAGTGATCCGAACCGCTTTTATCACAACAAATTGAACTTCACCTTTGCCCACCCCCCCGGCTGGACCGTGCAGCAGGGGAGCAGAGAGATCGTGGCCGCCTCAGCGGACGGCACCCAGACACTCACCATTGGTCTGGCACGTATTGATGCCAGCCAGGATACCGAGGCAAGTCTGATCGCCGGCGCTCAGGGCGAGGTGTCAGAGGTCGAGGCGTTGGAGCAATACGGCTTGAATGGTGCCACCGCGGTGGCCAGCAGCGGTTCACAGTCGGTGCGACTCGCGGTCATCGACCACAACTATCGGTTTTTATTTGAAGGAGAGGCGGCCAACCTGGCCGAGGCTGATGCAGGGTTCAGGACGATTATCGACAGCTTCCGCCCGCTCACCTCGAAGGAAAAAGTAACCGGCACCAGCCATACCCTGCATTACATTCAGGTGCCCCGGGGTGCGACCTTTGCCTCGCTGGCCAGTAGCGTCAAGCTCCCTGATGCCGAAAATCAGCTCCGCCTTATCAATGGCTATTACCCCACCGGCGAGCCACGCACGGGCGATTGGGTTAAAGTCATCCGCTAGCTTCTCGCAGAGCGGAGCACCCATCATGCCGCGCCTAACGAAATATTGGCAGTGCCCTGTTTTGGTGGCCCTGCTGATGATCACCACCGCACCCACACACGCCGAACTCGTGGTGTACACCGCTCAGGTCATTCGCACCATGGAGCCCGCACTGCCCACGGCGACCGCGGTCGCTGTGGAGGATGGCCACATCGTCGCGGTGGGCTCGGAAGCAACGCTACAACCCCTGGTGGACGCCCGGGGTGGCCGCATCGATCGGCAGTTCGGCGAAGATGTCCTGTTACCGGGCTTTATTGACCCACACGTGCACCCCGCACTACCTGCCGTGCTGACTCAGTTTCCCTTTCTGGCGCCAGATGACTGGTCTCTACCCACCGGAGACTTTCCCGGAGAGACCACGCCCGAGGGCTACCGCGCTCGACTGACCGAACTCGCCGATCAACACAGTGACCGCACCGTGCCCTTTATTACCTGGGGCTACCATCCCCTTTGGCACGGTGAAATATGGCGGGATGACCTGAACGAATGGTTCGGTGAACAACCGGTGATGCTCTGGCATCGCTCATTCCATGAACTCATTGGCAATGACGCGGCTTGGTCGTTACTTGGCGTGACCGAGGCCGATGCACAAATGGACGAGGGCGCGGACTGGGCGCGCGGGCACTTTTACGAGAACGGGTTGAAAGCCGTGGTCCCGAAGCTGGGATTTCTGTTTACGCCCGAACGGTTCGGCGGCGGCATGTTCAACTTTCTCGCCATGTTGCATCAGGCCGGTGTCACCACCGCGCTCGATATGGGCACGGGCATCTACGGCAACCCGGTTGGCGAGATCGCCGGGGTGCGGGCGGCGGCCAACGCCTACCCCGTGCCGGTACGACTCATCCTGACACCGATCATTGTCGATTTTCTCACCCGCGGAAAAACACCCGAGGAGGCGCTGGCAGAGATCCTTGAGTGGCAGACCGAGAATGACGAGCGCGTCATGGTGGGCAATCATTTCAAGCTGATGATCGACGGCGCGATCTTTTCAGGCCTCGCACAAATGGGGGCGCCAGGCTATCTGGACGGCCATCAGGGCGTGTGGATGGTACCCGAACCCGTGCTGCGCGCTTACGGCGAGGCCTTTTGGCGAGCCGGGTTTCAACTCCACGCCCACGCCAATGGCGACGCTGCAGTGGATCGATTCCTCAGACTGGTAGAAGGCCTGCAAAGCGACTTCCCCCGCCCTGATCACCGCTCCACGGTGGAACACCTCGCCTACAGCACCGAGCAACAGAGTGCGCAGCTCGCAACCTTGGGCGCCCAGGCCTCGGTGAACCCCTACTACCATTACATTCTCTCCGAGGCGTATTCCAGGGATTGGTTAGGGCCTGACCGCGCGGCGCAAATGACGCGTCTGGGGTCTTTGGAACGCAACGGTGTGCCACTCACATTGCACTCGGACGCCCCCATGGCGCCGCTCTCCCCCCTCACGCTGGTGTGGGCCGCAAGTGAGCGCGAAACCATCAGCGGTGCCAAAGGCCTTGCGACAGAGCGGCTCTCGCGGGCGTCTGCGCTGGAGGCCGTCACCTCGGGTGCGGCCCGGGTGATCGGCCGCGAAAACGAGATCGGTTCTATTCGCGCCGGCAAGCGCGCCGACTTTGTGGTGCTCGCGGCAGACCCCATGACCGTGCCGGGGGATGCGCTCAGACAGATTGAGGTCAAGGCCACCGTCTTTGCCGGGGTGCCCTACCCCCGCCGCTAATCAGCCGTATTGCGTATCCGCCACAAACGGATTAGTCGCCCGCTCGCGACCGAAGGTTGAATCCGGGCCGTGCCCGGGCACAAAGCGGATGTCGTCGCCAATGGGAAAGAGCTTCTCGCGAATCGAGTGGATCAGCTGCTCGTGGTTGCCCATAGGAAAATCCGTGCGGCCGATTGACCCGGCGAATATCACATCGCCCACCCATGCCAGCTGGGTCTGTCTGTGCAGAAAAACAACATGACCCGGCGTGTGCCCGGGGCAGTGAATCACCTCGAGCGTCTGCTCACCGACGGTCACTGTGTCGCCATCCTCCAGCCAGCGGTCCGGCGTGAAGGGTTCTGCCCGCGGGAAGCCGGCCATCTCGCACCAATCGGGCAACTTGTCGATCCAAAAGCTGTCCCCCTGCTCTGGTCCCTCCATCGGCACCGAGAGCTTTTGACGGAGCACGTCCGCTGCCGCGCAATGGTCGAGATGGCCATGAGTTAGCAACACCTTCTCGACAGTGGCGCCCATTTTGGTAATCGCCGCTTCGATGCGCTCGATATCACCACCAGGGTCGACAATCGCAGCGAGGCCTGTGGCTTCACATTGAATGATCGAACAATTCTGCTGATACGGCGTGACCGGCACCACCTGCACCTTCAACGTCATGCTGCCGCTCCTGTCGTATGAGAATCCTCCAGATCACCATCGTGATCGGCATCCGGGTCGAGGTAGATGCTTTGATCGAGCTGCTGCTCCTGATAGGCGACAATCGTGGCGACCGTTGCATCACCCGTCACGTTCACCATGGTGCGCACCATATCGAGGAATCGATCGACACCAATAATGAGTGCGACGCCCTCAACGGGCAGACCTGCTTGCTGCAATACCAGTGCCAGCGTAATCAAGCCCACACCCGGGACCGCGGCGGTACCGATGGAGGCGAGCGTGGCCGTTAACACCACCATCAGGAGCTGACCGCCTGTGAGATCCACGCCATAGACCTGGGCAATAAACACCGTCGCCACGCCCTGCATGATGGCAGTGCCATCCATGTTGATGGTGGCGCCCAGGGGTACCGAGAAACCGGCGACACTTTTGCTGACGCCGAGCCGCTTCTCGACAGTGCGCAAGGTGATAGGGAGCGTCGCGCCGGAGGAGGCTGTGGAGAACGCAAAGGCCCAGACCCGTCGCATTTTTTGCAGCAGGATCGCGGGGCTCAAGCCGGTCAGCGTCTTGAGCAAGGTCGTATACACCACTAGCCCATGAAAGAGCAGCACGCCGAGCAGCGTAAAAAAGTAGGCGGCCAGATCGACGATGGTGCCGAAACCCATCGTGGCAAAGAGTTTGGTCAACAGTGCGAACACGCCATACGGCGCGAGCTCAATCAGGATGCCGACCATCTTCATGACGATGACTTCCATGTCGCGGAACCAGTTGGCAATCCGCTCGCCCGCCTCACCTGACCGGGTCAGCGCAAAGCCCACCAACAGCGCAAACACGATCACCTGCAGCATCTGGCCGTCGGCCATCGCCTTAAAGGGGTTACTTGGGAAAATATTGACCAGCGTATCGGTCAGCGGCGGCGGCGCCTTGGCCTCATAGGCCGCCGAAGTCATGACCTCAATGCCGTTACCCGGGCCCAGGAGCATGGCGGCCGTCAGGCCAAAACTCACCGCAACACCCGTGGTAAACAGATACAGCGCTATGGTTCTGCCCGCAATCGATCCCATGCGGCTGCTGGCACCGAGTGAACTCATACCGCAGATCAGCGACACCATCACCAGAGGCACAACCAGCAGCTTGAGCGATGCGATGAAGATCCGGCCCAGAACATCGAAAAAACCAAGAATCAGGCCGTTCTGGATAAATCCGTGTAACCCTGACTCCGGGTCAATCACCCCCATCAGCCACTCAAGCGCCGAGCCGAGGATAATGCCGGCCAGCATAGCCAGAAGAATGCGGTTGGTCAGCGACATACTATTCCTCGCAGGTTTCGGGATGCCAGGCAGAGACGGCCACATCGGCGCAGGCGTTACAGGGCGAGGCGTAGGTATCGAGACTGCCATCGCCGCGCCGACCACACACCGGGTCATAAATCATCGTGCAGACTCTTGGTCGCTCGCCCTCGCAGGCTTGCCAACTCTCCCCCACAGTAACACCGCTGTCCCGCGCAGGCGTCGATGCGGTGCAGCCTGTCAGAAATACAAGCAGGAGCAGCCCGGTTGGGCAGTTGTTGAACCATCGTCGCATCACGACATTGTAGGGAATCGTCTCATCAATGCACCCCCCGCCCGTGGCACCACTCAGAGCGCGTCGCGCCGGGCGATGAGGGCCGCCATTCGCGCCGACAGTGCCTGCGAGTCATGCACCACACCCAGCGGAGAGCAAGCACGTACGAGCCGGTCGGACGCGTCACTCGTCATAGCGGGCACCCGCTCCGCGATGGCCAACATGTCATCCAACCGCCCCCAACAATTGAGCGCGATATCACAACCCGCCTCGAGCACCGCCACCGCACGGCTCGGTATATCCCCCGTCAGCGCTTTCATATCCAGATCATCACTAATGAGCAATCCGTCGAACCCAATCTGCCCCCGGATCTGCTCCTGAATCACACGCTCTGACACGCTCGCGCAGGCGTCACCATCCCAGGCCTCGTAAACCACATGTGCCGTCATCGCCATGGACGCGTCTGACAAGGCCTTGAAAGGCGCGCAGTCGAGCGCCAGTGCGCTGGCTACTGCGTCAACGCGGGGCAAACTCTCGTGGGAGTCGCTACGCGCGCGGCCATGACCCGGAATATGCTTTATCACGCCGGCAATACCGGCAAGTTGTAAGCCCTCGAGGCAGGCGCGGCCGAGCGCCACCACCGACTCCACCGCGCTGCCAAAAGCCCGGTCGCCAATCACGTCATGGGCGTCGGGTTGCGGCAGGTCGAGCACCGGTGCGCAGGTCACGGTCACGCCGGCGGCAGCGAGCTCCAGACCCAAGGCCTCGTAATTGCATTTGACCCGCTCTGCGGTGCGCAGCAGCGACGACTCTGTCGCCGCCCCAGTCGGATCAGTCAGCGCCGCCGCCGAGGGCCAGCTCCGCCAATGGGGTGGACCCAATCTGGCCACGCGCCCCCCCTCCTGATCAATCAAAATGGGTAACTGTTCACGACCAGTGAGATCGCGGAGGCTGTCCGTCAACGCTCTCAGCTGGGCGGGATGCTCGATATTGCGGGCAAATAAAATGAAGCCCGCGGGCTCAGACGCGCGGAACAGCGCCGCTTCATCAGCGGTGAGTGTCGGTCCCGACAACCCAAAGATGACCGGAATCATCGTGCCTCGTCCTGCAGATCCTTGGGGAATAGTCGGTACGCCAACTGGCCCTTGCCCTCTTCACCGTAGATGCCTGACCAATCATCCAGCGTCAAGCTGAGCTCAACCCAGCCAGCCGTTGGCAGATTATCGAGGGTACCCGGGCCTGCGAGATAATTGATCAACTCGGTGAAAGCCGGATTGTGCCCAACCAAAGCAAGAGTCTGCTGCGCACCCGGTTGTTGTGCCACCCAGTCGAGCACGCCCCGGTAGTTGAAGGTATAGAGCGCCGGCGTGACAACACCCTGCTCTTTGGTTAACCCCGGCCAGTGCGGCTGCAGGCTGAGAAATGTCTGGCGTGCCCGCTCGGCCGGGCTGATATGGAAGGTCATCGGCGCGAGCTGACTTCCCAATGCCCTGCCCATTCTCGGCGCATCGCGCTGGCCTCTCGGGTTAAGCGGGCGTTCGCTGTCTGACAGGGACGCATCGTCCCAACTCGACTTGGCGTGCCGCAGTAGATAGAGCGTCCTCATCCAGCGCGCGCGTCAGGCGCCATCGATCAACAGGTGGTACTTTTTCTTGCCGAAGCGCACGAGATAAAAACGACCGTGGAGTGCCCGCTCTACTGGGAGCGCATCCTCACTGGTTACGGTCGGCCCGCCATTCACGGGCTGGCCATTGATCAGCACGGCCTCCCGCGCCAGCGCATCTTTGATCTGCTTGCCTGCTGCCAGACCCGCCTGCGCCAGTAGCTGTGTCAGCGTGGGCGGCAGATCATTACGGTCCAGTTGGCTCGAAGGCAATCCGTCCAAAGCCAGCTGCTGCAGATCCGTTTCACCCAGCGCCGCCGCATCACCAGAAAAGAGCGCCTCGGTGATGCGCATAGCGGCGCTCAGCCCCTCATCACCGTGGACGAGCTGCGTCACCTCCCTCGCCAGAATGCGCTGAGCCTCTGGGCGCCCTGTGCGCTCGGCGTCGGCGCGCTCAATGGCATCAATCTCTGCCACGGGCAGGAAGGTGAAGTAACGCAGAAAACGATAGACGTCTGCGTCGGCCGTGCTCAACCAGAATTGGTAGAAGGCGTAGGGGGAAGTCCGTCTGGCATCCAGCCAGACCGTGCCCGATTCGGTTTTGCCAAACTTGGTGCCGTCGGCTTTGGTCACGAGAGGCAAGGTCAAGCCAAATACCTGCCCACCATGGAGGCGACGGGTGAGGTCGATGCCACCGGTGATATTGCCCCACTGATCGGAGCCGCCAATCTGCAACCCGCAACCATGTCGGTGATATAACTCGGCAAAATCGAAGGACTGCAGAATCATGTAGCTGAATTCTGTAAAGCTGATGCCTGCCCCTTCGCGGTCGAGCCGCTGCCGAACGGATTCTTTGCCGATCATATTGTTGACCGAAAAGTGCTTGCCGATGTCACGCAGAAAGTCGAGCACATTGACCTGCGCCATCCAGTCAAGGTTATTGACCACCAGCGCCGGATCGTCCCCTTCAAAGGCGATAAACTGGCTCACCTGCTCCCGGATCTTAGCGACCCATTCCACCACCACCTCTGGGGTGTTCAGCTGCCGCTCGGCGGCTTTGAAACTCGGATCACCGATCAGGCCAGTGGCGCCTCCCACCAACGCGATGGGTCGATGCCCGGCGGCCTGAAAGCGACGCAACACCAAAAGCGGCACCAACGAGCCAATATGGAGGCTGTCAGCGGTGGGATCAAAGCCGCAATAGAGCGTCCGCGGTGCCGCGGACAGCCATTCATCGATGGCATCTTCACCCGCGACCTGAAAAATCAGATCCCTGGCACGAAGGTCATCTAGAAGTTCACTGGACATGGCCTGAGGTCTTTTCTCTCGACTTGAATATCAACTTGGCGTGACGGGCGCGTCCTGAAGGACGAGGGCAGAGTATCCCATAAACCTGCAGCGAGGGGACCCGGAGCATTGCCACAGATCTCCCAAGTCGATGCGCCGACGCGCGCTCATGGCTGAGTATAATGGCGTCGATGTGAAGGTCTAAAAATCCGGGACGACATGCCTCGCAACACCAGCCCCCGCGGTGCTACGCCAATCGCAGCACCGGAGATACCGCTTCATCGCCGACCCGTTGTCTGGTTTGCGACGGTGGGCGCATTGCTGATGGTCCTCGGTCTGACACTGTCTGGGCCAGAGGGCGAAGGCGAGCCACACGTTCCCACAGACGCAGAGATGGCCGCCGCGGTTGCCCCCGTGGATCCCCCGGTGACGCCAGTCGCAGTGTCTGCCGCCCCTGAACCATTGATACCGCCGTGGAGAGAATTCCGGGTTCGCAACGGCGACAACTTGAGCCTGATATTCAATCGGGCAGGGTTCAGCGATACCGATCTCTACCGGGTGGCACGGGCCACTGATGGTCGCTCATTACGACGCGTCTATCCCGGCGAGACGGTGGCATTTCAGGCGGATAACGACGGTGAACTCATCGCCGTGCGACATGTGCAGTCGCCGCTCCTGACCACGCTTTACACTCTGGAGTCTGACGGCTTTGTGGCCACTGATCAGGTCAGAGAGCCCGAGCGCTCTGCCAGAAACGTGTCCATGACGATCGACACCTCACTCTTTCTCGCCGGCACCGCAGCGGGTTTGAGCGATGCCATGATCATGGAGCTCGCGGGCATTTTCGGAGGGGTCATCGACTTTGTTCTCGACCCCCGCCAAGGCGACACCATCCACGTTTTATATGAGGAGCTGATGCTGGATGGTCAGCGCTTCGACGACGGACCCATTTTGGCTGCCAGCTTTACCAATCGCGGCGAGACATTTGAGGCCTACCGCTACACTGACCTCGAGGGTGATACCAGCTACTACAACGAAAAAGGCGTCAGCATGCGTAAGGCGTTCCTGCGCGCACCGCTTGACTTCACGCGAGTGAGCTCGAATTTCAACCCCAATCGACTTCACCCCATCTACAAGACGCAACGACCACACCGAGGCACTGACTACGCGGCACCAAGAGGTACGCCGGTCTACGCGGCAGGGGATGGTCGCGTCATCGAGGCAGGCTACACGCGACCCAATGGCAGATATGTATTCATCCAGCATGGCGAGCAGTTTGAAACGCACTATCTCCACCTGCACAAACTGAAGGTCAAGAAGGGGGACCGCGTTAAACAAGGTGCGGTGATTGGCACGGTGGGATCCACAGGCGCGGCGACGGGACCACATCTTCATTACGAATTCCTGGTCAATGGCGTGCACCGCAACCCCCGCACCGTGCACAAAATTTTGCCCAAGGCGCGATCCTTGCCGGAGGATGAACTGCCGCGCTATCTCGCGGCGATCCAACAGCCGACCCGGCAACTTGCCAGCCTGCGCAACGCGCAGCAATTGGCGGTAGCAGAGTGAAGCACCGATACTTTATTGGACTCATGTCGGGCACCAGTGCTGATGGCATTGATGCCGTGCTCGTCTCGACGGAAGGGGCTAACAGCCACCTTGTGGGCGCACATCACCGCGCCATGCCTTCGTCCCTGCGGGACGAGATCATCGCCTTTCGCCAGTCAGGTGATAACGAATTACACCGCATGGCGATATTGGATCAGCTGTTGGCGGAAGAGTACGCATCAGCTGTTAAGCAGCTCCTCGCCGATTCATCCGTTGAGGCCGCCGCGGTGACCGCTATCGGCAACCATGGTCAAACGATCCGGCATCAACCCAACGGCGCTGCGCGCTACACCTGTCAGAGTGGCGACCCCAATCGGCTGGCCGAGTTAACCGGCATCACGGTCGTCGCCGACTTTCGCCGCAGAGATATGGCTGCAGGTGGCCAGGGTGCACCGCTGGTCCCTGCCTTCCACCGCTCACGACTGGCTGAAGCGACTGTACCCACTGCGATCGTCAATATCGGCGGTATCGCCAATGTCAGCGTTATCTCTGCTGATGGAGGCGTTATCGGATGGGATATCGGGCCCGGCAACACGCTTATGGACGCCTGGATAAGCCGACATCAACGAAAGCCTTACGATGAGGGTGGCAAGTGGGCGGCGGAGGGTCAGGTGATCGAGGGACTCCTCGAGACCTTGCTCGCAGACAGCTATTTCTTCAAGCCCAACCCAAAGAGCACCGGCCCTGAGTTTTTTGACCTTGACTGGCTGGCGGGCGCACTCACGGGGCTGGAGTCTACCGAAGATGTGCAGCGAACGCTCGCCGAGCTAACGGTGGAGAGCATCGCGAGAGCACTGGAGGCTCAGGATTATGAGGTGGTGCGCATTTGTGGTGGGGGCGCCCGCAACGATCTGCTGATGGAGCGGCTTTCTGCTCGATTAGCGCCGACGGTCATGACCAGCACTGCCGCGATCGGTGTTGACCCAGAGTGGGTCGAGGCCTGGGCTTTTGCTTGGCTTGCGGAGCAAACGCTGGCTGGTCAGCCGGGCAACATCGCGAGCGTGACAGGCGCCGCCGGCGAGAGGGTGTTGGGCGCCATTTACCCGGCGGGCATCAGCTCAAATTGAGAATGACGCACCGCAGCCACAGGTTGTGGTGGCATTGGGGTTATTCACGACAAATCTGGAGCCTTCCAGGCCCTCGGAGTAGTCCACCTCGCTACCGACCAGATACTGATAGCTCATGACGTCGATCAAGGCTGTGACACCGTCACGCTCGATGATCATGTCGTCGTCACTGACGGCTTCGTCAAAAGAGAAGCCATACTGAAAGCCCGAGCAACCCCCGCCTGTGATATAGACGCGGAGCTTCAGGCCCGGGTTGCCCTCATCCTCGACCAACGCACGGACCTTGGTCACCGCGTTGTCGGTCAATCGGATTTCATTGGGGTCAAAGGCTTCGACCACTGTCATGGCGTCGGGCTCCCTGTGGACCGTCGTGGTTATAGCCGTATTCTACTGAAAAACACCGAGGGGGACGCAAAAAGCAGATCCCCGACGGCTTACGGAAGGATCAGGAAATCGTGGGGTTAGGATTAGGGTTAGGGTTCGGGATGGTCTCCGCCGCTTTGGCCTCACGCTTCGCAGCCAGATCATCAGCCACGTTACTGGTGTGACGCAATCCGCCGTTGACCTTGGCACCCACCGCCATTTCGATCAGGTTGTAATACACATCCCCGTCGACAACAGCGCGCTCGGCCAGCTCAAGACGCTCGGTGGCGTGGATATCGCCCTCGACTTTACCGTTGATCATGGCATGAGGCACCTTTACCTCACCTGCCACTTTACCGCCCTCAACGATGCGCAGGATCGCGTCCTGCCCCGCCTCCGCCTGAATGCTGCCGTTGACTTCACCTTCTATATCGAGATGCCCGGTAAAAGTAATATCGCCCCTGACAGTGGTGCCGGGTGAAATCAAAGTCGTTCTACCTGCTGAGTTGGTCACAACAGCCTCCTTTGCGTTACGCGTGATTGCTCTTTTTTTTCCAAAGATCCTGTCTTTGATCATTGTCTCTTTTTTCGGTCGTGTTCTTCTCGGCTCACCGCTCTGCCATCACCGTGGCGGTGGTGTCACTCAGTGCATCGCGCCGCTCCCGTGTTACGACCCTCGGTTCATCGAGCCTGAGGGATGACATAACACTCTCTGGTACGAAGCCCTTCGGTAGAGAAACTGCTACCTGAACCTTTTGTAAATACCGGAATCTCAAGGGAAATACACTACTTTCTTGACCGGTGTCAAGAGCCGCGAGGTTGACAATGTGGTTCTGCTCGTCGAGCGAACCCTCAACCAAGACGGAGAGATGGCCCTGATAGATCTCATCATCACCCGTACCGCGATGGACGAGTGAGACCAGCTGTAGGCTGTGATTAATGGCGTCATACTCGACCATCGGCGGTCTCAACACCACAACCTCCTCGCTGCCATCCGGCACCATGACCCCCCGATAGAGGGCCAACATGTCGCGCATTTCGTTGAGTTCTGCGGCTTGGTCTGCAAGGCTGGCGCGCAGATTCCTCAGCGTTTGCTGGTCGGTATCGCGCTCGACCGAGAGCTGTGTCACCTGATCCCGCAGTTTCTCTTCGGGGCTGTCAAAAAAAGGCATCTCGCTGTCGCTACTCGCACCCCACCAATACCCCAACAGCAGGGTGACCGATAAGGCGCCGGCCGCGGCGCCTGCGCGCCACCGCCATGCGTGTGGGTGCACTCGCACCACCATTGTTCGCTCTTGATGTTTTTTCATGAGCCCAAATTACCCTATCGCTCAGGGTGCCAGCGCAATACCGTCAAGACCCATGGTCTCTCGGTAACCCAGCAGAATGTTCATACATTGCACTGCCTGACCCGCCGCCCCTTTCACCAGATTATCAATCGCAGACATCACCACGACAGTATCGCGCCCCTGTGGCTGCGCCACTGACAGCTGACACGTATTGGCGCCGCGCACGTCGCGCGTCGCCGGGTGGGCACCCTGCGGGAGCACCACGACTGCCGGCTCGGCGGCAAACCGGGTCTCAAACAAAGACTGCAGATCG
>Ga0181594_10002611_pt1 | contig 16508 bp, 13 predicted proteins | sample 071ome_18_FD_145603 | JGI IMG/M metagenome (GOLD analysis project Ga0181594, IMG submission 145603) | Coastal salt marsh microbial communities from the Groves Creek Marsh, Skidaway Island, Georgia - 071413BT metaG (spades assembly) | ecosystem: Environmental > Aquatic > Marine > Intertidal zone... | reverse complement strand
GCACCCTCGGGCGAAGCGGTGCATACAATCGTCGACCTGACTGGCATGAAAATACTGATCGTCGATGACATCGACATCAATCGGCGAGTGTTCTCCAAACAGATCCAGGCATTCGGCGCAATTGTCGAAGTAGCCGAAAACAGCGCCAGCGGTCTGTTAAAACTCCAGCAGGCAAGTCTGGAAAATCGTCGCTACGATGCGGTTATCGTCGATCACATGATGCCAGATTGCGACGGGGTGTCTTTCGCCCGGCAGGTTCGCAGCCAGCCGCATGTTTCCGACACGCCGCTGGTTCTTTGCAGCTCTTCCTCCAACCGTCCAAGAGAAGGGGCTTAGGAAACCGCCTTTGCTGCCGTCCTTGTGAAACCGGTTGCGCCTCTCGATCTGAACCGGACGCTTGAGCGCATTCACCAGGCGGGACCCACGACGGATGGAGCCGAAAACGATCCGCATTCCGGCAAACTACCGGTTGATCTGTCGGACAAGGGTTGCCCGGAGGGCGTAGGCGACTCACGCCGCGTAAAAAGAATACTGATCGCCGAGGACAATCATACCAATCAGAAACTGTTAAAGATCCTGCTCGAGAATGCCGGTTTCAGGGTGGATATCGCGGCAAATGGTGTGGAAGCGGTAGATGCCGTGCGCCGACGTCCCTACGACCTCGTGCTGATGGATATCCAGATGCCGGAAATGAACGGGATCGAGGCGACAGCGGCAATTCGCCGGCTGCCCGATGAACGCGGCAGAATTCCTGTTGTCGCTGTCACGGCGGACGCCATGCCGGGCGACCGCGAACAATTTATCGGGTCGGGAATGGATGATTATATTTCGAAGCCCATCAACAGCAATGAGCTGAACCGCGTGCTGAGCGAACGTTTGCGCGAGGCCGGGTAGCGTTTCCTTATTCCGCTTCAAGCGGCGTTTTCAGGCGGGTTCCCTTGACGATGATTCCGCCGTTCCGGTCCGCCAGCTCAGGCGGGGTCGGACGTTCTCCGTCCAGCGACAGCCACAAGCGGAACAGGTGTCGCTTGCGTTCCGGCTCCGGGAAATCCTCGAACGCGGTCCGGCCGTGCACGGTCACATGGTTCAACAGGAACTGGATGTCGCCGCGCTCGAACGTCATGTTGAACATCAGTTCGGCCAGCAATTCGTCCATGTAATCGAGGGCTTCGACCTGTTCCGGCGTGTATTTCGGCACCGCGTCGAAGCGCTGGGTCGAATCGATATATTGCCGACCGTAGCGTGAGCTGAACGTGTCCTTGTAGAAATTGAAAATCGGCAGGACATACCATGGGTCCTTGCCCTCCGGGATTTCGCCGCGGCGGTCCCAGTACATCGGTTCGGTCAGGACTTTGGCGAGATCGGGGCGGCGTTCCAGCATGGTGTTGTAAACCCGGACCGTCGACGCAAGAGAGCTCAACCCGCCCGATTGCGGCGTCTGCAGGCACATCAGCCCCACGACGTCGCAGGAATCCGCGTGAAAGCGCTGATTGACATTGGTTCGATAGCCGCGCTCGGAAGGATCCTTGTTGTAATCCACGTCGGTCAGTTTCTTGACGTGGCCGAGCATATGCCCCTTGGCGTTCTGCGAGACCGCGCGGCCAAGGTAGCGCCCGATCCCGAAAAAGGCTGCCGCAGCCTGCGCGCGGCTGTATTCCCAGACCGGAAAACCACGGATCAGCACGAGACCGCGCCCATGGACGATTTCATCGCGGAGCTCGGCGAGACGCGGTCCGAAGACCGGCAGGGGGAAGTTCTCGCGGGTGATATCCATGATATCCAGACCGTCTTCCTGCACGTCCTGCACGGCCCGGTCGATATCGGCGATTTCGTCATCTGTCAGCCGGTAGATAAAGGCTTCGGACTCCAGCATTTCCCTGCCGTCCCAGTCCGCCGGGTGAATAACCGGCTGGTGGGCGATTGCGGGCTGCTCGGTGATGGTCATCATGGAAATCTCCCAATCGATTTTGCGAATTTTACCGCCGGTTTTTCCGCCGCGCCATAGTGGCGCGACCGATTTCAGACTCAGGGTATCAGCACCGTCATCCCGGTCGTTTTACGGGATTCCATCGCCCTGTGCGCGTCGGCGACCTCATCAAGGGAGAAACGCTGGTTGACCGAAATTCGGACGGCGCCGCTGATCACCGACTCTATCAGGTCGTCGGCTCTTTGCCGCATCTCCTCGCCGGTTCTCATATGCCAGTAGAAGGCGGCGCTGGTCACGTATAGCGACCCGAGCTGGTTGAGTTTGAAAATGTCGAAAGGCGGAATCGGGCCGGAAGACGTCCCGTAGGAGACAAGCATGCCGCGCGGCCGGAGAGCGTGGAGCGACGCCTCGAACGTGTCCTTGCCCACAGCGTCGTACACTGCGGCGACGCCTTCGCCGCCTGTCAGTTCCCTTGCGCGGGCGGCGATATCGTCACGGCCCGAAACGATGACATTGGTGCACCCGTTCGCGGAAGCCTCGGGCGCTTTGGCATCGCTACCGACCACGCCGATTACGGTGGCGCCGATATGGTTCGCCCATTGCGACAGGATGCTGCCGACGCCGCCTGCTGCGGAATGAACAAGGATCGGTTGCCCTGCGGCGACCGGAAAGGCGTCGCGCAGGAGATACTGGGCCGTCAGCCCCTTGGTAATCATGGCCGCTGCCGTCACGTCGTCTATGGCATCGGGCAACGGTACAAGGCGATCCGCCGGCACGACGCGCGCCTCCGCGTAAGCGCCTCGAGGCAGCGCATGTCCGCCCGTCGAATAGGCGACGCGGTCGCCGACCCTGACGCCAGACACCCCGGTGCCGACTGCTTCGACAACTCCCATGGCCTCTCCGCCGATGGCGTGCGGTAAATGGGGAAGGGGATAGCGGCCTTCCCTGGTATGGATGTCGGCAAAGTTCACACCGATCGCATGCTGACGCAGCAACGCCTCGCCTGGACCGGGTTCTCCTGGAGGCACATCTTCGAGCCGAAGGACTTCCGGGCCGCCATATTCGTGAATTCGAACTGTTTTCGTCATAGGGGAAGGGCTTTCCGCGTCAACCGGTCGTGAGGGGGCGGGCCTTTGAAGATGCCCGTGCGCTCGGATCGGATTTCCGGGTTGCAGGCAGTAACTCTCTGGTTAGGCTATAGGGCGCGCAGTTTTTCCTCCTGCCCGATGGACTCATAATTGCCAGATCGATGATGCAACGCAAACTCACTTATTATTCCGCATTTTTTATTCTTCTGTCATTTTTCTCCTGGTCGGCACCTGCACCCGGATTCGATTTTGCTGCTCCAGTAGCGACTGACGCGAAGAAAACAGGCGAAAGCGCATTTTCGGTCATGGCACGCGGAAGATCCCAATTTTCCCGTGAAATCGTCCGCAAAGCCGCATTTCTCGAGGCGGCGCGTGCGACGCTGAAATCGGGCAGCGACCATTTTCGTATTGTTAATGCGAACGAAGAGGCACTCGGAAACCGCGGCCGGCCCGGGAGCGGGGCCGTCCGCTATGAAGTCAGGCTCGAAATCGTCATGAGCAAGCCCGGCCAGCGTCTGATTGCGGCGGAAAAATGGTTTCCCGCTCAAAACGTCGTAGACAAGGTGGGGCCGGAAATAAAAGCCGTTCGTTAATCGAGCGGGCTATGGCAGTTCCCGCATCAATTCACCGCAGCCTTCGCGCGGTTCGCGGATAACGAAGCGTTTCTGGATTTCCCAGCATAGCGCGCAGCCTGTTTCGATTACCGGAATACCGAAATCCCGCTCCATCATCTCGACGATGGACAGAAGCCGCCAGGCATTGCCCTGCAGATAGATCGCCTCCGCCCCGGGGTTCGCCAGCCAGGTCTTGCGAACCAGCGCGTAAACGGCATGCGGGGAAATCTCGCCCGCCTTCTCGAACGGCACCTCGAGCGGTTCCATGGCGAGAACGTCGAACCCCGCCTGGGTCAGGTAGTCGACGGTCAGCTGGTTCTGCAGCGAGGAATAGCTGACGCCGATAATCTTCTTCGCACCCAGCGTTCGAAGCGCGTTCGCCACATTCTGGTTGGCGGTGAAATTGGGAACGCCTGTCTCACGCTCCCATTTCTTCATCAGTGCGGCTTCTCGTTTTACGCCGATCATCATGAAGGGCGGGGTGCCCGAATGATGGATCAGATCGACGCCGGCCTCGCCCAGCTTCAGCGCGTTGCGGTGGTAGCCTTCGAGCGCTTCCTCGAACTCGTCTGCCGTGCCGCGTCGGACATTCTGGACGATCGGAATAACGCCGACGCCTTCCGGCAGAAGGCGGATCAGCTCTTCCGTCGAGCCCGGCCGCATGGTCGGTTTGACCAGCCCGACCGTACCGCGCCAGGTGGAGAACGCCATCTTTCTATTCCGCTGCCTTGCGGCCCGCGCCGGGCTTGCCGTAGCCGCCGCCGCCCGGCGTTTCGATCACGAACACGTCGCCAGCCTCGACCTCGACCGAGTCGGTGCCTTTGAGCGCCGTTACCGAACCGTCGGTGCGTTCGACATAGTTGCGCCCGACTGTCCCCGGCCCGCCGCCGGCCATTCCGTATGGCGGTATTTCGCGGTGGCCCGACAGGATTGAGGCGGTCATGGCCTCGCGGAACCGCACGCGCCGGATAACCCCGTCGCCGCCGCGATGCTGGCCTTTGCCGCCCGAGCCTCGCCGGAGCGAGAAACTTTCCAGCAGGACCGGGAAGCGCCATTCGAGGATTTCCGGATCGGTCAGGCGCGTGTTGGTCATGTTGGTGTGGACGCCGTCGGTGCCGTCGTAATCCGGCCCCGCGCCCGATCCGCCGCAGATCGTTTCGTAATACTGGTGATTGTCGTTGCCGAAGGTGAAATTGTTCATCGTACCCTGCGCCGCGCCCATTATGCCGAGCGCGCCGAACAGCGCGTCCGTGATGGCCTGCGAGGTCTCTACGTTGCCGGCGACCACGGCGGCCGGGTAGGTCGGGTTCAGCATGCAGCCTTCCGGAATGACGATGTCGAGCGGCTTGAGACAGCCCGCATTGAGCGGAATGTCATCATCCACCAGCGTCCGGAACACGTAGAGCGTAGCGGCGACGCAGATCGCTGACGGCGCATTGAAATTGTTGGGCTGCTGGTCCGACGTTCCGGTGAAGTCGATCCGTGCGCTTCGCGCACTTTTGTCGACGGTTAGCGCGACGTTGATCTTTGCGCCGTAGTCGGTTGAGTATTCGAAATTGCCATCGGACAGCGCGTCGATCACGCGGCGCACCGATTCCTCGGCATTGTCCTGAACGTGCTGCATATACGCCTTCACCACGTCGAGCCCGAAATGCTCGACCATGCGGTGAAGTTCCTGCACGCCCTTTTCGTTGGCCGCGATCTGCGCTTTCAGATCGCCGAGATTGTGGTGGAAATTGCGCGTCGGGTATTTGTGGCTGGAAAACAGCGCTTCCGTTTCGGCTTCCAGCAGGTTGCCTTCGGCGACCAGCTGGAAATTGTCGATCAGGATGCCTTCCTCCTCGATATGTTTCGAGTAGGGCGGAACCGAACCCGGCGTGATCCCGCCGATCTCCGCGTGATGGCCGCGCGAGGCGACATAGAACAGAACCTCGTCCCTGTCCGCTTCGAAAACCGGCGTGATGACCGTGACGTCCGGCAGATGCGTACCGCCGTTATAAGGCGTGTTCAGCATGTAGACGTCGCCGCGCTTCATGCGACCTGCGCGCTCGCGCGCGACCGTTTTAACGCTTTCGCTCATCGAGCCCAGATGCACAGGGATGTGTGGCGCGTTGGCGACAAGGTCTCCCTGTGTATCGAAGATTGCGCAGGAGAAATCGAGGCGTTCCTTGATGTTCACCGAATAGGAGGTGTTCTGCAGCACGCCGCCCATCTGCTCGGCGATCGACATGAACAAATTGTTGAACACCTCCAGCATCACCGGGTCGGCCTCCGTTCCAATGGCGACGCGCTTGGGCAGGGCTACGACGCGCGTCAGGATCAGATGGTCGTGTTTTGTGACCTCGGCACGCCAGCCGGGTTCGACGACAGTCGTTGCGTTCGCTTCCTTCAGGATCGCCGGTCCGTCGACGCGGCAGCCGGGTTTCATCGCCTCGCGGTCGTAGACCGGCGTGTCGTGAGTTTCTTCGGCGGAGAACATCGAAACGGTGGCGAGCGGGGCCGGAGCCGGAACATCCGTTTCCTCGCCGACGACCGGGTCTTCCAGCACTTCGCCGGCGCCGATCACCTCGACCGACAAAGCCTCGACGATATGACTCTTCTCCGGCGAGATGAATCCGAACTGCTGGCGATGCGCTTCCTCGAACCGGGAAACGATATCCGCCATCGCTCCGTAATCGATGACCAGCGCGGTGTCGGTGCCTTCATATCGCAGATGGGCCTTGCGGACGGCCTCGGTCCGATCCGTGGCGACGCCCTGGCGTTCCATCTCCGACCGTCCGTCCGCTTCCATCTCCTCGAACGCGGCATCGAGTTCCGGAATCAGGGAGTCGGCGAGCGTTGCTTCGACCGCGCGCTCGCGCATCACCCGCTGATCGGCGAGTCCCATCCCGTAAGCAGACAGGACACCGGCGAACGGATGGACGAAGACGCGCTTCATGCCGAGCGAATCGGCTACTAGACAGGCATGCTGGCCGCCCGCTCCACCGAAGCAGGTGAGCGTGTATTCGGTCACATCGTAGCCTCGCTGGACCGAGATCTGCTTGATCGCGTTGGCCATGTTCTCGACCGCGATCTTGAGGAACCCGTCTGCGACCTCTTCCGGCGTGCGTCTGTCGCCAGTGTCCTGTTCGATCTGTTGCGCCAGCGCCGCAAACTTTTCGCGCACGATATCGGCGTCCATCGGCTGGTCGCCGTCCGGCCCGAACACGCGCGGGAAGAATTCGGGATTGATCTTGCCAACCATCACGTTGGCGTCGGTTACCGCCAGCGGCCCGCCCCGCCGGTAACAGGCCGGACCGGGGTTGGCGCCCGCAGAATCGGGCCCGACGCGATAGCGCGCACCGTCAAAATGCAGGATAGACCCGCCGCCAGCCGCGACCGTGTGAATACGCATCATCGGCGCCCGCATGCGGACGCCGGCGACGAGTGTCTCGAAAGCGCGTTCGTATTCGCCGTCGTAATGCGCGACATCGGTGGACGTACCGCCCATGTCGAAGCCGATGATCTGGGTAAAGCCGGCCATCGCCGCCGTGCGTGCAGCGCCGACGATTCCGCCCGCGGGACCGGACAGGATCGAATCCTTGCCCTGGAAGAAGCGCGCATCGGTCAGCCCGCCATTGGACTGCATAAACATCAGGCGCACGTCTCCGAGGCTGCCGGCCACCTGATCGACATAGCGCCTCAGGATGGGCGAAACATAGGCATCGACGACCGTGGTATCGCCCCGCCCGACCAGCTTCATCAGCGGGCTGACTTCATGGCTGACCGAAATCTGGGTAAAGCCGATTTCGTGGGCGATTTCGGCCACCCGGGCTTCATGATCGTGATAGCGGTAACCATGCATGAACACGATCGCGACCGAGCGGATGCCGTCGTCGAATGCCGTCTGCAGCGTTGCGCGGGCGCCGGCCTCGTCGACCGGTGTAAGCTCTTCGCCCTCGGCCGTGTAACGCTCTTCGATCTCGACCACGCGTTCGTAGAGAAGTTCGGGCAGCTCTATCCGGCGGACGAAGATGTTCGGGCGGTTCTGATAACCGATGCGAAGCTGGTCGGCGAAACCCTTCGTGATGGCAAGCACCGTACGGTCGCCCTTGCGCTCCAGCAGCGCGTTGGTCGCAACCGTGGTGCCCATCTTGACCGCGTCGATGGCCTCGTCGGGGATCGGTGTCGCCTGATCGATTCCCATCAGGTCGCGGATACCCTGAATCGCGGCATCCGGATAACGTTCCGGGTTTTCGGAAAGGAGCTTGTAGGCCGTCAGAGACCCGTCGGGCCTGCGTCCCACGATATCGGTGAACGTTCCGCCCCGGTCTACCCAGAATTGCCAGCCTGCACCGCCGTCAGTCATTGATCGCTCCCAAACTCGATTTCGGGCAGTTTGTAGCTTATCCGGGCTCTCCCGAAAAGCAGTTGGCCGGGGTTTGTGGAGCGCGCCGGTGTATGGCTCTGGGGACAGCGAGGTTCGTCAGCCGGGTCCACGTGGCTCGACACTGAATAGCGAATCGCGTATCGAGCTTATCATCCCGCCAGCGATGCAATAACGGCGCCTCCGCTACCGAACGGATTATGGAAGTTACAGTTCTCGCCGCTTTTGACTTTGCCGCGCTGCTCGCCTGGGTCTGGCTCGCTCTTTTGCGGGGAGGATTCTGGTTGTGCGATCAGCGCTTGCCCGAATGCGGCGATCCCGGGAACGGCTGGCCTGCCGTGACGGCTGTTATTCCCGCGCGCGACGAGGCTGAATCGATCGCCGAGTCGATACGGTCCCTGGCGGATCAGGACTATCCCGGCGATCTCGCGATAGTCCTCGTCGACGACAACAGCAGTGATGGGACGGCGGGCGCGGCGCGCAAGGCGGAGCCGTCACGTCGCCTTGATATCGTCGACGGCGCGCCGCTGGCGGATGGGTGGACGGGAAAGCTCTGGGCAATGCATCAGGGCATTGCGCGCGCCGCCGAAGTTTCATCCGACGCGCAATACATCCTCCTGACCGATGCCGATATCGCCCACGGACGGGATGCCCTGCGGAGGCTTGTTGCGATGGCGGAGGCAAACGGTCTCGACCTCGCATCGCTGATGGTGCGTCTGCGCTGCGACAGCTTCTGGGAAAGATGGCTGATTCCGGCCTTCGTTTATTTCTTCCAGAAACTCTACCCGTTCCGGTGGGTCCAGAGCGGCAAGAGGCCCGCTGCAGCGGGGGGGTGCATGCTGGTTCGCCGCTCGGCGCTGGACCGCATCGGCGGGGTGGAATCGATCCGCGACTGCGTAATCGACGATTGCGCGTTGGCCGCGGAAATTGCGCGGAACGGGCGCATCTGGCTCGGGCTTGCCGAAACCAGCGCCAGCATCAGAGGTTATGACGGGCTATCCGGCATCTGGAACATGGTCGCCCGCACCGCTTTCGTGCAGCTTCGCCATTCGTACCTGCAGCTCTCCGGGACTGTCCTGGGCATGGCGTTCCTCTACCTGTTGCCGCCAGCAGGGTTGATTACCGGTTTTGCAACAGGCGACGCGGCCGCCATGGCGTTCGGTGCGGCCGGATGCGGCCTCATGGCCGCGCTCTACGTGCCGATGCTCCAGCTCTACCGGCTTGCGGCGTGGCGATCCGCCTTTCTGCCGCTGGTCGCTCTGATTTACACGCTGATGACGGTGTCATCGGCCTGGCGTCATTTATGCGGACGTGGCGGTACGTGGAAGGGGCGTTCCTACGAGGCGCCGACGCCTCCTTCCGCATCCCCTCCTGAAGGTCGATGACGCCGCCGCCGGATTTGCACTATGCTGCGCCCGCTATGAAACGTGAACAGGCTCTAGAGCACGTCACCAGCGTTGTGCGCGCATCCGGCACGTCCTTTTACTGGGCGATGCGTATGCTGCCGCGCCGCAAGCGCGACGCCATGTATGCGGTTTACGCATTTTGCCGGGAAGTGGATGACATAGCCGACGATCCCGGTATGCAATCCGAAAAGCTCAACCGGCTCGGGGCCTGGCGGGTCGAAATCGAGCGGCTGTTCAACGGGCATCCGCAGGATCCGGTATCGCTGGCGCTCGCCGGGCCCGTTGCGGAGTTCAGCCTGCCCAAGCCGGTGTTTCTGGCCGTCATAGAAGGCATGGAAATCGATGCTGCGGACTCCGTGCGCATGCCGACGCTCTCGGCCCTTGAGGCATATTGCGACCGGGTCGCCTGTGCGGTCGGTCGGCTGTCGAACCGGGTGTTCGGCATCGATGACGACCGCGGAGAATCTGTCGCTGTGGCGCTAGGCCAGGCGCTTCAGCTGACCAATATTCTGCGCGACCTGGCCGAAGACGCGGCGATTGATCGACTCTACGTTCCCAACGACATGCTCGCGGTCTACGACATTCCACCAAATAGCGCGGTACGGGCGATCCGGCACCCCCGGTTTCCCGAGGTGTGCAACGAGCTGGCCGGCCTCGCCCGGCGGCGCTATTCGGAAGCGGAAACGGCGCTGGCCGCCTGCGACAGGCGCACAATGCGTCCGGCGATCATGATGATGCAGAATTACAGCCGTATTCTGGATCAGCTTGTCGAACGAGGCTGGGAATCGCCTGAAAAGCCCGTTTCCCTTGGAAAATTACAAAAACTCTGGATTTTGGTGAGCTATGGGCTCATATGAAGCCGACACAAGCTTCCGGCACCGTCACGAATTAGTAATATTTCCCGGTTTTTCATGTGAAGCTGTTGAATTTCCTTGTGATTCCCGGACATAATCAGGCCGGGTTTCCTCTAACGGAAATACGGGCCAAATAAGACCGCGTCGTCGGGGGCAACCAGTTGGACAGTTCTGTTAGTCGGGTCTCATCCATGTTGAAATCGGGGTCAGTTGCGGTGGGGAGGGAATCTCCCGAAACCGCCCTTCTCGATTCCACGATTGAGGAGGTCGCGGGCTGTATTGCGGACAGTCAGCGACCCGACGGCCATTGGGTCTACGACCTCGAGGCGGATGCGACGATCCCCGCCGAATATGTTCTGCTCAACCATTATCTGGACGAGGTCGACGACGCGACCGAATGGAAACTCGCAAAGTATCTGCGGCGTATCCAGGATCTGGATGGGCATGGCGGATGGCCGCTGTTTCACGACGGCCCGTTCGATATGAGCGCTTCGGTCAAGGCCTATTATGCCCTGAAGCTGGTAGGCGACGATCCCGACGCGCCTCACATGCGCCAGGCGCGAGAGGCGATTCTGAAGAACGGCGGTGCGGCGAGATCGAACGTTTTTACGCGGATTTCCCTTGCTCTGTTTGGACAGGTGCCGTGGCGTGCCTGCCCGCTGATCCGGGTAGAAGTTCTTCTTGCGCCGGAACGGTCGCCGCTCAACATCATGGAAAAGGTGTCCTACTGGTCGCGCACCGTCATGGTGCCGCTGCTGGTGCTGCAGGCGCTCAAACCCGCTGCGAGCAACCCGAGCGGCGTTGGCATTGAAGAGCTTTTCACCGTGCCGCCCGAGGAGGAAAAGGGCTGGATGCAGAATCCCACCGGTCACTGGCTGGGGGATATCATGCTGGCGCTCGATAAGGTGGGCCGGCTGGTTGTGCCTTTCGTGCCGAAAGGCGCACAGCAAAAAGCCATCGACAAGGCGATGAGGTTCATCCGGGAACGGCTGAACGGCGAAGACGGGCTGGGCGGCATCTTTCCGGCGATGGCCAACACGCTCATGGCGTTCAATGCGCTCGGCTATCCGCGCGACGACCCCAATTATGTAATCGCCCGGAAGGCGGTAGACGACCTGATCGTCGACGAAGGCGACAGCGCGTATGTCCAGCCCTGCGTTTCTCCGGTCTGGGATACGGCGCTTGCGGCCCATGCGCTGATGGAAGCTGGCCACCCCGGCGACGATCCGGTCATCAGCCGTGCCTCCAAATGGCTGGCCGAACGGCAGATACTCGACGTGAAGGGAGACTGGGCGGCCAATCGGCCGAACGTCCGTCCCGGCGGCTGGGCATTCCAGTACCGTAACGATTACTACCCCGATGTCGACGACACCGCAGCGGTCGTGACGGCGCTCGATCGCGCTGGAGAACTGTCGCTGCGAGAATCCGTTGCGCGCGGCGCCGAGTGGGTGATTGGCATGCAGAGCGCCCAGGGCGGCTGGGGCGCCTTCGACGCCGACAACGAATATTACTGGCTGGAGCACATTCCGTTCGCCGACCATGGCGCGCTTCTGGATCCGGCGACCGCCGACGTGAGCGCGCGCTGCATCTCGATGCTCGCGCAACTTGGCTATGACCGGGAGCATCCGGTCATGAAGAAGGGGCTTACCTATCTGCGCCGGGAACAGGAGAAGGACGGCTCCTGGTTCGGGCGCTGGGGCACCAACTATATTTACGGCACCTGGTCGGCGCTCTGCGCCCTGAATGCGGCGGGCGAAGACATGGGTGCGCCGCATATCCGCAAGGCCGTTGACTGGCTGGTCGCGCAGCAGCGCGAGGACGGCGGCTGGGGCGAGGACTGCACGACCTACTGGCAGGGCCATAAAGGCGAGTCCACGGTATCCACCCCGTCCCAGACGGCGTGGGCGCTGCTTGCCCTGATGGCCGCGGGCGAAGTCGAAAACGACGCTGTAAAGCGTGGGATCGACTGGCTCCTGAATGCGCCGCGCGACGGCGCCGAGTGGGAAGAGGAATATTACAACGCTGTCGGGTTCCCACGCGTATTCTACCTCCGCTATCACGGCTACTGCGCGTATTTCCCGCTCTGGGCGCTGGCGCGATACCGCAATCTCAAGACTACCAATTCGCAGCGCCCCGTCTTCGGGCTCTGAACGGGGAACGGTGTCTGACTCCCGGCCGCCCATTGGCGTCGTAACGGGATCTCAGCGCGAGCGCGCGTCGCTGGCAGCTGTTATGCCGCAAATGGACGTTAGATGCTCGGGCGCGCGACCCGACCGCGCGGCTTTTCTGGCTGCCCAGTTCGTCGAGGGCGGCTGCGAGGCGCTTCTGAGCATCGGTCTTGCCGGCGGGCTGGACCCCGTGCTGAAGCCGGGCGACCTGATTGTCTCCAGTACCATCATCGAGCCGGATGGGAAGAAAGTGCCGTCAGACGCGATATGGCGTGACAATGTCGTCGACAGGCTGGATCGCGCCCGCATCGATTACCGCATCGGCCCGATGCTCGGCGCAGACGAACTCGTACGGTCTCCTGCGGCCAAGCAGTCGTACTTTAGCACGACCGGGGCGCTGGCGGTCGATATGGAGAGCCACGCTGTCATGCGGGTAGCCAAAGCGGCTGGGATTCCCGCCATCGCAATTCGAGCCGTGGCGGACCGGTCTGACGACGAACTGCCCGAGACGGCCGCATACGCGCTAACCGTCAACGGGGGCGTTGCCTTTTTTCCTATTCTCAGCGGATTGATGCGACGGCCATCGGACCTGGGGGGAATGCTGATGCTGGCGCGGCGCAGTGCGCAGGGATTCGCAGCCCTACGCCGCGTCGCTGCGCTCCCGCTTCTGCGCGAGCCGTTCTGACATCGTCTGAACGACGTCATCGAACACGAACTGGGCCGGGCGCTGATTCTCCAGCGGAATATCGGGTGCCATCGGCTTTTCGGTATCGATGCCCTTCAGAAACACGCCGAGCGCCTTGAGCGGGTGAGACAGCGTGTCGTTAACGGCCGTCGCCTCGTAACCGCAATGCACCATGCAGTTGGCGCATTTCTCGTATTTGCCGGTGCCGTACGAATCCCAGTCCGTTTCCGACATCAATGCGGCGAAGCTCTGCGTGTACCCTTCCGACAACAGGTAGCAGGGCTTCTGCCAGCCGAAGATATTGCGCGTCGGATTACCCCACGGCGTGCAGTGATATTCCTGGTTGCCGGCGAGGAAATCCATGAACATGGTCGACTGGCTGAATCGCCACTTCTTGAGCGATCCGATCCGGAAGATGTCGCGGAACAGCTCCTTGGTCCGGCGCCGGTTGAGGAAGTTTTCCTGATCGGGCGCGCGCTCATAGGCGTAGCCGGGCGATACCGTGATCCCTTCGACCTGCAGCTCGTCCATGCAGAAATCGAAAAATTCGGCAGCTTCCGCCGCGTTCATCTGGTCGAACAGGGTGCAGTTGACGTTGACCCGGAAGCCCTTTGCCTTGGCTGCCTTGATGGCGGAGACCGCCCGGTCGAACGTGCCCGGCTGGCTGACAGCCCGGTCGTGATGTTCGCGCATCCCGTCGAGGTGAACCGAAAAGGTCAAATACGGCGTTGGCGTAAACAGCTCCAGCCGCTTTTCCAGCAGCAGCGCATTGGTGCAGAGATAGACGAAGCGCTTGCGCGCGACGAGTTCCTCGACAATCTGCCTGATGTCCTTGTGCAGCAGCGGTTCGCCACCCGGGATCGACACGATCGGCGCGCCGCATTCCTCGACCGCCTGTACGCAGTCCTCGACCGACAGGCGACGGTTAAGGATATCGTCCTCGTAATCGATCTTGCCGCATCCGACGCAGGCCAGGTTGCACCGGAACAGGGGTTCCAGCATCAGGACGAGCGGATAGCGCTTCACGCCCTTGAGGCGCTGGCCGACGATATAGCTTCCGACGCGGAGCTGCTGGATAAGGGGGACGCTCACATGGACCTCTCTTTCATCGGCGCAACGTAATCGCAACCGGAGGCCCCCGCAAGAATCTCCGCCGTCGCGCCTTGAATTCCACAAGTGGGGTTTCCGGGGCGTAAGGAAAAGCCCTAATGTCGGACAAACGATTATGGACCGGGATTCGAAGACATGACTGTGCTCGTTACCGGGGCGACCGGGTTTGTCGGCTCGGCCGTTGCGCGGCGGCTTCTTGCCGACGACGTACCGGTGCGCGTCCTTGTGCGACCGTCCAGCGATCTCGCCAATGTCGAAGGGCTGACGGTAGAATGTGCTGTTGGAGACCTGAACGACCCCGCTTCCCTGCGAGATGCCTGCAAGGGGTGTTCGGCGCTGTTTCATGTCGCTGCCGATTACCGACTGTGGACGCGCGACCCCGAGACGATGCTGGCGATCAATGTCGACGGATCGCGCAGCCTGATTCGGGCGGCGATGGAGGCTGGCGTCGAAAAGATCGTCTACACCTCGTCGGTGGCTGCGCTGGGCAATACAGGAACCGGCGCGGCGGCCGACGAATCCACGCCCGTAACGCTCGATGACATGATCGGTACGTACAAGCGGTCGAAATTCATTGCCGAGGAAGCTGTCCGGCAATTGATCGCAGACGAAGCAGCCCCGGTTGTCATCGTCAACCCGTCCGCACCGGTCGGCCCGCGCGATATCAAGCCGACGCCGACGGGACGCATGATCGTCGAGGCCGCTGCCGGGCGCATGCCGGCCTTCGTCGATACCGGGCTCAATGTGGTCCATGTCGACGACGTGGCCGAGGGGCATTTCCTGGCCTGGAGGAAGGGCCGCGTAGGAGAGCGCTATATCGTCGGCGGACAGAACATGACGCTGGCTGAAATCCTTGCCGAAATCGCGCAGATATGCGGGCGGAAGCCGCCGACGGTCAGAATTCCGAGGCTAGCCATCATGCCCATTGCCGCCATGGCGGAGGCATGGACTCGGCTGACCGGCGGAGAAGAGCCGTTCGTGACGATCGACGGTCTGAAGATGGCGAAAAAGAAGATGTACTATTCGTCGGCGAAAGCAGAACAGGAACTGGGCTACGAAGCGCGACCGGTAAACGAGGCCTTCGTCGACGCGATTTCCTGGTTCCGCGATAACGGGTATCTCGACTGACATGAAAGCACTCATCCTCGCCGCCGGCACTGGCTCGCGGCTGACAGGCCCCGACGACTCGGGCAGGCCGAAATGTCTTCTCGAATTCGGTGGGGAGACCCTGCTCGCCCGCCATATCCGGATCCTGCAGGAACTCAGCATCGAGGAACTGGTCATGGTGGTGGGCTACAACGCGCATCTGATCCGTGATGAAGTCCGGACGCTCGGTGCGACCGATTTCGTTCGGTTCCTGGAAAATCCGCGATTTCGCGAGGGCAGCGTTATCTCGATGTGGACGGCGCGCGACGCGCTTTCCGATGGCGGCGACTGGCTGTTCATGGATGCCGACGTGCTCTACGACCCGGCCATACTGAGGCGTATGGCTGCTTCGGGCGATGCGACCTGTTTTCCCTATGACAGCGGGTTCGAGGATGGCGAAGAACCCGTGAAATTCTGCCTCCGCGACCGCAGGCCGGTCGAGTTCCGCAAGGCGATCGGCGATGTAGCGTACGACAAGATCGGCGAATGGGTCGGGTTTATCCGGATGAGCCCCGAATTCAGCACTGCGTTGGCGCGCAGGACGGAAGACTATGTCGGCGACGCACCGACGCAGGAGCCTTACGAGGAGGCCGTGAGGGATTTGATTCTCGGCGAGTTCAACGAAAGGGCAGGGGCGGTCGATATTGCCGGTCTTGCCTGGATCGAGATCGACTTTCCCGAAGACGTCGCCCGGGCGGAGAAAATTATTCTGCCGCGCGTCGGAAACTGAGAACGGGGAGAAACGATATGGCGAAACCGCAACGCTGGATCGGTAGCTGGGCGATATCGCCGACGGCGATGGACGACATGTCGCTCGACGGTCAGACGGTGCGCATGATCGCACATATCAGTCGCGGGGGCTCGCAGGTGCGCGTGCGCCTTTCGAATTTCTACGGCACCCGGAAACTCGACATCGGTTCGGCGCGGATTGCCCTCCGGGGCGACGGCGACACGACCGATCCGTCGACCGACCGAGCGATCACGTTTTGCGGCAGCGAGCGCGTATCCATTCCGCCCGGCGCCCTGGCTATCAGCGATCCGGTCGAGATCGACGCGTCGCCGCTCTCCGATCTGGTAATCAGCCTGTTCGTGCCCGGAACCCTGCCGAACGAGGCGGGGGTCACCGGTCAGATCAACGTCGTGC
>Ga0181594_10002609_pt1 | contig 16509 bp, 11 predicted proteins | sample 071ome_18_FD_145603 | JGI IMG/M metagenome (GOLD analysis project Ga0181594, IMG submission 145603) | Coastal salt marsh microbial communities from the Groves Creek Marsh, Skidaway Island, Georgia - 071413BT metaG (spades assembly) | ecosystem: Environmental > Aquatic > Marine > Intertidal zone... | reverse complement strand
ACGGTGATGGACACTGTCGGTTGCGTCGCTTGAGTCACCGTGTAGCTGTTGGAGACCCATCCGGACGGGAAGACGTTTTGCCCGCTGGCGTCGCACGGGTCGTCAGCAGCTGTACCGCAGTTGCGGTGGCGGACATAGAAGGTGCCTGCTGTCGTGATCGTGCCGAATGGCTCATCCAACCAAGTTGCGCCATCAGTTGAGTATTGGACATCCGAAGCAGCGTTGCTGATGGCGATGGTCTGGTTGCCGTTATCCCAAGAGAGACTTGGGGCATCCGGGTTGGCGGCCGTCAAATCGGCTTGGGTGTAGCTCTTTGTGAAGTCCCATCCGGTGCACAGATAGATATACCGAGCCGTGTTTGAGCTGTTGGCGCAGTAGCGGGCGCGGAAATCCAAACTCGGAACCGCGACGTCGCCCGGGTAGAGGGCGCTGTTGGGGACCTGAAGGTTGACGGACCCGGCCGCATCAGCAAGCGCCACCCAGGTTGCGCCACCATCGACGCTGTAAGCAGTGTTGAACACGCCGCTGGAGGTGTAGGAGGCTGTAGGCGCAGTACCGGTAAAGCTTTGAGCTACTTCTGATTGCGCTGCGGTGAGAGCACCGAAGGACGTTCCGCTCGGATCGGGTGAAGCCACTAGGTGCACGGGGACATTTCTGATTTCCGGAATGTGTGCCATAGCGCTGCCGTAGAACCAGTTCTCTGCCGTAAAACGGAAGGTCGTACCTGCCGGATAGACATTCCCGACGATGTTGCTGAAAGCGTTCGGGCATGTCGAATCGTTCTCACAGGTGAACGGCCCAGGGTAAGTGTCGGTCCCATCGGAGAGGCCTGTGATGGCGTCGGCGTAGTTGGGGGCGAGGCGCGGGACAACAGAGAGAAGCTCACCAGTTTCAGTATCGAAATCGAAAGTGAAAGGATCCGTTTGGACACCACCTGCCTTCACGAGGGTGAACGTTGGTGACGGGACCTCGGCCGATTTGTAATCACCAGACTCGTTCCACACCGTGACATCCAGCGAGCAGCCATTCATCGCTGTGGGGTAGGTTGTGCTCGGCTTACACCAGATGCCGTTCGGGTAAGCGGCACCGAACTCAGCTTCCGTATAGGTACGTTCATCTGCGGGGTTTAGGTGGGAACCTTCGATGGCGATGTGGGTGGCGTCGAAAGCCACTTCGATCAAATAGTCATCTTGGTTAGGCACTTCGTAGGAAGTGGTCTGACGGTTGAAAGTTATGACGGCTGCTTCGGGAGCTGGGACATAGGTAACCGGGCCGACCGACATAACGTCGGAGCAGAACGTGAAGGCACTGACATCACCGCAGTTGCGGGTTTCAACAGTCAACGTGTCGTTCGCAACACCGGCCACAAAAGTCAGATCAGCAGAGTCCTCGACGAAAGCTTCTGAGTTCAACGAGTAACGGTCAAGGTTTCCAGCGGCTGTGACGTTGAACCCAGATTCGCTAAGAGCGATCGTTGGTTGAGCCGGGTTGGTAGCGGTAGTGACAGTCATCGTCGCTGAAACCCAAGGTGAGCAAACATCGCTACCAGCACACTTCCGGGAACGAACAACAATGCTGCCGTAACCGTCTGTTTTGGCGGTAGTGAACGTCGCGCTGCTGTCAGAGAGCAGAGTGCCAGAGGTGCTATCCGCGTAGATTTCGAACTGTTCAGCGCCAGCAAAGTCAACAGTGATCTCAGTTGACACGCTGTCAAAGTTGCCATCGACACGGGTTGCAGTGAACGTCGGGGTGCTGGTGGATGCTGCTTGGGTGACGTTGTAGGTCGTTGACGACCAGGGGGAGCACAGGTCGCCGTCATCACAACCACGCACCCGCCCAACAACTTCCTGGTTCCCAAGAACGCCAACAGCAAAGTTCTCGTCGAGGATGACCGAATCGCCGTCGCGAGTCGCTTCGACACGGTCATACGAGTCGCCCTCGTTGATCGTCACGGTGCCCGTGTAGTCACCCGTTGAGTTGAAGGTGAGGGTGGCGGCTGCCGGCTGGGAAGCGATCGACACCGTGTATGTGCTTGGCGTCCAAGCTGAGCACAGACGTCCGTTCAAACAGTTGCGGGTTTCGGCAAGCAGTGTTTGCCCGGCAGTCACCGGAATCGAGATCGGATCGGACAGTTCGGTGATCTCGCCGTCGTCACCAACCAGTCGGATCTGATCGGCCGCATGGGTGACATCGATGGTGCCGTTGTCGTCATCAACTTTGCTGAACGCGAGGATTGCGGCCGACGCGGCACCGTCAACGGTGACGACGAACTCCGCGGTGGCAACCCACCCTGAGCAGATCTGTGTCGCGGTGCCACAGTTCCGCACCTCAACGAGCAGGGTTTCGCCGCCGTCGACGGTGAACGAGCTGTCGGTGGTCGACTCGTTGTTGAACCATTGGCGGATTTCCTCCGCGTCACCTTGAGTGACGGTCAACGTGCCGGAGTCCTCATAGTCGCCAGTTGATGCGAAGTCGATGGTGGCCGGATCTGGTGTCGGAGCAACATCCACGTTGTATGTCGACGTGACGGGTTCGGAGCACACGTCGAAACCGGCGCAATCCCACACGTCAACAGAGATCGCCTCACCACCGGTCACCGGAACGGTCAACCCTGTGTGGGTTTCCCCGTTGACCGTGACCGACACATGTTCGGCGGTATGACTGATTGAGATGTTCGCGCTGTAGTCACCCGTTGATGTGAACGTGAACGTTGCCGCGTCTGCTGCGGGCGCCTGGTCGACGGTGTACGTGGACAGAACCCATGCGGCACACAGGTCATGTCCGTCACAGTTTCGAACCCGAACATCGAGCGTGTCGCCGACGTTCGCACTCCTCGAGACGGTGCCGGTAGCCAGGGTGTACTCGGTCGAGTTGGGGTTGATTTCCATCTGTTCGGCGTCACTGTCGATGTTGATCGCCCCGTTGTCGTAGGTGAGAACGGCAGCATCAGGGCTGTCAGCAACGGTGACGGTGTACGTGTCGCGGCTCGACGCCGGCTGCGAACAGATGTCGTATCCGTCGCAGTTCCACGCCTCAACCACCAGGGTGCTGACCTTGGTTACAGCCACGGGCAGCGTGACGATCGTGCCGTCGAGACGCGCTTCGGACTTGTCGGCGGTGAACGTTGCGTCAAGATTCCGGCTGTAATCGCCAGTTGTGACGAAACCAATGTCGGGTGTGTCCGGGGTGGGAGCGACCGTCACCTCATGGGTCGCGCCGATCCATGGTGAGCACACGTCAGCGCCGGCACAGTTCCGAACCTGCACGTCAAGAACTTCGAGTCCGGTGACCGTCATGGGTGAGGTGACCGTCGTGTCGCCGTCGAGACTCAGAGTTTCCTCTTCGGCGCCGTGCGTAACGGTCAACGTGCCAGCGAAATCGGTGGTGCGAGCGAACGTGATGTCGGCTGCTGTCGGTGATGGTGCGACCGACACCTTGTAGGACGACTCAACCCACTCTGAGCACACGTCATGTCCGTCACAGTCACGAACCTGAACGACCAGGTTCTGATGTCCAGATGCGACCACTTCACCGGTGACTGCGACACCGTCGAGCGTCATGGTGATCTCATCCGCGTCATGGGTGACGACGAGATGCCCGGTGATGTCGGTGAGCGGAGCGAACACGATTTCAGCCGCGTCCGGCTCATCAGCTTGGGTGACTTCGTAGTTGGAGTAAACCCAGCTTGAACAGATGTTGAAGCCGTCACATTGACGGACCCGAACATCGAGCGTGTCATCAACGTCAACACCCCACGACACTGCGCCGGTAGCCAGGGTGTAGCCGGTTGTGTTGTGGTCGATCTCCATCACGTCGGTGTCGTTGCTGATCTTGATGGCACCGGTGTCGTACGTCAGTCCAGCAGGGTCAGGGTCCGGTGCCACGCTGACGGTGTGAGTCGCGACCACCCAGTCAGAGCAGACCTCCGCGTCATCACAGTTGCGGGCCTCAACGCGAAGCACCTCGCCACCAGCCACCGCGAAGTTGGTGATCGTCACGTCAACATCGTTGAACGTGGCGACGACTTCGTCAGCGGTCACGCTGTATCCGAGCTCACCTGAATACGGGCCTGTTGACACAAAGGTGAGTTCGGCGGGATCCGGCGCAGCGTCCACGGTCACCACATGGTTCGCATCAACCCACGTCGAACACACGTCAGCCCCGTCACAGTTGCGGGCTCGCACGTTCAACACGTCACCACCAACAACGGCAACGTCGACCGGCTCGATGACAGCATCGTTGAGGGTCGCTTCGATCTCGTCAGCAGCGACGTCGACGTCAAGCTGCCCGGTGTATGACGTCAACGACGTAAACGTGATCGTTGGAACGTCCGGAACATCAGCGACAGTCACCTCATAGTCAGCGGACACCCACGATGAACACAGGTCGTCACAGTTACGGGCCCGCACCGTCATCGTGTCCCCGCCGGACGCGAGGATCGACCAGTCATCGACCGTGATGTCATTGACGGTGATTTCGACGTCGTCAGCGTCAGTTGTCACATCGAGAGTGCCGGCAAGCGGCCCGGTGGACACGAACCTGATGTCGGGAACAGCTGGCGTAGCCGGTTTCGAAATGATCGCGTCGTAACGCACCCAGTCGGAACAGATCGCCAATCCGGCGCAGTTGCGTGCCAGCACTTCAATTGCTGCTGAGTTCGACACGGTGACCTGACGGCCTGGGGTGTCGACACCGTCAACGATGACTTTGATCTCTTCAGCGTCGGAGAGCACCGTGAACACTCCGGTGATGCCGTCGTCCGTGGTGAACGAATGCGACGGGATGCCCGGGGCCGCCGCGACCTGCAACGTGTATGACGAGTACACCCATGGCGAACAGGTCGTGTCGTCACAGTTGCGAACCTGCGCCATCAACGTGTCACCCGGGACAAGCTCAACCGGTTCAGTCGTGGCTCGGGTCACCCAGATGCCGTTGACGCGAAGCCACAACTGGTCGGCGATGTAGTTGATGTCAACTCCACCGTCGACGAACGTGAGTGTTGCCGGTTCGGGAGCGGGCACCACAGGGCTGTTCGAAATGATGCGCACCGGGAGCGCGAGGGCGACCTCGGTGGCACGTGCCCCAATGGTGCGGATCGTGTGATCGCCGAGTTCGACACCGGTCGGAAGCGTCAGAACTGTGGAGAACGCGCCGTTGCTGTCAGCGGTGACGTTTCCGAGCAGCACTGGGTCAGAGTGCAACCAGATGTCAACGGTTGATCCGGGTACGAAACCGGTGCCGTCGACCGCAACGTCGGAACCTTCGACGAGCACGGTCGCGTCCGTCGTGAGCAGTGTTTCGTTGATCGCGGTCAATGTGCCGTTCGATGTGATCGACGCGGCGATCACCTCGGCGCCGGCGCTGTTTGTTGCACGACCGATCGACGTGCCACCGGTGCCGCTGTCGATGTCGCCGTCAGTGTTCGTGTTGGTGCTGTCGCATCGAAGTGACGCCGGGCTCCACGGGTGAGTGTTGGCAGCAGCGATGACGTAACCGGTCGAGCCGTCAAGGGTGAGCTCCCGGTGGAGCCGCGGGTTGCGGAGCGCCAACAGGCTCACTTCGCACAACAACGTGGTGGTCGTTGACGCGAGCACTGTCGCCGGTAGGTCAGCTGGGGTTGATGCAGCGCCGGGTGTGTCGCCGGGAACGTTGAGCGTCTCGACCGCTGATGTGGTGTCGTCGACTGCGCCAGCGGTCACCGTGCCAGCAGCAACCGTTTCAGTGGCCGGTTCAGGTGCTGACGGTGCGATGTCGGCGACAGCGACCTCGTTGACAGCGACCTGGTTGATCGCTGTGTCGGTGGGGTTGTTGATGACGGTTTGGTTGGCGGTGGTGTGGGCTGGTGCGGCTTCGGTGCTGGCGAGGAGCAGGTACGTGTCGATTCCGGGCACGCCAACGGCGGCGAGCGACAGGCTCGCCAGCACGGTGACGGTTCGGGACGACTTCATGGTCATCCATGTCGGCGAGGAAACGCCTGTCGGGCATGCGACAGGTGCACGCCACCAGATGGATGAATGTCACGGGCGTTCCGCCAGGTGGCTTTCACCGTGTGGGAGTGTCATCTGGCGGGTGGCCGGGCAGAGTGGTGACATGACGTCACCGGTAGCTGTGGTGAGCACTCACCGAGTGTTCAAGTTCCCCCTCCGACACAGCAACCCCGGGCCTCAGGCCTGGGGTTTGTTGGTTTTCTGGCCGCGCTGACTCGCTACGGCCGTTGGCCGTAGTCCCCCCAGGGCCGGTCGCGGTCGGCGATGACGTCGCGTAGACCTCGCTGGTCGACGTCTTCGGCCCATTGGAGGGCTTCTTCGGTGTGGCGGGCGATGCCGTCGAAGAAGGTGCCGAGCATCTGCGTGGAGCGCAGGCCCATGTTCTCGTAGGCCTGGTTGATGAGGAGCTTGTTGAGAGCGAGCTGGTTGGCGGGGATGGTCGCGAGGCGGCGGGCTTCCGCTTCGGCGGCGGTGGACAGCTGGTCGGCGGGGTGGATCTCGCTGACGAGGCCGATGCGGTGGGCAGTGAGGGCGTCGATGGCCCGGCCGGTGAGGAGGTACTGCTTTGCGTGTTCGAGGCCGAGGCGGTGGATCCACATCATGGTGGTGGGCAGGCCGTAGATACGGCTGGGGGCGTAGCCGATGTGGGCGTCGTCGGCCATGAAGAGCAGGTCGGCGCACATGACGAGATCGGTGGCGCCGCCGATGGCCCAGCCTGCGATCTCGGCGATGACGGGCTTGGGGCATTCCCACAGCGACATGAACCGGCGGACGTTGTGGTTCATGAACTGGTAGTCGCGTACGGGGTCCCAGTTGCCAGGTCGGGGTGTCGGTCCCGGCGCGTCGTATGGAGTGTCCCAGGTGTCGGGTTGGGTGGGTCCGGAGAACTCCTGGATGGAGCTGAGGTCGTAGCCGGCGGTCAGGCTGGCGCCGGCGCCGCGGAGCACGATCGCGCCCACGTCGGCCGAGGCGGTGGCCGTGGCGATGGCGTCGGCGACACCTTGCACCATGTCGTTGGTGAGGGCGTTGAGCTTGTCGGGCCGGTTGAGGGTGATGACGGCGACGCTGTCGTGTTCGTCGTAGAGAACCGTTGGTTCGCTCATCGGTGTGGCGCTCCGTTGTACTGGGGGCGGAACGACGTCTGGATCTGGTCGGCGACGAGATCGAGCAGGGGGTTGCCGGTGGTGTCGGGGCGTCGCCTGAGCACGTAGGCGACGCGGGGCGCCGCGGGAAGTGCGGGTGCTCCGGTGGTGATGAGGTCGGTGGCGGCGATGACGCCATGGTTGAGCAGCGCGATGCCGGCGCCGTTGGTGAGGGCGGTCCGGACTGCGGCGATGGTGGGGAGTTCGTAGTTGACCGTGTGGTCGATGCTGGCGCTGGTGAGGAGCCGGCTGGCGAGGGTGCCGAAGAAGCAGCGCGGGCCCCATGTGATGAGGGGGAGCCGTGGCGCAGCGAGGAAGTCGACGCCGGGGCTGTGGGCCCACACGAGGTCGTCTCGATCGAGCACCACGTCGTGGTGGGTGATGTTGGTTTCGAGTGCGATGGTGACGGCGAGGTCGATACGGCCGTCGGCGAGCCATTCGTCGAGGGTGGCGGGTTGTTCGAGGCTGATCTTGAGTTCGACGTCGGCGGAGTGGCGGCGGAACCAGGGGGCGACGGTGTCGAGGAGTGGTGTGGCGCTGGCTCCTTCGGTGGCGCCGACGCGGACCGTGCCGGCGGTGTCGATGGGGGTGAAGCGGCGAACGGCGGCGTCGTGGGCGTCGATGATCTGGCGGCCGTAGGTGAGGAGTTCGTGGCCGTCGTCGGTGAGGCGCAGGCCTCGGCCTTCCCGGCGTACGAGCGTGCAGCCGGTGCGTTCTTGGAGGCGTTTGAGTTTCCAGCTCACGGCGGAGCGCGAGAGATGGAGGTGGTCAGCGGTGGTCTGGAGATTCCCGGTGTCGGCGAGCGTCTGCAGCGTCCGCAGCGAATCGATGTCGAACTTCACGGCGATCCCCAAGTGGTGACAGAAATTGGGACTTTGAGTCGAAGAAGTCTCACTTGTGTCATCTTTGCCGGGCGGCGACGATGACGCAATGACTTCTCCGACCGCACGCCTCGCCGGCTACCGCTTCGCGGTCAAGGCCATCGAGCAGACCTCGAGGCGTCCGACCGAGTTCGCCCGGTCGATGCTGCCGCATCCGCTCAGCTATCAGGAGCTGGCGCACGACCCGGAGTACATGCTCTACAACAGCCGGCTGACGCCGTCGGCGCTCGTGGACGTGTCCGATGACGAGATGTATTGGAAGGTCCGCCGCGACGTGATCTTGCGGCACACCGGCGAGTTGCCGATCGAGATCGTCGGCCCGGATGCCGAGCGCCTGCTGAACCGGGTGTTCGCCCGGGACGTATCGAAAGTGCGGGTCGGGCGGTGCAGCTACCAGTTCGCCTGCTATCACGACGGCGGCCTCGTCAACGATGGCGTGATGTTGCGGCTTGCCGAAGATCGGTTCTGGATGGCCCAGTCCGACGGTGACTTGTTGAACTGGTACCGGGCCCACGCGGTGAACGACGACGGCAGCCCGATGGACGTGAGGATCTTCGACCCCGGAGTGTGGGTCAGCCAGGTTCAGGGACCCCGCTCGCTCGAGGTGCTCGAGGCGGTCATCGACGGGCCGATGCCCGAGCGGTTCAACTACTTCGATCTGGCCGAGGTGTCGATCGCGGGACAACCGATCGTGGTGACTCGATCGGGGTTCACCAACGAGTTGGGTTGGGAGTTCTATCTGACCCCCGACATCGACATCACCGCGGTCGGCGACCACATTCTGGCGGTCGGTGAGCCGTTCGGAATGATCATCACCGCGTCGGGGGTGTTCCGTGCTCGCCGCATCGAAGCGGGCCTGCTCAACGCCGGCTCCGACTTCGACGGGACCACGACCCCGTTTGCCGCGGGGTTGGGCGGCTTCGTCGACTTCGACAAGGGCGACTTCATCGGACAAGCCGCGCTCCTCGACGCCGACCGGTCGTGTCGCACCTGGGGGCTCCGCACCAACGGCGGAGTGGCCGATCTCGGTGACACGCTGTCTGTGGAGGGTCACCCGGCCGGGCGGGTTTGTTCGAGCGGCTGGTCGCCCTTCCAGCAGTGCGGCGTCGCGATCGTGCGCATGGACGACACCACGTTCGGGCCGGGTGCCGCGGTCGATGTCGTGTGTGCCGACGGCGAGGTCCGAAGCGGCGAGCTGTGCCCCCTGCCGATGTACGACGCTGAGCGTCTGATCCCCCGAGGCAAGCTCGTCGACATCCCTGAGGTTCGTTGATGGAGTCGCTGACGCCGCTCGAGCCCTACAACCTGTATTCGGCGGACCCGGTGTTGCGTCGTGCGGTCGAACGCGAGGGGGCCGTCGCCGCCGATGCCGATCTGGTCGAGTTCGGTGCCCTCGTCGGTTCCGAGGAGGTCTATCGGTGGGGTTTCGAAGCCAACCGGTACAGCCCGGAGTTGGTGACCCACGATCGTTTCGGCGAGCGAATCGATGAGGTTCGCTACCACCCGTCGTACCACCGGATGATGGAGCTGTCGGTCGGTGCCGGGATCCACGCGTCGCACTACGGCGGCACCCCGGGCGACGGTTCCTATGTGGCCCGCACGGCGCGGATGCATCTCGTCAGCCAGGTCGAGGTCGGCCATGGTTGCCCGACGTCGATGACCGGCGCTGTCCTTCCGGCGCTGCGTGAACAGCCCGATCTGGCTGCTGTCTGGGAGCCTCGGATTCGTACCCGTTCCTATGACCCGCGCTTGATCGACCCGGCCGCCAAGACGGGGAACCTGCTGGGCATGGGTCTGACCGAGAAGCAGGGCGGCAGCGACGTCCGGGCCAACACCTCGGTCGCGGTGCCGGTCGACGGTGGCGGACCAGGAGGCGAGTACCGCCTGACAGGTCACAAGTGGTTCACCTCGGCCCCGATGTGTGATGCCTTCCTCGTCCTCGCCCAGGCTCCCGGTGGCATCTCTTGTTTCCTCGTGCCGCGCATCCTGGACGACGACACCCGCAACCCGCTGCGGCTGATGCGCTTGAAGGACAAGCTCGGCAACCGGTCCAACGCATCGGCGGAACTCGAGTTCACCGATGTCGCCGGCTGGCTGGTGGGGGAGGAGGGCCGGGGGATCAACGTGATCATCAAGATGGTCAACGCCACCCGAATCGACGTCACCAATTGGTCGGTGTCGCTGATGCGCCAAGCGGTGAGCCAAGCCGCATGGCATCTGACCCAGCGCGAGGCGTTCGGGGCGCTGCTCATCGACAAGCCGTTGATGCAGAACGTGCTCGCCGACCTCGAGCTCGAAACCGAGGTCGGGACCATGATGGTCATGCGCCTCGCCGGTGCCTATGAACGGGCACCCGTCGACGACGACGAGGCCGCGTTCCTCAGACTGGCCTCGGCGGTGGCGAAGTACTGGCTGTCCAAGCGGTCGACCCCGGTGGTGCGCGAGGCTCTCGAGTGTGTCGGTGGCAATGGCTACGTCGAAGAGTCGATCCTGCCCCGGCTGTACCGCGAAGCTCCTCTGAACGCGATCTGGGAAGGTGCAGGCAACGTCATCGCCCTCGACGTGCTCCGGGCGTTGCAGCGCTCACCCGCCGCCGGCGAAGCCTTCGTGGCCGAACTCGCCCAGGCACGGGGCGCGGATCGGGTTGTCGACCGCGAACTCGACCGACTCCAACAGACGCTGGCCGCACCCGCTGCCGGACGCGAGGCCGAGGGTGACGCCCGTCGCCTTGTCGAACAGCTCGCGGTGTGCTGGGCAGCGTCGCTGTGCCTGCGTCACGAACCGGCGATCGCCGATGCCTACGTGCGCTCGCGCCTCGACGGCGACTGGGGCACCGAGTTCGGCACGCTCAATCCCCAGCTCGACCTGGCCGGGTTGGCCCGACGAGCGCACCCCGACAACTCCGATGGAGGAGGCTGACATGTACGACCTGAAGCTCACCGAGAGTTATGTGCCCGCCCAGCCGGATGGGACATTGCTGGATCTCAGCGTCGGCGGCCTCCTGCGCCGGCAGGCCAACCACGTGGGTGATGCCGAGGCGGTCACCGCCGTGGCAGCCGATGGCGCCGGCCGGTTCAGTTCCGGAGACGGGCGCCACGGCGCCGGAACCGGCCAGCCGTGACGCCGCTGACGACCTCTCACGCCGCTGGCCCGAGCGAGCCCGAAGTCCGCGAGCTCACGTTGGGTGCAGCGCTGGCCGAGGCAGCGGGGGAGTGGCCTGACCGGGTTGCGCTCATCGAAGGCCGTATCGATGGGGCGCCGGGTCGTGCCTGGACCTACGCGGAGTTCCTGAGCGAGGCCGAGCAGGTCGCCCGGGCTCTGCGGAGCCGTTTCGAGCCGGGTGACCGCGTTGCGGTGTGGGCCCACAACATCCCGGAGTGGGCGCTGCTGCAGTTCGGCACGGCGATGGCGGGGATGGTGCTCGTCACGGTCAACCCGGCCTACCAGCAGTCCGAGCTCGACTACGTCCTGGGTCAGTCGGGTGCGCGGGCGTTGTTCACCGTCGACGAACACCGCGGCAATCCGATGCTGACCATGGCCCGAGCTGCACAGTCGAGCTGTCCGGCGCTCGAGGCTGTGGTCCGGTTCGCTGACTGGGAGGAGTTCTGTGCGACCGGCTCGGGTGAGTCAGGCGAGCTTCCGGTGATGGCACCTGGGGATCCGGTGATGATCCAGTACACGTCGGGTACGACAGGCTTCCCCAAGGGGGCGGTGCTCCATCACCGGGGTCTGGTCAACAACGGTCACCACTATTTCGACCGGATGGGCGTGAAGCCCGGCGACACCTACATCACCCAGATGCCGCTGTTCCACACCGCCGGGTCGGTCATGTCGATGCTCGGGTGCATCGGCATGCGCTGTACCCAGGTGCTGGTCGACCAGTTCGACCCCGGCCTCGTGCTCCGCCTCTGTGAAACCCATCAGGTGAATGGCATGCTCGGCGTGCCGACGATGCTGATCGCGCTGCTCGAACACCCCGACTTCGACACCACCGACCTCTCTGCGATCACCGCCGTGAGCTCCGGTGGTTCGGTGGTCCCCGAACAGCTGGTGCGCACCTTCGAGGAAAAACTCGGGGCGCCGTTCACGATCCTGTTTGGTCAGACCGAGTGCTCGCCAACCGCCACCATGAACTTCGTCGACGATTCGATCGAGGACAAGGCCCTCACCATCGGCACCGCCATGCCCAACAGCGAGGTCAAGATCATCGACCCCGAGACCGGGGCCACGGTTCCGATCGGTGAGATCGGCGAACTCTGCGTGCGGGGCTACCACGTCATGCTGGGCTACCACGACATGCGCAACCAGACCGCCGAGGCCATCGACGTCGACGGGTGGCTGCATACGGGCGATCTCGCCGCCATGGACGACCGTGGCTACTGCACGATCGAGGGTCGTCTGAAGGACATGATCATCCGCGGGGGAGAGAACATCTACCCCAAGGAACTCGAAGAGATGCTGCTCACACATCCGGCAGTGGCCGAGGTCGCCGTGGTCGGTCTCCCCGACGACAAGTACGGCGAGGCCGTCGGCGCGTTCGTCCGCCCCGCCGCCGGCGCTGCGGTCGACGAGACCGAGCTGTTCGCCTATGCCCGGGAGCGGCTCGCCCCACACAAGACACCCAAGCACTGGATCACCGTCGACGAGTTCCCCCTCACCGGCTCGGGCAAGATCCAGAAGTACGTCCTCCGTCAGAGGTGGGAGGACGGACTCGATCTCAGCTGATGAGCTCGAGCAGCCAGTCTGCGATCTGATCGATCGCGCCCGGCGGGGTATCGGTGTTCGCTGTCTCGGTGAGGTTGTTGATGACGGTTTGGTTGGCGGCGGTGTGGGTCGGTGCGGCTTCGGTGCTGGCGAGGAGCAGGTACGTGTCGATTCCGGGCACGCCAACGGCGGCGAGCGACAGGCTCGCGAGCACGGTGACGGTTCGGGACGACTTCACAGTCATCCATGTCGGCGAGGAAACGCCTTTCGGGCATGCGACAGGTGCACGACACCAGATGGATGAATGTCACGGGCGTTCCGCCAGGTGGCTTTCACCGTGTGGGAGTGTCATCTGGCGGGTGGCCGGGCATAAGGGGCCTGTTTTTCGGGGGTATGAGGTAGGCCAACTCGTTTCGGCCTCTTTGTCCGCTCCAGAATTCAATAGGATCCGCGAGGGGCTAAAACTGGGGGCACGTAGGCGATGGTTGACGTAGCTGAAACTGAGATGACGTGCTGCGGTCCGGGTTACGCCAGCCCCCGAGACGCTATTGCGGCCCCGATAGAGAAGCTGCTGTACACGGTTGCGCTCTACACGGGGACCGGCATCCAAAAGCCCGATTATCTCGCAACTATCGATGCCGATCCTGACAGCCCGACCTACTCTCAGGTGATCCATCGCCTCGAGATGCCTGGCATCGGTGATGAGCTCCACCACACCGGGTGGAACGCGTGCTCGTCCTGTCACGACGACGCCTCGATGAGCCGCAAATACCTCCTGTTACCAGGAGTGCGTTCGAACAATATCTACGTCGTCGACACGGCAACTGACCCGAGGGCGCCTTCGCTGCACAAGATCATCGACGGCGATGAAATCAAAGAGAAGGCGAACCTCTCCGGTCCGCACACCATCCACTGCCTCGGTTCAGAGATCATTATCTCGTTTCTCGGAGACGCCAAGGGTGAAGCGCCTGGCGGTTACCTCCACGTCAACGAAGACTTTGAGATTGTTGGTCGCTGGGACAACTCGATGGGTGACATTCCCTACGGATACGACTTCTGGTACCAACCGCGCCACAACGTCATGATCAGTTCAGAGTGGGCAGCCCCAAACACGTTCCTGCCTGGGTTCGACCTCGAAGAAGTGGGGCACCTCAAGTACGGGCGGCGTTTGCATGTGTGGGACTTCGAACGGCGCGAGCCCGTGCAGACCATGTACCTCGGCGAAGACGGGTTGATGCCTCTCGAGGTCAAGTTCCTCCACAACCCGGACAGCACTCACGGCTTCTGCTGCGCTGCACTGAGTTCGAATGTGATCCACTTCTGGAAGGACGAAGACGACCCCGAATGGAAGTGGGAAAAGACGGTCGACGTTGCGAATGAACTGCTCCCTGATTGGCCCATTCCGCTTCCCGGGGTGATGTCGGCTCTGCTTGTCTCGATGGACGACAGGTACCTCTACGTGAACAACTGGCTTCACGGTGACATGAGGCAATACGACATCACCGACCCGCACAACCCGGTGCTCACTGGTCAGGTCTGGATGGGTGGCCTGCTCGGGAAGGCCCCGGTGGTGAACGGGGCGGAAGTCGCCGGCGGTCCACAGATGTTCCAACTCTCGCTCGACGGCAAGCGCCTCTACGTCACCACTTCGTTGCTGTCGACTTGGGACAACCAGTTCTACCCTGAGATCCGAACCAAAGGCGGGGTGATGGTGATGATCGACTGCGATGTCGAGAACGGAGGCATGGCAATCAATGAAGACTTCATCGTCGACTTCGGTCAGGAGCCGAACGGCCCGAGCCGATGTCATGAGACTCGCTACCCGGGCGGCGACTGCACGAGCGATATCTGGCTCTGATGGACACTTGGACCGTCACCGTTGCCAACCAAGGTGGCGCAACCTTTGACGTGGACGCAAGTCGACCGCTCCTCGAGACGCTTCGAGAACAGGGCGTTGACTTGCCGTATGGATGCCGATACGGCGGATGCATCACCTGTGCAGCGAAAGTGACCTCCGGCAAGGTCGACCAATCAGAGCAGGTCGCACTCAACAACCGTCAACTCAAGAATGGGTACGCCGTGCTGTGCGTGGCCCGGCCCGTCTCAGATTGCATCCTCGAGGTAGGAGTGGAGAGCCACGACGAGCTCTATCGCAATCCGTTCCTCGATCCGCTCGAGCCTCACGAGCTCAAGCCCGATATCGCGACCACGACAGGAGAGCACTGATGGCTGAGGCTGACCTCGATATCCCTGAGAAAATTGAACATCGGTACGACTATGACCAGGAATACATCTCCGACATTCTGCGATCGGTCAAGACCATTGCGATGGTTGGAGCGAGCGACGACAAGACCAAATTCAGTTATGGAGTGCTCCGCCAACTGCATGAGGTCGGCTATGAAATTCTGCCGGTCAACCCGAACCCGAAAACGGTTGAGATTCGAGGCCTGAAGGTCTATCGATCGCTCCAGGAACTCGACCGCCCGATCGACATGGTCGACGTGTTTCGCCCCAAGGAGGAGCTTTACATGTGGGCCGAAGAAGCCATTGCAATCGGGGCGAAGGTCCTCTGGGGGCAGATCGGCGTTTATGACGATGGTGCCGCAGCGCTCGCCACAGCCGCAGGCCTGAAGGTCGTGATGGACCGCTGTCCCAAGATCGAACTCTTCCGCCCATTCTGGAAGCCTCGTCTCGATCTCGAACTCAACCTGCCGGACAAGCCAGGCACCGCGTAAGAGCCGCAGCGTCCCAGGGCACCCCGATCTCGTCGGCCCCGGCCACGTTGGGTGACTTCGGTACTCGGGATTGAGCTGGTCGATGTCGCTGAGGGCGACTGCCGTGTCGTCCCGATGCCTGCACCGACACGGGGGCTTGGGAGTTCCTTTCGATAGGCGGCACTCGGCACGCCACAGATAGAAGCCTCTCGTTGCGTGAGACCTCGAGGGTCTCGCCGAGCACGTAGGCGATCCGATGTTCGCGTCGCAGTCAGTTGCCCCAGGGAGACCTCGTACCTGATATCGACGCGCGGGCGTCATCGGTCCGGGACTGTCGTTGCGGGCGATCTGTCGCTCGCGATTTTCCTGATCTTTTTGTGAGGTTCACTCCGTCTCTTTCTCTTGTCATGTGGGACGACAAGTGGTCGTCCGACAACAAGGGAGAGAATCATGGGAAAGTTCCAACGCACCATCGCTGCAACGTTGGCCGTCGTCGGTGGCCTGAGCGTCAGTCACACCGCTTCAGCGGCTCCGGAGTACCCCTCCGATCAGACCTTGACCGTGAAGCTTGTTGACGCCCGTTCACTCATGCCGATCGCTGGCGCAAAAGTGGCGGTGTACAGCTATGTCTCCGGCGAGGTGCACTACGCGCAGTCGAATCGGCGTGGTTGGGTCAAGGTGTCAGGGCTGGACGGCGATGAGTTCGCGGTGAAGGTCCGCGGCACCGATGAGCACTGTGGTGGGCAGTTGATCGGTGACCCGTTCGACCGCTGGGAGGACCTTGACATGTTGGTCAGCCCTGATGATGGTGCGACGTTCTCAGCGCGTCATCTTGGGGTTGCTGGAATGAAGCAACGTTCGTCGTCAGGTCGCTGCTGAACGCGAGATACGTCGACGCCAATAGGCAGCGTTCGGTGATCCGGGTTGCTCACTTGCCAAGTTTGACGAGTGAATGAGCGGACGCGATGCACGCCTCAACTGGCGAGATGTACTCACCGCCGAGCGTGGAGATTGCTTTCGAACCGTCGACGTGGTTCCGCCGGTTGAGACTGTTGACGACCAGTTTGAGCGGCGGCATGAA
>Ga0181594_10002608_pt1 | contig 16510 bp, 14 predicted proteins | sample 071ome_18_FD_145603 | JGI IMG/M metagenome (GOLD analysis project Ga0181594, IMG submission 145603) | Coastal salt marsh microbial communities from the Groves Creek Marsh, Skidaway Island, Georgia - 071413BT metaG (spades assembly) | ecosystem: Environmental > Aquatic > Marine > Intertidal zone... | reverse complement strand
TTCTTAGGTGTCGCCTCAGTATGGGACGCGAGGAGTGAGATCGCAAAGAGGCATAACGGCGCGAGACTGCGCATATTTGATCCTTTGGGCGGTCGGCAGAGGCCCTTGATTAGCATCTCACGAGACTAGGCTCAAGGGTGGCATATGGGTAGATCGGGAGGTGATTGTGTTGCGCTTTACCTTGGGGTGGTTATGCTCTCAAGGCGCGTCGCTGTGGAGCGCAGCTGAAGGAGGGTATCTCAATGGATAAAACAGCGTGGGTCTTATTGCTTCTCATGTGCGCTGTGTTGGCGTTCCAAGCGGGGAAGAGGGGGGGCCCCCCCCTCAACCAGGAGGCGCCTGAGATCAGCGCTTCGCTTCTAGAGGGAGGGACATTCACCCTCGGTGAGCAAAAGGGGAAGGTGATCTTGCTCGACTTTTGGGCGACCTGGTGTCCCCCGTGTCGCGCCTCACTGCCTGCGCTCAGCGCAGTGTCGCGTCACTATCAAGGCGCTCCAGATGTCTGGGTGGGGGGGGTAAACGACGAGCGCCTCTCAGCAAAGCGTTTAAAAGACTTCCTTAAAGGGATGAAGGTTGAGCTCCCCGTGATCCTCGATCGACGAGGGCAGGTGAACGCTCGTTATCGAGTCTCCGCGTTACCGACCATGGTCTTGATCGGTAAAGATGGACTCGTGAAAAAAACCCAAGTAGGTTTACCATACAGCGACCCGGTCAAACTAGAGCGACACCTCACTCAGCTCATCGAGGAGGCTCGAGCTACCCCCTGAGGAGGAGGACTCAATGTCAAGTGACGCGCCTCTTAATGACAGCCTGCGCTCGCGCCCCCCTGTAGGAGAAGCGACCCTAGAGCGGCTCCTCACCCCTGAGTCAGGGAGCGTCGCGCCAGGCTTAGAAGAGGCGAGCCGGCTCCCTCCTTTACCTGAGCCCAACGAACAGCAGGGCGCTACCGCGGAGGACACCGCGCTCTCTGAGCGTCTCCTCAAGGGTGACTCGCTGGTTGGTGTCACCGGTGGAGAGGAGGGAGACCGCGCTCAGCTCATCCTTCGATACCTGAGGCAGGAGAGGCTTGAAGGTCGCGCTTGGCTGTGGGCAGAGCTGGGGGGTCAGTCAGGCGCTTTACATATCTTTGAGGCGCTGTTTGGGCTCTTGCGTATCCCTGTCCCTTATGGGCTCACGCAGCTCTTGAGGCAGATCGATGAAGAGGACTCGATCGACTGCTCGCTGAGCGATGACGCGCTAGAGGAATACGAGCTCGCTCGGACCATTTTAAGTAGCGCGTTATTAATGAGACGAGCCTCAGGGCTCGCCCTTCATCTTCACAGCGACTCACAGGCAGATGACCCAGAGCTTAAGGTCTTGATCAGCCAGCTCACGATGCTCTCGGCTCGGCTCCCTGTCATCATCAGCGCGACTCACCTCACAGCAGACCTTGACCCCCTGCTCATCAACCGCCGAGCGCCAAGAGCGCTCCCAAGCCTCTCAAGGCATGAGGATGAGCTGGAGCCGTCGTCAGTCGCCTGGGCGACTGACGAGCTCTTAATGACCTTGACGCTGCTCGGTGGAGGCGTCTCACAAGATGACCTCATCGCGCTGGCGCCGCCCGTCGAGGGGGCGGTCACGTGGTCCGCAGAGGGGCTCGCGGAGGCGTTAGTCAAAAGCGGTTACTTAAAGCCGCTCGAGGCGGGCTATGTGATGACAAGCGAGGGTCGCTCGCAGGGCAACACGCTCATCCTCAGGAGTGACCCCGATCAGCATGAGCGACGAGAGCGACGCTTTGTGCAGTGCTTCGCGAGGTACGGCCAGCCAGAGGAGATCGAGCAGCTAGATGGAGAGGAGGGAGGGGCTCAGACAGATCGGTACATCGAGGTCAAACCGCACCTTGAGGCGGCGTTGGACGTCGCCATCGCGTATGGGTGGCCTGAGGCCGCTGAGCTCGCCTTAGCGATCGCGGCCTTCGCTGAGCGCCACGGCCCCTCACTGCTCGCTCAGCGCCCACTCGTGCTCGCCTTGAGGGTCGCGCTCCCTGAGCGCCTGAGGCTCACCCTTGAGCTTAAGTTGAACATGCTTCAGTCTGGTACAGAGCAGCTGGTGACGACCCTAGAGTCCCTCCGAGCTCGCGCCCGTGAGCTGAGCGATGATGAGCTCTATGTTGAGGTGACCTATAACCTCGCAAAAGAAAGACAGAGGCGGGGTGAGAACCTCATCGCGTACCGTCTTATGCGTGAGCTGAAACAGCGCTTTGACCGACGGGTCTCAGAGCGGATGATGATCCAGGTCTTGAACACCCTTGGCTTCGCGTGCTTCATCCTCCAGAGAGATGACGAGGCGTACGACCACCTCACTCAGGCCGTCGAGCGCGCGCGGGTAGCTGGCTCTCTGCGCCTACAGGCGCGCTCATTGACCAACCTTGGGGTATACTACAGTCGTCGAGGGGAGCACCTCGAGGCCCGACGGACACATCAGGCGGCCATTAATATACACCAGCACCTCAAGTCCTATGTTGAGCTGTGCCCGAGCCTGTGTAACCTCGCAGACGCCTACCGTCTAGAGGGGCTACATGAGGAGGCGCTAAGGCTCTTCGAGCGCACGATGAAGGTGTCTGTCGCCTTTGGTAACCACTCTACACTCGCGCTCGTGTGGGGGAACCTTGGCGAAGAGCAGCTCGCGGTAGGGATGGTTGAGGACGCGGAGGCCTCGCTCAAGCGTGGGGTTCAGCTCTTAAAGGAGCGAGGTAATCACAGCATCGCGGGGATATTTCTAGGGGTCTTAGGCTACCTGTATGGCGTCTATCATGAGTTCTCGAGCGCGCAGGAGGCGCACGCCGCCTTCTCAGAGGGGGATGAGCTCCTCACGGGGGTTCATGGTCTAGAAGGCGAGCGGGCAAAGCTCTGGCTCAAATGGGGGCTCGCGCGCGTCAAGTGGGGACAGCTCGAGGAGGCCTCTCGGGCCTACCTCTTCGCTCAACAGCTCTCACAGCATCACACGGATGTTGAGCTCAAGCTGTGGTTTGATCGGCTCCAGACCCACGCTGAAGGTTATGGGGTGAGCTTTCCTCTCTCAGGAGAGCCTTAAGGGCGCGCCCTGAACCTCAAATTAAAACCCGAGGGATGAGGGTGGTGGGTCAACAGAGGGGACGGGAGTGGGCTCAGGCGCCTCCATGAGAGAGTCATTTGCCCTGACTCGCTTAGGTCGAGCGGACGATTTGCTGGGTGAGCTACCACCGCTTAAGGCGCGGTCATAGGCGATGAAGCGCCGCTGGGCTCGCTGATCATTGAGCTCTGTAGCCCAGCGCGTGCCAAGCTTGGCCGCCTCGCGAGCGCGCACGTGGGACATGTGTTGGGTTAGCCAGCGCTCAAGGAGCTTGAGCGCCTCTTGAGCTTGGCCCTTAGCGTGAGCGCTGAGCGCGTCTGCCCAAGGTGAGGTGGCGTTGGGCTTTTGAGCTGTGGCGCCCTGCGCTGAGTCGGGGAAGCTCTTATCTAGGGCGGACCTCTCTTCTCCTTGAGGAGGAGCAGGCGCATATCGCCTTTTAGGCGCGCTAGATGAAGGTGTGACCTGGTTCGCCTCTCGCTCTGAGTGAGGCTCAGGAGCGGGCTCAGTAGGAGGGGGTGGCGCGCTAAGCGCCATTGAATCAGCGACTGAAGCGCCCTTTGTTGAGCGACTATCGCTCAGCTCAAGGTCTAGCGAGTCGTCAGCTTGTACTTGTGACTCTGCTTGGGTGCCCTCGCGCTTCACACGCCCCTCGTCCCTCCTCGTGGAGCGTTGTGAGCGACGCGAGCGGAGCGGTGTCATTTTCTTCTTTGACCTTCGTTTAGCCCCTTTAGCGGGTGGTTTAGCGCGTGGTTTGGCGCGTGGTTTGGCTTTGCGCTTGCGAACAGTGGGCCTGTTGAGCGCAGGAGCGCTCTTCCCGATGTTACTCTTCGCTCGCTGGCGTCTCGCTCCACTCGACTTGATGGGCTTTGGAGGTGGGCTTACCTTCAGAGTAGGCACAGGCGCTACATCTGCGATCTCATCGAGTCCCTCCTCGGCGATCATCGAGCTCTCAGCAGGGATCGGCGAGGGCTCTAACTGCTCTAAGGAGGGAGATTCGGCGACTAAGGCTGGCGTGTCCGCTGAAGGAGCGGAGGTCTGAGCGCGTGAGCGTCGCGCTGGTTGGGCGTCTTGTTTTGTAGCGCTAGGTGCGCTGAGTGGCTCAACATGAACGGGCGCTAAGGCGAGCTCGTTCATCTCTGAGCCTTGTAGCTTCCAGAGGCTAATGAGCGCGAGTGAGAGGACCCCTACCCACGCGAGCTGTGGGGAGAACAACAGCGACCAGAGGCTCGATGAGCGCTCTAGAGTGGAGGCCTGGGTCGCGCGCTCTTGAGAGGCGAGGCGGGCCTCGTGGAGGATCGCCTCTCGCTGTGCGTCGCTGAGCGGGTTGCGCTCCGCGAAGTGAGACGCGCGCTGGCTACCAAGCCCCTCAAGGGTAGCGCGGACGAGGAGCAAGCGCTCAAGCTCAGCTTGGGCCTCTGGGTCCTGACTGAGCGACGCCTGGGCTTGGGCCTGCTCTTGTTCGGTGAAGAGCTCGGGGTATAAGATCGGGCTCAGGTCGAGGTCGCTCATCGCTCACCTCGCTGAGCGCTCATGAGGCGCTGTAGGCTCTGTACCGCGTAGCGCATCCTGCTCTTCACGGTGCTCTCTGACTCACCGACGATCCCCGCGATCTCATGAAAACGATAGCCTTGGAGCTCACGGAGCAGGAAGACCTCACGCTGGTCAGGGTTAATCTTGTTGAGCGCGGACCTCAGCTCATCCATAAAGTGGGCTCGAACGGCGCTCGACTCGGGGTCCCCCTCGGGGCGCTCATCCGCGAGCACCTTGTGGAGGTTAAAGCTGTCGTCACGGTCTGCGCTCCGATCTTGGTCTAAGCTGACTGTCTGCTTCCCTTTTTGTTTACGGTAGGCGTCGATGCAGAGGTTACGGGCGATGGTGTTCGCCCAGGTCAAGACCTTCGCGGTGGGCGTATACCTGTGGGCCGAGCGCGCGACACGGATCAGCGTATCTTGGAGCAGGTCTTGGGCGAGCTCAGGGGATGGGGCAAGTCGTGAAATGTGGATCATTAGCGGGCGCTCAATTCGCTCAAGTAGGGCATGGAAAGCGCGCTCATCACCTTGTTGGTAGCGCGCCATCAGCTCTTCATTGCTGAGCCCCTCGAGTGAGGGCTTGAGTGGTCGAAGCCTAAACAGAGACAGGATAAGTGAGTATAACAGATACATGGGTGTGGCTCCCAAGGTTCGCTGTGAACGAGGCCCGCGCACAGAACGATCTAGGAGATGACATGGTTGATGAAAAAAATCGAGGGTTTCAGATGCGACCCACCCCCGCTCATGTCTTATATATCGCGCTGGCTCTCGTGACCTTGATGAACGTGGGCTGTGAGCGGAGGGCTACTGAGCCCGTGGTGATGGTCGCCTCCTCGCTCAGCGTCCTGACCGACCGCTGGGCTAAAGAGGAGGCGCATGGGGTCAGGTGGCAAGGGGCGGGGAGCCAGCGCATCACGCAGTGGCTTGAGGGTGGCGCGAGGCCCTTATTCTCCATCTTAGCGACCTCTAAATATATCCAACCCTTGCGCGCTCGAGGACTCATCACCTGGACGCTCACCCTAGGCTGTAGCGAGCTCTCGCTAGCACAGGTTAAGCCTGAGCGAGGCGCTGTAGCCTCACCGTTGACCTTGGAGGAGTGGCGGGCGTGGGGCGAGAGGCTCAGCGCGGGCGATCGAGTCGCGCTCACCGCGGAGGAGGTCCCTTTGGGTCGCCTCAGCAGCGAGCTCTTAAGGAGGAGCGAAGGTCACTTTGGAGCTACGTGGCGTCGTCGCGTGCAGGGCGCTGTGGTCACACAACCCTTGAGCGCCTCCTCCACCGCGACGATGCTTATGACAGGTGAGGTGGACGCGTCCTTGCTGTTTAAGGTGATGCGCTATGGGCGACCCGAGCTCAGCTTTAGAGACCTGCCCCCCCAGCTACAGACAGAGGTCAGCTACATCGCGGTGGGCGTTAGGGCGGAGGGTAAATTGAGCGCTGAGCGCTTCAGGTCATGGCTCAAAGGTCACCCCGCGCTCGGCGTGACGCCCTGCGCTCAAGCTGGGTCGGCAGGGGCTGAGGGAATTAGTCCTTGACGCTCACATTAAATTATGAGAAGTCGAGCACACCTGCAAGGAGGGGTGACCGAGTTGGTCTAAGGAGCGCGATTGGAAATCGCGTGTGCTCCAAAAGGGCACCGTGGGTTCGAATCCCACCCTCTCCGCTAGGGCTGAACCTTGATGACTAGGACCTGTGAACCCCGTCAGAGCCGGAAGGCAGCAGCGGTAGCGGGCCACCTAGGGTGTCGAGGGGAGGCCCTTTTATTTTTCTCTCTACGCGAGGCACACGAGAGCATGTCTGCTGTGTTGAGAGAGGCGCGCGCTCATGTTAGGCTAAGCGCGCTGAACGCAAGCTCATCATGGAGGAGCGATGTCATACCTTGTACTCGCGCGCAAGTGGCGACCTACCAGCTTTGAAGACGTGGTGGGCCAGGGCCCGATCACGCAGACCTTGCAGAACGCGATTAAGCGTGACCGCGTCCCACACGCGCTCCTCTTTGTGGGCGGTCGGGGGATCGGTAAGACCTCTTGTGCGAGGATCTTCGCTAAGGCGCTGAACTGCATGGCAGGGGACGGCCCCAACCCGACCCCCTGTAACGCGTGTCGCTCCTGTGTGAGCATCACCGAGGGGAACTCAGTAGACGTCTTTGAGATCGACGGAGCGAGCAACAACAGCGTTGAGCAGATCCGTGAGATCAGGGACTCGGTGCGCTTTAGTCCAACCGTGAGCCGTCAAAAGGTCTACATCATCGATGAGGTTCACATGCTCTCAACAGGGGCGTTTAACGCGCTCCTAAAGACGTTAGAGGAGCCTCCCCCCTATATCACCTTTATCTTCGCGACGACGGAGCCACACAAGGTGCTCGACACCATCATCTCTCGCTGTCAGCGCTTTGACTTTAGACAGATCGGGGTTGAGGACATCGTCGCCGCGCTGTTGAGGATCTGTGAAGCGGAGGGGGTGAGCGCGGAGCGAGGCGCGCTAGAGCACGTCGCTCGCGAGGCGCAGGGTGGGATGCGCGACTCGCTGTCACTCCTTGACCAGATGATCTCGTTTTGTGGGACAGAGATCACTGAGCGAGACACGCGACGGGTGCTTGGGCTCACCTCACGGGAGTCATTAATCAGCCTCCTCAAGGCGCTTGTGAGCCGTGACGCCGAGGGCGTACTGAACCTGATACATGAGCGTTTAAACAGTGGAGATGACCTCTCAAGGTTGGTCACGGAGCTGCTCTCATTCTTGCGAGACATGATGGTCCTCAAGGTGAGCGCACAGGCTCAGCGGGTCTTGAGCGTGAGTGAAGGAGACCTCGCGCTCATGCGCGAGGCCGCAGAGCAGCTCTCAGTCCCGCAACTTCACCGACTCTTCAACAGCTTGATGAAGGACGCTCAAGAGATCATGACCTCACCCGCTCCACGCTTAAGCTTAGAGATGGCGCTCTTACAGCTTTGTCATCAAGGTGAGAGCGCCGCGATTGAGGATGTGCTCACTCACCTCGTTCAGCTTGAGGAGCGCTTAGGGGGCCCCCCACCCCCACTCGAGCCGAGAGTCGCGTCGCCCTCCCCTCAGGTGAGTGAGCTCTCAGGTGAGGGGAGAGAGGGTTTTAAGGTCGCGCAGGGGACCTCGGCGACCCCTGCGCCACAGAGCCAGCCTCCTCAAGTGAGCGAGGCGAGTCGAGCTACCAACGCCACGAGTGAGCGTGTCAAACCAAACAACCTCACCCCTGCGGTCACCCCTGCTGTCGCGCCCGCTGCTGATCGCCCACAGCAGGAGGTGGGCTCCCCCCGCCCTCAGGAGCCCGTGTCAGTCGCTGACGCGCCTCTAGGAGGAGATCGGGACGAACCGGTCGAGCTGTCAGTTGAGCACATCGGCTTCCCTGAGCTCCCATATGACCTGCGTCAACAGCTCCCAAGGGGCGAGGGGGTCGAGACGGAGCACTATGAGGCCCTTGAGCGCCTCTATCAGCGCCTCGCGCAGATCGACCCCTTCTTCGCTTCAGAGTGGAGGCTCCACACTCGCCCGCTGGCGTGGGTGAGTGAGCAGGAGACCTTGACCTTAAAGATGCTTATCGCCCGACCATTTCAGGCGACGCTCGCGGCGCATCAGAGCGACTTTGAGAGGCTCTTGTGTGAGAGCTTTGAGGCGCAGGTGCTCGTCTATTATGAGGTGATAGAGGAGGGAGATGAGCGCCTGTTTGCGTTAGAGGGGCTCGCGGACTACAGCGAGCGGAAGATCGCGAGGCTCGCGCTTGAAGAGGTCAGGGCGGTGGCTCAGGATGAGCTCGTGAGCGCGTGTATGCAGACCCTAGATGGGCGCCCTTTTTACGTTAGGCCTCAGCGCTTGAGCGAGAGAGGGAGCTGAGCGCGCTCCTTAACCGCGTTCATTTTTGTGGAAGCGGGGGCTGAGATTTGCTTTGATCACGCCTCTCACACCTCACAGCACTTAGAAACGAGGATGGAAAGATGGCTAAAGGGAACCTGATGCACCAGGCGCGACGGATGCAGTCGCAGATCCAGAACCTACAAGAGGAGCTCACTGAGATGAGCTTCGAGGGGGCCTCGGGCGGTGGACTAGTCACGGTGACCGCGGACGGTAGACAGCGGGTTAAGAAAATCGTCATCACCCCTGAAGCGATTGACCCTGAGGACCTCAGTGAGCTCTCAGACCTCGTGACCGCAGCGGTGAACATGGCGGTTCAGGCGAGCATCACCCACTCTAAAGCAGAGATGAAGAAGATCACGGGTGGGCTGTATTTACCTGGGCTCATGTAAGACGAGCTGAGAAAGCTGAGGTCTAGATGAGCGCTGACCCAATTCAGCGGGTGATCCTCGCTTTGTCACGCTTGCCGAGCATCGGTGAGAAAACCGCCGCTCGGCTCACATTTTTTATGCTGAACCGCTCGCCTGAGCTCACCCAAGAGCTGTCGGAGGCCCTCGGCGCGCTCCATGAGTCGGTGCGCTTCTGCTCAGAATGTGAGCATCTGACCGCGCGAGACCCGTGCCATATCTGCGCCAACCCTAAGCGCAGGGCGAGCTTAATCTGTGTTGTAGAGGACGTCTCCTCGTTGATGGCGATCGAGCGTACGGGGGTGTTTGAGGGCCGCTACCACGTCTTACACGGCCTGATCTCACCGCTCGATGGCGTGGGCCCTGATGACTTAAAGCTCAGCTCCCTGCTCAACCGTGTCAGCCGGCTGAGGGCCGATGACCCTGAGCGTCCTGTTGAGGTCATCGTCGCGCTTCAGTCAGGGGTGAACGGCAACGCCACCTCGCTGTTCCTACAGCATGTGCTCAAGCCGCTCGGGGTGAGCCTCTCCAGGATCGCGAGCGGGGTGCCGGTGGGGACCAACCTGCACTATGCAGACCAAGTGTCGCTCGCGGAGGCGCTGTCTGACCGGCGCCCCCTTTGATCTTAATCGGCAGAGGGTCACAGCCTCGTGAGCTGAGATCTCCTCTTGAGCGCCGAGCATAGCTCAGCTATGGTGAGCCATCTTGTGACGTGCTTGATGGCGCGCACAGCCGGTCGAGCCTGTCCACGCGAAGGGGTGAACGCTTGAAGAGCCCATTTATCCTCTACACCGAGGACATTGAACAGATCGAGATCATCTGCCAGGCGCTCTACCAAGGCGCCTACGCGAAGTCCGTGTTTGTGGTCGATAAAGATGGTCAGCTCGTCGCTCAAAGCGGAGAGACGATGAGCATCGACACGACCGCGCTCGCGAGCCTCACGGCAGGCGCGATCGCGGCCGCAGGGGGGCTCGCCCAGCTCATCGGCGAGAAGGAGTTCCCAGTACAGCTCCATGAAGGGGAGCGTGAGAGCATCCACACCTCGCTGGTAGGTGATCGCTTCATCCTCGTCCTGATCTTTGATGAGCGCTCCTCACTTGGCCTTGTGAGGATGAAGCTGAAGAAGGCCCATCAAGAGCTAGCTACCTTACTGCAAAGGTTTGAGGCTCGAGACGCTGAGCCTAGCGCTCAACCCAAGCTCTTCTCTGAGATCAGCGATGATGACATTGAGGCCCTGTTTGACTCACCTGGAGACTCTTAAACCTATGCTAGGCACAGCGACTCAGCCTCACGTCTCAATCCTCTTGATTTCTGAGCCTTACTTTGTGACACATCCAAGGTCGCGCTCGTAGACCGCACACACTCTTACCTAAGCACAGAGGCCACATATGTCTTTCATCAACTACTCCTCTCGAGAGATCAACTGTAAGATCGTCTATTACGGGCCAGGGCTCTGCGGAAAGACGACAAACCTCCAGTATATCTACGCCAAGACCCTCCCTGAGGCGAAGGGGAAGATGATCTCGCTAGAGACGGGTACGGAGCGCACCTTGCTGTTTGACTTTTTACCGATATCGCTTGGCGAGATCCGTGGATTTAAGACCCGATTCCATTTATTTACCGTGCCAGGGCAGGTGTTTTACGACGCGAGCCGCAAGCTGATCCTCAAAGGGGTCGACGGCGTTGTTTTTGTCGCGGACTCACAGCTTGAGCGCCTCGACGCGAACATCGAGAGCTTTGAGAGCCTCCGCCGGAACCTTGAAGAGCACGGCGAGGACCTCGATAAGATCCCCTTTGTCGTTCAGTATAATAAGCGCGACCTCCCAAACGCTGTAGACCGCGAGTATCTTGAGAGCGTCTTCAATGAGAGAGGGGTGCAGTCTTTTGAGGCGGTCGCGACGACAGGCTCAGGGGTCTTCGACACGCTCAAGGCGGTCGCTAAGCAGGTCCTCGTAGAGCTTAAGCGTGGTCAGAAAACACAGGTTTAGACCAAAAATCTCTTTACGATTGAATCATCGATCTGATAACAACGTTCCCAATCTTTGGCCGTATTTTATCCTGTTCGGCTACAGAGAAAACAACAAAACACAACGGAGAAAACAATGAGCTACAAGAATCTCTTGGCTTATCTGCTCACCCTCGTGGTGGGGCTCACAATGACCGCTTGCCCTGACAGCGAGTGTGACGACGACCTCCTCGGTGGCACCGAGGTTGGTGGCGCGCTTGGTGGCGCTGAGGACTGCGAGGAGGGTGGCGCGCTTGGTGGTGAGACTGGTGGCGCGATCGGTGGTGAGACCGGTGGCATGACCGGTGGTGAGACTGGCGGCGCTGAGGAGCCTGTCTACAACACCCTCGTCGTCTTCGACACGACCGGCGTCTCTGATGATGACAACGGCACCCCTGGCGCGGACATCTGCGAGATCGACATCGTGTGTAACGGCGAGACTGTCTCAGCTGACGACATCACCGTTTACCTTGAGCTCTCAACGCCTGGTTGCTCTGAGACCGACTCAAGCGCCTGCATCTGTGATGGTGAGCGCCAGGACGGCCCTCCTAGCTGTGGGACCACCGACCGCTCTGATGACATCAGCAACGACTCAAATGACATCGTTGTGTATGACACTAACCTCTGTGAGGACGGTGACGACCCTTATGTCTCCCTCGGCTCAGGTGGTCGCGTGATCATCGAGGTCGCTGGTGAGGATGTTGACCTCCGTGAGTGTGAGATCGCGGTCTACGAGGCAGGTGAGGATGAGGCCTACGGCGCTGAGGTCTGCCCTGAGCTCGACAGCGAGGACTGCGTCGACGCTCCACTCTAAGATCAGCGTCGCTCAGCGCGATCACGCCTGAGCTTCTCCTTCACAGAGAGGGTGGCCCGTCACGGTCACCCTCTTTGTTTATGAGGCGATGAATTTTGAGCTGCGCCTCTCACGACGCTTGAATTGTGACGCCGTCGCGTGTTGTCATAAGCGCCACGCATGGTGACTGTGATCGGAGGCGCCTGAAAGATGAGCCAAGAACAGACGGACCTGCTCAAGGAGTTTGAGGCGCCAAGCCTTGAGAGCCTCGACAGTGGAGTCCAACAACGGATCAGCCTCGCTAAAGGCCTCTTTACGGAGCTCGGGCGTCTGATGAAGAGCATCACCCTCTATGGCCCTCAACACCAGAGCACCTTAAACTTTCGAGATCGCTTCTTCACCACGATGACGAGCGCGCTCGAGGCGCAGACAAAGCTCACCGTGGACGTCCTCACCTACGCGCTCACCATCGCTGAGCAGGTGGTCTATGAGGACCCAAAGATCGAGGGGAATTTCATCTATCGGTTCTACACGGATGGGGTTCGACAGCTGAGCTTTGAGCGTGGGATCACGGCGCGTGAGGTGGATCAGTTCCTCGACCTCTGCTTGCTCGACTGGTCTTCACCTCAGCTGTTTGAGGATGACGCGATCACCATGCTCTGGACGGCTCAATTTGACCACATCAGCTACCGAGTCGCGCCTCGATATGATGAGGGGACAGAGGAGGCTGAAGAGCACCTGTTCTCTCTGACTGAGGGCCTTGACCGACTCCAGGACATCTTAGACACGAGCCCCCACGCTCCTCATGTCCCTCCTTTTGAGCTGAGCCTCGACCCCGCAGCTCAAGTCTCGCTCGAGAGCGCCTCTAGGCTAAATGAGCGTGAGCTCCTTGAGAAGCTGATCACCGTCACTCAGGTCGCCTATCGAGGTCAGGGGCGGGCAGGGCGAGGGCGCTCCTTAGAGTTAATTGATCAGATCGCCCAGCTCTTCGCCCAACGTGGGGACATCAGCGCGCTCGAGCGGTACATGCGTCAGGCGCTTAAGGTTGTCTCAAACGGTGGCCGAGAGGCTCACGACGCGCTCTTAAAGCTCTGGTGCGTCCCGCTGTTTGTCCAGCGTGTGATGGGGCCCCTTGAGGGGGCTTCAAGTGAGCACGCCCTCTCCTCTATGGCTTGTCTACAGCTCCTTGGCGCGGAGGTCGTGCCCCATATGACGCGCTCCTTGAACCAGGTCGCGGACAGCCACATGAGCGCCTTGAGTAAGCTCTTGAAGCCACACCTCGCCAGCTACAGCGTCGATGTCTGCCGTAGTATACGGAACGGGGGCTTGAGTCAGGCGACTCGCCTCGTGAAGCTGGCCTATGAGAGTGGAGATGTCGAGCTCTCCCAGCGGGTGTTCGAGACGGCGTGGGGTCATGAGGATCGTGGGGTCAGAGATGAGGCCTTGCGTGGCTTACCTGAGGCGCTCAAGGGGTCCCCTGTGGTCCTTGAGGCCTTGTTTACAGGCTTACAAGACCCCTCTTCTAAGATCCGTAGCTACGCGCTCGCGTCCCTCTCACAGCAACGAAGCGAGGCCTGCGCGCGTCGCTTAGCGCAGTCCCTTGACTCCGAGCTGAGCGAGCGACTGGAGCCGATCGAGCTCTGTAAGCTCTACGCGGCGGCAGGGATGGCGGGCGCCCCCCAAGCGCTCTTTAGCGCGAAGCTCTCTAAAGGGCTCTCAGTGTTAAAGGGCAAGGGGGGGCACACGGCCGCCTTGGTTGGGCTCGCCTGTGCCTCCTCATTAGATACAAGCCAGAAGGCCGAGGCTGAGGCGATCCTAGACAAAGAAGCCTCTCGTCTGATGGCGAGCGCGTCCGATAAGGAGGCAGCGCGCTGGGGGCTCGCCTACCTGAGAGGTGGGGAGCGGGCTCGCGCCCAGCTCAGCTCAAGCTTGTTCTTCCGTGGGCTCCTTACGAGCTGAGCGGTCCGCGCGCTAACCTTTACCTGTCTCATCCTTTAGGAGCCCTTGGTGTCACGCCCTCAAGACCCTTCAACTGCCTCACCTCAAGCTTCAGGCGCTCAGCTCCAATCTGTCGCGGGGCGCCTGAATGCTCTTCAGGCGCTCGACGCCCGTGACCAGAGGCTCAATGAGCTCTCTCAAGAGCTCACAAATATGCTCTTTATTCTCTTTCGATCTGCAGGGCTGTATGACCTCGAGAATCAAGCCTTAGATCAAGCCTATGATGGGATGTTGAAGGCGGTTGGTGGCTTCTATGAGCTGACGCGCTCCGCTCCCTCGATGCGGGTAATTGAGGGCAACATCTTCATTAATCGTAGGCAGGTGAAGCTAGACTTTAGCACCTTTCAAAACGTGCGCGCCTTGGTGAAAATCTTCACCTTTTTAGACATCAACGAGCTGAGCTTTGAGCCTCAGCTGAGCCGAGCAGACCTCGCGGTGTTCTTGCGGGCCTTTGTGAAGATCGTGCGCGATCGTCAGGGCTCAATCCGTGATGAGTCGCTCCAGCATATCCGCGCCCGTAAGTTGAAGATTGGCCGAGTCCATAAGCTCTTGCTCGCTGAGGGGCACGCGGAGCGGGTGTGCGCTTGGTACGCGATCGCGCTCAGCGATACGCGCGCTTTCTACCTCGACGCTTCAGAGGGGAGGGTCCCTCCCTTCTCGATGTTAAAGCGCGTCGCACAGGCGCTTGTCGATCTCCCTGTTCGCTGTGCTCCTCTCCTCAGCTGTGTTCACCTCCTCGCCCCAAGTGAGGCTCGAGGGAGCCTCACTCAGCGGTCGGTGGAGGCGGCCTCGCTCTGTGTCGCCCTGAGCCTCGCGCTTGAGCTCCCGCCTGAGGTCACCTCAACTTTAGCGGGCGCGGCGCTTCAGCTCTATCAAGGCTGGACCTTGATAGAGGGCGGGGTGAAGGTCGGTGATCCGCAGGGAGCCTTTAAGGTTATGGAGCGCATCGCGGACGCTACGCGCGCAGGTACGCTTCCCGAACACCGCCGACACATCGCCCGTGTTATGCTTGAGCTGGGTGGAGTCAATGAGTCGGTGATTGAGCGCGCCGTGATGATCTATGAAGCGCAGAGCGCTCTCGAGGCGCGTCGCCCCTCAGGGAGCGTGTCACGTCCCTCTCGAGCGAAGTCAAGGGGTGAGCTCTACACGGGAGGGCTGACGAGTGGATTTTTGACAGACCTCGTCATGGGCGCGCACCTCTATGCACAGCTTCGGAGCGCTCATGGACCGAGCGAGGCGATGAAGGGGCTCCGCTCTAGTCCGCTCTCAAGGCTCTGTGTCCACGCTTTTGAGCACGCCTTTGGCGCGCTCCCTGTAGGCGCCTCTGTGACCTTAAGTGACGGACGATCTGCGGTTGTGCTACAGACCAAGCGGGGCGTCCCCAGCCTCGCGCTGTGCGTCTCTCGAGCAGGAGGGAAGCTAGAGGCAGGAGAGGTCTTGACGCTCCGCTCCACCTCACCCATTCAGGTACACTCAGAGGGTGACCTTGATGGCGCTCAGATCGCGCCGCTCATCTTCAGCCACAGGAGTCCGCAGTGAGCAGTTCTACCTTTAGCGCCTCAGGTCAGCGTCGACTGCACCGCGCCCAGTCGCTCTTGTCTGAGGTGGTCTCTGCCCGAGCCTCACTCGGACAGCTCCCTCACGAGACAGCTGAGCTCCCCCTCACAGGTCTTATGGGGTCCGAGCACGCGCCACCTCGCTCAGAGATCAGCGACAATATAGACGATGTCCTCCTTGAGTTCGCGCCGGTGACGCTCAGCCCTCTGAGCGCGCCTTCGATAGAGGGTGAGGCGGGCCACTTTGAGGTCGATGACGAGCTGAAGGACGCGTTACTTGAGGCGAGCGCCGCGCATACTGGTCAGACGGATGAGCTCACCCTCTCGCCCTCAAGCGACCTTGAGGAGGCCTTGCATGAGGCCCTCGAGGGGGTCAGCGGGGCGGAGGACGTAAAGGAGCCTGAGGCGCTTATGGTGAGCCAGCCTACTCCCGTCGCCTATCACCCTAATCAGCCCGCTCCCATGCGCGCGCTGTGGGGACGTAGGGGCTTCACCCCTACGCCAGAGGTGAAGCCACAAGCTGAGTTACAGTCAACGGCGCCTCGCTTGGCCTTCGAGGACAGCCAAGAGCTCCTCGAGCTTGTAGAGGGCTCAGGTGACGATGAGGGGATCAGCCTCGACGGCCCTGAGGTGCCCAACGCAAGCGTTGAGGCTGAGCCCTCTGAGGAGGCCCCTCTCTTTACAGCGGCGTACGCGCCCCTTGAGTCAGAGGTAGAGCTCAAAGAGCTCGCCACGCTAGAGGTCACCCTCACGCAGGACGAGACCTCGAGCTCAACGTCACTCGAAGAGGTCGTAGCACACGATGAACCAGAGGCAATGCAAGAGGGCTTTGGCGGGGTCTCAAGCTCCCCTGACGAGCCCAAGCCTGAGGTTCTTGAGCGGGCGTGGACTGAGGTCGCGTCACCCCAAGAGCGTAGGTCACGGAGCGGATCTTTAAAGCTCTTGCTCGCGTTGATCCTGCTCGCGCTTGGTCTCGCGGGGGTGTATTATTATGATCGTTTTATGCTGTAAATCACGCACGATGTGTAAGCTGACTGATGAAGTTTGAGGTTAAGATATGATGGTATACGCAAGTCAAAATAAGGTGTCTCGTTGGGCGATCACCCCGTTACTCGCGCTCAGCGTCATCGCCTGTGATGATGAGCCTGGTACAGACGGTGGCTCAGACGGGGGCTCAGATGGGGGCGGAGTGGTCGCTGGTCAGCTTGGAGGAGAGGGCGGGGGTCTACAGGGGGGCGAGGCGGGCGGAGCTGGCG
>Ga0181594_10002601_pt1 | contig 16523 bp, 30 predicted proteins | sample 071ome_18_FD_145603 | JGI IMG/M metagenome (GOLD analysis project Ga0181594, IMG submission 145603) | Coastal salt marsh microbial communities from the Groves Creek Marsh, Skidaway Island, Georgia - 071413BT metaG (spades assembly) | ecosystem: Environmental > Aquatic > Marine > Intertidal zone... | reverse complement strand
GCGGCCGACATCGGTGCTGACGAAGGTGTTTGCGCTGGCCGTCACCGTCACAGACCCACTACGCGCGTCCGAGGTCAGGGTCGTCGTCGTTATATTTTCATCCTGAAACGGGCCGCGGGCCAGGTCCACTTCTGTGATAGTCCACGCAGTGTGGCTGGTGCGGGTGATCTTGTAGATAGGATGATTTGGGCTGACGACGTACATCGTGTCGGCGGCCTGGGCGAACTTCAGCGTGTCGAGATCTGACGCGGTGTAAACCGTTGAGACCTCAACCGGCGATCCGCCCGACGTTACCTGCCCGCCGTCTTTGTAAATGCGGAAATAGGTCGGGCCGAATTCCAGGACGTAGGACTGCTCGACGTTGTACTCAAATGGAACCAGGCGAACTGCGTTAGCGCTGTTCTTGACCTCCGCGACATATCGCGTGCCTGGGCGGCGGGTGACGCCGCCGTGCGGCTGCACCAGAAAATTCTCAACGGTCGCGGCGCCGCTGTCGTACTTGGAAATATCTGTGCGCCCAAATAGCTTGGGCGTGATTTCGCCAGCTGTGAAACTGGCAAAAGCCTTTGAGACCTTGGGCATTAGAACCGCGATGAAATAAACATGTCGCTCTCCACATAAGTGGTGCGATCCACGTTGATCACATTATCGGGCGTGCCTTCAGTTGCATCAACGAAGCGCGCCTCGGAGAGCTTGCCCTCATACATCGCAAACAGGCTTTGAGTGAGCGCCGCGCTGTTGACCAGCGCATAGCTGATGTCGGCGGCTAGGCGTGTCGCAAGCGCCTCGATCAATAGCTGGTCGTACTCGTTTGGATCCGTGACACGCGCGACGTAGATCATCTTGAACGGCGTGGCGTTTGAGAGAACCTTGCGGCCTTCAATCCGAAACGTCGTGTCAGGATCCTGTGGCCGGAGCACGCGCAAACAATACGGATCTGTCGGCAGCGTGTGCTGGTAGCTGAACTCGAACGCCGGCGTATCGCTATCGGCGGCCAGGCTCGTGCGCTTGATCAAACAATTCCAGGGATGGGCGCGAAAGACGGCATCGCGGACAAATTCATAGCGCTGATTGCAAACACGCCCGGCGCGGCTGTTTTCGGTCAGCGCCACGATGTTGCTGGCGCCGATCATGTTCAACGCGCTGTTGCAGATGTCAACGTCAGATGCCATTCCAAATCCTCAAAAGAAAAGGGGGGAGCCAAGGCCCCCCCCAATCGCTTAATCGACGACGTACATCATCATCAGCTCGATCGTGCCGGTCGCCGAGGCGCCCGCGAGCGAGACAGTGACAACGAAAGCGTTGTCGATCGCACCCTGGTCGATATCGACCGCGGTGTTCGCCGACAGAGCGAGCGTAGCAGCGACGTCGTTCCGGCCAGCGGAGCTGGTCGAAGTCGCAGCCAGGTACTCGTCCACGTCAGCGGCAACCGACGAGCCGGAGCTGTCGGTGAACGCGGCATGACCGACCGAGAGGGTCGTCGAAGCGCCAAGCGCGTCGTTGTAGAGGTAACCACCAATGATCCGGGCGCCCTGGGGCAGCGCGAACATTTCGATGATATCGCCGGCCGACAGGCTGGCGGCCTCATAGGTGGCGTGAGCCACGCGGATGGAACCGCCAAGCTGGTTAGCTTTGACGAAGTCCTTCGGATCGTCCTGCGTCAGGTCAGTCCGAACGTTACTGTAAACAGTAGCCATTGTTCAGCCCTCCTTACTCGTTGCAGGCGATTTCAACGACCTTGTTCTCTTCCATGCGGGTCGCGCCGAACGTGGCGCAGTAGTAGACCTGCGTGGAATAGGACTTGTCGCTGCGCTCGTCGATGCGAGCCATCACGTCCTTACCGATCGCCAGCTTGCAGCCATCCTGCGCCCATGCGTAGCAGAGGCGAGAAGTGCCGTCGTCCGACAGCCGGTTGGAGACGATGAACTCGAAACCAACGAACGTGTTGATGTCACCCTGGACCAGTGCCTTCCGTCACACTTCGGCTTTCGCCGCCGGCTTGCGCCGTTCGTGCGCTGGACTTTCTCTTCATCTCTGAGAGATGCCGCCCGTCAAGTCTCTACACCTTCCCATTGCTGGGCTTGGCTCGGGATTAGCAGTTAAGCCTTCCCCGAATTTGAGCGGTTTTCATCTGATCGTCGCCGATCAGATAGGCAAAGTGTTTACCGTGTTGAAGTCGGCCGAGGTAACGGTGGTCGAGTTGAGCAGGTCTTCGATCTGCTCGGGCGATACAACGATGTAACGCTTGATCGACTTATCGACGTTGTTCGCGTCCAGCAGCTTCTTCGCCGTGACCAGCTTCGCGATGGTCAAGCCGGCGCTGCCGTGAGCGATTTTCTGGGCAGCAGGAAACGCGGTCGAGGTCGCGCCTTCTTTGCCCGTTTTCGCCGTGCCGCCGAGGGCGTCAATGATGACATCGTCCATCGCGCGACCGATAGCCGCCGCAGCTGCGCGAGCGTAGCTGGAGGTCGGATCAATCAGCATGCGGACTTTGTCGGCATCGTCGATGAGGTCGGCCCACTCATAGGTGGTGAGGCTGACCTGACGCCGAGAATGCGGGGTCTCAACCAGCGGGGTATCCCCGTGGCGGGACGTGCGCGCAACCGCGGCCGCCTCTCCGATTTGGTCGAAGTAGGCCTTTTCGCCGGTGACACTTTCGGTGTCCACGGCACCTCGCAGCAGAGAACCCATCTGCTGCGAGAGCATTGCGACGTTCGACGAAAATTGATTGACGAACGCCGTAGTGACCTGAGTAGACATACCAGGTGCTCCTACAGTTAGTTGATGAAGATGGTTTCTGCGTGGGTTGTCAGGCTTGCACCTGGCTCACTGTCGGTTAGGCCGACTACTCCGCCTTGCTCACAGGCTTGCGCCGAGGGGCCAAAGGCTTGTCCTCGGGTTTCGTCACGAACTCAAAATATGTTTCTGCGAGCGCTGCCGGATCCTTGATCGCGTGCACGCTGCCGTTGTCTACCGCCAGGCGCAAACACTCGAGGCGGATTTCAATTCTATTCACCGATCTGCTCCCGGAGCCTCAGCACCTCGTTGACCATGCGGTCATGGTCGGGGTGATGCTTTTCCCAGTAGGGGCTGTTATTGGCCGTGAGATCGCTAATCCGCGCCTGGATGTCCTGGTCGCTGAGACCGGGCCGGCTATCACGGCCAGCCAGGCCATCCTCGCTGACCTGCTCTGCGATGTAGTCGCTGAGACGCACCATGAAGCGGACGATCTCAGGATTGTCGCCGAGCAGGCTGCCATCGGCCAACTGAATCTCAGTCAAGTCTGGTGCTTCAAATTGCGTCAGCAGTTCATTGGCGCGCGCCATTTTGTCGTCGTAACCGCGGCCATATTCTTGCCGCAATTCCGTTTCGATTTCAGCGCGGCGCGCTTCCAAACCGGCTTCGTCAAGCGTCTGCGCCTGGCCGGCGTACTCCTCATAGGCCGCGGCCAGCTTCTGCGCCTGTTGCGAGGTCAGGCCGGTCACGTGCGCGGTCTGTTTGAACCAGTCCGCGAAGTCGCCCTCGGTCTCGCCGAGCTCGTAGTCCTCCGGCTTTTGAGGCCTGCCGAGCTTGGTGTAGACCTGCTCCCAATCCTCGTCGGTGGCCCAGCTGCCGGGAATTGCGATCTTCTCCGCGCCGACCATTTTCTGGGCATTGATGTAACTCTTGGCCATCGCCTCGACGCTGCCAATGTGCTGCAGCGATGGGTTCGTGGCCAGTTCCGGCGATAAGCTCGATCGCCAATCCGTTCCGTCAGACGGGGTTGTCGCCTCAGCGGCCGCCGCTACCTGCTCTTCGGACATCGATGATTACTCCTCTATTGGCTTCTGATCCTTGATCATGTTGTGCATGAAAAGCAGCACGTCGCGCTGCCCTTCGCGAAACGCCGTCTCGTCTGAGTTTGGCGTGTAGCTCGATTTCCAGAGCCCGAAACGGGCGTCAAGATCCTCGAGAACCTTCTTGCCGTCGTCGCTGTTGAGCGCCGATCGGTATGTCGCCTTGAGCTCCTTTGGTGTCACGCGGCGCCCAATTCGGATAGGTCAACGCCAGTCTCATCAATGGCGCGGAGCGCCGGCGCGGCATCACCGGCGGCGGTCGCCAGTTGCGATGCCGCGTTGAGCTCAGCTTGCGCTTGCATGGCCTGGGCGCGTTCGTCGCGAAGCGCCGCGACCTCACCCTCGCCGCGAACGACAACGGCCGGCGTGCCGGTGACTTTGATGATGTGCTTGGCGAGACCGTCCATGTCGAGGTAGTCGGCGATGCCCTGGTCAAGCTGCATCAGCGGCATCAGAAACTCAATCATCTGCATGATGCCCTGCACGTCGCCGGAGCGCTGCGCCTTCGCCAGCGGGCTGACGTACTCAATGTCGATGTTGCCGTTGCGCAGGCTTTCGGGCGCGGGCCTGAACGCCTTTTGGCGAACGAGGATAGCAAAGCATCGGTTGATCAGCGGCTGCAGGAGCTCAGCTTGCAAACGACCCAGGACGGGGCCGAGCAGGCGCATTTTTTCTTCGGTTCTTTGGATGACCTCGGTCGCCGTCATTTGCGGACCCGTGCCGAGGATCAGCTGATCGACGTAGAACGCCGCGCGAATCGCCTGGCGGCGCTGCTCGAGTTGTTGTTCGCCGAGCGGGTTGTTGGCGCCAATGTTGAGGGGCTCAATGCGGTCGCGGGTGCCGGAGCGATAGAAGTTGAGGCCGCCGGGCGTCGTCCTGACCGGCAGCATGAAGCCGTCGTCAGGCACCATCAGCGGCGGATGGATCTGCAGCTGGGCCGCGCGGATGACGACCTCAGACATCTTGTTGACCATCTTGGTGTCGGGCAGCGCAGTCATGCTCGGGCTGCGGCCGTATCCGATCTCAAAGCTGGATTTGAGAAAGCGCGGACAACAATACGGAAATTCGTCGTAGCCGCTTTCGCCCAGGATCTGTTTTTCGTCCGGGTCTATATAGATTGATGCGACCGGCTTGTTCTTTGTGTTCTTTTTTTGCGGGTCGTAGTCCTCTCTCGGGGTGACGACGTGCAGCAGTTCAATCTCAGCATAGGGGTCTTTTTCATTCAGCTTGGCTATCCGTAGGGTTACACCTTGCTCGCCAAACTGCCGCACCGCTGCGCGCGCCGTCGTCTTGTATTTGCGATAGACGGTATCGACGCGCCCTTGTTCGTTTTCGCTCACGTAGCATTCCGCAATGTGCCGGGTGCTGAAGCGGAAGCCGTTGTCGTCGTCATTCTCAATGAAAATGACCGCGGTGCCAAACGTCACCAGGTCGCTGTAGAGCTCGTGGATCTGTTCCTGGAAATTGGAGCGCGCCAAGTGCGCGTACATGACATCGGTCGCGCCCTCCAGCCACTCCTTGGCCTCGTCGTCATCATTCAAGTCGTCGTTCTCGTAACGTAATGAGAACCAAGGCGTGGCCGCATTCGTCAGCATGCCGTGCAAGCTCGCGGACATGAGCTCAGCCGCGTGGATCGCGGTGCCATCGAAGATGAGCTCGGTGCGCTTGTCGCCGGCCGTGCGCTTCTTCGTGATGTCGGCCTTACGCGGCACGATGTAGTCAGCGACCTCCTGCCAATGGCTCTCCCAGTGCTGGCGCTGCGTCTGCAGCGTCTGGTAGCGCTTGAGCAGGGCGGTCGCTTGCGGATCGTCAGCCATTTATTGACCCAAAAGCGTTTTCTTCGTGGTCGGCGCCGCGGTCGTCAGACCCATGCCGCCGGTGACGTTCGCCTGGCGCAGGCCGCGCTTTTTGGCCGCCGCCTTTTTGACCCTCTCGGGCTCCTTAGTATCAATCGGCTTGATCGGCGGATCGGGCGGGATCGGCGGCGGGGGCGGCGGGGGCGGCGGGCTAGGGGCGCTAAAAAAACCCATCAGGCGGCTCCATATTCATAAGGGTTGTACGCCATGTCCGCTTGGATTTGCGGCGGGCGCTGGTTGTCGGTTGCGTTGTTGATGCAGATGGCGGCGGTGCGCCAGGCGTCGGCGGCGTGGCTCGACCAGTCATGCACTGGCTGGTCGCGGAACTGTCGGGTGCGTTCGTTGTAGGCGCGATGGTAATGCCGGAGCGCTTCAAGGCCGTCGCGGCAGTTGTCTCGATCGAAGTGGCAACGCGGTATCAGCAAGCGGGCGGCGTGGATGCCGTCTTCGACCGGCAGGCGCGGCGCTACCCGAAAATTGAGGCCCAGGTTCCACGCAGTTTCTCGACGGCTCTTGCCCGTGCCAAGTTCGCGGACCTCAAGATCGTGCGGGCCGTAGTGGTTGCCGTATGTGTAGCCCTTTTGATGTAGTAGCTGCACGTAATGCGGAAGACCCTCACCTTGAGCTTGATAGAAATCAATGACGTGGATGCCACCGCGGCCGACTTGCTGCACAAACCAGATAGCAGTGTAGTCATGCATGCCAAGATCCCAGTACGTATCGACCTTATGATCCGTTTGATGCGGGACAGAGGTGATACGCTCTTGATCATCAGCTTCCTGGAGTTCCTTGCCGTAGACTGAGCCGGGTACGTTGGCGACCCAGCTGCACTCGAATTCCTGGTTGTACTGGTCTTCGGTCATCGTTGCGCGCGCGGCCTCAAGCTCATCGTCATCGACGATCCTGGTCTCGCTCGCCTTGTACATCTTGCGCGCCCAGCCTGTGGTGCTGGCGGCGGCTTCCCATAAATCGTGAAAATAGTTGTGGCCTTGCGGCGTGCCGATGAACGCGGCGCCGCCTTTTCGGTCACTGAGCGCTGGCCGGATGACTTCCGGGAAAATATTCGCCGGCATGTCGGCGACCTCGTCCATGACGGCGAAGTCGAGGTAAATGCCTCTTAGGCTCGAGGGGTTTTCGGAGCCCAGCAAGCTGATGCGGGCGCCGTTGGGCAAATCGCAGCGGAGCTCGGTTTCGTGATACTTGGTGCCAGGGATTTTCGCGCTGAACTGCTTCAGGTAGTCCCAGGCGACGTTCTTGGCCTGGCGATAGGTGGGCGCGATGTAGGCCAGGCGGGGGTTCGGCTTCTGCTCCTCAATCGCGCGTTTGAGGAGATGGTTGACGGCGCAGACCGTCTTCCCAAATCGGCGGTGCATCACGAGCACGTTGAAACGGTTGTCGTCGAGCATCTTGTGGAGCTCAAGCTGCAGCGGCCTGGGCGTGTAGTCGATCTCGATGGTTTTCAATGTGTCGTCTGATTTTTAGCTGGCTGCAGATCTTGGATAAATGGGCGCATCATTTCATAGAGAAACAGCCGGAGCTCCATTTCGTTTTCGAAGCCCTCAAGAATAATGCACAGCTGCCAGCCGCCTTCGCCGTCGGCAGTGCTGTACGCGCTATAGATCACTTTTTGCCCAGGACCGACTTTTTCTTTTTCGGCCAACCTGCCTTCATTTGTTTGTATGTCTTCTCGTCGATCGTGCTCTTGCTCTTCGGCCGGCTGGTGCCGGCTGCGCGGCGCTTGTTGATGTTCTTGTAAAGGCTCATTTCTATTTGTTTCGCTTGCTGATCGCCGCGGCCTTCTTCTTGGCGTCGGCTTTGCTGTTGGCGCCCCACGCGCGGAGGGAGAGGAGGAGCCGGGTGGGGCGCCCCTTCTCGTCGCGTTCGGGGCCAGGCATGCCGGCCATGCGCGCCAAGAAGGATGCACGGCGGGGGTTGTCCCCGGATTTGACGGGCGGCTTCAGTGTGCCGCCCTTGTAGCTTGCGCGACCTTTTGCGTTTAGGCCGCCCTTCGGGTTCTTGCCTTCCTTGCGGGTCCAGGCCTCGGTCATTTTTTGGCCCGGTTCGCGCTGCGCGACATGACGCTCAGGTTGCCGGCGCGGTTGTTGCGCGGGTTGCCGTCGCGGTGGTCCACGTCCTTGCCGTCACCCTTGCGGACGCGGCCGGCGGCGATCATCGATCGGCGGGCAGCGTTCCGGCTGGCGCGGTTCTTCTTCTGCGCCGGCCGGCTGTGATAGTCGGCGTATTCCTTTGCGTAGTTGCGGGTCATTGGGCCTCAGAGCGACAGAGCCTCAGTCGTGGACGTATTATCGTCTAGTCAGCGGCGCCCCGATCTGGCGGGGGGTGGGGGGTGCCGCCAGGAAAATCGGCCCCTCGAGGCCGGCGCCGCGGCGATCGATGCAAGCCCCGGTGCAAGTCGGGGGTCTAAGTCGTTGATATCATTGGCGTGACCTTCGCTTTCAAAATGCGAAGGTCGCTTGGGGGGGTGGCATCGCATCGCGCGTAGTGCTACACCGTGGCGGCGGCAGTCTTACCTATTGTTTCGGCCCGTTCACCAGCTTGAGCACAGTCGCTTCCGGCTTGTTGGGCTGAGCCTCAGCTTCGACCTGCGATCCCCACTGGATCACCACGCCGCCGGTCTCGTCCACGTCTTCCTTCTTATGCCTCAGCCCGCGCGGCTGCATCTTGGCGAAGGTCCACTTCTTGGTGTCCACCTCAAGCTTCCGCCGCTGCACCTCGGCATTGGCCAGGCGGGGATCGAGGCCCTCGGGCAGCGGAGACGCGGCGAGGTCATGCATCTCGTCGCTGAGCACCTCAGCACCGATCGCTCGAGCCCGGCTGTACATCTCATAGAGCTCATCATCGCGCTGCACCGACTGCAGCACTGTGGACCACGCGGGCATGTTTGGATTGTTGTCACAGATCGAGCGCAGCGACTTGCCCTTCGCGAGCTCGTCACAGACCGCCTGCATCCGCTTTTTGTTCAACCGACCGGCCATTGTGTCCTCAAAAGCAAAAGGCCCGGCACGTCGCCAGGCCCTTGCGGCAAGTGCCGCAACATATCGAAAAACTACTACATTTAGCCCACAACGTCAACCCCACCTACAACATCTTGTACCACAGCCCCAGAATAGCCCGCTCAAAGCGCCTACGAGCCGTCTCAGGGTGGCATCTCAGCTGCCGGGCTATCCGACGCCACGCCGGCCCTCGAGCGCGCCCTACGGCGCTGTGAGCGGCTGCCCAGACGAGCCTGGCCTCATCGGGCTCGAACAGCTTGGTCAGGCCGATGGCATGCTCCCACAGCGTGACCTCAGCAGCCGACGCCGGGCCAGGCCGCACCTCGACATCATTGTACCCATACGCCAGCCCCGGATCCGGCGGCACCTCGGGCCAATAGCCCCTGGCCCTCAAGTCGTATGCTCTGGGCAGCTTCCTCTCGATCTCAGCCGCACGAAAAAACAACGCAGAAAGTTCACCCACATCACTAATAACCATGCTCAAAAAACCTCATTCTCAATCAAATAAAGTTCGCGCCAACGGAACATATATTGGGAACCGGAACAGCACCTGTGCACGGTTCGCGCCCGCTTCGGCGCGACCGTTGCACGGTGCCCGGTTCCCTAGTTCCGTTTCCTGAGAACCGGGCACGTTTTGCCCGGTTTTTGCACGGTTCTCGACAACAGAACCGGGCGCTCTAATTACTCCCCATTTTTTTGATAAACTCATGGAGTAATTGCTCCTGGCAATTTACTTAAATCGACGAATAATCCGACCTCAAGCATCCGCCTTTTGGGGCTCATATACTCCTCCGAATACAGCACGCCGGTGCCTAGCCACGTCTTCAAAATGACCTTGGCGTTATTCTCGGAGATGCCCTCGGCCACGAGCGGATCGCCGGCCCAGCGCTTTGAGCCCTTTCGATAATTGGTGGTGTAGCGCTGCCCATCGGGTAGGCCCTCGTCTATCATCATCAGCACGCGCCGGGCGGCTTCGACGGAGAGGCCATCGAAGGCGTCTGGCGGCGTCCAGGGTGCCAGTACGCCCACCCAATCGCCTTGAGAGAGCTCTACAGAGTGTCGCTCGTACCAGACGGCGTCGGCCGCGGGCGCGGACATGTTGCCCTTGGCGTCGTCGACGCGGACGTGCCACAGGCGCCGCTGGGGTTCGAGGCCGAACATCTCGCACTCCTTGTCCGACATTGGGGTAATGGTGCGCGCGGCACGGACGGCGCCGGCCAGCGCACCGGCGCCACGCGCCGTATTGATGTCGCCGGCGACGGCGACGAACCCGGCGGGCGGCTTGCGGGTGTGATGCACCAGGTCAATGGCGGCACCGCATCGCTTGGAGATGTCCCCGAACACATCGAGGACCGCGTCGATCTTTTTGTTGTCGTTTTCTTCAGCCCAATGAGATTTCACGAACGGATCCACCTGCAGCACGCCGATCTCGAAACGCTGCATCTGATCGATCACCTGCTGGCTGGCTGGCGTGGCAACGACGACGCCATCGACGGGCTCGGCCACAACCAGCTTGCAGTCGCGGCCGCTGTCCAGAAACAGCCAGCCCTCAAGCTCACGAGGATCAATCCGAAAGTGTTCGCAGATCGCCCACACGCGGCGCAGGAGCTCGTCGCGCGGGTCTTCCAAATTGTAGTGCCAGACCCTCGTGCGCTCGCGCACACGCACGCCCAGCAGGTCGCGTCCGGTCGCCAGCGCCACGGCCTCGGTAAGCTCCAGCGTGGTCTTGCCCACACCGCCGGGCGACACGGTCGCGGACACATAGCCTCGGATCAAATGCTTGCCGTAGAGCCATTGACGCGGCTCCACGGCCATCATCTGCCCAGCCACGAACCCGGACGCCACAACGCGATCGACGGCACTAAACGAGCGCAGGACGCCCATCAGCGTGTCTGGGTCATTGACCTCAAGCCAGTCGCTGACATCCGCCTTGCGTGCCATGCCGGCGCATATGTCACAAAGCGCCACCGACGCCGCGACACGCGACACCGCGGCCATCGTGTTCGCCGCCGTCTTGCGACCAGCGTCATCGTTGTCAGGCACCACGAAAACGCGCTTGCCGGCGAAATAATCCGTAAGTTCCTCTGGCCACCCGCCTGAGCCGCCGGCCTTGGTTGTGGCGCAGATACCCAGCGCCGCGAGCGCGTCGGCATCCTTCTCGCCCTCGACTATCACAACCTCGGACGCCGCCATCACGTCAGCCAGCCGATACGGCACCGGCTGAACGCCCTCAAGGTTCCAATGCCAGCCGCCGCGACCATCGGGCCGCCGCTGCCGAAATGACTTCGGCGCCATGCGACATACTTGGAACGCTAGCTTGCCGGCCGCGTCGAAGTAGTCGTACTTCGCGACGATCAGCCGGGGCGCATTCTGCGCGGGCTCGACGACGACAATCTCATCATCTAGGTGGCCGCCCTCGTCGGCCTCGAAGTCGAACCAAGCGCCGTTTTCTAAATTGACTGAGAGCGCGCCGTGTCGGCCGAACCGCAACTCGCGCGCACTCGACATCCTCTGGTTCAGCTTGCGCTCGCCAAACCTCGCCAGCGCCGCCGCTCTAAAACTAGACAAAACATCCCTCCCTCAGAACGGTATGTCGTCGTTCAACTCAACATCACTGGGATCGTTGTGTCGCTCCTCGACGACTGTGACCAAAATGCATTTGGCGAACTGAATAAGCTCCTGCTTACTCAACGTCGCCAGATCACTTTTTTTGAGCTCGTCCAGATACTCACCGCCGGCCTTGATGCCAGCCCAAATGATCTCTTCTTCCCGCTCGCTCCAATCCATCATCACGCTCCTCATGCCTATGTATTCCTGATGGCCGCGCGAGCAGAACCAGCGCGGCGTGCCTTTTTTGCGCACGAGCGCCGGATCCCACCCAAAGCCGCGCTCCGCGCGGAAGCAGACCCAGCACAACGCGCGCGCGCTCATTCCTCTTCAACCTCACCCCAGCCGCCACATTCTGGGCACTCAATCTCGATCTCGCGTATCTCGGTCCACGGCCCGTTTCGATCGACGCCACCAACCTGGACTTCTGACATCACGCGGCCATCGCCGTCACACACTGGGCAGCGCATCACTCACCTCCAACCGACACAGCGCTTGATCGCGCCGCACGGCGACGCACTGCACGTCGCCAGCCCAGCGCGTGATCACCTGGATATCGAAGCCATCGGCCACGAACGCTTCGACCAAGTCGTCGTCATCTTCGAAAAAATACAAATGAATAAGCTCGTTCACCGCATCGCCTCGCGCCAATCGTGGTCGCCGCAACCGGCCGCCTGTTTCTCTGCGTCCAGGATCTCGTCGTGCAAACCGCAATGCCACTGGGGTCCGTCCACCGGCCGCGCGTGGCGACAGGTGCGACAGTTCACTGCGACCGCCGCGCCTTCGTGGCAAATCCCGCGCACGTCGCACCACCTGCAATCGAGTGCGTTGGGCGTTTCGGAGATACGCTCCGGCATCTCATCCACATGCTCGACCATCGAGCGCAGCCGCTCGGCAAAATACTCAGCCTCGTCACGCTCCAGATCTGTGCGGCACGCATCCCAGTCGCGACACCCGGCCGACGCGACGACGGTCCAGTGCCGACGATAGCCGCCGTAGAGCATGTACAGCTGAGCCTGCACCCAGTACACAAAGTTCCATTGGCGCAGCGTCGCCTTCTGCCCATCGCGCGCTTTGATTTTTCGGAACTCAGCGAGCCGCTTGTCGGCCACGACCTTGCATTCCCACACGTGCGGCGTTTTGGAGGCAGATGGATGATGATAGATCACGCCATCCATGTGACCGCGCACATGACCGCCGGCGTCAACGACCTCGAACTGTCGCCCGGTTTCGGGGTCGCGGGTCATTAGTGTGAGGTCGTCGGCCAACTGAATGCGGGCGGCGATGACATCTTCGCCGCGGTTCCCGTCATCAATCGCGGCTAGGCTCTTATACTTGAGCCCTTCATTTGACGCCCACAACCAAGTCAGCCACTGCTGCCGCGGGCAGCGGCCAGCTGTTGACATACCGAGATGGAGCCGGCGAGGGCGCGCCGCCTCGCGGCGCTCGACGGCAGCCTCGGCCAACGCCAGCGCAGGATCGTTTTCATTGAGTGTAATTTCAGTCATTGCAAAAAAAGAGGCGCCGGCTGGAAAGGAAGAAACAGCCGGCGCCTCACCCTCACGCACGCCAGGCGGGAGCAGAGCTCGCTGAAGGCGGCGGAGCGGCCGGCGAGGGGGAGGGCGCGCCGGCCAAATAATCGAGGATGTCGTTGCGCTCGGGATCCTTTTTTTGCAGGCCCACACGCACGCGCACCCGTTTCGCAAGCAACTCGTCAGTGTCATGGATTTTCGGCACACCGATGGCGAGCCCGATTTGGGTCAGCTTCCGCGTCGCGACCTCGACGGCCGACGACGACGGGTGCCATAAATTCAAATTGTCCCAGACGCTGCCCTTGCCCTCGATCTGCACCTGGACAGACAAATATTGATGACCGGCCGCGCTGGTCTTCACGTCGGCTGCGACGATCTCGCCGGCGTATTCGCCCGGCGCGATTGGACCGTATGTGCGGTCGGTGACTGCGTCTGCGTTTACCTCAAAATTCAACTCAACCATTTTTTGCTCCTGTGATTTCACTGATCAGCGCCGTCCACTCGAGCGGCAGTTCCTCGGCAATTTGATAACGGGTCTTGGCCACAAAATTCGGGCGCGAGGCGCAGCGCAGGACGCGCTCGCCAGAGCCGACCGCCTTGACCTTCTTCTGGCCGAACGAGGTCGTCGTCTCTTTGGTCGTCATGCGAACATTCGCGAAGCCGACAAGATCGCAAAACTCGGTAAACAGATCGGCCGCCCGTCGGTGCAGTTTGATCTCAAACCGATCGAACGCCTCGGTCGTCGGATCTTCGAACCGCTTCACCTGGCTGTGCGCCAGCAGCACAATCGCCATCTGACGCTCACGTCGCAGCTGCGTCAGTTTTCCAATCAAGCCGCGATGGTGATCCAGCGCGGCGACATAGCCTTTGCCGTATCCTAAATCCTCAATGGTTTGTAGCTTGTGTTGATCGCAGACTTTTTGCCACGCGAGCGCTTCAAACCAGTCCAGGGAATCCACGCACACCACAGTGTAGTCATGTTTTTCTGTGAGCAGCTGATCCAGCGCCGCATGTACGTCGTCAGTGCTCTGCGCCAACGGAAACCGATCGACGCCTACAACGTCGGCGCCTTCTTCGGTCGGCACGAAGATCGCGCCTTTGCCAGCGCCGGCGGCGAACGTCGTCTTGCCGACGCCGGGGGGGCCGTAGATTAAAATTCGCGGCGGCGCGAACACCGGCCCGCTCACTACATTATTAAGAGACATCGTTTTTCTCCTCTCGCTCTCTCAACAATTCCAAGAACAGTCGCTCACGCAGCAGATAGAGCCGCGGCGAGCGATCGGCGCGCACGCACACAACGTCCGCGTCGTCCTGCCCAAAGGCGTCGTAAAGCAGTTTGAAGCCGCCCTTCCGGCGCTTGCACTCAACGCGCAAGCCGGCCAGCACCACGTCGCCGGCGAAGTCCTCGCCGAGCTGCGCCTTGTGGGCGCCCGAACCGAAAACGCGCTTGGCTTCCAGCCCGGCCGCCTCGGCCGCGAGAACGACCTCGCGTTCCAGCTCGTATCCGCGGGCCTTGTTACGCGCGCTCACTGCGCCATCTCCCAAGCGCGCTGAAGATCGTCAGCGCCGACTTCGCCTTTCGTGATTGCTTTGATTTTCTTCGCGTGCCGCGGGCTCGGGCGGACCCGACCCCCAATCCAGAACGTCACAGCCGGCCGCGATACCCCCATGCGCGCGGCAAATGCCTCATGCGAAATTTGGTGTTTCTGCAGATAATCGCGTAACAACATGTAGCGTGAGTAAGCGAATTTTACGTCACGAACAAATACGAAATTTGCATAAAAGGTTAAAAACGATTACAATTCGTGCAATGGAGGATACAAAAAATGGCACGCAGGAATAGAATTCGTCTGCTGGCTGCTGAAGCCGGGATGACAATGGCTGAGCTAGCAGTTGCGATTAACATGCAGCCGCACACGCTCAGGCGTTACAGCCGGCACGAAGCTGAACCCAAGCTCGAGATTGCGCAGGCGATTGCTGATTTTTTCCGGGTCTCAGTTGATGACGTGCTTGGCACCAGCTTGGGATCGCCGGCCGTGGTGTCGGGCGATGGCGCACGTAAGATCCCGCTCTACGGTGCGGCAGAGGCGGGGCTGGGGTTTGATGTTAGCGACATTACTGAGCCGATCGATCGCATTGATTGCCCGGCCGCGCTCGCCGACGCGACAAATCCCTACGCCGTGTTCGTCGCCGGCGAGAGCATGTCGCCCAGGTTTGAGCCGGGCGAAATTGTTTTCGTGCACCCCGGCCGTCCGATCCGCAAAGGCGATGACGTGATAGTGCAGCTGCACGCCGATAGCCGCGTGCATGCGATCTTGAAGCGCTACGTCAGCCGATCCGATGACGCGCTGACGCTGGAGCAGATCAACCCCGCGCGCAAAATTAGTCACAAAAATGAGGCCGTGAAGGCCGTGCATAAAGTCATTGGCGTACTGTTTACGTAAAATTAATTGTTGATATATACACTCGCCTCTCAGTATAAGGGTTGAACGCCCATTCTGAGAGGAGATTAAACATGACTACGTGTCTTCTGGAGGCCATTGCACTCGTTGCAATGCTGGTGACGATTTATGTGGTCGTCGAACTTGGTTGCATTGTCAACGACGCCTGCTTAGCGTTGGTGCTGCCATGAGCGGCGGTCGGTTGATTTCCGTTCGAGAGCTCGCGGAAGAACTCTTTGGCGCTTTCACGCCGACCAACCGCAATCGCGTGTACAATTTCATCGAAGCCAACAATCTAAAGCGCCTGCGCGATGGAAAGAAGTGGTGGATTGTCCGCGCGGATCTTGAAGCGCTGCTCAAAGGCGGCGAGCGATGATCTGCAAAAAATGCGACGGAAACCAATTCGTTCGGGTTGACGATCAAACAATCAAAGCGTGCGAGTGCGTCACCTCGACAGCCGCGCGGCGCGAGCAAATTTGCTTGGAAGCGATTGATCTGATTTGCAACGATCGCGCTACTCAATATGGCGATGCGCGAGAGAACTTTTCTGAAATCGCGGACCTCTGGAGCGTTCCGCTCAAGAAGCAAGTTACAGCGACTGACGTGTCGATCTGTCTTGCTTTACTAAAAGTGGCGCGGTTGACGCAAAACTCAAAACATAGCGACAGCTGGCGCGATGCGATCGGCTACCTTTCGCTCGGCGCGGAGATCTCTGATGCTTGAAAAAATTCTGATTGCGCTCGGCTGGATCGAACCGCCGGCAATTCCGTTGGCGTCGCGCCTGATCGCGTTGCACGTTGTCAGCACCACGATATCCACTGGGAGGTATTGGTGATGCGCTGCGAAAAATGTCAGGGCGCAGGCAAGGTCAAAGGCATCGCTTGCTTGCACACCGGCCAAAACATCGAAGTCGAAATGCCTTGCCGCGAATGTGGCGGCACGGGCGTCGGCCACTGCTGCGACGGGCTGCAAGAGCAGCCGGAAGCGTCCGTCTCGAAACCCGAAGGGGCCGACACATGACCGACGCCGACAACGCCAACGCGCTGCGCCCGCCGCGTCCGAAACCCGAGGCCGAAACTGTCTCGCGCTCGTATGGAGAAGCGGACAGACAAACGATTGCCTACGCGATGCCAGATTGTTGGCATCGCCACAACGAACGGTCGCCCTGGTTCCACGTCACATGGAACGGCGCGGCCACACGCTAACGAGCGTATTTTCCTGTTGACGTTATAATCTA